>Ga0335080_10004663_pt1 | contig 13979 bp, 12 predicted proteins | sample Lox_Sample_34_FD_206720 | JGI IMG/M metagenome (GOLD analysis project Ga0335080, IMG submission 206720) | Soil microbial communities from Loxahatchee National Wildlife Refuge, Florida, United States - Lox_Sample_3.4 | ecosystem: Environmental > Terrestrial > Soil > Wetlands | place: USA... | reverse complement strand
GTAGTCGAGACCGCCCTCAGCGCGGCCCTGCTCTGAGTCGCTTGGTCTCGCGGGGTCGTGCTGGCAGGTCTCGGGTGCGGCGAGATGGTTGGCGCGCATCAGCTGGCTAAGGATGTGCTGCGCGTTTTCCGGGGCGACTGTGCGGTCGGCGGTCCCCTGGATGACCAGGCTCGGGATCGGTCGGGCGTGGTCGCCCATGGCGGCTTGCATGCGCTGCCCGTCGGTCGTGGGGTTGACGCCGGGCCGGCCCATCACGGCGAACGCGGAGGCCACATCGTTAGCTGAGCGGTAGGGCAGGCCGGAGTGGGCGGCCACGGCCTTGAACAGGTCGGGGTAGCAGACGGCGAGGATCAGCGCCATGGCGCCGCCCGAGGACAGGCCGGCGACGAAGATCCGCGCTGGATCGACGGTCTGCCCGAATTCCTTTGCGATCAGCCGGCGCGCGACGCCGGCGATGAACTCCGGCTCGCCGGTCCCGCGCTCCTGATGCGCGGGTAGGAACCAGTTCCAGCAGCCCTGCGCGTTCCGGGCACGCGGCTGGCCTGGGTAGACGACCACGAACCCGTGGCGGTCCGCGGTGTCGTTCATCGCCGTGGCGGCGGCGAACGTTGACGGGTCCTGCGTGCACCCGTGAAGCATGCATACGGCGGCGACGGGCGCCGAGGGGTCCAGATCAGGGGGGACATGTACGAGAACGTGTTCGTCGGCCCGCGAGCCGCGGTGTACCGGCAAGCCAGCGCCGGGCTTATGACGCTCTGGGCCGGCGAGCGCTCCGCCGCCGCGCGGCGTGAGTGGGGAATAACGAGGGCGAGCGACGCTCAGAATGGGGCCGGCCGCCGCGGGCAGCTCCGCGAGCGTCCCTGGTTGGCGGACGCCTGCCGCGTCGATCGCGGCTTGGTTTTGCGCGTAGAGCTCGCGCCAATCGACATAGACCATGTGCTCAATATATCGAGCAAAGATCTATATGTCAATCACTGCGATCGGCGGCCGGGTACGAAACTCCGGTACACGCTCAACAACGCGATGCGCTGCGGCTCGCTGAGCGCAGGATCCCGCTCGATGGCGGCCTCCGTGTCCCACGGAGGATCGGTTTGCTCACCGTCGTCCAGTACCCCGGCTCGCACAAGGATTGGCCCGAGCGGAGTTTCTAGCGCGGACGCGATCGCGCGCAGGACGCTGAGCGACGGCTCGTGGCGCCCTCGCTCGAGCTCGCTTAGATACGCGTTCGACACGCTCGTCCGGGCCGCGAGCTCCCGCAGCGACAGTCCCTTCGCCAGCCGCTGGGCGCGCAGAAGCGCCCCGAGCGTCTCCAGAGGCTGTTGTGGTGCACCGCTCCGCACCGGCACATCATCCCGTGCCCCGCGGGATTTGCATCGCCGGCTCGGCGCCGCCCGCAGGTAGGGTTCCAGTGGTGGGCCGCCCAGCGAGACCGAGCGCGGAGTGGCTGTTGGACGCAACGCCGTCCGCGGTCAGCCAGCTCCGGCGCCGCGCCGCGGAGTTCGTATCGACGGCGGGCGCTCCCGACGAGGTGACCCAGGCCGTCGCGCTCGCAGTGTCCGAGACGGTCACCAACGCGGTCCTCCACGCCTACGACGCCCAAGAACCCGGGCAGGTCCGCGTCAGTTGCCACGCCGACGACGAGCACTTCGTCGTGGAGGTTGCCGACGAGGGCGCTGGTATATGGCTACGTCACGACTCTCCCGGCATCGGGCATGGTCTGGCGATGGTGGGCGCCTTGGCGAACGCACTCACTATCGCCGCCGGCCCCGATGGGCGCGGCACAATCGTCACGATGGCCTTCGGTCGCGTCCTGGCACCCGACGCGCCGCTGGGATTGGAGACTCTTTGCGCAGTGGCTCTTGAGACCGTCGCCGACGTCTCGAACGTCGACGTGATTCACGAAGGCGTGCTGCGCCGCGTTGCCGCAGAAGTTGCTGACGATCCAGCACTCACCGCTTGGCTGCGCGAAGCCGTGCCTCCGGCGAAGCCTGGGACGGCGACGTGGGAGGCGCTGCGCGAGGGCGGCGCGCGCCTAGTCGTCCACGACCCCACCGTCCCGCGCTCGCCGGGAGGGACTGGAGAGCGCCTCAACCTCATGTGGTGGGTAGCGGTCGCGCTCGAGAAGTCCAACGGAACGCCGGCCGCGATCTGGGGTCTCGGAGGCCGCCATGGTGGACGGCCGGTACCGGGCGAGGAGGTCATCAGCATCTTCGCCGACGCCGCGCGGCATGATCTCAAGCAACCCGCCGAGCGGGCTGTGTTGCGCGGTCGGCTGGCGTTGGCTTGACCTTGAAGGGGCACTCGAAGAGCCGTGTGCTCGAGTTGCGGTTCGGGCGATGGAATCACTCGCGTCGGGTGGTCAGCGACCGCTCGAGCGGCGCTCGGAGGCGGTGCGGGGGAGGATCCGCGTTCGCAGCACGGCCGTGCACGCGCGCGGGCAATCACTGAGTAGCACCGACACGGGGCTCCAGCGCGCTGCCGGGATGTGGTCTACTCCTGCTCGGCTGCCGGTACAAGATTCTGAGACAGGGAGGAGCGGTCGATGGCGCTGCGAACGACGGTAGTTGGATCCTGGTGGAAGCTCGACGAACACGAGGATCAGCTCGCTCGCTACCACCGCGGTGAGCTCGATCCGGAGGCGGGCGAGGATTTGTTGAACCACGCCGCTGCTGCGGCGATCGATGAGCAGCGTGCTCTCGGGCTCGACGAGTGGACGGGCGGCGAGTACTTCACCGACAACTTCATCGATCATATGCAGCGCGTCCTCCACGGGTTCGAGATCGACAAGCCGGATGAGCCCGACCCGTTCGACTACGACGACCTGGCGCATGCGGTGATCACGGGCGAGCTCTCGGCACCCCAGGGACTCGGGTATGCCGTCGCCTATCGGCGTGAGTCGAAGCTGCCCGGTGGGGTGCGAAAGGCAACCGTGGTGGGGCCGCTCGAGATCACCGTGCACGCACAGGATCAGCGTGAAGAGCTCGCGCGCCAGATGCCGAATCTGGTGGGCATCGTCAACCGCGAGATCCGGGAGCTGGCCGAGGCAGGCTGTCCGCACGTGCAGCTTGATGTGCCCTTCTTCGGCATGATCCTCAATGAGGGGCTCATGAGTCCCAAGGACTTATCCGCGCTTGTCACGGGGTGCTTCGAAGGCGTCGATGGTGTAACCCGTGGGATGCACATCTGCAACGGAAATTTCAAGGGCAGGCCAATCTCGCCGATCGTCCGCAACGCCTCGTGGGTGCCGTTGCTGCAGGAGTTGGATGGCGTGATCGACATCGCGTCCCTCGAGTGCAGCTACTTCGCCGAGTACCTCGAGCGTGAGGCGTTCGCCGACATGCCGCAGAGCATGGAGCTGGCGGCCGGCATTGTGGATGAGGCCAGCTACGGGATCGAGACGGTCAAGAAGATCCGCGACCGCGCTGCCGACTGGGCACGCGTGGTGGGCGAGGAGCGGCTGTGGATCTCACCATCGTGCGGCTTCGGACGGCACCCAGCACGCAGCAGACCGGTGCTGAACGCGAAGATGGAGCACATGGTCGAAGCGGCCGCGACGTTCTGAATCTCTATGGCGGTCCGCCGAGAGCCCACTGCGGGATCGTAAGAGGACGCGAAGAATTCGCGCCGCTCCAGATTTGAGCGCGTGGCTTCCGGGAAGGAGCGAAGCGTCCTGAAGTAGCCGTGGGTAGGGGACGGTCGGGTCACTCGCGGCGATCAAGCATTGCTGGAGGTCTACATGCTCAAATCGTTTCGCCCACGCCGTCCCTCGGCGCCGTTGGTCATCTCGGTGGTCGCGCTGTTCTTCGCCTTCGGGGGGGCGAGCTATGCCGCGTTCAGTGTTCCGAACAACTCCGTTGGGACCAGGCAGATCCGCAACAACGCCGTGACTTACCAGAAGATCGCGCCGGGCACGATCGGCTCGGCCCGGATCAACCAGTCCCTTGTCCAGACCCGCGTGAGCGGCACCTGCACGGGCACGAACGGTGCGATCGGCCAGATCACTCAGTCGGGCCACGTGGTGTGTAACCCGAGCTCGCCGCAGCAGTTCGGCAGCGCGTCGACCGGGACAACAGTCACCGGAACGCCGGCCACCGTAGCGAGCCGGTCACTCGGGGCGGGGAGCTTCCTCCTGCTCGGTGACGCCTACGCAAACAACACCGGCGTCGGCGACGCGACGCTCAGCTGCACGTTGGCTGTGCCGAGCGGTTCGAGTCAGGCTCGGACGGTCTCCGTGCCGGCAGGGCGTCAGGTCGCCCTTCCGATCGATCTCGCCTCGACGGTCCCGAGCGCCGGCGCGACGTCGACGCTCGCGTGCACGCAAACCGGCGGCACCGTCACCGTTGACGGGCAGATCAACGCGATAGGAACCGCGAGCAACAGCTAGCTCGCGTCCGCGGCATGACCCGGCCTCGCGCGCCGCTCGGGGCCGGGTCACACGAAATAAGCGTTACCTTCCGGGCCGAGCAACCGATCGAACTCGGTTCCGATCACTCCGTAGCACTCACATGAGTGCTGCTGACGCCGCCGAGGAAGCTACACTGGCAACCAGGGTCGGGCGAGTACGCCCGGCGAAAGTAGTGCCGGCGTTCGTAGTAGTTGCCTTCAGCACCTTCCGCGTTTCGCAGCACAACAACACCGGAGGGTGTCATGGCAACTGGAACCGTGAAATGGTTCAGCGACGAGAAGGGCTTTGGATTCATCACGCCTGATGACCAGGGCAAGGACCTCTTCGTCCATCATTCGTCGATCTCCGGCAACGGCTTCAAGTCGCTTGCCGAGGGCGCGAAGGTGTCCTACGACGCCGAGCAGGGCCCCAAGGGCCCGGCCGCCAAGAACGTTCAAACCATCTGAACGGACAAGTCGTAGCTCTTGACGGCCCGCCATGGTGCGGGCCGTCTTGCGTTTAAGGGGACGGCCCGGGGTGCAAAACGCGACAAACCTCAGTCCCGGCCACCCGCCACGGCCACATAAGCATTGGGTCAATGCTTATGTGGCCGAACGGGAACTCCCGGAGCCGCTTTGCTGCGTTTTACATGGGGCGCTCCGGCGCTCGCCCGAACAACGAGATCAGCTCCCGCGCCACCGGGTCAGGGTCCGACCAAACGCCGCGGCCCTGACAGGCCCGACCGGAGGCTTCGTCGGGGCGCTGACAGGCCCGATCGAACGCTTCAGAGCACCTTGTCCAGCGTGATCGGAAGGTCGCGCACGCGGCGACCGGTCGCGTTGTAGACCGCATTGGCGATTGCTGCGGCGACGCCGGTGATCCCGATCTCGCCGATTCCGCGCGCGCCCGCAGGAGCGTGCGGGTCGGGGACATCGGTCCACATCAACTCAATGGCCGGCACGTCCAGATGAACGGGCACGTGGTATTCCGCGAGGCTCGGATTCATGATCCGGGCGGTCCGCTCGTCGAAGTTGGTGTCTTCCATCAGCGCTAGGCCGATCCCCATGATGATCCCGCCGCGGAACTGGCTGGCGGCAGTCTTCGCGTTGATGATGCGGCCGCAGTCGTAGGAGCCGAGCACACGGTCGACGCGGGTCTCACCAGTCGTCGTGTTGACTCGGACCTGGCAGAAGATCGCGCCGAAGGAGTGCATCGAGTACGTCTGGACCTCCTCCGGGTCCGAGGCAGCGGCTTCGACGGTCACCTCGTCACGGCCCGCCCGTCCCAGGATCTGGGCGTAACTCTCCCAGCGGCTCGGGTCCGCCAGCTCGCACAGTCCCTCGTCGCGCCCGCCGACCTCGTCGGCGGTCAACCCGGCCAGCGGCGATTCGTCGCTGGTAAGTGCGAGCAGTTCCTCGACGAGCGCTCGCTGGGCCGAGATCACTGCGCCGGCGATGGAAGCCGTCTGGGAGGAGCCGCCCGCGAGCAGGTTGCCGGGGAACGATGAATCGCCATAGCCGATGGTCACCCGTTCCATCGGCAGACCAAGCCGCTCGGCGGTCACGATGGTCTGGGTCGTCGACGTCCCCATTCCCATGTCGCTGGCGGGGACGTCGATCGTCGCGTGGCCTGTCTTATCGAGCGTGATCCGCGCAGCGCCTCCGGGAAAGCGATGGTAGGGATAGGTCCCCAGGGCGCAGCCCGTGCCGATCAGCCACTCTCCTTCCCGGCGGGTACCAGGCCCCGACCGAGGTTCCCAGCCGAAGCGCTCCGCACCCGCGCGCCAAGCTTCGACGATGTGCCGCGAAGAATAATCGTGGCCAGAGCTCGGATCCTTGTCGGGCTCGTTCCGTATCCGCAACTCGATCGGGTCCAGGTCGAGCTCGATCGCGAGCTCATCGATCGCCGACTCGAGCGCGAAGGTGCCGACAGACTCCCCGGGCGCGCGCATGAACGAGTTGGCGAGCATGTCCATGTCGACGACCTGCTGGTCGGTCTTGAGGGTCTCGGTCGCGTACATGTGCCGCGCGGGGAATGTGAACTGCTCGGCTAGCGCGTTGTACGGCGTCATCGCCGAGAGGCCGGTATGGATGAGTGCCTTGAACCGGCCATCGTCGTCTGCGCCGATGGCGACCCGCTGCTCGGTGTTCGTGCGCCCGCCGACCAGGCGATAGACACCCTCTCGCGAGAGGGTGATCCGGACGGGACGGCCTGCGAGCTTTGAGGCGGCGGCGGCGACCAGATGGTGGGACCACAGCGTCTTGCCGCCGAATCCGCCACCGACATAGGGCGATGTGACGTGGACCTGATCTTCATCGAGTCCGAACACCTGCGCGAACGTCCAGGCGTGCCCTTTGACGCCCTGGCTGGCGTCGTGGACGATGAGCTCGTCGCCATCCCAGGCGAGGGTCACCGCATGGGGCTCGATGGCGTTGTGATTGTGGCGCGGCGTCGTGTATGTGAGATCGACGGAGTGGGGAGCGTCGATCAGTTCGGCCTCCGCATCGCCGACTAGGACCTCGACCGGCTGGCCCACGAGACTGTCGGGCGTCCGCGGGTGTGCCCTGGCCTGCTCGAATGTTCGCGGCGGCGACGACTCGTATGCGACCTCTACCAACGACGCCGCGTAGTCGGCCTGCTCCTGGGTCTCGGCCAGCACGACCGCGACCGGCTCACCGTTCCAATGGATGGTGTCGTCCTGCATCACAGGCAAATCGGCGCCCCCGGCCGCCTTCGGCCCCGTCAGGAACAGCGGCGGGGGTTGCATCCGCGGCGCGTTGCGGTAGGTCATGACGAGTACGACGCCCGCTGCCGCCTCGGCGGCGCCCGTGTCGAGCATCGTGATGCGACCGCGTGCGATCGTGCTGTAACGGAGCGCCGCGTAGACCATGCCGTCCATCACGTACTCGGCGGCGAAGCGCGCCTCGCCCCGAACCTTGAGTGGCCCGTCCAGGCGCGACACCTGTGCTCCGATGAGCCCGTGCTTGGCGCGCGCGAGCGGGTCGGGACCGGTGGCGGGAGTCCAGCCCTCGGGGACCGTGGCCACTGCGGGTTGGGCTTCTCCGGTGCTCACGGGCGGGCTCCCTTGGTCAGCTCTTGCAGGACAGCGGCGAGCGTGCGGCGGCCCAGCTCGACCTTGAACGCGTTGCCGGCAAGGGGGCGGGCGTCGGCGAGCTCCGCATCGGCCGCCCCGAGGAATGTGGCCTCCGACGCCGGCTGACCGCGCAGCGCTTCCTCGGCGCGCCGCGCGCGCCACGGCTTGGGGGCGACCCCGCCCAGGGCCACGCGCGCGCCGGCGATCGCGTCGCCGTCGAGCTCGAGCGCGGCCGCGACCGAGACAAGGGCGAATGCGTAGCTGGAGCGGTCACGCACCTTGCGATAGGTGGCCCGCTCCGCGGGATTGGGCGGAGGCAGCTCCACGGCGGTGATCAGCTCGCCGGGCTCGAGCACCGTCTCGATATCAGGACGATCCTCGGGCAGTCGGTGCAGGTCGCACAGGTCGACCGTGCGCTCGCCCGACACGCCCCGCAGATGGACAATGGCGTCGAGCGCCGCGAGCGCGACGCACATGTCCGAAGGGTGAGTGGCAACGCACGCGGCCGAGGTGCCTAGGATCGCGTGCATGCGGTTGAAGCCCTCGATCGCGTCGCATCCATCGCCCGGCGTCCGCTTGTTACAACGCGAGCCGTCGGTGTCGTAGAAGTAGGTGCAACGGGTGCGTTGCAGGAGATTGCCGCCGACCGTTGCCATGTTGCGGATCTGCGCTGAGGCGCCGGCCATGATCGCGCGGGCGAGCATTGGGTAGCCGGATCGGACCGCCTCGTGCTCGGCCACTGCGGTGTTCCGCGCCGCCGCGCCGATCAACAGCCCGCCGCCGGCGGTCGGCGCGATCTCGCCCGATAGACCCGTCACGTCGACCAGCGCCGACGGCGTCTCCACCGTCTCGCGCAGAAGGTCGACCAGGTTCGTGCCCCCGCCGAGATACCGGCCCTGCCCGTCGGCCGCGCGGCGAACCGCATCGTCCACATCGGCCGCGCGAGAGTAAGTGAGCTCGATCATGATTCCTGCTCCGCGTACACGTCGGCGATCGCGTCGACGATTCCGTTGTAGGCGCCACAGCGGCACAGGTTGCCGCTCATCCGCTCACGCAACTCATCGTGGCCGAACCCGATGTCCGCGGCCGTGAGGTCGTCGGTGACGTAGCTGGGCACACCGCGGCGAAGCTCCTCGACCATGCCGACCGCCGAGCAGATCTGGCCCGGGGTGCAATAGCCGCACTGAAACCCATCGTGATCGATGAACGCCTGCTGTAGGGGGTGCAGGGCGCCGTTTGAGGACAGGCCCTCGATCGTGGTCACCTCGCGCCCCTCGTACTGGACCGCGAGCGCCAGGCACGAGAGGACCCGCTCGCCGTCGACGAGCACGGTGCAAGCACCGCAGGCTCCTTGATTGCAGCCCTTCTTCGTGCCGTAGAGCTCCAGGTGTTCGCGCAGGAAGTCGAGCAGCGAGACCCGAGCGTCGGCGGGAACCGGCGCCTCGCGGCCGTTGATGATCATCGGCACGGCGATCCTCCTTTCGGCGAACTCATCACGTAAGCGACGCTACCCACGTTTATAGCGGGCAAGCTGATTCGCCCTTTCCAGACGCCGGCAGTCGACCGGCTCAGGCTGCTCGGTTGAGTGGCGTTCCCTGGGCGGCAGCGGCCTCTTGCGCCTTCGCGGGGCCTCGGAGCACGTAGGCGACGCCGACGGCGACCGTTGCGCCGGCGATCGGTCCGATGAGGTAGATCCACCAAGTCGACAGGTTGCTGATGGCAACGTCCGGTCCGAGGCTGCGGGCCGGGTTCATCGACGCGCCGTCAAACGGTCCGCCCATCGTGCCCCAGGCCATGATGTACGCGCCGACCGCAAGCGGCACGAACGGGCCGTTCAGCTTTGGTCCGTTGGCGAGGTTGAGAATCATGAGGACGAGCCCGAAGGTGATGATCGCCTCGAACCCGGCCGCTTGCCACGTCTCCTCGGGACTTCGCGCCCGTGGGCACACTGGTCCCGCACACCGGTCCGTCCAGGGGCCCCTGGCGTTGCTTCTCACGGGACCGACTCGACCGACAGCGATGGCGTCGACCGCGCCGGCGAGGCGGGCCCCAAGACGCGTATTTCCAGCGGATGGTCGCCCTCTTAGGGGTGAACGTCCTCTCGGGGCCATGCAGATTCTGTTTCTCGTATCAGCGCACAACAGCCTGAGCCAGCGCACCTCGATTGCGTTGACCGAAGCCGGTCACGACGTAGCGGTTGCGGTGGTCGACTCGGCCTCGGCGATGGAGACCGCGGTGCGTGTGCATGATCCGGACCTGATCGTATGTCCGTTTCTCAAGACGCTGATCCCCGAATCGATCTGGGCAGGGCATCGCTGCTTGATCGTTCATCCCGGGCCGCGGGGCGATCGTGGCCCGTCGTCGCTCGACTGGGCGATCGAGCTCGATAAGCCGAGTTGGGGAGTGACGGTGCTGCAGGCGAACGGCGACTTCGACGCCGGGGAGGTGTGGGCGTCGACCACGTTCAGCATGCGGCCGGCAACCAAGAGCAGTCTCTACGGCCACGAGGTGCGGCGCGCGGCGATCGAAGCCGTCCTCGACGCGGTCGACCGCGTCGTATTGCTAGGACCAGGGCCCGCGGCAATCGCGCGTATGGAGAGCGTGGCGCTCGGGCCTTGCCTGCCTTTGATGAGCCAGGAGGTCCGCGCCATCGATTGGACCACCGATTCGACCGAGCGCGTGCTTCGGAAGATCCGGGCCGGCGACGGGTCCCCGGGCGTCCTCGACGCGATCGCTGGGAGCCAGTTTCATCTCTTCGGAGGCCATCCCGAGAGAGCTCTTCGTGGTCGGCCAGGCGAATTGCTGGCGCAGCGAGACGGAGCGATCTGCAGAGGGACGGCCGACGGGGCGGTATGGATAACGCACCTCAGACACCGGAGTTCCGGCACCGAGCGCCGCTTCAAGCTGCCAGCCACAAGTGCACTTGCGGCCGCGGGCATAGGGCTCGGGGTGCCGGAAATCGGAATCGCCTTCGACGCACAAGTCCCCGATGGACAGACCTACCGCGACATCGCCTACCACGAGCACGCCGACGTGGGCTACCTAAAGTTCGGGTTCTACAACGGGGCGATGAGTACGTCGCAGTGCGAGCGGCTGCGCGAGGCATACGCGCACGCTCGCGCGCAGCGGCACACCAAGGTGATCGTGCTGCTCGGCGGCGATGATTACTTCTCAAACGGCATTCACCTGAACGAGATAGAGACGGCCGATGACCCGGCCGAGGAGTCCTGGCGCAACCTGAACGCGATCGACAATTTGGTCAGGGACATCGTCGAGACCGAATCACATCTCGTCGTCTCCGCCTTGGCCGGAGACGCTGGCGCCGGCGGTGTACCCCTTGCGCTCGCGGCCGACTACGTCCTCGCGCGCAAAGACATCATCCTGAACCCGTATTACCAGCACATGGGCGGTCTCTACGGATCGGAGTACTGGACGTACCTGCTGCCCCGGCGTGTCGGTTCCGCGACAGCGACGCGCCTTACCGGAGCACCGTTCCGTGCCGTCGGGACGACCGAGGCCGTGAGAATCGGATTGATCGACGCCGCTCTCGGCGTTGACCTCGAGGACTTTCGGTCACGCACGGCTCGCTTCGCCGAACGGATCGCGCATGACGGACTGCATCAGCGGCGCCTCGAGTACAAGCACCTCCGGCGAGCGCACGACGAGCAGGTCAAACCCCTCGAGGCATATCGTCAGGAGGAACTGGCCCGCTGTCACGAGTGCTTCTTCGGTCCTGGCTCTCGCTACCACGACGCCCGGCGGCGTTTTGTCTACAAGCTGCCGCCACGCGAGAGCGCCGGCGAGGAACCAGTCCGCGTCGCGATCTGATCCGCCGGCTCCCCCTAGTCCGTCCGCGATCCTCCTCGCGACTCGCGCGGGGAGGTAGAGATGCCTCTTGACGTTGTGCTGCAAGCGAGACATTGGCCTTAAGCGCGTCCGGATCGAGCGGCGCATCGCGCCCTCGATCCGGACAGTTGGGGCGGGAGGGCTCTGTCAGGAAGGGCTCGGGGCGAGCCGCTCCGGACGGGCCTTGGCTGGGCTGCCGGCCCCATTGCGGGCGGGCTCTCCGAACGCCTCGTCCACGGTCTTGGGCAGCCGCTTGATCTCGAACGACAGCACGACGCGCATGACGCCGACGGCAACCGCCCAGATCCCGCCGACGGTGATGAACGCAGCTAGCGTCGCGCCAGGATCGGCCAACGCGAGCACTCCAAGCGGTACCTCGAGCAGCCCGGTGATGAGCAGCAACCACCAGTCGGGCATGATCCTCCGGGCCGCGAAGGCACCGGAAATCGTGATCGTCCCCATCACGATCAGCCACGCCCCGAGGAAGATCGCGACCGCGACGATTCCAGGGGCCGGCCACACGATGATCGCGATGCCGACCGCGACCGACAAGAGTCCGGTGATGACGTTGGCGCGCCGCACACGCTCGTCGATCCCGGCGGTCAGTGCCGTCGTCAGACCCTCGAGGATGAACAATGCGCCAAGGAACGTGGCGAGGCTGCGGAGGCTCCAGTTGATGCTGAAGATGAGCACCCCGGCCACGATCAGCAGCAGGCCATTGAGCAGGAACCGCCACCAGTTGCTGGCCACCCGGTCCGCGGCCTCGTGGGAAATCCTGTGGGCGAACTCGCCCGGTGCAACAAACATTCGGTCCTCCAAGGAGAAGTGATGGAACGTGTCTTTCACTGATCGTGAGGGCCGCGGATGACCAATCCAAGACGCCACATGGTCGCCGCCAATCATCCGTGCTTATGACTGGGGTGGGCCGCCCGCCGGAGAAGGTGCGATCGGAGTGCCTTTCGCCGTCGGGGACCGCCACCTCATCACGTTGCGACGGAGACGGATGTACGCGATCGCGCCCGGGATCGTTGGCAACCAGTACGAGATCGTCCGGTACGCGAGCACGGCGAGCACGGCGAGGCTTCCGTTGACTCCAAAGGCAAGAAATGAGCCGATCATCCCGCCCTCCACACCACCGATCCCGCCCGGCAGCGGCAGCGTGTTCGCGAGCGTCCCGACGTAATAACCCATCACCAGCACGGCTGTGGGCGGAGCGTGACCAAAGGCCTGAAACGAGGCCCATAACGTGCCGATGTCAAAGCCCCAGGCGACGAGCGGCCAGAGCACCGCGAGATCGCGGCGCCGGACCATCCCGATGGCGGCGCGCAGACCTGCCTGGAGCGACCGAGGCAGCGACGCAGCACGCTGCAACCAGCGCTGTGCCCGGCCGTGGGACGCCTGCGCCCGCCTGAGCAGAAATCGCTCCGCAGGGACATCGATGAACAGCATCGACACGACGATTGCAATCACAGCCAGCCCGAACAGCGCAGGTATGGGCGTCAGGGCGAACGGCGCCTTTCCGGGGAACAGGCCAAACCACAGCCCAAGTCCGCAAATCGCCATCGCGCCCATGTAGACCGCGTAGGTGAGGATCTCGTAGCAGACCATCCCGGTCGCGACCTCGCCGGCCGGCAATCCGGCGGCTCGGAGCGCCCAGATCGTCAGCGCGATTCCGCCCGCGCCGGGCGGTGGCGAAAATCTTCGTCGCGGCGCCTCCAGCGAGCGTGATCCCATAGCTGACACGCCATCCCATTCTGTTCCCGCGTTGGCTGAACACTCCGCGGAACAATCCGATCTCGCCGAAGATCGAAATCGCTTCGAGGAACACCCCGAGCGCAAGCCACCAGACGTCGTCGCTGCGAAGGCGATCGAGCGTCGGTCCCAGACCGGCGATCTCGGGAACGACGAAGTAGACGAACCCGACCACAACGAGCGCCCCCAGCCCGGTGAGGACGGAACGGCGATGACGTCGGAGAAAGCCGGACTCAGCCGAAGCGGTGGCTGCCGCCGGATCGTTGGGCAACGCGGTGACGCCCGCCGGGCGGGGCGCTCGGATCAGTGTCCGGCTGGACCGGCAGCGGCCGGAGCGTGGACTCCAGCCGCCTGTCAACAGACACGGTGAGGCGGCGTCACAAAGTTGGCGCCGGGGCCTTCTTGTCCCTGTGGAGCTTGTCCTTGAGCTCCGCGATCTTGGCATCGACGTCGGCCTTCTGCTTCTTTTGACGTGCTTCGCGCAGTTCCTGGCGGGCTTTCTTCTTCGCCGCGCGCTGAGCGTCCTCGGCTTCGGCGATCTCCGCCTCGACATCGTTGAAGGAACGACGGAGCACGGTGCCGTTCAGGTGCGCCATCACGGCATCGACTGCCTCGGGCGCCGGTTCGGAGACGTCGGCCAGCAGACCAGGAGTGCCCGCGCGAATCGCGCTTGAGATCTCTGCCAGGGCAGACTCGGTCTCGTCGTCGTCATCCGTGTCGAACAGCGAGCCGACGAGCACCCCCGTCGCCCCGCCGATCACGACGCCGAGTGGTCCGCCGAGGACTCCGATGAGCAAGCCGAGCAGGCCGCCGCCGGCAGTTCCCTCGTAGTTGTCCTCACCGAACTCGTCCTTCTCCGTGATCTTGCCGTCGGGTTCGCGGGCGACTACGGCGGCGCCGTGG
>Ga0335080_10004662_pt1 | contig 13980 bp, 7 predicted proteins | sample Lox_Sample_34_FD_206720 | JGI IMG/M metagenome (GOLD analysis project Ga0335080, IMG submission 206720) | Soil microbial communities from Loxahatchee National Wildlife Refuge, Florida, United States - Lox_Sample_3.4 | ecosystem: Environmental > Terrestrial > Soil > Wetlands | place: USA: Florida... | reverse complement strand
CACCATCCCGGCCCGGTCACATGAACAGTGCTAATCCCACCAATCGATCGAATCAGCGTTAAAGAGGCTCGGCGGGCGGCGTGGGGAGCATCACGCCGGATGGGCTAAAGATCCTGATCCGCAGGCTCTGACCATTCTCACCCCCGAACTCGGCCGACCGTCGGTACGCATACTGGACGGCCACGCTGGTCTTGCCAGAGCCCCCAGCCTGCACAGCACCATTACCATCCGCGCCGAGCAGGAAGGCAAATCGTCAAAGCGCGCCGGGCCCTAGAGAATGAACTTCAGGAGGGACCCTCTACGTCCCGTCGTCCGTACCAGTAGGCCCCGCTGCCGACCTGACCGGAATCCATGCGGTCCACTGGCCGCGTCTCCTGCCGCCACTTCGGTGCCTCGCGCTGGCGGTTCTCCTTCAGGTACCACACGGCTGTCCCGAGGTGCTCCTCGTTGACCCCGAGGTCCCGGGCCACGGCCCTGAGCTCCTTGTGGTCGTCGACCACCATCCTGGCCGCCCGCTGCCAGAACTCATCAGGATTGTGCTTATCGGATGTGAGAGAACTCATCGCGCCTCCCGGGCAATTGCCGGTGAGGATCAGTGTAGAGCTTCAGTGGCGTTACGTATAGTAATGTCGGCAGCGTAGAAGGCCGCCGCGGGTGTTCCTGAGTCACACCGCTGAGCTGCGAGATTTCCGCTCGACGGAGGGACGACCGAGGCGGAGGACGCGATCATGGATACGGCGTATCTCCCCGCCCGTGACAGTGAGGCCGCCGCCGAAGGCTGCCGGGCCCAGGTGCGCGGCCGTGCGTGGGGATGATCGGGCTGCGCTACGGCACGCCGGCACGCGACGAGCCTGCGGTGTCCGATACCGGGCTGGAGTTCGGCACCGCGACCCGGGTGCCCTGCCACGGCTGGTGTTCGTGCTGGATGAGGTCGCGGCGGAACCGGTCCCGTCCGGACGCCTGATCGGCTCGCAGCTGCGGGTAAACAACTCTCCCCCTATTCACCGGTCTCGCCTGGGTGGTCGGGCGGGGCTGTGCCGTGCGATGGTTAGGTCACCGGGGTGAGGACGAGTCTCGGTGGGGTGGGTGATGGCCAGAGTCTATGTGTCATCTACGATCGCCGACCTGAAGAGTGAACGCCGGGCGGTGATGGGCTGGCTGGTGGCGGCGGGGCATCAGCCGGTGCACAGTTACCGGCCGGACAGTGGCACGGTGCAGGCCAGCAGTCTGGGTGACGTGGCCAGCTGTGACCTGTACGTGCTGATCGTGGGGCACTGGTACGGGTTCCAGCCCGAAGACGGCAACCCGGACCGATTGTCGATCACTCACCTGGAGTACCGGCGGGCGGGCCAGGCCGCGATTCCGCGGGTCGCGCTGCTGCGGACCAGCATCCCCGACGAGCGCCTGTCCGACATGGCCGACCCGGAGAGACTGGCGCTGGTGCGCGCGTTCCGGGAGCAGGTCGCCCGGGAGGTCCGTGCGGCTGAGTTTGATGACGAGGCCAGCTTGCTCCAGGGGCTGAGCACCGGGGTGCAAGCGGAGCTGGCCAAGCTGGGCAGGCAGCCTGCCGGTGACCAGGCGGCCGGGCGGCATGCGGAGGGCCCGGTGCTGCGGCTGGCGCCGCGGCCGGAGGTCCTGGCCGGGCGGGAGGAACTGCTGGCCGGGCTGCACGACCGGCTAGCCGGCGGCGAGGGATCGGGGCCGCGGGTGGTGGCGTTGTGCGGGATGGGGGGTGCGGGGAAGACGAGCGTGGCGGTGGAGTACGCGCACCGGCACCTGGCCGACGTTGGCGTGGTGTGGCAGCTGCCGGCGGAGGATGCCACGGTGCTGGCAGCCGGGTTCGCCGAGCTGGCCGCCCAGCTCGGGGTGCGCGGGGCGGCGGGGGGGAACCCGGTGGCGGCGGTGCACTCGGCGCTGGCCGCCTATCCGGGTGAGTGGCTGCTGATCTTCGACAACGCCCCCGGTCAGGGGCCGGTGCGGGCGTTCGTGCCGCCGGCTGGGAACGGCCGGGTGCTGATCACCAGCCAAAGCGCGGTCTGGCCGCGGGACCAGGCGGTGGAGGTCCCGGTGCTGGGCACCGAGGTCGCGGCGGGCTTCCTGGTGACCCGGGCCGGTGACCCGGACAGCCAGGCCGCCGCCGCGCTGGCACAGGAGCTCGGCGGGCTGCCGCTGGCGCTGGAGCAAGCCGCCGCCTATATTCAGGCGGCCGGGACCACCCTGGCCGGATACCTGGCCGTGTTCGGGGACCGGCGGGCGGACCTGCTGTCGCGCGGCGAAGCCGCCGGACACCCGGCAGACGTGGCCGCCACCTTCGGCGTGGCCCTGTCCCGGGTGGAGGCAGAGGCCCCGGCTGCGGTGGGGCTGCTCCGGCTGCTGGCCTGCCTGGCCCACGAACCGGTGCCCCTGGCCCTGCTGCTCTCCCGCGCGCCCGTCGCTGGCGACCTTGACCCAGGCGTGGCCGCCGTCGTGGAGTCGCTGCTGGGCGACCCGGTCGCGGCCTGGGATGCGGTCGCTGCGCTGCGCGGCTACTCGCTGGTCACCCCGGCCGGGGACGGCCTGATGCTGGTGCACCGGCTGGTGCAGGAAATCACCATGGCCCAGCTGGACCTGGGGATGGCGGAGGACTGGCGGCGCGGCGCCGCGGCGCTGATCGAGGCGGCACTCCCCGACGACCCGGAAAACCCGGCGGACTGGCCCGTCTTGGCGGCGCTGCTGCCCCATGCCCAGGCAGCGCTGACCTACGCCAGTTATGGCATGGACAAAATCGCCGCCTACCTGCGCGCTATCGGCAACTACGGCCGGGCTCTGGACCTGCAGCGACAGATCCTCACCGCCTGTGACCTCGACCTTGGCGCCGAGCACCCCCGGACGCTCGCCGCCCGCGCCAGCCTGGCGACCCTGACCGGCGAGGGCGGAGCGCCGGGGTCGGCCCGCGACCAGTTCGCCGAGCTGCTGCCGGCGCTGACCCGGGTGCTGGGCGCCGAGCACCCCAGGACGCTCACCGCCCGCGTCAGCCTGGCCTACTGGACCGGCGAGACCGGGGCGCAGGCTGCGGCCCGCGGCCAGTTCGCCGCGCTGCTGCCGGCGCTGACCCGGGTGCTGGGCGCCGAGGACGGCGCCACGCTCACCGCCCGCGGCAACCTGGCCCGCTCGACCGGAGACGCCGGGGACGCGGCCGCAGCGCGCGACCAGTTCGCCGCGCTGCTGCCGATCCGGGAGCGGGTGTCTGGCAGCAGGCATCCCAGCACGCTTATCGTCCGCGCCAGCCTGGCCTACTGGACCGGGATGGCCGGCGACCCGGCCGCGGCCCGCGACCAGTACGCGGAGCTGGCGCCCATCCGGGAACAACTCCTGGGCGCTGAGCACCCAAGGACGCTTGTCGCCCGCGCTAACCTGGCCCGCTGGACCGGGGAGGCCGGGGACCCGGCGAGCGCTCGTGACCAGTACGCGAAGCTGCTGCCGCTGCTGGAACGAGTCCTGGGCGCGAAGCATTGGGCCACGCGCGACGCCCGTGACAACCTGGCCTGAGGGACACGGCAGGCGGAACGCCGCTAGCGCGGTGAGAGGCATACCGCGATGCCAGCCTTGCCGCCGGTGCCGCGACGCCGATCACAGCGCACGGCAGTCCCCTCAGCCACCGAAGACTCCGATATGCGCGCACTCAACGATTACCTTTCGGGTTGTCGCCTGAATGCATATCGGCGGATACGCGAGCAGCCATGACTGCCGAGTCAACTGCGGTCTGCGATCAGCAGACCGCCGAGGGCGTAGTCGCGCTCCCGGGGAGTGCAGCGGCTGGGGCGCGCGACTGACAGACGGCCGTTGCCCGGCAGGAAGCGGGCGGGCGACTATGCGCAGTTCGCGCAGACCTGCCAGGACTCCGCCAGCGGCATCGTAGATGCGTGCGGCCCCGGATCCCCGGATTCTCACCGGGTGGTCTGGGGCCTCACCTCACGTCCTCCGGTTTCCCCCGCGGGCTTTCCTCCGGTTTCCCGTTTGCCCGCCGGGTTCTCCCCCTTCGCCCGCCTTCCTCTGGTTTCCCTTCGTCCGGCGTTCTCCGGTTCGTCCCCTTCGGCCGTTGCCCGGTTCCGGTTCCCCTTCGGTATCCCTCCGGGTTCCCTTCCCTTGAGCAATCTTCACGATAGCGCTGCCGCGGGGCGGGTTCCGCAGGCGTTGGTCCCCGGCGGCAAGGGCCAAGGTCACCAGTCCTGCCACCATCCTGCAGGGACCGGCATGTCCGGGCCCGGGGCCACCCGGCTCCCGGCAGCGCCCGGGCGGCGGTCCCGCCGTCCCAGGCCGGCCCGTCCCGCGTGGCCCATCGGGTAAGTCCCGCCGTGTTCACGACCTGTCGCTGATGCTTGCCGTGACCGGCTCCGCGCTCGTTGCGAGCGACAACAGTCCGCGGCGCGCGGAAGGTCGCGCATAGGGTCGCTTACTTCTTCGGCTTCTTCTTCGCGGGCTGCTTGGGCGGCAGCGACCGTGCGTGCCCGATACCGATTTCCACCCATCCGGAAAGGTCGTCGTTGCTGGCGAGATCTTCCGGGCTGACGCGCAGCCAGCCGGGCATCTCCCGGCCCTGCATCACCGCGGTGGTGGCCCTGGTCGTAGCCACGAGCTCGCCTGACCGCCCGGGATCGACGTGGACCAGCACGCCGCCCTGGCCGCTGGCACTGATCGCCATGTGCCCACGGATGAGGAAGGCCAGCCCGCCGAACATCTTCTTCTCGGTCAGATCAGGATCAGGGCCGATCAGGTCCCTGATACGAGTGGCGAGATCTTCGTCATAGGCCATGCGGCGATCGTACCGAGCCGGGCATCGCCTAACGACCCGGCGAGCGCCTGCTTCTCGTAGCCGCAGGCGCCGCGTCCCAGGGAACCTGCCGCGGGCTGCGGCGTCGAGGCAACCTGGGCACACGGGCCGGTCAACGCCTAGCCGCCCCGGCCCTCGCTGAGCCCGATGAACTCCGGCGCCGCGCTTTACCTATCTGCAGCCAGTTGCAGATCACCCGTTCGGGTGCGGCTCGGACGGCATGTTGGCCAACTGCGACTTGGCGCCAGATTAGGCGGATCTAGCGCGCTGCCAACGCCAGGGACCATAACGCAGCGCGATGACCACTCTCGAACGTGAGTGACCTGGTCGCCCAGATGTGGCCGAGCGCCTCGGCTCGGGCGGCGGCAAGGTCGGTGCCGTCGAGCTCCGTGATGGCCTTCCCGGTCGAGGCGGCCATGCGGACGAACTCGCGGTACCCGTGCGTCTGCGACGCCACGTTGCGCCGGCGCCCTGGCCGGCGAGCCTGCTCGACGAGCCGGTACCGGCGGTCGAGCTCTGCGATCTCCTCCAGCAGCCCGTCGCGGATCTGGGCGTCCAGTGTCATCTCGATCCGCCTATCGGTCTCGGCTTTCCCTGGGTCGATGCCGTACACCGCGAGCGCGAACGGCACGGCCACCTTGGTGCCCGCGCGGCCGGCCATGCGGCGTACCAAGGCGTTGAGGATCGCCTCGTAGTTGTTCGGGTGCACGCGCCGGGCCACCTCGGGTGCAAGCCGCGCGAGCACCTGGTAGGCGCCGTCGATTTCGCTGCGCGGGAAGTCGCGTTCGAGCGACCGCCGAAGCGTTCCCGTCCCGGTCAGGTCCCAGCTATCCAGCACAGACTGGATGTACACGCCGGTGCCGCCGACGAGGACTGGCAGGGCATCCCCGGACGCGGCCAGTGACGCAAGCTCGTCTCGCGCTAGCTGTGCGTACGCCTCCAGTGACAGCTTCGACGACGGCTCGGCCACGTCAAGCAAACGGTGCTCGAACCCTCGCATCTGTGACGGCTTGATCTTGCTCGTGCCGATGTCCATGCCGGCGTAGACCTGCCGTGAGTCGGCATTCAGCACGACCGGGCGCAGGCCACGTTCGGACGCGGCCTGGCAGATGTCGAGCGACAGCGCGGTCTTGCCGGATGACGTCGGCCCGTAGATGGCGACTGCGCGGCGGCGCCCGGGCAGCCGCATCCACCGCGTGAGGTTGCTGGACTGGTGCATGATGCCCCAGGCGCGTAGGCGGCGGCGCAGATCCGCGCCGAGCTGGTCGCGGCGGCAGCCGCAGGCGGTCAGTGTCCGGGTCAGGAGCCGGTTGTCGACGTCGGCGACGAACACCCGGGCCCTGGCCGATCATCCTGGGCAGCCGCCTGCCCCTTCCGGAGCCTTTCGGCGGTCAGCAGGTGCTTGCGCATGACCTTGGTGTGCAGTAGCACCGGCGGCCTGGACGGCCACTCGACTCATCGAGGAACCGTGGAATCCGCCCACAGCGCTGGCAAGGTCAGAGCGTGCTGTTCGCTGACACAATGCGCGGCCCGGCCACGAAAGTGGCCAGCTCGCAGGCCGCCAGTCCCTGATCACTGGTGGCGGCAGCTAGTGCAGCGCCGCGATGGTCTCGCTATTAGCCAGCCGGGTTCCGGTCTGCAGCGGACAGCTGGTCTCGCACGGTATCCAGCGGGACGCCGGGCAGGAGGCTCTTCAGCACATAGCCGCACCGTATTGACCCGGGACTGTCGACGGCAACTGGATTTCCGCCTGGATCGGCGGCGGCAAGCCGGAAGCTGCGAGCGCGGGTACTCCTCCGCGGCCGGACGAGCCGGTTAGATCAGCATCGCCACTGCAGAACGTCCAGGTTTGTGTTACCAGTACGTCGATCGGCTTCCGTCCGAGATCCGATCAGATCGGCGGGTCCGCGCGCGTTCTCTCCGATTTCTTCATCACTCAGCGTGATGCCAGTTGTCGGCGCAACCCCGTTCACGGTTGGCTGACTCATCCGGGAGGTCGACTACGGGTACCCGTTCACTCGTGGGAGCCATCGTCGTCCGGCATCAGGCCACATGGAGCCTATTGGAGCGTTCGATTCACGAGAATTACCAGGCATCCAGACACAATCAGACACTTCGGCCGACGTTAGGAATCTCGTTCGCATCGAGGTTGCGCCGACGGCCGCGCCCCTGGCAGCTACGGCTGGTCAAGGTCCAGGATGTTCTCGATGCTCAGGGAGCAGATCGTCTCACCAGCAAGGAACACAAGACGCGCTGGCCCTAATCGTAGGTATGAAGATCACTGACCCAATTAGCCAACCGCGGTCAGATTGTGCCCGCGCGGATGCGGAGAGCCAGGTTCACGCACTATCCAAAGACCTCGTCCATTACCTCTGCGCCTGGGTGAGCGCGGGACGGATCTCGTGGCGGTAGACCGACTCGGTAGTCGCCGTACGGTCGTGACCGACTAGCAGGGTGATGCTCTCCACGGGCACGCCGTTGGCGGACATGACCGACACGAAGGTGTGCCGCATCTCCCGGGGTGCCCAGTCCTCGCCAAGGCCAGCCTTCTTGGCGATCAGGCGGAACGCGCGGATGACATTGTTGGCGCTCAGCGGCGTCCCGACCCGGGACGCGAAGACCAGGCCGTGCTCCTGCCACAAGTCACCGGCCACCTGCCGGTCTCGCTCCTGCTGCTCATGCTGCTGGCGCAGCGCCTCCACGCAGCGCCGCGGCAACGCCAGGGTTCTCCGGGATTTCTCGGTCTTGGTGTCGCCGCCCTCGCGCTCCGAACGCCAGACGTAGATCGCGAACCGGCCTTCACCCTCCTGGGACGGATCAAATCCGCCGCTGGTAACCGGCTGCCACCTGGCCGGATCATCTATCCACGTCACCACGTGGTCCCAGCGCAGGACCCGGGCCTCCTCCGTGCGGATGCCGACCAGCAGGCTCAGCACCACGTACGCGTGCAAACGCGTACCTTCCGATGCCGCCAGCAAGACCTTCGCCTGATCCAGCGTGAAGCTCTTCGACGGCCTCCCGCTGCGGCCCTGCGGCGCCTTCACCAGGGCCGCCACGTTCCGACCGACCAGGTCATTGGACTCGGCGTGCCGGATCGCCCGCTCCAGCGAGTTCCGGGTTATTTGCAGTGACCGGGTGGAGTAGCGGCTCGCGAGCTGGCTCAGCGCCATCCGGACATCACCTGCGCTCAGCACGCGCAACGGCCTGGCGCCGATGGCGTCGACCATCGGCCCCAGCAGGCCCTCGTACAACGTGCGCGTCCGCTCGGACGTGCCGTCCAGACCTTCGCGCAGCCAGTCGTCCACGGCCTCGCGCACGGTGTAGGTGCTAGAAGACTTGACTCCTGAATTCAGTTCCTGGTGCAGCGCCTGGAGCTTGGCGCGGACTTCCTGCTTGGTCTTGCCGGAGACCTTCCGCCGGATGCGCTTCCCGCCAGGCCCGTAGCCCAGCGAGATCGCACCCACGTACCGGTTCCTCGCGGCGTCCAAGTAGATCCCGTCCTCACCGTGCCCACGGCGCCGGACTGTCGTCTCGGACATAGCTAGAGCCTAACACTTTGGCTCCCAGTTTGGCTCCCAACGACACTCGCTTGGGAGCCGCACCCCTTCTGACCTGCGCCCCGACCGCGACTCGAACGCGGGACCTACTGCTTAGGAGGCACTTTCAAAGTGTGGCTGGGTGATGCCGGGTGTCGCCTGACGTGCTGTTCCGCTACGACGGTAATGGCTGGATATGGCCTGGCGTGGCCATGCGCCTGTGGTCGTTGGCTACCCGTTAGGCTACCCGGAATCTCGTTAGCAAAGCTAATAGCCGAATGTTCAGGACCTGATGTGGCCACCGGATCGTAAGTGTTTGGCCCACTGGCAGCGCTCCGATGAATCTTCGTTGTCCCAAAGAGCCTAACTTGGCCCTAACGGCCGGGCAGGCGGCGGGCCAGTTCGGTGCGGCCGCGCACGCCCAGCTTGCGGTACACGCGGCCGAGATGAAACTCGACCGTTTTCGGGCTGAGGTAGAGCTGGGTGCAGATCTCGCGGTCGGTGAGCCCGTCCGCGGCGAGTAGCGCGACCCGCAATTCGGCTTCGGTAAGCTGCAGCCCGGCCTGCGGTCGCGAGCGCAGCACGGCTCCGCTGGCCCGCAGCTCCCCGCGCGCCCGCTCTGCCCACGGCGCCGCGCCGTACTTCTCGAAGGCTTCCAGTGCCGCGTCGAGCTCAGCGCGGGCCGACCGCCGCTGGCCCTGGCGGCGCAGCCACTCCCCGTAGAGCAGCTGGGTCCGGGCGACCACGAACGAGTCCGGATCGCCCTGATGCTGAATCAGTGCGTCCCGGTACGCCATGCCCGGGTCAGGGCCGGTGCCGACGAGCGCCCGGCAGCGTGCCACCAGCGCGGGCACGCGGAGATCTGGGACGTTCGTCACCCGGCGCTCGAATTCTGCCGCCCGGATCGCCGCATCCTCGGACCGGCCAAGGCGCACCAGGGCTTCCACGAGGTCGGGCAGCGAGATCACGGTCGGGCCGCGCAGGCCGCGAGCCAGCGGCACCGCTACCACCTGCTCGAACTGGCTAACTGCTGCGACCAGGTCGCCTTGGCCGAGCGCTAGCAGCCCGCGGGCGCGCAGCGCGATCAGCCGTGCCCAGTGCTGGCCGTGCCGCTCGGCTGCCGCCAGTGCCGCATCCGCATGAGCGCGGCAAGCTGTGGCCTCCCCCCGGTAAGCCGCAACGGTAGCGAGGATCCCCAGGACCTCGGCCCGGTGCCCGGGCTGGCCGAGTTCATCGCATAGCTCGAGCGCCTCGCTGGCTTCGGCGGCGGCATCTGGCCATCGGTCGTCATCGAGATCCTGGGAGGCGGTCATCCGCAGCAGCCGCGGCAGCATGCCAAGCGCCCCCTGGGCGCGCAGGGCGCGTATTCGCCGGACGCCGAGATCATGCCCTTCGCCAAAGCGGCCCAGCCAGCCCAGGCCGGCCAGCCTTTGCACGCTGCGCGGACCGTCCGAGGCACCCGGCCCGGTTGGCGGTTCTGCGGCTAGCGCGCGCTGGATGAGCGCGGCTCCTTCGCGGTTGTGTCCGGTGAACATGGCGGCCAGCCCGGCGAAGAAGTCGGCGGGCGACCCGAGGTGCGGATGCGCCGCAGCCAGTGCACGCAGCTGTCCGGCGGCCGTGGACATGCCGTCAGGATCAGCGTTCCACCAGCAGGCGAGCGCGGCATGGGCCAGGGCATCGGCGGCGGCGCCCGGGTCGTCGTGCTCGAGCAACACGGCGGCGGCGGCGAGCAGGTCGGCGGCGCGCTGGACATGGCCCGCCGCGTACTCGGTATGTCCGCGCAGGTGGAGGACGCGGCCGCGTACGTCGTCCTGGCCTGCGCTGGCCAGGGCCGTATCGAGCAGCTGCTCGGCGCGTCCGGCGTCTCCGGCCAGCCACGCCGCATCGGCCGCCGTCAGCCGCCGCCGCGCCGCATCCTGGGGGCTAACGGACAGCGCAGCCGCCTGCTCCGCGGCCCGGGCAGCGGCGGCGAACCCGGCCCGCCGTGACGCATCGGCGGCCACTGTGTCCAGCGCGGCCGCGATCTGTTCATCGGGACCTTCGGCGGCCGCCGCGCGATGCCACGCCCAGCCGGGCTCACCTTCCGGCAGTCCATCAGCGACCGCGCGGTGCGCCGCGGCCCGGTCGGCGGCGGGAGCACTGTAATAGACCGTGGATCGCACCAGCGGGTGCCGCCAGCTCAGCTGACCCCGCTCGATCGTGACCAGCCCTGCGTCCGCCGCCGGCCGCAGGTCGGCGGCCGTGCACTGCTGGCGGGCCAGGGCCGGCCCGAGCGAGCCCAGGACGGCGTCGCCGGAGGCGGCGAGCACGAGCAGCGCGCGCCGGGTCTTCGGTCTGAGCGCCGCTACTCGCCGCGCGTATGCTGCCTCGACCGCGGCGATGGAAGGCAGCGGTTCGGGCAGCACGTCACGCCCGGCGCGCTGGCTTGGCGTTAGGGTACGCACGACCTCCACCAGCGCTAATGGGTTGCCGCCGGTCGCGGCGTGCAGCTCGTCCGCCACTGACCCGCCGACATCCGGCGCCCGGTCGGCGAGGAGGGCACGGGCCGCCTCCTGGTCAAGGCCTGCCACGGTCGTCCGCGGCAGGCCGTCGATGCGGACCGGCAATGGTTCCCCGCTGCGGGCGGTCATGATCACGCCGACCTTATCGGCCCGCAACCGGCGTGCGGCGAACAGCAGCGCCTGCGCGGACGCCTGGTCGACCCATTGCAGATCGTCGACCAGCACGAGCACCGGCGACCGTTCCGCTGCCGCCGCGAGCAGGCTGAGCAGCCCGGCCGCCACGAGGAAGCGGCTGGCCTCCACCGGCGCGCCGAGCCCCAGCGCTCCGCGCAGGGCGGCCGCCTGGGGCGCGGCTACGGCCGGGAGCAACCCGATGACCGGCCGCGTCACCTCCAGCAGCCCCGCGAATCCCAGGCCCGCGTCAGACTCGATGCCCGTAGCCCGCAGCACGCAGAATCCGCCGGCCGCCGCCTCCGCATACTCCAGCAAGGCGGTCTTACCGATGCCAGGGTCGCCCTCGAACACGAGGCAGCGCGCGGTGCCAGCGGCCGCCTCGGCCAGCAGCACCGCGATTTGCCCGCACTCGCCAGGCCGACCCACGAGCACACGATCACCGTACGACAGGGCGATACGCCCGGCAATGCCAGGGATTTCCCCGGCGCGAGCCGCGAGTCTCGAACCGCATCGTGGTCGGCAACAGCCAGATCAATCGGCGCGCAGGGGGAGTCGATGATGAATGACTGCAGGAGGCTCAGGCCCAGGTGCCGGCCGCCGGAGAGCGCTGGCCGCTGCACGGGGCAGGCCGTAAATGACTGAGCCGGCACATTACCGCGATCCAGGCGCCGTCAAGGCCCACTACGCACCGCGCGTAGACCCGGGCCAGGACCTCGAGGGCTCATGTCTTCTATATCCGCGGTGGTTCGCCCCGCGTGCCAAAAGTCGGCGGAGGCGCCTCCGGGCGGTAGGGGCCGGTGCTCCAAGCAGGCGCAGGCCGCCCAATCGCGGGCAACGTGATAGTGCCAGGTACCTATTCGGTATCACGGCGAATCGGGAATGGGGAGATCATTATGTATCAAGAGAATTGGGCGTGGTGCCACCAGTGCCAGGGTCTTTTCTTTACCGGTAATAACACGCTCGGCGTCTGCCCGGCAGCCGGAGGCGGCCCGCACAGCGGGACCGGGAGCGGCAACTATATCCTGGCCACCTCGGGCGGAGGGCAGTCTGACTGGGCGTGGTGCCACAAGTGCCAGGGCCTCTTCTTCTTCGGCAACAACACGCTTGGCGTCTGCCCGGCAGGGAATGCTCACGATGGCACTTACAGCAGCAACTACATTCTCGCCACCTCGGGCGGAGGCCAGTCCGGCTGGGCGTGGTGCCACCAGTGCCAGGGTCTCTTCTTCACCGGCAATAACACGCTCGGCGTCTGCCCTGCGGCCGGAGGCGGCCCGCACAGCGGGACCGGGAGCGGCGACTACCCGCTAGCTCAGCTGGGGAGTAATTCCAACTTCATTCTCGCCGACGAGTGCAACCCGATACTGGGCCTGACCGTGGCTATCTATGTGACGCAGGATCTGGTCTGCGAATCTGTGTCGCGTCCCCCCACGCCGCCGCAAGACCTTCCGAAGGGGTTCGCTTTCCAGTTGAACTGTTATTCCCCTCAGGGAGAAGTAAGTGCATGGCAACAGTATTGCCTGATCCTCTGGGAGGCGGATCAGTCGGAATGGAGGTGGTGCCGGCGGTGCCAGGGCTTCTTTTTCATCGGCAACAAGACGCTGGGCTTCTGCCCGGCGGGAGGCGCGCATAATTACACCGGCAGCGGCGACTATACCATGGCCACCTCGGCCAAGGGCCAGTACGACTCGAACTGCCAGCCCGGCTGGAGCTGGTGCAATAGGTGCCAGGGCCTTTTCTATTCCGGCGGCGACAAGTTCGGCTTCTGCCCGGCGCCGGGGGGTGGTCCGCACAGTAATACCGGTAGCGAGGACTACAAGCTGGCCACGTCGGGCAACGGCCAGTCCGGCTGGGCGTGGTGCAACCGGTGTCAGGGCCTCTTCTTCCCAGGCAACAACACGCTCGGCGTCTGCCCGGCACCGGGAGGTGGCCCCCACGACGACGCCGGCAGCAGCAATTATACCCTCGCTACGACGGGCAACGGTCAACTCCAAGGCATGATAAATAACTATCCGGTTAGTGGCGACGCCATAATCGACGACATCTTTCATGTGGCTACGCTGTCGAGCCAGGAGATACCTGCCGGATATCAACTGGCTATTTGGCTGGTATACGACCTGACCGAAGACGTCACGGGAGCGATATTCGCCGTCACCGACGATTCCGGAAATGAGATCGGGCACGTGGAACAGAAACTCGTATCAGATGTGGATGGGTCGCCAGCCCAGGTGGCTCCGATAGTCGCTCTCGAACTCAACCTGGTCGGGCCCGTCAACGGCGAGAGTGCGGTGCTGTCATCCGGCGCGGGCACGATTACATACTCCGCCGTTCCGCCTCTTACCGCCTTGCTGCAAGAGCCGCCATGCACCGAATCCGGCTACATTACCGGCGAGACCGCCAATAGTTTCTACAGTGTGCTACCCGATACCCCGGCCAATTCTTTGACGCAGTCCTTCAGCGTCAGTGCCACACAGCCCATGATACGCAAGCAAGGTAAGCTGCGTCCTTCGACGTAATTCCCAGCCGTATCTGAATAAACAACGGAGTAATTCCATGCAATTCCAAGCCTATCACGGCGTAACGGCCGCTGAGCATCAGGAAAACTTCAACAAGTGGTCTGCTCAGGGTTATCGGATGATCTCGCTCAGCGTCTATGGTGACCCGGGCAACGCGTTGTACGCAGCGGTGTGGGTGCAGCGCGCCGGGCCAGCTTGGGTCGCGATCCACGGTGTGGACGCAGCGGGCTATCAAGGTTTCTTTACGAAATGGTCAGACGAGGGCTATTACCCCGTACTCGTCTCGGCGACCGGCGCGATCAACGATGCCGTGTTCGCGTCCGTGTTTGAACAGGGGAACCCGGGCCCCTGGTTCGGACGCCACGACATGATGCCCGCCGACTTCGCAGCCGCCAACAAGTCGGCGCTCAGCAATGGACAGATGATCCGCTCCTTCTCGATCTACG
>Ga0335080_10004661_pt1 | contig 13980 bp, 10 predicted proteins | sample Lox_Sample_34_FD_206720 | JGI IMG/M metagenome (GOLD analysis project Ga0335080, IMG submission 206720) | Soil microbial communities from Loxahatchee National Wildlife Refuge, Florida, United States - Lox_Sample_3.4 | ecosystem: Environmental > Terrestrial > Soil > Wetlands | place: USA... | reverse complement strand
GTGGACTCATCGCGATTGATGGCGCCGAGTGACTTGCGCGTGGATTCATTGAGCAAATCTACCAAATACGAATAGTCCTTCTGCTCAAAGTGATGGAGCACACGACGAATCAGCCAATGCGTGCCCAGTTCGCGGCGCAAGGCGGAAAGCTCGGTTCTTCCTCCCTGGTTCAGGATGGCTTGGCCAACTCCGAGCGCGCCGCGCAGGCCGGTAACAATTCCGCCGACGGTAGAGACTTTGACCTGCGCCGCCGCGTCTCCGACGAGATAAACGTCGCCGTTGCCCACGCGACGTTGCACCGGAACCCAGCGGCGATAAACCGGGATGCGCGCGCCTTGCCAATCCAAAGGTTCGAACTGCTTCTTTTCAAGAAAACGTTCGAGGCATTTCTTGGTGTCGCGGCCGTCCTCGCCGATGATGCCCAAAGCACCGCGCTCCGCAGATTCCGGGATCAGCCAATAAAAATAGGGTGTGTCGTCGGGGACGAACCATACTCTCGTCGTGTCTGGGCGATAGTCCTTTGGCAAACGAACAATGGCTTGCACCAGAGGAACCGTTTCGATCGGCGGCCAACCGGCGGTTTTTGCGACGCGACTGGCGGCGCCATCGGCCCCTACTAGGCTGTCTGCGTGTAGTTCTTCGCGGCGGCCGGCCGAATCTACTTCCACGCGCAAACCGCGGCCATTCGGTGCAAGGCCGAGAAAACGCGTATCGAAGGAAAGGTTGGCACCGGCCTGTCGGGCCTGGCGGGCCAAGGCCGGAATCAGGCGGGCACGCTCGATGATTAAGTCCGGCCTGGTGAGAGCCACTTGTGCGGAGCGCCCGTCGGTGAACAGTTCGAAGCGGCGAATTTCGTTTACGATACTTTCGGAAGCGGCAGCGCCGAGTTGCTGACGGAAATGATCGGTGACGATGAGCGAACGGGAAGCCGGCTCAAACGCTTTTCGGGATTCCAGGACACGAACGGAGCGACCACCGGCGGCAACGGTGGCTGCCGTGTACAGGCCCGCCGCGGAGCCACCTACGACCAGAACTTCGTGTTTTTCCTGAATTTGCCGGGGCGTCGACTCGTTTACCGCCACGATTTCACTTTCCCAAACCGCGCTTACACCCCGAACTTCCGACGGCTCGGTGGTCCACGCTCAATTTTTGAGAGTTTGCAGCTTTCCGCTCGCCCGATGGAACACCCGACGGCTTGTAGGCAAAACGGAGACACGTAAGTATAGCGAATCCAGCGTTAGGGACAACCTGTGGGGCGGAATGCAAGTGTGAAACGAATGCTGGTCAAAAGAGACTGGCAGCAGCCTTAGGAGGCGGCTGCGGGCTTGCGATTTTGCCGTTCGTACGGCGCGCGTTCGAGTAGAAAAACTCCGATGCAGATCAACCCGGAGACCAGCGCGGCCACAACTACGGCGTTCAGAACAGAAAGATAGCTGACCAGCACCGCAGCGCCACCGGCCAGCAGGCCCAGCAAGTACATGCAGAGAACGGCGCCGCGATGGCCGAGGCCGAGATTCGACAAACGATGCGCAGCATGGTCTTTGCCGGGAGTTGCGAACGGGAGCAAACCGCGCCGTGAGCGTGAGATCGTAACCAGCGTGGTGTCGAAAATCGTTACGCCAAGAATGAGCAGCGGTGCCAGCCAGCCCGAGACACGATTGGCTTGGTCCAAACGGAGCTTCAAGGCCAGCGTAGCCATCAGGAAGCCTAGAAACATAGCGCCGCCATCGCCCATGAAGATTTTTGCGGGCTTGAAATTCCAGCGCAGGAAGCCGGTGGCGGCGCCGAGAACCGCGGCAGCTAGCGTGGCGACCAGCGTCTGACCATTGAGGTAAGCCAAAAGTGCGAAGAAGATGGACGCAGTGGCGGCAATTCCGGCGCACAAGCCGTCCATATGATCAAGGATGCTGAAAGACGCGGTAATGCCGACGACGAAAAAAACTGTGAGTGCGGAGTCGAGGACATATCCCGCGCGACCGGCGATAAATGTCTCGAAAACCTGCGCGTGGATCCCGCTGATCAGCAAAATGCATGCGGCCAGCGGCATTCCGAGGAACAGCTTGATTTGATGATGAAGCCAGCCGCGGTCATCTAGAATGCCGACGGCAGCAACGAGTGTTGCGCCACTTAGAATGCCAATGATCTGCGCGCGGGCCGCGCCAGTGAAGGTGAAAAGCACGGCAAGAACTACTGCCGCATACATCGCTAGGCCGCCCAATAGAGGAATAGGCCGAAGATGGACTTTGCGCGGACCGGGGAGATCGACCATGCCAACACGCAAAGCCAGTGCACGCACGGGTACAGTCAGCATGAGCGATGCGAATAAAGCTATAAAAAATGCCAGCAAACCTGCGGGCATACTGCCTCTTCCGTTTGCTTTTCTGGCCGGGCCGGTTCGGCCAGCGCCTCATTTATGCCGGGTCGGGGGCCCGGCTCCCAAGAGAAGACTTCCCCACGAAACGTTAACACGATACCGGGGAAATAGTTTGCGTTCAATCGGGTAGTCGCTGCAGCGGAGCAAAAAGATCACGGCTCGCGGAGCAAAGCTCCGCCTGTACTAGAAGGATGCTGAGCGGCGCAGTTAGCGCTCGGTGAGCATTCGGCCGAACGTGCGCTTCACTTCATCTTTATTCCGGGTGGCGTAATACCAGTCGATGGTCCGTTTGAGGCCTTCGCGGAATGGCACTTTGGGTTCCCAGTTAAGCAGCTTCTTGGCCAGCGCGTTGTCGGCGACCCGGTTGAGCGGGCCGGTGGGCATGTCTGGCCGCAACTTAATTTCGGCTTTGTGCCCCGTGAAGTCGCAGACCATTTTCACGGCATCCATTACGCGGATGCGTTCCATCGTGCCGAGATTGATGGCAGTGCCGTCCTGAATTTTTTCGCCGGCGAGAATCGTGCCTTCCACAATGTCGTCGATATAAGTCCAGTTGCGAATTTGCGTTCCGTCGCCCCAGACTTCGAACGGATTTTGCTGGAGAAATGCTCGCGCGATCATGGCGATGACAGCGTGATTTTCCACACCGCGCGGCCCGTAGACGGTGAAGTAGCGGCACGACGCGGCACCCATGCCATGTTCTTTGGCATAAGCTTGCAGCGTGAACTCACCCATGAGCTTAGCCCAACCATAGGTATTGTCGGCGTCGTTAGGGCCTTTGGTCAGGTCTTCCGTGAGATAAAGTTCCTTGTTGACGTCCGACTGTAAGAAGTTGGGGTAGACGCAACCGGAAGAAGCAAAGACCACCTTCTTCACCTTCGCTCGCAGCGCTTCTGCGAAAATCAATCCGTCCAGAAAAAAGTTAGAGGCGGGGCCGGCCTGGTGCAGATCCACATAGCCGCGGCCTCCGTGATCGGCGGCCAAGTGGAAGACGGTGTCGACGCTTTGCATGGCCCAACGCGTTACGCCCGGTTCCCGCAAGTCGGCATGGAGAAAATCAATCTTGCGCGAGGCGAGGTGCTGCTTGACGTTATCCAGATGGCCGCTGGTGAGATCGTCCACGATGCGGACTTTGGCCCCCCGGTTCAGCAGGTGATCCGTCAGGGTTGAGCCGATAAACGACGCTCCGCCTGTCACCAATACAAGCTTCCCGGTCCAAAACGTTTCTGGCGATGTCACGCGTGCACAGCCTCCTCGAGGATCTGAACAAATTTTTGCAGTTCGTTGACTCTATCATAGTCAGGCGCAGCCGCTTCCGCGTGGCGACCCATGTTCGCAAGGTTCTCGGGACTTTTCGCCAGTGCGCGAATCGTCTCGGTGATTTCTTCGGGCTTATCGGGATCAGCGGAAACGGCAAAGCCGTATCTCGCGCCCAGGGAGGCCGCATCCGTTTCGGCAGGGGCCACCGCTAAAATCGGTTTGCCCGCGGCGAGAATTCCATACATTTTGCTAGGCACCACCACGCCTTCGAGGCCGCGCCTGACCGTGATGACATGGGCGTCCGGCGCTGCCAAGACCGAAGGAATTTTGCTCGCCGGAAAGAATGGAAGAAACCGGACGTTCTTGGCGCCATTGGCCATGGCTTGGATCCGCTCGCTTTGCGCGCCACCGCCGACGAACACCAACCCGACGCCTTCGCTCGCGAGCGATTGCACTCCGCGAACCAACGCTTGCCAGGCGCCATAAAAGCCCAAGTTGCCCGCATGGAGCAAAACGAAGCGGTCGTCGCCACGAATCGTCCGGACCACTTCGCGATCGACTTCTCCAGGCAAGAATTCGCGATTCGCAATTTCGGCTCCGTCGCGCACGATTTTCATCCGTTCGGCGGGCACACCCTTCGCCACAATTCGCGCGCGCATGTCTTCGCCGAGAACCACGATTCGTGTGGCCCGGCGGAGCGCCCAGCGATCCAGTTTTTCCCAAACGCGCGACAGCCAACCCTGCGGCATGATTTCCCCGGCGATGGCCATGTCTGGATAGAGATCGCGAATGTTGTACACGTAAGGTTTGCGTTTTAGCGTGGCAACAATGGCGCCGACGATGCCCTCAAACGGAGGGTCGGTCATCGCGAGCACGACATCGCACTCCAAGAACAGCGAAAGCGGAATCGCGAGCGCCGTATACGTCAGGTAGTTGATGACGCGGGTCTTCATGGCCAATCGTGCGTACGTGGTGGACCCGACTCGTACGACGCGCCCGGATTTTCCGTTCTCGGTTTTCCAAAGTCGCCAGGGGTGGCGTTCGCTTGGATCATAGGAAGGGCGTCCGCAGAGAACCGTCACCTCGTGCCGTGCGGCCAGCGCCTCGACTACCGCGGCAGCCATCTTTGCCGTCGCCGAGGTGTCCGGCGGGTAGTACATGTTAAGGAGCAGAATTCTCATTCCAGGAGCGCTCGCCGCATCCAATGTCATTCCCGCGTGATCAAAAAATCACCCAAGACCAGGGCGTCCATTTTTGTGCGCTGAAAACAATCGAGCGCCTCCTCCGGGCGGCAGACAATCGGTTCGTTGTCGTTGAACGAAGTATTTAACACGACCGGGACTCCGGTCTGCTGCTCGAACGCCTTGATCAATTTCCAATAACGCGGATTGGCTTCGCGCGCTACCGTTTGCAGGCGCCCGGTGCCATCCACGTGCGTCGGCGCGGGAATTTTCTCGCGTTTTCCGGATCGCACTGCGTAGGCCAGCGTCATAAAAGGTGACGGATGCGCTTTTTCGAACCACTCGCCAGTCGCTTCCGCCAGAATCGAAGGAGCAAACGGGCGAAAAATTTCGCGGTGTTTGATCCGTTGGTTCAGGATTTCTTTCATTTCCGGGCGACGCGGGTCGGCCACGATGCTGCGGTTCCCGAGCGCCCGCGGCCCCCATTCTGCGCGGCCCTGAAACCATCCCAGTATCTTTCCCTCCGCGATGATGGCTGCGGTGCGCTGCATCAGCAAATCTTCGGGCAACTCTTCGATTCGACAGCCATTTCGCGAAGCGCCACTTGCTTCTACCGCGCGACGGTTCTGCTCCGTGTTGTAGCCCGGGCCCCAGTACGCGTGCTCCATCACAAAATTGCGCGGCTGGCCGAGCACCTGATACCAAACGTAATACGCTGCGCCTACCGCAAGTCCCGCGTCGCCGGCCGCTGGATGCACGTAAACTTGCTCGAAGCCCGTGCTATCGAAAATTTTCCCATTTGCTACGCAATTGAACGCTACGCCCCCTGCTAAACAGACTGCCTTCAACTTCGTTCGCTCACTGAGCTTTTTCAGCATGCCCAGATAAATCTCTTCTAACCGCACTTGCAGCGCCGCTGCGAGATTGCGATGGCGCGGCTCGAGCGACTCGTCCGGCTTGCGCCTGGGCCCGAGCCGCTTCTCCATACTTTCGGAAAACATCTGGCCCAACGTCGGCGTCTTGTCCGCGTCCGCCCAACTCATTTCCGGACCTGAGTGGTGATGGGTGAAGTAGTCCAGGCCGAGCCGGAAACCGCTTCCGTTCGAACGCACGATGTCACGGAACACGTCGAGGCGCTCCGCTTCTCCGTAAGCCGCCAGGCCCATCACTTTGTATTCGTCGCCAAATTTGAGAAAGCCGAGGTATTGCGTGACGGCGCTGTAGAACAGCCCTAGTGAATGCGGAAATGCCACCGCACCGTCGATTCTCATGCGATTGCCGGCGCCAGTGCCCCACATGGTGCTGGCGAAATCGCCCAGACCGTCCGCCGACAAGAGTGCCGCTCGTTCGAATGGTGAAACAAAAAACGCGCTTGCCAGATGCGCCTGATGGTGCTCCACGCGGTGAAACTTTGCTCGAATTGCCTTGGGATCTGTTTCAAACGTCTGAGCCAACGCTTCCGGAATGCCGGTGAATTTTGCGAGTACCTTCACCCGCTCGCGCGCGAACGAAGGCATCCGTATGGCATAAAACAGTTTCGTGGCCAGCCGTGCATACGGATTCCGCGGTACCGCGACGTAGTCGACGTCTTGGAGTGCCAGTCCAGCTTCTTTGAGGCAATAGCGAATCGCCTGGGAAGGAAAACCTGCAGCGTACTTTACGCGGTTGAATCGTTCTTCCTCGACGGCAGCCACCAACCGGCCGTCGCACACAATCGCGGCAGACGCATTCCCGTGGTAAGCGTTGATCCCAAGAATATTCATCGCTTGCGAATTCAGTCTACCTCACCCGGCGCTTCGCTCATGTAGCGAGGTTGCGGCGGCACCATTCGTTCAGTACATAGAGTGACCACGGGCGGGACCACGAGGTTCGACCGCGCAGAAACGCATCCCACACCGTTCGAACGCGCTCCTCGCGCAAATGCGGCGCCAGCGCCGGCACGATGCTAGCAAGACTTGCTTCCATGCGGGACCGCAGCGGCCCGCGTAACCACTGCTCCCACGGCAACGTGAAGGTTTTTTTGCCTTCGCGCAACGCCTCTTTGGGCAATACATCAGCTAGTGCTGCGACGAGCAAGGCCTTCTGCACACCGCGACGAACTCGCGTTTCATCGGACAACGAAAACACGTACTCGACTAACTGCGTGTCGAGCAACGGAACGCGCACTTCCAGCGAGCGCGCCATACTGACCGAATCCGTGTCACGCAAGAGCGTGCTCACCATATAGCTCCGCATTTCCAACCATGCCGTCGATCCGAGCGGCTCCAGTTTGGCGGCCTCACTGGCAATGCGGTCGAGCCAGCCAAACCACGTCGGTTCCAAAGTGACTCCGTCCGCTCCGACTGTACTCGGGCGGAAACGGGCATCGGTCAAATCAGCGAGGGGCCCTGGTGGAAAAAGTGCTCGCGAAAAAAAATAAGGATGCGGCAACCGGTCCGGTTCGATCCATACGGCAACGGCTTTGCTCGCAGCATCCGGTGACATCCGCGTTTCCAGTGCCTTGGTCATCAGCGACGCCGTTGCGCGACGCAGTACTTGCGGCACAAACCAAGCCGCCTTTCTCAGTCGTTGCAGCAGCGCGGTGTGGCCAAAAGTTGCGTACCCCGCGAAACATTCATCGCCGCCCAATCCGGATAACGCCACCTTCAGTCCGGCTTCGCGCGCCGCCCACGACACGAAGTAGGTGTTGATACCATCCATGCTAGGCTGGTCGAGACTGGCCACGGCTTCGTCGAGTCGCGCCAACATGGCCTCGCCGCCTAATGGGATTTCGCTGTGCTGCGTTCCGCAGTGTTGCGCAATTGTTTTGGCTGCTGGTGCTTCGTCGTATGGCGTTCCCGGGAAAGCCAGCGTAAAGCTGCGGATGCCGCGTTGCGCGCGCCCGGCCAATGCGGCAATCGCACTCGAATCGAGACCACTCGAAAGAAATAGTCCTACGGGAACGTCCGCCAGCAAATGCTTTTGCACCGCATCTTCGAGCAGTGGCCGCAGTTTTTTTGCCGCTGATTCGAGGTCTTTCGGTTTTTTCTGGTCACGTGCTGCAGGACTGGTCCGCGGATCCCACCAGGGTCGCGCGCGCGGAACCCGCCGGCGTTCCGGGACGTGCAGCAGCATGCGATGTCCCGGCGGCAACGAGAAAACTCCTTCGATCATGCTGACCGGTTCGGAAACGCTGCCAAAAAGCAGGTAAGACGTCACCGCATCCGGCGAAATCTGTTTCGCGACAACGCCGCTGGCCAGCAGCGCCCGCACTTCGGAAGCGAACGCGAAGCACTCCGGCGTCTGCGTGTAGTAGAGCGGCTTGATCCCCAGCGGATCACGCGCCAAAAACAAGAGCGGTGCTGTGGCGAAGCGTCCGCGCAAGTCCAGCAGTGCAAACGCAAACATGCCGCGAAGTTCGGGCAGGCATTCTTCGCCCCATTCTTCCCAGGCATGTACCAGGATTTCGGTGTCCGATTTGGTGCTGAAGCGGTGGCCCAGCAGCGTCAGGCGTTCGCGAAGCTCCCGGTAGTTGTACAGTTCGCCGTTGAAAACGACCGCCACATCGTGGGTTTCGTTCCAGACAGGTTGCTGGCCGCCCGCGATATCAATAATGCTGAGGCGGCGCATCCCCAGCGCTAAGCCGGGCGCTCGCGATTCGTTAACGAGAAAGCCTTCGTCGTCCGGGCCGCGGTGCCGCAACGCCGCCGCCATGGCGCGCACACGTGCCTCCGCGTCTTTGCTGCGCGAGGCAAAGGCGACGCCGCAAATACCGCACACGCTATTCTTTAATCTCCGGTGTGAAAAAGAAGGCCACTCCGGCGCGTACGGCGTGCTCGCGGAAGTGGAAACGAGGGATCCGCAACCGCTTATCGGCGTACCAGGCGAGTACCACGCGAGCCAGCAAAAAGAACAGCGTCAGGACAACGGAAACCAGCAACACTAGGAACGACTCGCGCTCCAGCAGCAGGCTCCAATCCATCGCGTCGTCCCATCCAGGCAGCGCGCGATCCAGGACGCGGCGCAAACCAATGCCATCCAGCGGCAGCCGCGCCAATCGCACGTGTGCGTAGCGTTCAAAATTGTATTCGCTCGGATAGCCGGGTATGGTCCGTATAGCTTGCGCAAATACGTCCGCGTTCTTAAGCTGGTTTCGGGTAAGCGTTTGACCGTTGCCATCGCGAAAGATCGCGCGATACGTCGGGTCAACCACTACCCAGCGCTCGTCAATCAGCACTTCCGCCACCACGTGCTTGGTGTTGCGGTCCGGAGTGAGGAGAAGCAGGCGGCGTACCGGCAAGCCGCCGCTGCGCGCGAGGTTGAGAAACGCATTTGTCGCGGTTCCGCAAACCGACAGCAGTTGGCGGTAATTCAGTGTGTTCTCGGGATCCCGCCCGGAAAGCCCGTCGGGATCGGCGGCCACGTAGCGCGCTGGCCCGTTCTTCATCCAGCTCAGAATCGCTTGCACTTTTTGTTCGGGAGCGGCGGCCTCTGGGATGACGGCGTCCGAGAATCCCTTCAGGTATCGGCGGACGGAATACTCGCGAAAGCCCGCATAGAGCGAGGACAGTGCAGCCGCTACGAGCAGCAGGTTTACACCCCGCCACACCAGCCGAAAAAGAGGATGCTTCTCCGAGGTCATTTGCCCGTTGAATTACCTCAAGATTTTGCCCTTGCCTCACTCGCCTTTGCAAGCTCGTTGTACAGGAGTTCCATCTGGCGGACGGGCTCCCCCCAGTCCAGTTTCATCGCGACTTCCCTGCAGCCCTCGGCCAAGCGTTCGCGCAACCCTCGCTCTGTGATCACTCTCTGTATCGCGCGCGCCAGCGGTGCGAAATCGTGCGGCACCACCAAACCCGCTCGGTCCGCCAGCAGTGGAGCGATGCCGCATTGTTCGCTGACCACCACCGGTGTGCCCGCTGCGACAGCCTCCGCTGCTGCGTTTCCAAAGTTCTCGTTTTGTGAAGGCAGCACAAAAACATCGGCGTCGCGATACGCCGCCCATTTCTCTTCCCCATACACCGGTCCCGCAAACTTCATCCGCGAATTCACGCCCAGTTCGCTCGCGAGTCGGGCAAGCTGGGCCTTCATACTGCCTTCTTCCGGTCCGACAAAAGCCAATTGCCACTGCCTCGCCGGATCAGCACGGTTCAGCTCGGCGAACGCTCGAACCAATAGGTCGGGACTTTTTTTCTCCGCGAGCCGCCCCAAAAAGAGAATCAACGGCGCGTCTTCCGCAATTCCGAATTTCTTGCGAAAACTTCCTCTCGCTGGCCAATTCAGTGGTGCTTCTACGCCATTCCATCGGAGTTGGATCTTGTTTCTCGGCACGCCCCCCGCCGCTAGTTCCTCCATCTCCTGTTCGGACGTGGCAACCACTTTGGCGGCACGCTCAAACATCCTCTTGCCATACATCGCGTGATACGTTTGCTTCAGAAGAAAACTCCTCACAATCGGCACATACATGCCGATCGGCTCAAGCACGTAAGGAATGCGCTGTTCGAAACACGCGCGTGCCACCGCGGGCCCAATGAAGTCGTACAGCCCGTAGATGTGGCCCACGTCAAATTCATCGAGCCTGGTCCGGCAGAAGCGCTTCACCGCAGGATTCCAGCTCGTCGCGCGATACCGTAGCCACGTCGGCAGATAAATTGTCCGAACGCCATTTTCTGTATGGCGCCATCCGAATGGCGACCGCTGCGCACCCGCAGCCTCTGGATCGCCAACGCGTCGCTCAAATCCCCAATCCGCAGTCAGCACGGTCACCTGATGTCCGGCCTTTGCGAGGCCGCGTGCCAGCGCGCGCACTTTCACCGGTGGCCCCCCGAACTCCAGAAAAGGCCAGTAGGTTTGCGTAACGCTCAGAATTCGCATTGTTCGCGAAGGATTTTCTTCAGCGACTTGGAGAAAACGCTGAAGCGGAACTCCCGTTCTACACGCTGCTTTCCGCGTTCTCCCATTTTTTGCGCCAGCACCGGGTCGGCCAGCAGCGTCTCGATCGATGTCGCGAGTTGGGCCGCGTCGCCATGCGGCACCAGATAACCCGTGCCGCCGTCCTGAATCACTTCCGGCGCGCCCCCATGTGCTCCGCCGATGACAGGCTTGCCGTGGAACATCGCCTCCAGGTAGACCAGCCCGAATCCTTCGCCGCTGCTCGGCAGCGCAAAGATCTCGCACGCGGCGTAACAGGCCGCCAGTTCCTCGTAGCTGAGGCCGCTCAGGAAATGGACATGGAGATTGACGCCGTTCTGGTCGGCCAACTCCTCCAGCCAAGTACGATCATCTCCGCTTCCCACTGCCACTAACTGCAACTCCGGCCAGCGCGCGAGCAACCGCGGAAGCGCCGTGATGAGCGTGTCCATGCCTTTATAACGCTCGCTCGCCAGCCAGCGTCCCACGGTCAGAATCACGCGCCCTTCGGGAAAAGCCCGCGGCAGCTTGGTCTTCAGCTCATTCGCGCCGAGCGCTTCGAAATCCGGATCGAGCGCCCATGGCAGCACCTGCAGACGATCCCGCCGCACTTTCTGCTGCTCGATGACGTGATTCGCAGTGTCCTGACTCGGTGCCAGCACCAGGTGCGCGCGCCGCAGCGCAACCCGCCGCCAAATGGAGAGCGGTTCCCAAACTTCGATTCCGTGCGTGCAAACGATAATCCTTAGCCGTGGCGCAGCCGCTCGCATCACTTGCGCCACCGGCCCCAGGTTTGGATGGCCAGCCAGCACCACCTTCGCCTTTCGTGTGGCCGCGCGCACCGCCAGTCCCGTGAATCGCCTTTTGCTCCGCTCGCAACCCGTAAATACAAATTCTCTTCCGCCAACGCTCATGCGCTGCAGTTCGCTGGTGTCGTTCAGACTCAGCAAGCGGTAATCCATATGCCGGTTCGCTGCAAATTCGCTCAACGCTGCAGCCAGATGCCGGCTCGCTCGCTGCACTCCGCCGGTCCCCACCAACTCGGTAAAGAGTCCAATCAGCACGCCGCCGAGTCTGCCAAGCACCGTCCCGGAACGCAAGCCACGCGTGCTGTCTCAACGCGTTATTCCTTATTTCGAAGGAGGGATTGTCTTCCCAGACGGGTAGCCGAGAGCACTGGAAAAGGCGTGCTTCCTCAAAACTTCAGTTCGTGCTTCTTTTGTTCTTTCTGCGATTTTTTGTAGGCCTTGGCCTGCTGTTTCGCTGCTCTGCGGTTGATTTTCAGCTGCTTCTTGGCTGCTTTCTTAGCGGCTTTTTGTTGCTGCTTGAATGCCAGTTTCGAATCACGTTCGTATGCCGCTACGCCATCACCTTGCGCCCTCGCTGGCGCGGGCAGGGCGGTGCTCAGAACCAGGAACAGAGCCAGGGTGGCGACGGATTTCATGCGTAGTTCCTCGTGAAGGCCAACCGACCTGAGTTTACACGCTCTGTGCCGCTTCGCGGTACTTGCCATCCATTCAGATTCGCCCAGCAGTCAAAAGGGTTGCGAGGTCCGCAAACTGCTCCAGGTAAATGTCCGCTGGGAAGCTTTCCCGGTCGTGCACGCCAAAGCCGTGGTTCACGGTCGCGGCCCACATCCCGGCATTCCTCGCCGTTTGCACATCCACTTCGGAATCTCCAACCAGCACCGCCTCGTCCGCCTTAGCGCCCAATTCGCTCAAAATCGTTTGCGCCCCGAGAGGATCCGGCTTTTTTGTCGAGAAACTGTTTCCGCCATAGATTGACCGAAAGTATTTCGTCAGTCCCAGATCCTCCAGAATGCGTACGCTGATTCGTACTGGTTTGTTGGTGAGCACCGCCATAGGTCGCCCGTCGAGCCGCGCCAAAGTTTCTGGCACGCCCGGGTAGGCCCGCGTCGTGTCTGTTTTGTGCTCGTTGTAATACCGCAAGAAAAACTCCAACGCCCGCCTCCGCTCTTCTTCCGTGCAGCCGTTCCCCAGCGCCTGCGCCACCAATTGCGGCGCTCCATGCCCGATATAACTCGAGACTACCTCCGCCGCCAGGTCCTGACGTCCCAACTCGCGCAGCATGGCGTTGACTGAGCAGATCAAATCATTTTTCGAATCGATCAGTGTGCCATCCAGATCAAAGATCAGCGTGCGCACCGACTTCCAGTCCAGTTTCCTCATGAACTTTCATTTTAATCTTTTCGCTGTCGCCTGGCTTCTCGCTCGCGTATCGAAGTTTCCGCGTCTCGCAACCACTCCTTGTTTTTCAGCTTTCGCTTCAGTTCGCGTAAACTATTAGGCTCACAACTCGCAGGAAATCGCTCCGGAGACCCCATGGCTCAGGTTCACCCCTTCCAGGCTTTCCGCTACAACCCGCAAAAAGTCGCATTCGATCGTGTCCTTACTCAGCCCTACGACAAAATCTCGCCGGCGATGCAAGATGCGTACTACGCCTCTGAACCGCACAACCTCATCCGCATCGAAAAAGGCCGAGCTGATGCCACGGATACGCCCCAGAACAACGTCTACACTCGGGCCGCTGCCGCACTCGAAACTTGGCTCCGCGACCAGACCGTCGTTCAGGATCCCGCGCCCGCCTTCTATGCTTATTCCCAGGAATACGCTGCCCCTGGATCAGACGAACGCCGCGTTCGCCGCGGCTTTATCGGCGCCGGCAAACTCGAAGACTATTCCGCGAACGTCGTCTTCCGCCACGAGCACACGCTCTCTGGCCCCAAAGCCGACCGCCTCGAACTCCTTCGCCATACCCGTTTACACACCGGCCAGCTCTTCATGCTCTACGCCGACCCGAAGCAGCACATTGACGCCATTTTGAAGGACGCCGAATCCCGCGGCACCGCGACCGAACTGCGCGACGAATACGGTGTCACTCATCGCCTGTCGATTATTTCTGATCCCGATCGTACCGCCGCCATCTCCGCGGTCATGCAGGACGAGAAACTGGTGATCGCCGATGGCCACCACCGCTACGAAACCGCCCTCACCTATCGCAACGAGCGTCGCCTCACCGCCGGCGGCCTCCATCCCTCCGCGCCCTACGCTGCCGCTCCCTACGATTTCGCCATGATGACCTTCGTCAACACCTGCAGCGAGGGCCTCACCATCCTTCCCACCCATCGCCTCGCTTCCAATCTCCACGATTTCTCCTGGGCCGAAGCCCGCCGGTACCTCGAACCCTGGTTCGAAGGGCAGACCTTTCCATTCACCAACGATGCCGAGAAATCCGAAGCGCGCCGCAAATTTCTCG
>Ga0335080_10004660_pt1 | contig 13982 bp, 6 predicted proteins | sample Lox_Sample_34_FD_206720 | JGI IMG/M metagenome (GOLD analysis project Ga0335080, IMG submission 206720) | Soil microbial communities from Loxahatchee National Wildlife Refuge, Florida, United States - Lox_Sample_3.4 | ecosystem: Environmental > Terrestrial > Soil > Wetlands | place: USA: Florida... | reverse complement strand
AAGAAATTCGCCGACTGCGATGACGTGGGTTCCTTCGGTTACAACCTGCAGCACGAGGGCCCGGTCAAGGGATTCACCGACAGCTTGTCCGGTAAGGGTCTGGAGAAGACGCATGGAAACAAGTACCACCTGGTCGTGCCGCCCGGCCAGAAGGCAACGCTCACCACCGTAGTGGTTTCGCAGGGAGGCAACGAAGCCGGCGGAAATGGTGGCGGAACGGGTGGGGGACCAAAACACTGTGGCCATACCAATAAGACTCAAGGCGGAGTAGCCGCCTTAGGTGTGATCCTGATTGGTCTTCTCATCCATCTGCCTGGCAGGAAGAAACGCGGATAGCTGGAGGGACATAGTGATGTCCGGTTACAGTCCGGTGGTCGTGGGCGTCAGCCCGGCGACGGTTGGAGTCGCGGCGGCTTTGGCCGGCTTAGTGTTCGCAGTGTGGATGGCACGGCGCGATCGGCTGGCCCCCCGCGCCATGTATTGGGCTGGCGCTGTCACGATGCTTTTTGGTTTTTGGGGGGCCCGTCTCCTTGGCATGGTGTATTACCCTGGTGACGGTCAGCCCTGGGCCTGGCTCCGCTTTTGGTCTGAAGGCACGGCGCAATACGGAGCCTTCATCGGCGGCGGACTCGCGATGCTCATCTTCCTGGCCATACGTCGTCTGCCGCTTCTCGCTTATTTCGACGCTGTCGCACCAGCCGTGGCGCTGACGGTCGCGGGCGGCAGAGTTGCATGCTTCATGAATGGCGACGATTTTGGCAGGTTAACGCACCTGGGCTGGGCGGTGCGGTTTCCGCCCGGCACAGAGGCCTACGCGGATCACCTGGCTCGCGGCTGGATCGCGCGGGGGGCCGCATGGTCACTGCCGGTCCATCCCATCCAGCTCTATGAGTCGGTGATCTGGCTCGGCCTCGCCGTAGTTCTCGCGATGTGGCGGCCAGGCCGAGCCGGTATCCGCTCCGGTTGCTTTGCGGTGGCGCATGGAGCCCTTCGTTTCGCGGAGCAGTTCTTGCGAGGCGACTTCCAACCGGTCCTGGGACCGCTGTCGCTGACCCAACTGATCAGCCTCGGCTTGTTCGTGTTGGGGCTGTGGCTGCTGAGAAAACAGCGCGGGCTGGCCACTGTCCCTCAAACCCTTGCGGAGTCGGTGGCCTGAAATGGCCGCGTTCCTCTCCCAGTTCATCACAGACGCCGACTGCTGGAGGGCGGCCCTGCGGCTCCGCGTCCAGCACGGGCTCTCGACCGTAGAACTCGATCGGCACGGAGCTGCGCCGTCGTCTCTCGTGCTGGTGCGCCGCAGAAACGACCCATTGCCGCGCGGCTTGATGCCAAACCCCGACGCTCTGCGCAGTGCGCCAGCGTCGGAGGTCGCGCGGGGAGCGGTCTTGACGGGCCATGACGGCCGCGCCGCCCGACTGGGCCGAGGCAGCCCGGCAACTGGTTCGCACTGTTTCTGTGCTCCTACGGCGCCACGCGGTTCTTTATGGAGTATGTTCCCAGCGACTTTCGCACGGTGCTGGGCCCCTTCTCGCTCCCGCAACTGTTTGGATTGCCGATCGCCGCGTGGGGGCTGCGCCGTCGGCCCGCGGGGACGATGCGGATGCCTAAGCGCCTTTGCAAGGGCCCACATGTTCGGGGACTGGTTGTAGCATGACCTCCATTTTTGAACGCGATGGCGCCACGATCGGCCAAGTGCGGATCAGGACCCGGCTAGACGATCCGCTCGCCGCCGGGCAGAAGATTGCGAGCATGCTGGGCGGCGCCGACATGCGTCAATCGCGTCTCCTGCCATCGAGCATTTTGTGCGTACGCAGAATGCGCGATCCGTTGCCGGGAACGCGCTGGCTGGATGGACGGCGCGTGCATCCAGGCCCCGAATGGGAACAGGCCGCGACGCGTGAGTTAGACCGTCTGGCCGAGGAAGCCGCGTACCCGTCGCGCGCGGCCGTGCCATCCTCGGCGCCGGCAGTGGCTTTCGTCGATCGGGCCGAACTGCTAGCGTGCTTCGCCATGGACTGGCTGAGCGGGACGGCCCAAGCCAACTGGTGGTGGTTGCTACTGCTCCAATCCTCCGACCCGGCGACGGCCGTGATGCGCGAATGGGAAAGTGCGCCCGCGTTCGTGCCGGCCGCACTCGAGCTGCTGCAAACCGAATCGCGTGCGATCGAATTCGTACGACGGCTGAGCGATCCGGTCGCCGAGCGGCTTCTGGGGCGTATGCTCGAAGCGCACGGCATCGTCAGCACTTCAGTGGACGGGGTGGCGCCATCGGTCGTCGAGCGAAATCCGCGTGTTCCGGCCCCAAGTGAACTTCTGCCGGTGTCCGCCGAAGAACGAACGGAGGCGGGCGCCCCTTGGCTAGCTTTGGTTCCGGAGGCTTCCGCCGCGGGTCTCGGTTTGCCGGCGCGCCGGTTGTTGGCTTATGGGCTGCTGCTGCGGCGGGCGCCGCAGGTAGCGCGGGCGGCGTGGTTTCGGCGAGGGGTGGAAGCCTGGCTCTCTCGAGCGGTGATTCCGGTCCTGCCCGAAGCAGATGACTCGCCCCAGGACGCCGTGCGATCACCCAATGAGGTCCCGCCGCCTTCGATGGCCGAAATCCGCGCACGCTCCGCCGGGCAGCCGTTACCATTGCATGGCGATTCACGGACATCAATATCGGAAACGCGTGCTGAGCCGGCGTTGCACACGCCTCAGGCTTTTTCGGAAGCGCCCGCATTGCCACGTGAGCAGATTGGCTCAGACTCGTGCCCGACGGAATCGCCGCACGAAACGCGCTCGGCGGCGCCGGCCGTTTCCGCCGCGCCGTTGGCGGCCGACGGATCGAGCGATTTGGGACAATCCGAAACCGCGCGGGCGCGGGAGAGTTCTGCCAGACAGTCTTCGCCGATGCGTGATCTCGCCGGTCCGCCGCCCATGGCCGGGGAAACTGTCACTCGTGCGGAGGCGGCTGGCGCCGCGAGGGAAGCGACACTTCCCGCCCCGATCGAAACCGCATATGGCGGATCTTGTTTCCTGCTCAATGTAGCGCTTTATCTCGGTCTCTACGGAGATTTCGCCCATCCGCTTCATCGCGGGCTGGAACTCAGCGTCTGGGATTTCGTGGCTCTGTTCGGCCGGGAATTCGTCGGCGATGGGTTTTGCGAAGACAGCCTATGGGAGCAGTTGGCGAGCCTGGCGGGGAGAAGCGCTTTCGAGCCACCAGGCGCGCACTTCGACGCTCCGGATTTCTGGCGGATCCCGGCAGAGTGGCTGGAGCCTTTTGGCGAGCCGGAACCGTTCCGCGCGTCCACGGTTCGCGAACGCCTGGTGATTACCCACCCCGCGGACTTTTGCATGGTCGACGTACCGCTGGCTGGACGCGTTCCTGCTCAGGCGCTCGAAGACGAAATGCAACCGTACCAGGCCGGCGTGAGTTTGGAAGCACGCGGCACGTGGGAGGAGCGGGCGCCTCTCGCGCGCTGGATTTTTTGGATGGCAGGATATGTGCGGGCCCGGCTGGGGCGCGCGATGGGCTGCGAGAATGGACCGCTGATGCTGTGCCGGGTTCCAGCGCGTTTGCGCGTCACGCCCGCGCACGTGCACGTGTTCATGCGGCTGGAGGGATACCCGATCGAAATCCGGCTTGCCGGCCTGGATCGCGATCCCGGCTGGATACCGGCGGCCGGCCGCAACGTCAGCTTCCACTTCGATTAGCCGCGGGCGGTATCCATGGCGACCAAACTCCTTCACGATCCTCCCCCGCTATCCGGTAGTGTTACGACCGACGATCACTTCCGCTCGTGCTACTACGCCGCCGTCCGCAGGCTGATGGCAGCTGTGTCAGAAATGCTGGGTTCGCGCCAGGAGATGCTGCGGCAATTTCCCTTTCTGGAGGATTATCAAGAGGCTCTGGATGCGGATGGTATGGATTGGGCGGCGGCGCCCGCGAAGCTGCCGCTACGCGCATTGCAGGACGCAGGGGGCTTGAGTGACGACGCGATCCTCCTGCTCATGGCCGCTGGGTTGAACGAAGAGGATTCCCGCTTCGGCCCGTTTTTCGAGTCTCTGCAGAACAGTCCGGGCCATCATCCCACACTGGGACTGCTCACCACGTTGTGGCGGGCAGACGATGACTGCAAAGCGGTGCGCGAAGATTTGCGGCGGCTGCGCGAGCTTGGATTGGTGCAGGTGATCAACCCGGAAGCGCCGCGTCTGGAGTGGGCGCTGGAGCCAGCCACGTTGATCTGGGATACATTGCGCGGCGAACGCCCGGAAGCGCCCGCGGCGTGGGCCCGCCTCACCCCGCCGGAACACCTGCCGGATCGTGAGGATCTCATACTCCCCGGCGCTATCAAGGAAAAGCTCGGCACGATTCCGGCTCTGCTGGCCTCCGGCGAATTACGCGTGCTACTGCTCCGCGGGCCGCGCCACAACGGCCGGCGAACGCTGCTGGCCGCCATTGCCAAGGCGCTGGGCCGCTCCTTGCTGGAACTCACGGGTCCGTTCCAGGCGGCCGACGAACGTCTGCGCATGGCCGGCCCCCTGGCTACGGTTTTGAATGCGATGCCGGTCTTCGACCTGGCTTTGGGGCTTGGAGAAACCGCGAACCTTCCCCGCCTTTCGGCTTATGACGGGCCGGTGGGCGTAATTTTGGAACGGTACGGCGGCCTGGATGGCGCGGGCGTCGAAGGAGCGATCACGCTAACGCTCGATCTGCCGGGGCCATCGCAGCGCAGGGAGCATTGGGCCAGGGCCGGCGGCGATTTCACAGATGCGGATGGCATAGCGAATCGGTTTCGCCTGTCGAGCGGCAACATTCGGACGGCCTCCGCCCTGGCCGGCTCCCTAGCCCGGATCGCCGGCCGCCGCACAATCGAAATCTCCGATGTGCACGAGGCCACCCACGCGCTGAGCCGCCAGGCTCTGGAAGGCATCGCCATTCACGTGCCGTGCTCGGGCGGGTGGGATCAGATGGCGGCGCCGCAGGAGACTCTCAACGAACTCCTCAACCTCGAGCAGCGCTGCCGATATCGCGAGGCGCTTCGGGAGGAGGCCGGTCAGGCGCTGGGCGGGAGCCTGAATTGTGGCGTGCGTGCCTTATTCAACGGGCCCAGCGGCACAGGCAAAACGATGGCAGCACGGCTGTTGGCCTCCGCCCTGGAACTGGATCTCTACCGTGTGGACCTTTCAAGCGTGGTGAACAAGTACATAGGCGAAACCGAGAAAAACTTGAACCAGGTGTTTTCGCGGGCCGAAGAGCTCGACGTCATTCTGCTGCTCGACGAGGGCGACGCGCTGATGACCAACCGCACCAGCGTGCAGACCTCGACGGACCGCTATGCCAACCTCGAAACGAATTTCCTGCTACAGCGCATAGAGTCGTTCGAAGGAATCCTGCTGGTCACGACGAATGCCGGCGGGCGGATCGATTCGGCGTTCCAACGACGCATGGATGTTGTGGTGGAATTCCGTCCACCGGAAGCCAAGGAGCGTTGGCAGATCTGGCAGATCCACTTGCCGGCGGACCACCAGGTGGACCCGCGCTGGCTGGAAGAAGCGGCGCTGCGGTGTGTGTTGAACGGCGGCCAGATCCGCAATGCCGTGCTGCACGCCTCGCTGCTGGCGTTATCGAACGGCGGATGTCTGAAGACGGCCCATGCCGAGCAGGCGGTACAGCGGGAATACCGGAAAGCCGGGGCGGTCTGCCCGCTGCGCCGAGGGCCGGTGTCGAGGTAACGCGATGCCCGTTGCCTTGCGTACGCGCGCCCGTGCCAGGACGGCTCCCCGTCCCGAATCGGATCCGCGTTTCCGCAAGGTGATGGATGATTTGAAGCGCGGCGCCGCCCGCACCAGGATGCACCCTCCGGCGGCTAGGAAGGCCCAGCAGGCGGGCGCCGCCGCCAAAGGTCCGCCCAAGGAAAAACTGGTCGCAGGCGAAGCCAAGCAAGTGGAAAAGGTGCAGGAGGCGCCCGCCAAGAAGCCCGAAACATCCAGTTTCCTCGCTTTGCTGCAAGCCGAAATCGCCCAGGTGATGCCGAAGACTCTCGGCGATACCGAGAAGTTCATGAAGGGCGGCAGCGCGGGCCAAATGAAGAGCGGCCTGAAGGGCAACGTCACACAACAGAAGGAACAGGCGGCGGGCGGGGTAAAGTCGGCTTCGAAAGAAGCGCCGAAGGAGACCGGAGAGGCCAAGCAGGCGCAAGCTATCCCGCCGGAACCCGCGACACCGGCGCCGGCGGTTAATGGCGCGGAAGCCATGCCCGCGGCAAAGCCCGAGGCGGACGTTTCACTGCAGGACTCCAAGCAGGATGTCGCCGACCAGATGAAGCAGGCGGATATCGACGATCCGCAACTGAAGAAGGCTAACGATCCGCGGTTCAGCGCGGTGCTGACTGCCAAGGATGCGGTGAACAAGGAGGCCGACTCCGCGCCAGGCAAATATCGAGCGTCGGAAAAGGCCACGCTCGGGCAGGCCAACGCTTCTGCGCAGGGCGCGGCGAAGACCGGCGCCGCCGCCATGGTGGCGGTGAAGGGCGCCAAGAACTCCGCGGTGCTCACCAAGCAGCAGCAGGCGAAGGCCAGGGACGAAGCCAAGCGCCTGGCGGTGACCAACCAGATCGAAGCCATCTACAACGAGACCAAGAAGTCCGTTGAAGACAAGCTGAATTCGCTCGACACCACTGTGAACGACATCTTCGACAAGGGCGTGGATGCCGCCATCCAGTCGATGAAGGACTTCGTCGAAGACAAGATCTTCAAATGGAAACTCGAGCGCTACCTGTTGAAGCCGCTCGGCGCGATCCTGTGGGCCAAGGACCTGTTGCTTGGCCTGCCGGACGACGTGAACGTGTTCTATGAGCAGGGACGCGCTCTGTTCACCAGGCTGATGAACGTGCTGGTGATGCAGGTGGCCGACCTGGTGGAGCGCACGCTGCGCGACGCCAAACAAATGGTGGGCCAGGGACGCGCCCGGATCCAGGCGCTCATCGACTCGCAGCCAAAGGAATTGCAGGCGCAACTGAAAGAGGCGCAGCAGAAGGTTTCGAGCGACTTCGACTCACTCGAAACCAGCATCGACGACAAAAAGAATCAGCTCGCCCAGCAACTGGCGCAGAAATATAAGGAGGCTTTCGACAAAGCGGACCAGGAACTCGACAAGATGCGGCAGGAAAACCGCGGCCTGGTGGACAAAGCCATGGACGCGATCGGAGAGGTGATCAAGATCCTGACCGAGTTCAAGGCCAAGCTGATGGCTCTGCTCAAGAAGGGCGAAGACACCATCAAGCTGATCATCAAAGACCCGATCGGATTCCTGGGCAACCTGATCGCTGCCATCAAGGCCGGGTTCAGCCAATTCGTCGCCAATATCTGGACGCACCTGAAGAAGGGCTTCATGACGTGGCTGTTCGGGGCCCTGGCGGAAGCGGGCATAGAAATCCCGAGCGACCTGTCGCTACCTTCCATCCTGAAGCTGGTCCTGTCGGTTCTCGGTATCACCTATGAACGGATGCGCGCGAAGGCCGTGAAGCTGATCGGCGAGCGCGCCGTCTCACTGATCGAAAAGTTGGTGGAGTACGTACGGGCTTTGATCACAGGCGGTCCCGCGGCGTTGTGGGAGAAGGTGAAGGAGGACCTCTCGAACCTCAAGGCGATGGTGATCGATGCCATACAGAACTGGCTGATCGAGACGCTGATCAAGAAGGCCATCGCCAAGGTGGTGTCGATGTTCAACCCGGTCGGCGCCATCGTGCAGGCCGTGCTGATGATCTACGACGTAGTGACGTTCATCATCGAGAAGGCCAGCCAGATCATGGCCCTGGTCGAGGCCATTATCAATTCGGTGAGCGCCATTGCCTCGGGCGCTATCGGCGGCGCGGCCAACTGGATCGAGCAAGCGCTGGCGCGCTTTGTGCCGGTGGTGATCGGCCTCCTGGCGCAGTTGATCGGGTTGGGCGGCATCAGCAAGAAGATCAAGGAATTCATCCTGAAGGTGCAGAACGCGGTCGACAAGGCGATCGACAAGGCCATCGCGAAGGTCGTGGCGATGGTGAAGAAGCTGTTTGGGAAGCTGACGGGGAAGGATAAAAAGGAGGAACGCGGGCCGGAACACGACAAAGAAGTGAAGGCCGGCCTGGCGGCGCTGGATACCGAGAAGCAGAAGTATTTGGTGGACGGAGACATCTCGCGTGAAGACGCCCAGAAAGCCGCTGCGAGCGTGAAGTCTGCACATCCGGTGTTCAAGTCGCTGACCGTAGTTGAAGCTGGCGATGAGTTCGATTTCGACTACGTAGCAAGTCCGGGCAACCGTTACAAGGGTGCTCATAAACTGAGTGGGGCTTTGAAAGTTGTCACGTGGAAAGTGAAGGACGCCGGCAAGGCGTCCGAGCTCGCAGCGGCCCAAGCTAGTGGAGCAGCGTGGGAGGAGGCTGTTCTCAACTCAGTTGTCAAAGAAATCTTCGTTGCTCCTGGTCCAGGCGGGCCGGGACGTTGGGAAATCGTTCTGAAGGTCCCGATCGAGATCAACGTCAAAGGAATGAAAGACTATAAGAATCCTTCGCGTGAGGACTTGGCCAGGCTGAAAGTTCAGAAAGGACACAAGGCTGCGGGCAGGAAGGGCATTCCCGAGGTCACCGTTGAAGTCCGGCAGCCCGGTGGCAAAGGAGCCCTATCCCAGGTCAGAGCGGTCGAAATCACACTGGTCGAAGACTTCACGAAAGTGAAAAACAAATATGCCCGCCACAAGGTACAGCAGTTCGACAACTTCGTGGAAATCGTGATGGCTAAGTATCAGACGCCGCCAGTCAGATACTTCTTCATCTCTCCCAGGGCTCCATCGAATGAAACCAAAGATTTCATTGTGGGCACGCTCCAATCGAAGGGCGTGAAAAACATGACCGTGATTTGGGTAGTACTGAAATGAGTGGAAGACAGCGGATCTCGGGCCGGTTTTCTGGCACCCATTGTCACGGGTATGACTTTCAGCGGGCGGTCAATGACCGGCGCCGCGCAAACCCACCCGCAAATCAGATGCATTGGGGACGACACAAGACCGTGCGCCATTCGATGTGATGCTATGCCAGTGACTCCCCTCGTCTCCTGCATCCTACCCACGTATAACCGGCGCGCCTTCCTCATCCGGTCGCTCGATTATTTCCTCGGACAGGAGTACCCTCACAAAGAACTCATCATCGTGGACGATGGCCCGGATTCGATCCGCGACCTCGTTCCCGAGCGGCCCGAGATCCGCTATTTCCGGTTCGACCGGCGGCGCACGGTAGGCGCCAAGCGGAACTTCGCCTGCCACGAGGCCGCTGGTGAGATCATCGTGCACTGGGACGACGACGATTGGGCCGCGCCCTGGCGCATCCGTTATCAGGTGGAACGGTTGCAGGCATCCCGCGCTTCTATCTGCGGGCTCGACCACCTCTACTATTACGAGCCGGCCACCATGCGCGCCTGGGAATACCGATACCTCGAAAACGGTCGTCCCTGGGTTTCCGGCAACACGCTCTGCTACCGCAAGACCTTCTGGCAGGCACATCCGTTTCCCGAGATCGACGTGGCCGAAGACGCGCGCTTCGTCTGGCAGGCGGCAGCTGCGGATGTGCTACGCCTGGAGGATCATCGCTTCATCGTAGCTTTCATCCACGCCGCGAATGTCAGTCCCAAGAACACCAGGGGTCGCTATTGGACGCCCCAGCCTGTGTCGGTCGTGCAAGAACTTATGGCGCAACTCGAACCTGATTTCCCAGTTCCCGCGCCGGCGACAGCCCCTGAACGAAAAGACCAAGCCATGACTCATGCTCTGAAATCCGACCTGAACTTACCCGATTTCGTCGCGTACCGCGAGAAACAAAACCTGCCTCTGATGCGCACCTGGGAGTTGCCTTATGCATTGTCGGCGGCGCGGCTCTCCGATACCATGGCGGTGTTCGATTGCACGATCAACCCGGCCGGATTCGGGGAGCGGATCGCACAACTGTACCCGCATGTGCTGTACCGGCATTGGAATCCCACGCGCGGCGGGACTTTCTCGCTCCCCTCAGGCTTTCCCGATAAGGCTTTCGACCGGGTCTTCTGTATCAACACGCTCGAACATCTGTTGGCCGCGCAACGTGAGACGCTGCTGGCCGATCTGGCACGCAAATTGAAGCCCGGCGGAAGGCTGATCCTGACGGGCGACTACTATTTCGATTCCTTCTGGTCGCAACCGGAGATGCTGAAAGCGGGCTTGGTGCGTGCGGACCGCGGCGACGTGTTCAACGGATTCAACAAAGTTACCGCCCGCGATTGGGAAAACCTCAGCCGCGGCCATGGCCTGCATCCGCTGTCGGCGCCGGGCGCCGATCCGGCCGACAATGATCCGCTGCTGTTCCGCAACCTTCCTCCTTACCCGCACGCCGCTATCGGCGGCGTGTTCCGGAAAGACGGCCCGGAGATTCCGTCGCCTTCGCTCCGCGTCGTGCTTTCATTGCTGACGTGGAACACGAGGCTGGCCAGCCTGGATTCGCTGAATGCTTACCTGCGTGAGGCGGAGATGCTGCAGCGACTCGGCCATCAGCCTTTCATTTGCATCTGCGACAACGGCTCCGACGATGGCACGGCGCGCGAACTCCGCGCCCTGGACGAATCCATCAGCCTTCCGCACCGGTTCATTCTCAATCAGTCCAATTTGGGCAACTGCGTGGCACGCAATCAGATCATCTCTTATGCGCGCGAAATGGAGGCGACCTACCTGCTGTTCATGGACGGCGACATCGAAATCGTCCCGTTTTCCAGCTTCGCCATGCTGCGTTACCTGGAAAACCACGGACGCCGGTTGGGTTGTGTGGGGGCATGGTCGATGGGCCAGACCACCATTCGCGAGCGAGCCAGCAAGGCGCTCTTTTCGATTGACCCGCAGCGCGTGGAATCCACTAACATCGTCGGCTGGACGCAGTATGGGATGTTTCGCTGCGCAGCATTCGATGACGGCATTGCCTTCGAAGCCGGCGGGCCATTTGCCGGCCCCGGTTGGGGGTACGAAGACAATGACCTGGCCTTTCAGATGGAACTGAAAGGCTATCGCAACGATTATTTCTCCGGAATGATCTACCTGCATCGCAACGTGCGGTCGTCGGTGCAGAATCTTCGCCGCGTCGGCGCCGATCCCAATGTGCTATGCCAGCGACGCAAACAATACCTCATCGAGAAGTGGGCCGCGCATCCTAATATCAGCTCCGGCCCTTTGGACCAGATCCGCCGCGGCCACATCGCGCTGTGAGGTGTGTGATGGAATTCAAACGCCGGATTTTCCCGCTCGGTCTCGAATTTCTACTGCCGTTTATCGAGCCCTATGGTTGCATCGCCCGCGACGTGCGCGATGCGGACTTCGTTCTGGCTCTGAATAACACCGCGCCATCCCACTTGAACGACCTCAAGCAGATCCGCGAATCCGGTAAGCCTGTGGCCTGGTGGACCATCGAGGATCCCAACGCGTTTGATTATTTCCTCGATCAGGCGCGGTTGGCCGACTACGTCTTCACCTCTGACGAAGCCTGTATTCCGCGGTACCAGCAGCGCCTCGGGCACGAGCGGGTCTTCTGGCTGCCGTTGGCCTGTTCGCCGGCGTACCACAAGCCGGCGGATACAGTTGCCGCGGCGGCCGATTTCGTGATCAGCGCGAACTGGTACAACAATGAGGCCCGCCAGTGGAGCGTTGATACGGTGGTAGAGCCTTTGCGCCGCGACGGCCGCACGCTGGCCCTGTACTGCTATGAAGATTTCATGTGGCCGGAAGTGTATCGGAGATGCTGGCACGGCCGAATGCATTACTTGACGGTCGCCGAGCAGTACCGGCATGGACATGTGGTCATCGGACTGAATAACCAGCGCACGGGCCTCGACCGGCGTCAGCGCACAGTGATGACCAGCATGCGTACCTTCGAGGCTCTGGCGTGCGGCAAGCCATTGTTGGCGGCCCATTCCGACGCATTCGAACGGTTAGGCCTGCACCATGGCGAACACCTTGCCGCGGTGCGAACGACGGCCGAAACGCTAGCCTGGGCCGATCGCCTTCGGGGCGCGGACGGTCGCCGGATAGCCGAGGCCGGACGCGATGCCGTGCTCGCGCATCACACATATGGGCGCCGGTTGGCTTCCATCATGGAAGCCGTGGGCCACGATGCGCCGCCGGAGCGCCTCGCGACGCCTTATGAGTGCGAGAGCCAGCGCATGGAGCACAGGTGTCCGGATGCTACCGCGCTGGCCCAGGAGCATGACAACCCGAATATGCGTTATCCGGAATTGTTGGCTCTCGCCAGCGCTATGCTGGCGTTCACCTGGAAGCCTGGCCAATATGTGTGCGAGATCGGCACGTTCCAGGGAGTAACGGCCGCATACCTGGGCCGGCTTGCGGACGCTGCAGGCTTGCCCTGCTCGATTATCAGCGTTGATAGTTTCGAATCCCCCTATTTGACTCACCTTGCCGAGCCTTCCACTGACTACTACAAATCGATTTGCACGAGCGGCCTTTTTCCGCGCCGGAACGTCGCGGTCCGGATGCGCAGCAGCGATGCGCAATCATTTCTGCCCGATGGTATTGGACTACTGCTGGTGGATGCGGGCCACGAATACCAGGATTGCCTCTCCGATCTCGAAGGTTACTCGGAAAAACTCGCGCCGGGAGGCGTGCTCGCGGTCGATGACATCTGGTATGACTCGGTCCGCCGGGCCACAGACGACTTCCTGCGCAACCATCCGGAATTTGCATTAGAGCTGTGTTTAGAAAAGCTGGAGCTATACCGCAAAGTCGCGTAGTTGGAATCGTTGCGAAGACTTGAAAACGCGGCAATATCAAACCATCTCTCAGAAGGCGCGTCTGGCGCCGAGTCTGCTAAGAATTCGAAACACGAATTGGAAACTCCGTCCGTAGGGAACAACAACAACGTCAAGCTCTCGGGCGACTGCGGAGCGTACTTGGGGGACCAGTAGCGTGAAGGGTATACGGGAATACATCAACCCCCTGAGTGTTGCGGAAACGTGCAAGTGCAAAGGTGTTCCTGTCCTAGAGTTTTTCCGGTCCCAGCAAACAGATGTGGACGACTTTGTCGCTCGGCCGAGCCCTGTCACTTGCCCTACCGCCCGGCTGATTCTGGGCGCCGGTGACCTAAGCGCGTGAGGCTCTGCGCAACGCCTTTTGATCAGGGCAGTGGCGTATCGATGATGGTTGCACGTTTCGGCATGTGCGGCTGGTTGACAACGTAGTGGGAAAGCGTCCTGGCCAGTTCGCGCACGTTCGGTTCGAGTACGATGTTTTCGTGGGTACCGGGAACGTCGGCGACCATTATCGGACCTTCTACCAGGGATCTCCAGCCGGACACCAAGTCGCAATTAGACCGGACGTCGTTCTTGCCCAAGCCTTCCGATGCCTTGAGAAACACCAGCGCGCCCGGGTAAGGTCGCGGCTTGTAACGTTGCCACGCCTCTCTCATGACGACTAACAGCCGGAGTGCCCGGTGCAGGAACGCCACGATCTCATCCTCCGTACCAAATTCAACCGTCTCTCGCGCGACCGTTCGTGCCACGTACAGGATGGTTTCATCGAAGGAGAGTTCTGGCACGTCCGCTTCCCTCAGGGGGATTCCGACGACGCGCGCGAAGAAGGTGACCAATTGTGGATAGAGCACGTTTCCCAGCATCATCCCAGGAGGCGCACAATCGATCAGGAGCAAGGTTGCGACTTCTTGTCCCTCGCGCGCGAGAATGTTTGCCATCTCGTAGGCGATGCCGCCGCCGAGAGAATACCCCCCGATGTGATAAGGACCGTCCGGCTGCTCCACGCGCAGTTCGAGGACGTAGCGCCGGGCCATCGCCTCGATGGAACGTAGAGGCTGCTCGGCGTCCATCACGCCCGGCGCCTGAAGCCCATACAGTCGCACCGCCGGACGCAGATGGTCGGCGAGCGCCTTGTAGAGCATGGCTGCACCGCCACCGGGGTGAACGCAGAAGAACTTCGGTCCGTCGCC
>Ga0335080_10004659_pt1 | contig 13983 bp, 13 predicted proteins | sample Lox_Sample_34_FD_206720 | JGI IMG/M metagenome (GOLD analysis project Ga0335080, IMG submission 206720) | Soil microbial communities from Loxahatchee National Wildlife Refuge, Florida, United States - Lox_Sample_3.4 | ecosystem: Environmental > Terrestrial > Soil > Wetlands | place: USA... | reverse complement strand
ACGGCAGGCCGGACCTCTACGTCGCCAACGACCTCGACCCGAACCGCCTCTACATCAACGCGCCCGGCGGGCCGCTCGGCTTCCACTTCGTCGAGGAGGGCCGCTACCGCGACGTGGCGGACCGGAATGCCGGCATGGGCGTCGCCGCCCAGGACTACTCGGGCGACGGCCGGCCGGACATCTTCGTCACGAACTCGCGCGGCCAGGGGCACGCCGCGTTTCGCTCGACCGCCGCCGCGGAGTTCACGAGCGCCAAGTCCGCGTTCGCACGAGCGGTGGGGCCGGACGCCACCGGCTGGGGCGCCTCCTGGGTCGACCTCACGAACAGCGGCCGGCTCGATCTGCTCCTCGCGAACGGCGCGATCCCGGTCACGAACCTGAAGCGGGACGCGGGGCCGATCCAGGTCCTCGGGGACGTGGGAGGCCGGTGGGCCGACGCGAGCAGTGACGTCGGCCTGCAGCCCGGCCCGCTCGTCGACGGGCGCGGCCTCGCCGGCGCCGACTACGACAACGACGGCCGGGTCGACGTCGCGGTCAACTCGATCGGCGGCAAGCTGATCCTGCTCCACAACACCGGGGCCTCGGGGCACTGGCTCGAGGTGAGCCTCGACCCGCTCTCGCCGGGCGCGCGGGTGACCGCGGTGCTCCCCGACGGCAGGCGGCTCGTCCACGACGTCCAGCTCGGCAGCAGCTACCTCTCGTCGGAGGATCCGCGCGCGCACTTCGGGCTCGGCAAGGCCACGAGCGTGAAGGAGCTGACTGTCCGCTGGCCGGACGGCAGGGTCACACGGCGACAGAACGTCGCCGCCGACCGGATCGTCACCGTGACGCCGTGACGCCCTAGCGGCCGGAGCGGATCTGCAGGCGCCGCGCGATCGTGTCGAGCGTGACCGCGAGCAGGAGGATGATGCCGGTCACCTCGTAGATGATCCCGGTCGCGTACCCGGCCGTATTGAGGCCGTTCGAGACCGTGGCGATCACGAGCGCGCCGAGGAATGCGCCCCGCACCTCGCCGCGGCCGCCGAAGAGGCTCACGCCGCCGATCACGGCGGCCGCGATCGAGTTGAGCAGGAGCGTCCCGCCGCCGAAGTTGAGGTCGACGGAGTTGACGTTCGCGGCGAGGATGATCCCGCCGACCGCTGCCATCGAGCTCGAGAGGACGAACACCAGGATGCGGATCCGCGGGACGTTGATGCCCGCGCGCCGCGAGGCCTCGGCGTTCCCGCCGACCGCGTAGACGTGCCGGCCGAACGTCGTCCGCTTCGCCAGGAACGTGAGGACGACGAGGGCGATCACGACGAGCACGCCCGCGAGCGGCAGCCCGTGCGGCACCTTCGCGTGGTTGCAGATCGCGACGGTCCCGAAGGCGGCGACACCGACGCCGACCAGCTTGGCGACCACGAGCCCGGGGCTTCGGACCGCCACGCCGGCACGCCGCTTGCCGACCACGCCTCCGATCACCACCACCGCGTACAGGCCGGTGATGAGCGCGGCAATGAGCCAGCCTGCCTGGTCCGAGAAGAAATAGCTCGCCGTGTAGTTGATCCAGCGGTCCTGGATGATGATCGAGCCCGGTTGCTCGAGCCGCTGCAGGATCACGCCCTGCCAGATCAGGTAGCCGGCCAGCGTGACGACGAACGAGGGAACCCCGACGCGCGCGACGATCGAGCCCTGCGCGAAGCCGATCACGGCGCAGATCCCGATCGCGCAGAGCATCGCCAGGAGGCCGTTGATCTCGTGCCCGCTGCCGGGCAGCTGGAGCTCCGCGACGGTGAGCGCGCCGATCCCGGCGACGTAGCTGATCGAAAGGTCGATCTCGCCGAGCAGGAGGACGAAGACGACGCCGTAGGCGAGCATGGCCGTTCCGGCCATCTGGATGATGATGTTGACGAAGTTGTTGGCAGTGAAGAAGTTCGTCGCCTTGAAGCTGAAGAAGACGACGATGAAGATGATCCCGATCACGATCGGCAGGACGCCGAGGTTTCCGGACTTGAGGTTGTCCATCGCCCGCCGGTAGAGGCCGGCGAAGCCGCGCGGCTCCTCGTCGACGGGCGCGGCCGGCGGGCTGACGGCCTCGGCCGTGCTCACGACGCGGCTCCGGCGGTGGCGGTGCCCGGCGTGATGCCGGAGACCTTCGTCGGCGCGCCCGCCGTGATCGCGTGGACGACCTCTTCAGGGGTCGTCTTCTCGCGGTCGAAGATCCCGACGTTCCGGCCGAGGCGGAGCACGGTGATGCGGTTCGCCGTCTCGAAGACGTCGTGGAGGTTGTGCGAGATGATCACCACCGCGAGGCCCTGCTCGCCGAGGCGCCGGACGAGCGCGAGCACCTGCTCGGTCTGCGCGACGCCGAGTGCGGCGGTCGGCTCGTCGAGGATCACGAGCTTGGAGTTCCACTGCACGGCCTTCGCGACCGCGACCGACTGGCGCTGGCCGCCGGAGAGCGTGGCGACCGGCTGGCGGACGGAGTTGATCGTCGTGACCGCGAGCGACTTCAGCGTCTCTGCCGTCTTCTGCTCCATGATCGGCTCCTTCAGGCGCTGGAACGCGTCGTGCGCCTCGCGGCCGAGATACATGTTCTGGACGACGTCGAGGTTGTCGCAGAGGGCGAGGTCCTGGTACACGACCTCGATCCCGAGCCTCGAGGCGTCCTTCGGCCCGTGGATGTGGACCTCCTGGCCCTCGAAGAGGATCTCGCCGCTGTCGTAGCCGTGGATGCCGGCGATGCACTTGATCAGCGTCGACTTGCCGGCGCCGTTGTCGCCGACGAGCGCCATCACCTCGCCCAGCCGCACCTCGAAGTCGACCTCGTCCAGCGCCTGCACGGAGCCGAACGACTTGGTGATGCTACGGAGCTCGAGGAGCGGTGTGGTCGAGTTCACGGTGAGAGTGTTCCTACCACAAAAGTGGGGAGGCGCCCAAACGGGCGCCTCCCCCTTGACTCGGTCTGATTGCTAGCAGTACTGCTTGTACTGGCCGACACAGACCTCGCTCTTCTTCAGGAACCCGTCCGTGAAGAGCATCGTGTAGTTCGCCTTCGTGATCCAGTGAACGGGAAGCGCCAGCGTCGGCTCGTTGACGCTGCCGTTCTTCCTGGTCGTGGTCGTCTTCGGCTTCTTGCCGTTGAGGAGTGCGACCGCAGCAGCGGCGGTGGCGTTCGCCTCGTCGGGCACGTACTTGAAGACCGTTCCGGTCTGCCACCCCGCGAGGATGTACTGGACGCCCTGCGTGGTTGCGTCCTGCCCGCTGAGCGGGAGCGGCTTGAGGTGCCGCGCCTTCAGCGTGGCGACCACCGCGCCGGCGATGTTGTCGTTCGCCGCGATGACGCCCTGGATGTTGTTGTTCGTCTTGACGAGCATCTGCGCGAAGATCGGCGCCGCGTTCGTCGCGAGCCAGTCGGGCACGAACTGCTGCGGGCCCTTCTTGATCTTCCCGGCCGCGAACAGCGGGTTCAGGACGGCGTCGTTACCGCTCTTGAACCAGAACGCGTTCTGATCGGTCGGACCGCCCCAGAGCTCGGCCACCGTCGAGTTCGCGTTGTACGTGCCGTTCTTCTTCATCGCCGCGAGGATGCCCGTGGCCTGCGCCGCCCCGACTGCCTTGCCGTCGAACGTGACGTAGACCGACGCCGTCCCACCGAGCACCTGGCGGTCGTAGTCGATCGCCTTCCCGCCCGCGCTGGTGAACGACTTCTCGATCGACGAGGCAGAGCCGTTGTCGAGCGCGGTCTCGACGACCACCTTGGCACCGGCGGCCAGGCACGCTGCGGCCTGAGCCTTCTGCTTCTGCGGGTCGTTGAGTGCGTTGTTGATCGACGCGGTGACGCCGGCCTTCTTGAACGCCTTGGCGAAGGCGGGCGCGTCGAACTGCACCCACCGCACGGACGACTTCGTGTCCGGCAACAGGACGCAGACCTGGACGCTCGCGGCCTTCTTGGCACTGTGATCGACACTTGCCGCAGCCGCAGCCACAGCGAGGCCGGCGACCGCGACGGCGAGTACCGCCACGATCAGCTTGCGAGAGACGTGCTTCACGTGCTCCTCCTCTTTTGCATTGCGATGACCTGCCATGGAGTTCGTCGCGTCGGTTCCCGAATTGCCGAAGCTCGGAGCGCACGCGCCGCGTGGCAAAGACTGGTGTAAACGGAGGCCGCCGTCAAGCCAGAATGGAACGGTCCTGCGCTATAGGATCAACGCCGTGAAGACGAGTCTCGGGATCTGGGCGTTCGGCGGGATGGCGACTCGGTTCAATCCGGGCGGCTACAAGCCGGAGCTCGCCCGGGCCTCGACGATCGACAAGGTCAGGACGGCGGTCGCGGGGCTCGGCGACCTGATGGACGACTACGAGTTCCACTACCCGCAGGAGCTGAACGCGGAGAACCTCTCCGACGTGCGGGAGGCCCTCGACGGGCACGGGATCTACTGCATCGCGAGCGGGCTCCATCTCGATCCGCGCTTCGGCAAGGGCGGCTTCTCCTCGCCCGACGACGGGACGCGCGCCGAGGCGCTGCGGCTGACGTTCGAGGCGATCGACCTCGCCGCCGAGGTCGGGGCGCAGATGATCATCTGGCCGGGGATCGAGGGGTACAACTATCCGTTCCAGACCCCCTATCGGGAGTCGTGGGCGCGGTTCATCGACGGGGTCGGCCAGTCGGCCCGGCATGCGCGGGAGAAGGGCGTGACGGTGTTCCTGGAGCACAAGAACTCCGAGCCGGCGATGAAGATCTTCATGCGCAACATCGGCATGACCCTGCACGTGATCCACACGCTGCGCGGCGAGGGGATCGACAACATCCAGGTCAACATGGACTGGCAGCACCTGATCATGAACGGGGAGAACCTGGCCGAGTACGCCGCGCTGCTCGGTGCCGAGGGCCTGCTCGGCCACCAGCACGCCAACAGCGGCTGGGGCACCTTCGACGACGACAACATGGTCGGGGCGACCGCGTTCATGGAGACCCTGGAGCTCGCGCTCGAGCTGCGCAGGGCCGGCTACGGAGACAACGGCGAGCGGCTGGGCTTCGACCTCTACCCCTACACCGAGGACGCCGTGGGCGCGGTCGAGCGATCCGTTCTCCAGTGGAACTTCATCGACGGCATCGCCGGCAAGATCGACGAGACCGCCCTCCGGGCCGCCCAGCACGACAAGGACGCCGTGAGGGCCTACGAGCTCGTGTACGCCGCCCTCGGCGCATGAGGCTCGGCGACTTCGAGGTCGGCCGGCTCGGCTTCGGGGCGATGCGGCTCTGCGGCCCGGGAGTCTGGGGCCCGCCGGCCGACCCGGAGAACGCGCTCCGTGTACTGCGCCGCGTGGTCGAGCTCGGGATCGCCCTGATCGACACGGCCGACGCGTACGGGCCGGAGGTCAGCGAGCTCCAGATCGCGGAGGCGCTCCATCCGTACCCCGAGGGGCTCGTGATCGCGACGAAGGGCGGCCTGCTGCGCCAGGGACCGAACAGGTGGTCGACCGACGGGCGGCCGGGGCACCTGCGCGAGGCCTGCGAGGGGAGCCTGCGGCGCCTGCGGCTCGAGCGGATCGACGTCTACCAGCTGCACGCGCCCGATCCGGCCGTCCCGTTCGCCGAGACGGTCGGCGCGCTGAAGGAGCTGCGCGACGAGGGGAAGGTCCGCCACGTCGGCCTCTCGAACGTCAGCGTGGCCGAGCTCGAGGAGGCCGAGCAGATCGTGCCGGTCGTCTCCGTGCAGAATCGCTACAACGCCGCCGATCGCGCCTCGGACGGCGTGCTCGACGCGTGCGAGGGGCGCGGCATCCCGTTCCTGCCCTGGCACCCGCTCGGCGTCGGGAGCCTCGACGCGGCCGAGGCGCTGCGGTTCCTGCTCGCGCGCTCGCCGGTGATCCTGCCGATTCCCGGCACCTCGTCGGTCGAGCACCTCGAGGAGAACGTCCGGGCCGTGATGTGACCGTTCTCGTCGGCCTCGACGTCGGCACGACCGGTGTCAAGGCGCTCGCGCTGTCGCCGGACGGAGAGGTGCTCGCGCGCGCCGAGCGGGGCTATCCGCTCTCGACGCCCAGGCCCGGCTGGTCGGAGCAGGATCCCGAGGACTGGTGGCGTGCGAGCGAGGCCGCGCTCGCAGAGCTCGGCGTCGAGCCTGCGGGGATCGGGCTCTCGGGCCAGATGCACGGGCTCGTGTGCCTCGACTCGGAGGAGCGGGTGCTGCGCCCGGCGATCCTCTGGAACGATCAGCGCACCGGAGCGGAATGCGAGGAGATCGAGGCCCGGGTCGGGCTCGAGCGGCTGATCGCGCTGACCGGCAACCGCGCGCTGACCGGCTTCACGGCGCCCAAGCTGCTCTGGGTGCGCCGACACGAGCCCGACGTCTACGCGCGGATCGCGCACGTGCTGCTGCCCAAGGACTACGTGCGGCTGCGGCTCACCGGCACGCGCGCGATCGACGTCTCCGACGCGTCGGGGACGCTGCTCTTCGACGTCGCAGGCCGTCGCTGGAGCGACGAGGTGCTCGACGCGCTCGAGCTTCCCGCGGCGTGGCTGCCGGAGGCGCTCGAGTCGCCCGAGGTCTCCGGCCGGTCGGGCTCGATCCCGGTCGCGGCGGGCGCGGGCGACCAGCCAGCGGCCGCGCTCGGGGTGGGCATCGACGGCGTGGGCCCGGTGTCCGTCGTGCTCGGCACGTCCGGGGTCGTGCTCGCGGCACTGCCTGCGTTCCAGGCCGACCCCCGCGCGCGCGTCCAGGCATTCTGCCATTCGGTCCCGGGAGGCTGGCAGGCGATGGGCGTGATGAACTCGGCGGCCGGCTCCCTCGCCTGGCTGCGGAGCGTCGTCGGCGGCACCTACGACGAGCTGACCGCCGAGGCTGCCCGCTGGGAGCCGGGCGCCGAAGGGCTGACCTTCCTCCCGTACCTGCAGGGCGAGCGCACCCCGCACGACGACCCGGGCGCGCGCGGGGCGTTCACGGGCCTCACGCTCCGCCACGACCGCGGCGCGCTGGCACGGGCCGTGCTGGAGGGCGTCGCCTACGGGCTGCGCGACTCGCTTGACCTCCTGCGCGGGCTCGGAGTCGAGGCCGAGGTGGGCCGCGCCTCGGGCGGCGGCGCCCGCAGCGACCTCTGGCTCCGGATCGTCGCCTCGGCGCTCGGCATCCCACTCGAGCGCACGGTCTCGGAGGAGGGCTCCGCGTTCGGGGCCGCGCTTCTCGGCGGCGTCGCCGCCGGCGTCTTCGCCGACGTTCACGAGGCGGTCGCAGCGTGCGTTCGCGTCCGCGATACGGTTGAGCCCGAGCCCGGGTGGCGCGAGGCCTACGAGGAGGGGCATCGCCGCTTTCAGGCGCTCTATCCCGCTCTTCGACCCCTGGAGGCATCCGGATGATCTCGTTGGCAGGCAAGGTGGCGCTCGTCACGGGCGCGAGCGGCGGCATCGGCGCCGCGGTCGCGCGGCAGCTCGACGAGCAGGGCGTCAAGCTCGGGCTCGCCTCGCGCAGCGGGTCCGACCTCGGGCTCGCGGACGCGGTCGCGATGCCGTGCGACGTGCGCGACCCGGCCCAGCTGGAGGCGCTGGCCGGGGCGACCGTCGAGCGCTTCGGCCGGCTCGACATCCTCGTCGCGAACGCCGGCGTCGGCGCGTACGGCCCGTTCCTCGATCTCCCGCCCGAGTTCCTGGACGAGATGATCGACGTGAACCTGAAGGGGACGATCTACGCGGTGCGTGCCGCGCTCCCGTACCTGATCGAGAGCGGGGAGGCGGACATCGTCACCCTCGCGTCCGAGGCCGGACGCCGCGGGCTGCCCTACGAGGCGGTCTACTGCGCGTCGAAGTTCGGTCAGGTCGGCTTCACGCGCGCGCTCGACCACGAGCTGCGCGAGCAGGGCGTCCGCTGCACCAACGTCTGCCCGGGCGGGGTCGCGACCGGGTTCGCGCTCGAGCCGGGGCGCGGCCGCACAGCCGACGCCCTCGCCGGGATGATGTCCGCCGACGACGTCGCCGAAGTGGTCGTCTTCGTGCTCACGCGAGAGCGCAGCCACCGCATCCTCGAGACCGCGTTCCGCCCGATCGGGGAGCCGTCATGGGGGTAGTAGGCGGCCGGACCGCCTGGGGCGTCCTCTCGACGGCCGGGATCAACCGCAAGGTGCTGGCCGGCGCGGCGAAGTCCGACCGCGTCGACGTGGTCGCCGTCGCGAGCCGCGAGCTCGCGACGGCCGAGGCGTATGCGGCCGAGCACGGGATCGAGCGCGCCTACGGCAGCTACGAGGCGCTGCTCGAGGCGCCGGAGGTCGAGGCGGTCTACATCTCGCTGCCGAACTCGCTGCACGTCGAGTGGTCGATCAGGGCGCTCGAGGCGGGAAAGCACGTCCTCTGCGAGAAGCCGCTCGACCGCAGCCCCGACGAGGTCGCGCGCGCCTTCGACGCAGCGGAGGCCGCGGACCGGTTCCTGATGGAGGCTTTCATGTACCGCCACAACCCGCAGACGCGGCGGTTGAAGGAGCTCGTCGACCAGGGCGCGGTCGGGGAGCTGCGGCTCGTTCGCGCCCAGTTCTCGTTCACGCTCACCGAGCTCGGGAACGTCCGGATGCGGCCCGAGCTGAAGGGCGGCTCGCTGATGGACGTCGGCTGCTACTGCGTGAGTGGCACGCGCCTGCTCGCGGGCGAGCCGGAGACCGTCGTGGCACGGGAGCTGCCGTCGACGACCGGGGTGGACGTTCGCTTCGCCGGGGCGATGACGTTTCCGGGCGGAGTGCTCGCGCACTTCGACTGCGGCTTCGACACCGGCGACCGGAGCGAGCTCGAGGCCGCGGGGCCCGAAGGCTCGCTGATCGTCCGCAGCCCGTGGCACTGCCACGACCCGGGGATCGAGCTCTGGCTCGACGGGAGGCTCTCGGAGCGGATCCCGGTCGAGGCCGCCGACAGCTACCAGCTCGAGCTCGAGAACCTCAGCGACGCGATCCGCGGCGAGGCCTCGCCGCTGCTCGGCCGCACGGACGCGCTCGGCCAGGCACGGGCGATCGACGCGCTCTACCGGGCGGCCGCGAGCGGGGAGCGGATCGAGCTCTAGGAGCGCCAGGAGGGCCTGCGCTTCTCGAGGAACGCGTGCAGGCCCTCCTGGCCCTCTTCGCTCGTTCGCTGCTCGGCGATCCGGCGCGCCGTATCGGCACCGTCCGGCCGCTCGAGCACGAGCTTCTTCGCGGCACGCGCGGCCTTCGGGCCTGCGCTCAGCAGCTCGCCCAGCACCTGCTCGACCGCTCCGTCGAGATCCGCCGCCACCTCGTGGACGAGGCCGATCCGCAGGGCGGTCGCCGCGTCGAAGCGCTCGCCCGTGACGAAGTACCGCCGCGCCGCGCCCGGGCCGATCCTCGCGAGCACGAACGGCGAGACGACGGCCGGGACGAGCCCGAGCTTGACCTCGGAGAACGCGAACACCGCATCCGTGCCCGCGACGGCGACGTCCGCGCACGCGACCAGTCCTGCGCCGCCCCCGAGCGCGTGGCCCTGCACCCGGCACACGACGGGCGCCGGGCAGCGGTCGACCGACTCCAGCAGGTGCCGCAGCGCGTTCGCGTCACGGAGGTTGCCCTCGTGGTCGAGGTCGGCGGCGGCGCGCATCCACTCCACGTCTGCTCCCGCGCAGAAGCTCGCCCCCTCGCCGGCGAGCACCACCGCGCGCACGCGGCCCACGTCGACGAACGCCTCGGCCAGCTCGCCGATCAGCCCCGGGTCGAACGCGTTGCGCCGCTCCGGCCGCGCGAGCGTGACCCGCAGGATCTCGCCGTCGCGCTCGACCCGCAAGGCCATCTGCGGAGCTTACCTTCGCCGTTCGGGACGTTTACATGCACGTGACGCGTCGGGGGGACCATGGCGGTGATGGGACTCCTCGCCGCCGCCGTGATCGCCCTCGTCGCCGCCGGGACGCCGCCGGCCGTGACGACGCCGCCCTCGATCGCCGGCACGGCGCTCCGGGGCCAGACGCTCACCGCGCAGAGCGGGAGCTGGAGCGGGACGACGCCGATCTCCTTCGCCTACCAGTGGCGCCGCTGCTCGTCCTCGGGCGGCGACTGCGGCAACGTGGGCGGGAACAGCGCCACCTACACGCTCGGCTCCGGCGACGTGGGCCACACGATCCGGATCCAGGTCACCGCCAGCAACTCGGCGGGATCGGCCCAGGCGGTGTCCAACCCCACGGGAGTCGTCGCGGCCGGCACCGCGCCCGTCAACACCTCGGCGCCGGCGCTCTCGGGGACGGCGCAGGACGGCCACACGCTGAGCGTCAGCAGGGGGAGCTGGACCAGCTCGCTCTCGATCGGCTACTCCTACCGGTGGGGCCGTTGCGACGCGGCGGGGAACAACTGCGCGACGATCTCGGGCGCGACTCACTCGAGCTACAAGGCGACCTCCTCGGACGTCGGCCACCGGCTGCGGGCCACGGTGACGGCGAAGAACAGCGTCGGCTCCACGTCGGCCACCTCGCCAGCCAGCGACGTGGTCAGCCCCGCCGGGATCGCCCCGCAGATCACGGCGAGGCCCTCGCTGACCGGAATCTCGAAGGTGGGGCAGACCCTGTCGGTCTGCTGCGGGTCGTGGAGCGGCACGCAGCCGATCGCGCTCGCGTTCCGCTGGGTCCGCTGCGGCCCGAACGGGGCGGCCCCGTGCGACCCGATCACCGGCGCGACCCAGCAGTCCTACACGCTGACGCCGGCCGAGCTCGGCGGCACCGTGCAGTCGTTCGTGACCGCCACCAACGCGTACGGCTCGATCGAGACGGAGACTCCCCCGAGCGGCACGGTGGTCAGGGCCGAGCCGCTCGGCGCCGTCAAGCTCGCGAACGGCCGCATCTCGATCCCCGTCACGAGCGTCGCGCTGCCGCAGCGCCTCGTGATCGCCGGCATCTCGCTCGACCCGGCCCGGATCCGCTCGCGCGCCAGGGGCACGGTCGTCACCGTCCGCGTGGTCGACAGCCGGCACTACGCGGTCCGCGGCGCCCTGGTCTCGGTCACCGGCTTCCCCGCGTCCTGGCTCGAGCGGATACCCGCCCGCCGCACGACGGTCGACGGCACCGTGAAGCTCCGTCTGCGCCCGACGGCCAAGCTGCCGTTGCGGAAGGACGGCTCGCTGGCGCTGTTCGTCAGGGCGAGCAAGCCCGGCGCGAACCCGTTCGCGGGCATCTCCGCGAGCCGGATCTTCCGCGTCGGGGTCGGGCCCCGCTAGCGCGGCTCCTCGACCTCGAACTCCTCGCCCGCCTCGGGCTGCTTGCCGATCAGCACCGCCGCGAGCTCGAGCGTCTCGGCCGGGACCTCGCCGAACGCGACGAGGCCGAACCGCTCGGTCGCCTCGTTCGAGATCCAGACGCTCGGCGGCTCGAGCTCGGGCAGCCGAGCGCGCAGCTCGTCGAGGGTCGTCTGCGAGTCCGCGAGGCTCCAGAGGACGAGCCGGACGAGCATCTAGAACGGGCCCCGCGGCTCGTAGCCGCCCCCGGGGACGGCGCCGACGCAGACCCAGCTCAGCCCGTCGGGCCCGGCGACCGGCTGCCGGACCGCGTCGGCGCTGACGGTGAGGTAGACGCCCTGGCGAAGCGGCACCTCGTCGCCGTCCACGCGCATCACGCCGCTCCCGGCGAGGATCACGTAGACCTCCTCCTGGCCGGAGTCCTCGTGGCTGTGCTCGAGTCCCTCGGCGCCCGGCGGGAGGTCGAACTGGTTGATCCCGAACGCGGTCGTGCCGAGCTCGCGCCGCATGAACCTGATCACGCCCCGCTGGGTCTCGACGTCGTCGACGTGGACCGCCCTGTACGCCATCTCTGCTCCTTTCACATCCGGAAGACGCCGAAACGGGACTCCGGGATCGGCGCGTTCAGCGCCGCCGAGATCCCGAGCGCGAGCACGCGCCTCGTGTCGAGCGGGTCGATGATCCCGTCGTCCCAGAGCCGCGCGGTGGAGTGGTACGGGCTCCCCTCGACCTCGTAGCGGGCGCGGATCTCCTCCGGGTCCGCGTCGCCGACCATCGAGAGCACGATCGCCGCCTGCTCGCCGCCCATCACCGAGATGCGCGCGTTCGGCCACATCCACAGCTGCCGCGGCCCGTAGGCGCGCCCGCACATCGCGTAGTTGCCCGCGCCGAAGGAGCCGCCGGTGATCACGGTGAACTTCGGCACGTCCGCGCACGCCACAGCCATCACGAGCTTGGCCCCGTCGCGCGCGATCCCGCCGGCCTCGTACTCCTTGCCGACCATGAAGCCCGTGATGTTCTGGAGGAAGACGAGCGGCACGCGCCGCTTGCAGGCGAGCTCGACGAAGTGGGCGCCCTTCTGGGCCGACTCCGCGAACAGGATCCCGTGGTTGGCGAGGATCCCGACCGGGTACCCCTCGACGCGCGCGAAGCCGCAGACGAGCGTCTCGCCGTAGAGCTGCTTGAACTCGTGGAAGCGGCTCCCGTCGACGAGGCGCGCGATCAGCTCGCGCGGGTCGACCTGGTGGCGGAAGTCCTCGGGGATCAGGTCGTAGAGGTCGGAGGGGTCGGCCGCGGGCGGCTCGGCGGGGAGGACGTCCCACGGCGCCTCCTTCCGCCCCTGCAGGTTGCGGACGATCTCGCGCGCGATCGCGAGCGCGTGCTCGTCGGAGGCGGCGTAGTGGTCGGCGACGCCGGAGAGCCGCGCGTGGACGTCGGCGCCGCCGAGCTCCTCGGCGGTCACGTCCTGCCCGGTCGCGGCCTTCACGAGCGGCGGGCCGCCGATGAAGATCGTGCCGGTGCCCTTCACGATCACCGTCTCGTCGCTCATCGCGGGCACGTACGCGCCGCCGGCGGTGCACGAGCCCATCACGACCGCGATCTGCGGGATCCCGTCCGCCGACATCCGCGCCTGGTTGTAGAAGATCCGGCCGAAGTGCTCGCGGTCCGGGAAGACCTCGTCCTGGAGCGGCAGGTACGCGCCGCCCGAGTCGACCAGGTAGATGCACGGCAGCCGGTTCTGCGCCGCCACCTCCTGGGCGCGGAGGTGCTTCTTGACGGTGAGCGGGAAGTACGAGCCGCCCTTCACGGTCGCGTCGTTGGCGACGACCACGCACTCGCGGCCCTCGACCACGCCGATCCCCGTCACGATCCCCGCCCCCGGCGCCTGGCCGTCGTACAGGTCCCAGGCCGCCAGCGCGCCGAGCTCGAGGAAGGCGCTGTCCGGATCGCAGAGGAGGTCGATCCGCTCGCGCGCGGGCAGCTTGCCGCGCCCGCGGTGACGCGCCGTCGCCGCCTCGCCGCCGCCAAGGGCGACGAGCGACGTGCGCTCGCGCAGCTCCGCGACCAGCAGCTCCATCGGGGCCGGTGACATCCGGCCGAGCGTACTACCTTAGGGCGAATGCGCGCCCCCTGGGCCACGGCGCTGGCCGTCCTCGTCGCCCTCCTCGTTCCGGGCGTCCTGATCGTCTCGGGCATCCGCCTGCTCGCGCACCCGACGTTCGTCCGCGCGGAGTACCGGCGCTCGGGCTTCCCGGCCGACGCGTACGGCTTCACGACGGCCCAGCGGACGGCGCTCGGCCTCGTCGGCCTGCGCTCGGTGCTGCCGGGAGGCGAGGGGATCGAGCTGCTGCGCCGGGCCCGCCTTCCGGACGGGAAGCCGGCCTTCGGCCCGCGCGAGCTCCGCCACATGGCCGACGTCCGCGCGTGGATCGGCCGCTTCTGGTGGTTCCAGCTCGGCGCGCTCGCGACGATCGCGATCGCCGGGATCCTGCTCGTCCCGTCACGGCGGACGCGGCCGCTCTTTCCACGCGGCCTGCGCTGGGGAGCGGTGCTCACGCTCGTGGTCGGCGCGGCGATCAGCATCCTGATGGCGGTGAGCTGGAACACCTTCTTCGTCGACTTCCACCGCCTCTTCTTCGCCGACGACACCTGGCAGTTCGACGACTCGACGACGCTCAGGCGCCTCTATCCCGACCGCCTCTGGATCGACGTCGGGATCGGAGCCGCGACGTTCACCCTCACGGCGGCGCTGGCGCTGATAGCGGTGACGACGCTCTGGCTGCGGCGGCTACGGCCCT
>Ga0335080_10004652_pt1 | contig 13990 bp, 10 predicted proteins | sample Lox_Sample_34_FD_206720 | JGI IMG/M metagenome (GOLD analysis project Ga0335080, IMG submission 206720) | Soil microbial communities from Loxahatchee National Wildlife Refuge, Florida, United States - Lox_Sample_3.4 | ecosystem: Environmental > Terrestrial > Soil > Wetlands | place: USA... | reverse complement strand
CCTCCACGCTCACGTCTTGGTACTGCCAACCGGTCTACAGGGCGATCGTTAAGCGAACGTTCCGTCAACCTTGATGGGGTGTTGCGGAACCCGATCAAATGCCGACTAGCGCCCGCGATAGTTAATCATTTGTAAATGTGGCGCGAGGGTGAAGGCAAGTCGCCTTGTGGATCACGAATGCCCGGATTTTGGGCCGATCCGCGCTCGTTCCAACTCTTTGGCCCGTATGCAGGAATTTTCACTCAGCGACGTCACTGCCGGCGACGGCGGAACCGAGAGATTCTAACTCCCTTGTCCGCCATACGGCCAGCGCCGCTTGCGAGCATCAGAATCACGTACCCATCAGGGCGGCACCAGGACTGAGCGGCGCCGATGCCGACACCAGCACCGGCCGCTGCGCAGCCTTGCGCTGGCCTGCGCGATCGAACAGCATCCGCCGCTCGAAGGCGCTCGAGCGCATGATGGGAAAACGCGCCAGTATCCTTTCCCGGACAGCCCGGAAATCGGACGCCATCAAAACCACCTTCCTCGTGTGCCAGCCTGGAAACGGACGCGGCTCGCTGATGGTCTCGGATAGCAGGACACGGCGATAGAATGCCTGGTGATCGGTGCGCACCATTGCAAGCCCGGTATCGGCGTTGAAATATTCGCACGCCAGAAAGCCCAGCCGCACCGTCAGATAGGGGAGTTCCGGAAACCGCTGAGCTTTCTCCGGGTCTGCCGAGAAACGCGCCGGATCGACGAAGATTTCGCCGCGATCGAGGCGTGGGTGAAGGATGTCGCCGAACAATTCGGTTGTATAGGACATCCGCCATTCGGACGTCAGAACGTGGAGACGGAAAGAACCACAGAGTTCTCCGTCGACAAAGATGCCGAAGAGCCAGACGTTTGGGGCATCGTCATAACGATCGCAGATGCGCCGGGACTCTGACGGCAAGATCAATCCGCCGTGCAGATAGGCCTTGTAACGCATCAGATAGATCTGATCCTTTTCCTCCGCAGTCTCGATGAGGCGGTAATCGATCCGATCGAACAGCCCTCCTCCGCGCACTACGGGCTGAGTGCGCGGTTCGGCCCTGGACTCCATCTGAAACTCCCCCACACACCACCCAGGCAACTTCCGCGAGTATTGCGAGATTAAGGCCTTGTTAACAAGAATGCAAAGACTTGGAGACGTTAGGGTTAACTTTTGTGAGCCGATAACCCGTCAAGGTAGAGCAGAAACAAGGGCCGGGCTGGCAGGTGGGGATCGGATCAGGCGATCGATCGCGAGGCAACCGCGATGATCTGGTCGTCCGGCATGCGGCGACCATGCGAGGCGTTCAGCAACTGGCGGATGCGCACCGCGGGGACCGGCCGGCTGAACAGATAGCCCTGCGCCTCGGTCACCGTGCCGTCGGCCGAGATCAGCTCGAGCTGCTCGTTGGTCTCGATGCCTTCGACAACGACCGACATGCCGAGGTCGGCCGAGAGCCGCGCCACGCCGCGGAGCAGCGTCAGCGGCCGATCGGTGTCGATGCCCTCGAGGAAGGAGCGGTCGATCTTCACCTTCTGCAATGGGAAGTTGTGCAGATAGCTCAGGCTCGAATAGCCGGTGCCGAAATCGTCCAGCGAGATTTTGACCCCGATGGCGCGCAGCTGCGACAGCACGTCGTGGGTCAGCTGGGTATTGCGCAACAGCGAGGATTCGGTGATCTCGATCTCGAGCCGGTGCGCCGCAAGGCCCGAGACCTCGAGCGCGTAGCGGACCTCGCTCAGGAGGTCGCGCTGGTGGAATTGCTGCGGCGAGAAATTGACCGCGACGCTGACGGCGTCCGGCCACTTCATGCATTCCATGCAGGCCTTGCGCAGGATCCAGCGGCCGAGATCGACGATCAGGCCCATGTCCTCGGCGATCGGAATGATGTCGACCGGCGAAACCGTGCCGCGCACGGGATGGTTCCAGCGCAACAGCGTTTCGCACGCCGCGATCTTGCCGGACTTCAGATTGACGAGCGGCTGGTAGTACAGCTCGAACTCTTCGCTCGCCAGCGCCTTGCGCAGGTCGAGCTCGAGGATTCGGCGCTGCTCGACGGTTTGCGCAAGCTCCTCGCGGAAGAAGCAGAACGTGCCGCGGCCGTCGGACTTCGCGCGGTACAGCGCCATGTCGGCATTCTTGAGCAGCGTGTCGGCGCTGATGCCGGGCTCCGTCATCGCAATCCCGATCGAGGCGCCGATCTCGACCAGGTGATTGTCGATCTTGTAGCGCTCGCTCAGATGATCGACGATGCGCCGCGCCAGCACCGCGGCATCGTCGGAACTCTCGATGTTCTGCTGGAACACCACGAATTCGTCGCCGCCGAACCGCGCGACAAAATCCTCGGGCCGCAGCATCTCGCGCAGCCGGGCGGAAACCGCACACAAGAGCTGGTCGCCACAGGGATGGCCGAGCGTGTCGTTGACTTGCTTGAACTGGTCGAGGTCGACGAACAACAGAGCCGACAGCCGGCCCGCATCCCGCGGCACCGTCAGCAGGCGCTCGATCTCGTCGCGGAAGTTGACGCGGTTGGGCAGCCCGGTCAGCTCGTCGTAGCGGGCGAGATGGCTGATGCGGGCTTCGGCATTCCGCCGTTCGGTGACGTCCTCGACCAGCACCACCGCGCCGCCATCGGCCATCGGCTGGAACGTCCACGACAGCGAGCGGCCGCGCCTCGCGGCGGGATCGGTCGTGATGACGTCGGATGCGCGCGAGCTTGCGATTTCGGCAAGGATGACCTTGCCGCTCGCGGCCGAGATCGATCCTGCGGCAACGCAGGCCTCGACGATATCGTTGGCATCGGTGCGGCGACCCACGATGTCGCCCGGCAGCTCCATCATCTCGCCGAACCGGTGATTCATCACCGCAAGCTGCCCGTCGGCGCGGAACATGCAAAGCCCGTGCGGCATGTTGTTCAGCGCCGTGTCGAACTGGCCCGCGAGTGCCGCCTCGCGCTCGCGCGCCACGACCGCCCGCATGAAAATCCGGTGCAGATTGGCCGACAGCTGCATGACCGCCAGGAGAAATGCGGCGCACACGACCGACATTGCGATGTAGTAAGGCGTGCCGCGCAGCGCCAGCGCGATCACGGTCGGACCGAACATCAGCAGGGCCTGCAGACGAAATATCGATTGCCGTCCGTAGGCCCTGGCCGCGGCTCCCGCCAGGATTCCGGTGGTGACGGAGAGCGCGATCATGTGGACCACGGCGTCGTCGCTGATCACCAGGGTGACGGAGCACCACAGACCGATCACCGCTGCCTGGATCATCGCGCCGATCTGGTAGCGCTTCTGCCACTGCGCGGCCTCTTCGGCCGTCAGGGTCGCCTTGCAGGCCCGGTACCGCTTCAAATCGTAGGCGCGGAGGGCTCCGGCCATAATGAGCAGCGGAATAAAGACCCAGGTCGGACTCTGTCCCATCTTCAGCGCGGTCATGCCGGCTGCGATGGCCGAGAAGACGATGCCCGTCAGCACCGCGCTGGACGCCTCGAACAGCGAATCGATCAGAGCCGCCGAAATTCTCGGGGTGACTTCCTGATCCGGCTCTCCGCTCTGGCTTGCGAACTGCATCTGAACACGGTGTCCTGTTCACACCCAGTTCTACGATTGCGAAATGAAGCCTTTCTGAGCGAACATCGTTAGCGGAACGTTGTCCTCGATCGCAAAAGTCGGAATCCGCCTGCGAAATCAGCAGTCTGGGCAAGATTTGCCGGGTGCACGCCAAGGGCGAAGGAGTTCCCTAGGACAACAAAGGCGACCATGCCGGGTCGGACGCAAATCCCGGCGTCGGAACGCGCTGCTCGTTGCGTCCGGAAATGTCCACGGTATACAGCGACGGACCGCTATTGCCGCCGGGATCGCGGAAGAACATCACCACGCGTCCGTTCGGCGCAAAGGTCGGTCCCTCATTGTGAAAGCCGGAGGTGAGGATGCGCTCGCCGGAGCCGTCGCTCTTCATGATGCCGATCGCGAACTGACCGCCGCCCTGCTTGGTGAAGGCGATGTAGTCGCCCCGCGGCGACCACACCGGCGTCGAATAGCTGCCGTCGCCAAAGGAGATGCGCTGCGCCGGGCCACCCTGCGCCGGCATGACGTAGATCTGCGGCTTGCCGCCACGATCGGATTCGAAGCAGAGCCGGCTGCCATCGGGCGCATAGGAGGGAGAGGTGTCGATCGCCGGCGTATCGGTGAGGCGCGTCATCGATTTCGAGCGCAAATCCATCACGAACAGGTTGGAGTTGCCGCCCTGTTGCAGGCTCATGATGATGTGCTGGCCGTCGGGCGAAAACCGCGGCGAGAAGGACATGCCCGGAAAATTGCCCACGGTCTCGCGCTGGCCGGTCTCGATGTTGAACAGATAGACCTTCGGGTCGCCCTGCCCGAATTCCATATAGGTGATTTCCTGGCTCGTCGGCGAAAAGCGCGGCGTCAGCACGAGATCCGAACCCCGCGTGAGATAGCGGACATTGGCGCCGTCCTGATCCATCAGCGCCAGCCGCTTGACCCGCCGTTCCGACGGACCGGTCTCGTCGACAAACACCACGCGGCTGTCGAAATAGCCTTTCTCGCCGGTCATCCGCTCGTAGATCTGGTCGGAAATGATATGCGCGATCCGCCGCCAGAATTCCGGCGCCGTCACATAGGACTGCCCGGCGAGCTGCTGGCCGGAGGTTACGTCCCACAGGCGGAATTCCGCCTTCAGGCGGCCGTCGTTCTGGCGCGTCGTCCGTCCGACCACCAGCGCCTGCGCGTTGAGGGTCTTCCAGTTCTGGAACTGCGGCGGTTTGTCGCTGTCGGTGATGCGCTCGACGAAGGCGGCCGGATCGATCGGGGCGAAGAAGCCGGAACGTTTCAGATTGTTCGTGATGACCTGCGACACACCGGCGCCGATGTCGCCGTCGGACGGACCGCCGGGCACGAAATTGGGAATCGCGATCGGGATCGGCTGAAACTCGTTCGGGTCGACGCGCACGCGCTGCGCGAATGCGGATTGAAAACCGAGGACGGCGACTGCCGCTCCGCTGCCCATCACGAATTGGCGTCGGGTTACCAACTGGTCCTTGCTCATCGCAGTCGTCGTTTCCACTTCGTGCTCACAGCATGTCTTTCAGGCCGAACGTCATGGGAATGTATTTCCAGGTGTCATACTGCTGCTTCGGCAGGAACGCGTAAGCCTGGCATTGCACGATCGCGCGCTTGGCGCTCTCCGCCATCGCCGTGCCGACCGATCGCGACGGCCCGCGAATGGCGACGATCACCGGGTCTGCTGCGACCGTTCCATCGGGCCGCATCTGGATGTCGATGTCGGCCTCGAATTGATCCGCATCCTGGCCGTTATAGGGGAAGTTGAAGCAGCGTCTGACTGCCGCAACGAACGCGCCCTTCCAGGTCGCGACCATCGTGTCCGAATTTCCGGTGTGCGTGCCCATCGATGCGGACGAATTCAGCGCGGCTCCGGTGATCGATTGCCGGGTCGGATCGCGCTTGTCGAGCAGTGCCGCGATCTTCGACTGATCGAAGGTGCGCTCCTGTTTCGGCTTCGGCAGCTGCGGCGGCGGGGCGGCCTTGGCTTCCTGCTTGGGCTTCGGTTTTTTGGCCTCATCCGACTTCAGCGCTTCGGCGATCGGGTCTTCCTTTGCGGGATCCGGTTTCTTCTCGGCCTGCTTCGGCTCGTCCTTTGGCTTCTCGGCCACCGGCTTGGGCGGATCGGGCTTCTTCTCGACCGGCTTCTCCACCGGTGGCGGCGGCTGCGGCGCGCTCGAGGTCACGATCTCCCGCTTGTCGATCTTGCCGACGGCATCGTCGACGGGTTTTGCTTCGGCGACCTTCTCCACCAGAGGCTTCGGCTTGTCCTTCTCGCCGTTCTTGATCCCGGCGGTCATCTTGGCGAGTTGTTCGGAGGAGACGATGTCGACAGGCAAGGATTCCGGCGTCACCTCGAGCGAGCGCGCGGAAAAGGAGATCAACCCCCATCCGATCACAAGGACGTGGAGGATAATCGCCGCAACGAGGCTCTTGTCGACTTTCACCTAAGAGCTACCCCTGATCCACTTCCGTCACCAACGCCACGCGGCGGAAGCCGGCGGCCGAAAGCCGTCCCATCACTTTCATCACCGTGCCGTAGTCGACCTTCTTGTCGCCGCGGACGAAAATACGTTCGTCGAGCCCGCCACGGGCATCGGTGACGGCCTTCAACTTCGGCACCAGTTCGTCCAGTTTGAGTTCGGTGTCGTTCAGGAACACTTGCCCCTTGAAATTGACCGACACGGTCAGCGGGTTCTTGTCCTGGTCGAGGCTCTTGGCCTGGGTCTGCGGCAGGTCGAGCGGCACGCCGACCGTGAGCAGCGGCGCCGACACCATGAAGATGATCAACAGCACGAGCATCACGTCCACCATGGGCGTGACGTTGATCTCCGCCATCACCGGCTTGCGCCTGTTGCCGCGGCGGCCTCCGCCGGCGGACGAACCTGCAACATTCATCGCCATGATCTGGTGCTCACCGCTCCTTTAAACACTATACCCTATACCGTTCGTCATCCCCGCTCGTCGATCTGACGCGACAAGATGGCCGAAAATTCATCTGCGAACCCCTCGAGCCGCTGGGCCTGCCGGTTCACCTCGGACGTGAATTTATTATAGAAAATGGTCGCCGGAATTGCGGCAATCAGGCCGATTGCGGTGGCAAACAGGGCCTCCGCGATGCCGGGCGCGACCACCGCCAGCGAGGTGTTTTTCGAGGCCGCAATCGACTGGAAGCTCGACATGATGCCCCAGACCGTTCCGAACAGGCCCACGAAGGGTCCCGCCGAGCCGACGGTCGCCAGTACCAGGAGCCGCCGTTCCAGCCGCTCGACTTCGCGGGCGATCGAGACATTCATGACCTTTTCGATGCGCATCTGCAGGCCTGCGAACGAGCGCGCGTGGCTCTCAAAGGAGCGCTTCCACTCGCGCATGGCCGCGACAAAGCAGGCCGCCATCGATTGCGTCGGTTTCGCCGCGAGCGACCGATAAAGCTCCTCGATCGATTCGCCGGACCAGAAGGCCTGCTCGAAGCGGTCCATCGCGCGGCGGGTGCGCGAATACAGGATCATCTTGTCGATGGCGATCGCCCAGACCCAGACGGAGCAGGACAATAGCCCCAGCATGACGGCCTTCACGATCCAGTGCGCCTGCAGGAACAGCGCGATCAGCGATACGTCGGCGGAGGCCACTGGCAAGGCTGACTGTGCGACGTCGGCCGGGTTCATAGGCGGAATCCTCTCAACGTAACCGTCCCAATTCCTCCGCAGCAAAGGGCTGCCGGTTGCACGGCCGCGCATTCAGCGCGGCGGTAAGCCTGCACAAAACAGCCTGGTTAGGTCGCATGGGAGGCCCGCCGAAGCCTTAGGCGGCCTATTCCCCTGTCAACATGTCAAAACGAGGGCTATTTCCGCGACTTTGCGCATCCAACCAAACGCCTATCAGGGTTAAAACCCAGTTACCAAAGAAGAATTTGACCGCCAAAACCACAGCCCGATCAACTTCTTGGTTAGCGCCGGAACGGCCTCTTTGGGGGCATGGGCCCGCGTTCCCGCGGCGCGACGCGTCCGGGTCCTGGGTTCGAGGTCCCCGGCTTTTTCAAGTCGAGGGCGCAGGGAAAGCCGGGTGCCAGCCGCACCCGCAGCCTCGCGTGCAGTGAAAAAAGCACACGAGCATATTCACCACAGGTTCAACCGGAGTCCCGGCCTTCCCTGCGCAATGGTTTTAACGGCGTTGTGCTCGCTCTCCCCGGTGTCCATGACCTCTTGGTCACCGTCGTGAGCGGGTTCGTCGCCCGCAAACTTGACGCCAGCCCAGGGGCGTCAGGACCACACGCCTTCGCCGTCCGCGTTGGCATCGTTCGCTGAGCGCAACGACTTGCGCCTGATGCTGTCCGCGTCCATCGCATCCCACCCGCGTTCGTGACGACTCGCGATCCGCCCCTCTTGCCGGGTGGGATGCGCACACCATACGACCGATTCCATCTTCTGTAAAACAGAAATATTTTCGTCTCGGGGATTAACAGGGTTTGCGCGACGTCACTTGTCGGGCAAATCAGTTTCGGCGAGGAAGCCCGCCTCGGCACGAACCGTCATCGACAGCAGCGCTTCATTTGCGGCATCCAACTCAGGACCCAACTCGACGTTCTGTTTCGGCAGCAATTTGTGAGCCAAGTGACATTTGCAAAAATCGAGCTGCTTTAAAGTGCCAACGAGGTGGGGAGTCGCCGCTATTGAAAAAGGATCTACCGCCATGAAAAAGGGCGTCGAAATCAAGAGTGTAGGGCTCGGCCTGCAAGGCGGCGGTGCTCACACCGCGTTTTGCTGGGGCGTGCTCGACCGGCTGCTGGACGAGGTGGCGGCCGGCAATCTTCGCATCGATGCCATCAGTGGGACGAGCGGTGGTGCGTTTAACGCCGCGGTATGCGCCTACGGCCTGATTGACGGACCCGAGCGAGCGAGGCGCTTGCTTCGGGAGTTCTGGCAACTGGTCTCCTCTCAGTCGCTTTGGCCGCCGGACCCATTTCGTCTGCTGCTACCCGAAACGTCGCCGGCGCGGTGGAACGTGGATTGGACACCGACCGCAATTGGCCTGGGCATCGCCGAACAGGTCTTTTCGCCTTACGACGATCCGCTTTTCAAAAATCCGCTCGACGCGATTATTCGCAAGATCATTCCCGATTTCGCTGCCTTGCGGCGCGGCGGCAACGGGGCTCCGCGGCTGTTCGTATGCGCCGTTGACGTCAACAGCACCGCGCGGCGCATTTTCGATCAGCAGGAGATCAGTCCCGAAGCTCTGCTCGCAGCGGCCTGCTATCCGACTCTCTTTCAGGCAATCGAGATCGATCGAGTTTACTACTGGGACGGCGGCTATCTCGGCAATCCGGCCCTGAATCCGCTGGTCGACTGCACTGACGACCTTTTGACCGTCAGCGTCAATCCAATCGACCGCACCGGCGGCCCGCCCAGAACGTCGCGGGAAATCCTCAACCGCATCAATGAAATCGGTTTCAATGCCGCGTGGGTGATGGAGATGCGGCAGATCCTGCTGATCAACAAGCTTCTCGAAAGGAAGCTGCTGCAGGGCGGCGGTTACAGGCCGAAGCGGTTTCACATCATCCGCGACGACGCCTTCATGGAAGCGATCGGCGTTGCATCCAAGCAGAATCCGTCAGCAGACTTTGTGGATGAGCTGTTCAAGCTCGGCCGAAAAACGACCGACGAATGGGTCCGCCTCAACCTCGCAAAGGTTGGCGTGACCTCGAGTTTCGACGTCGATACCGAAGTCGCGCTGCGACTTAAGGGAGGCGCGGCAGCCCAATCGCGGTTCAAGACCGAAGCATCGAAATCAGGCCTCGATGCGCGGGAAGCCAGCGCGGCAACGCGGAGTACGAGCTGACCGCCTGGACGCTTGCAGGCGACCGGTACGCGCGCAAGCATGTGCATCTGGTCGACCGCTTGCGACGATATCCCGTGCACGCAAGCCTGCGACAAAGTAACCGGTGATCAATCCTGCGTCCGCGCGCGGCGCGCCTTGACCCTGGAGCGGGTGGATGCGAGCCTGCACCCGGTAGTGCCCGCAAGGGCTAATCAAGGGAATGCGGTGAGCCTGCCTCTCGCAGGCGATTCCGCAGCTGCCCCCGCAACTGTAAGCGGCGAGCCAAGGACCATGAATGCCACTGGGGACGCCGTCCCTGGGAAGGTGGTCCAAAGGCTGCGACCCGCGAGCCAGGAAACCTGCTGCCGGTCATGTGTCACGCGCGAACGCGTTGGGCGGGGTGCTCCAAGGCGTTGAACTGGTCGGTTTGCGTCTGTCCTTTTGGCGAAGGGCTTTCGCGGCGACATCCCGCGGTGACGGTTGGGCGCGTTCGCCGTCGAGCGAAAAATGTTCTTCAGCACTGTCAGCCGACTTGCGCGCGGTTTCGCGCGCGGAGTTTTGCATGGATCTATTGCGGCATCATGGAGCGAGCCTGTCAGCCTTCTTGCCGCGCTTGCCTTGCTTTGTTGTGCCTCTCCGGCCAGCAGCCAAACGGCACCGGGCGTCGATCAGAAGTCCACGGAGCTTCCTCGCACGGTCGTCGTGCCGGATCGGAACGCAAAGCCGAAGCAAAGGGGCAAGCCGGCGGTAGCGGCGGCGGTAGTGCAGCCGGCTCCGAGCGCATCCCCTCCCGGGCCGAACCCCGGCGGTTCGCCGACGCCGCTCAACAGCAGCGCCGTCGCCGGCAGCGCGAGCCTGCTCGGCCTCACCGTCTTTCAAACGCCGGCGTCGGTGCAGGTCGTCAGCCAGCAAACCATGCGCGAGCAGGGCTACCGCACCACGCCGGAAACGGCGGCGGGCGCCGTCGGCGTGCTGGCGGTCGATGTGGCCGGCGCACCGGCCGGCTTCTCGATGCGGGGTTTCTCGTTCGGCGAAGTGACCACGCTTTACAACGGCATCTGGATCGGTCCGCAAAGCATCACCTCGCGCGTGATGGACACCGCCAATCTCGAGCAAGTCGAGTTCGTGAAAGGCCCGCTGTCGCTGATGTCCGGCCTCGCCGCGATCGGCGGCTCCGTCAACTTTGTGAGCCGGCAGCCAACGACCGGCCCGATCAGGAGCGAGCTCGACACGTCCATCGACACGCTCGGGACCTATCGAACGCATTACGGCTCCGGCGGCAGCACGGCGGTGCCGGGGCTCGACTATCGCTTCGATGTGAGCTCGTCGAAGATCAACAGCTTCATCGACGGCGCCTACCAGAATCTCGACAACGTCTCGGGCCAGATCAATTATCGCGTGAGCGATGCGTTCAGGGTGTTCGCTGCCTTCGACTACAACCGGGACGACGGCCACGCCTATTGGGGCACGCCGCTGACGACGTCGACGTTCTCCGGACCGTTCTCCACGCGCAGTGTCGTCGCGGGATCGGCCATCAACACCTTCGACGGCTCGGTAATTGCGCCCGTGACGGTGGACTCGCGAACGCTGACGACGAACTACAATGTCGCCGACAATTCCATCGGCTCACATGGGCTCTGGCTGCGCGGCGGCTTCGAGTTGGCGCTCAACAACGATATCACCGTCAAGAACCAGGCATATGAATTTGGCGCCAAGCGCCACTGGTTCGACAGCGAGACCTACGCCTTCAATACCGGAAGCTCGATGATCGACCGCGACCGGTTCTTCGTGACGCACAAGCAGCAGGTCATCGGCGACAACACCGACCTGATCTGGAACAGCGCCTTCTTCGGCATGGAGAACCGCTTCGCGGGCCAATTATCGGCAAGCCGCAACGAGATCCAGTTCGGCCAGGAAGGCAATCCCGACGCCTTTCCAGCCGATTCGGTCGATGTGATCAATCCTGTTCCCGGCCTTTACGGTGTGCCGCAGCCGAATTACCGCAACAGCAAGCTCGATGATTTCGCGGTCTCGATCGAGGACCGGCTCAAGATCACGCCGATGCTGTCGCTGATTGGCGGCATCCGCGCCGAGGACCTGACGCTGACGCGCGACGGAGTCAATTTCAACGGCACCATCCCCACCGGTCAGCCCTTCACCACGACGTGGACCCCGGTGTCGTATCGTGCAGCAGCGACCCTCGAGCCGGTGAAAGGACTGATGTTCTACGGCATGTATGCCACTGCGTACGATCCCGCCGCAGCCGGCATCTTCTCGGTGAGCCCGGCGAACTCGCTGCAGTTGACCAGCGCGCGCATCTACGAGACCGGCGTAAAAGCCATATCCGACGACAAGCGAGCGGAGCTCACGTTCGCAGCCTATGATATCGAGCGGCGCAACGTCTATGTGTTCCTCACCAATGCGGTGGCAACGCTGGCCGGCGAGGTCCATACCAGGGGCATCGAGATTGCGGGCGCGGCGCGCCCGGTCGAGAACCTGAAGCTCTGGGGCAATATCGCATTCACGCAGGCAGAGTACGGCAATTTCGACGTGTACACCGGCAACACCCCGTCGAATGTCGCACCGGTCATCATCAATGCGGGCGCGTCATGGCGTTTCGACCGGTGGCGGTGGCCCGTCGAGGTCGGCGGCGCGATCCGCCATGTCGGGCCGCGTTTCCTGTTCGAAGACGATCTCACGACCATGCTGCCCTACACCACGGCGGATTTGTTCGCCTTTGTCGACATTCCGGGCCGAGACTTGCCATGGCAAGGGTTGGAGAAGATGCGTATCACCTTTCGCGTGCGCAACGTGACCAACGCCGTCTACGCGGCCTGGTCCGATCCGGGCCTTCCCGACCAGGTCTATCTCGGCGCGCCCAGAACGTTCGAGATCTCCAGCTCGGCGCGATGGTGAGGCGGCAGATGCGCGTGCTCGCCGCATTGCATCGCTGGTGGGGCGTCGCCTTCTGCCTGCTGTTTGCGATGTGGTTTGCATCTGCCATCGTGATGCACTTCGTGCCCTTCCCTGCACGAAACGGGGCCGGGCGCATCGGTGGCTCGGCCGCTGTTGACAACCGGGCAATTCGTTCGGACCAAGAGGCTCTCCGTATCGCAGGCGCCCACGCGAGTTCGCATGGGCTCGACACATCGCGCGCCACCATTGCGTTGATCGCCTACGATCAGTGGACGGTTGCAGGGGATTTCGATTCCGATCGTCCCATCTATCGCATCGCTCTCAATGATGACACCGGCACCGACATCTACGTCTCGGCGGCCGGCGGCGACGTTGTCCTGATCACCACACGAACCATGCGGCTGGCAAATTACTTCGGCAGCATCGCGCACTGGATTTATCCAGCCGCATTGCGCCATCACGCCAAGGCGTGGCGCGCGTTGATGTGGTGGCTGTCGTTGCTCGCAACCATCGGCGCCGTTATCGGCGCAATTGTCGGCACGGTCCATTTGGGCAAGGGCACGCGCTATCGGGGCCTGCACCGCGCCCATCACGTGTTCGGCCTGATCCTTTCGCCGTTCATCCTGTGCTGGATTTTCTCCGGCTTTCTGTCGATGGACGACGGCTTGCCGTCCAATCTCGCGGCAAATCCCGAGGGCCTGTTTCGGGCGCTGCACACGTTCGACGTCCCGCCGCTGACATCGCACCCGCTGCTGCGTTCGATCGTGATCGTGGGGCTCTGCCTGTGCGGCCTTGCCTTCAGCCTCACGGGCGTGACGCTGGCATGGCGACGGCTGAGCGCATCTCCCCCCGCGGACTGAACTCTCGCACAGGGCGTGACGCGAGGCCGGCTCTCGCTACTTCACCGTTTCAATGGAAAAGAGGTCAGGCAGGGCGACCACGGCGGCGTAGCGGCCGAGCGGGTCCTGTATGGTCTTGTTGATCTCGGCGAGCTTGGGCATCAGCGACATCGGCACCGTATATCTGATGCCGTCCCCGCCCTTCCGTGGGCGAATCACCACGACCGCGAAAGCGCCGGACGGCGCCTTCTCCGGAGCAATCTGCAACGTGCCCTGCCCCGGGCTCGCGCCGACCGCCAGCATGACGCCGTCCGCCGCGCAGGGACAGGGCGTGCCTTCGCCCTGATAGAACAGCACGGACAACTCGCGCGGCTTTGCGTCCAGCCGCTTCATCGCGTCTTCGCCGATCCGGGTGCCGACAGGCAGGAAGGAGCCGAAGCCGCCATGCACGCGGGTCAACAGCTTCACCCATTCCTCGGGCGTCTCGCCGAAGGCGGCAGAACCCGAAATCGAACACGCCAATGTCAACGAAAGCACGAGCTGGGCGTATAGTTTCTTCTTCACACGCACGGATGCCATGGATCATTCCTGAACTTGATCTACGCCGATCAGCATAGCCTTGTTCGTGGGACTGTTTCAAATCGCGCGGCGAGTGCACCCTGCGGCCGCGACGGTTCGAGGCCCAACACCACGCCGCAAGACCTTGCAGCAGGGCGCGATCACGGCATCCGCGGCACAGTCTCACCCTCACAAACCAAACCGCATATCCTCAGTCCGTGTCCGTAGCTTCCGTTTCCGCAGTAGTGGACGTGACATTGCGGATC
>Ga0335080_10004651_pt1 | contig 13992 bp, 12 predicted proteins | sample Lox_Sample_34_FD_206720 | JGI IMG/M metagenome (GOLD analysis project Ga0335080, IMG submission 206720) | Soil microbial communities from Loxahatchee National Wildlife Refuge, Florida, United States - Lox_Sample_3.4 | ecosystem: Environmental > Terrestrial > Soil > Wetlands | place: USA... | reverse complement strand
ACAATCCATTGGCGCAGCGGTCACGGCCGGCGCCGGTGCGGGTAGATCAAACCCCGATCGAAGCCCGGCTGAGGGACATCGGGACGGTCGCAGTAGAGCAGGTGCGGCGCTGCGCCGAGGAACCGTTGTTCAACAGCCTAATGGAAGAGCATCACTATCTCGGCTATGAGCAGCCAGTGGGCGAACATCTGAAGTATCTGGTGTGGGCGGGCCGCCTTGCGGACCGGCGCCCGATCGCGTGCCTGGCGTGGAGTTCAGCGCCACGCCACCTCGGCAGCCGCGACCGTTACATCGTCTGGAACGCGGAGGCGCGGCGGCGGAACATCCGCTTTCTGGCCTACAACACGCGTTTCCTGATTCTGCCGTGGGTGAGGGTGGAGCATCTGGCCTCGCACATTCTCGGCCGCATGCCGGCGCAGATCAGCGCCGACTGGAAACGAATATACCCGATCTATTTCCTGGAGACGTTCGTGGATCCCGAACGATTCCGCGGAACGTGTTACCGGGCGGCGAACTGGGTAGTGATGGGAAAGACGACCGGACGCGGCAACAATCCAACAGCTACGTGCCGAACCGGTCCATCAAAGGGGTTTTGGGATATCCACTGACCAGGCGTTTTCGCGAGTTGCTGGAGCAATAGGATGAAGTCAGCTAGACGCCGGCTCGAGGTGGACCTGGAAGAACTGGACCGTGTGCTGGACGGGCCGGCAATCGCCATTGAGCGCAGCCGATCACGACAAACTGAAGGACGCCTTGCATGCCATGGCGGCCCTACTGACGCGGTCGCGGAACACAGAGAAGACCAGCGCGGTGGTGGAGCCCACGGCGGATGAACCGGCTGAAGAGAATGCGTCGCCAGCCGGACATGGGCGGAACAGCGCGGCGGCGTTCACCGGCGCAGGCAAGGTGGAGATTCCGCACCAGAACCTCAAACACGGCGATTGCTGCCCGGAATGCGGACAGGGCAATGTTTACGTGCAGAAGGAGCCGCGGGTTCTGGTGCGCATCGTGGGGCAGGCGCCGCTGGCGGCAACGGTGTATTCGCTGGAGCGGTTACGGTGTGGCGCCTGCGGGCAGGTTTTCACGGCGGAAGAGCCGGAAGGCGTGGCGGCGGAGAAGTACGACGAGACGGCGGCGGCGATGATCGCGCAGTTGAAGTACGGCAGCGGGATCCCGTTCTACCGGCTGGAGCGGCTGGAAGAACAACTCGGGATTCCGCTGCCGGCGGCGACGCAGTGGGAAATTGTGGAAGAAGAAGCCGAGGTGATCAAGCCGGCGCGCGATGAGTTGATCCGGCAGGCCGCCAATGGAGAGGTGCTGCACAACGACGATACCGGCATGCGGGTACTGAAGTTGGAACGCGAGCCAGGCGACCAGAGGACCGGTGTCTTCACCAGCGGCATCGTCTCCACGGCAGCGGGCCGGCAGATTGCGCTGTATTTCACCGGGCGGCAGCACGCTGGAGAGAACATCGCGGATGTGCTGAAGCAGCGGGCTCGAGAGTCGGGCCCGGCGATCCAGATGTGCGACGCGTTGAGCTGGAACGCGCCGAAGTTGCCCGGCCGGCGTGGAGTTGCTGGTGGCCCACTGTCTCGCCCACGGAAGACGGCAGGTGGTGGAGGTGGCGCAGAACTTCCCCGCGGAGTGCCGGCATGTGTTGGAACAACTGGGCGAGGTGGACCGCAACGATGCCCGGGCACGCGAGTAGGCCATGACGCCGGTCGAGCGGCTGCGTTTTCACCAGCAGCACAGCCAGCCGATCCTGGATGCCCTGCACGGCTGGCTGGAAGCACAGTTCGCGGAACGGAGAGTGGAGCCGAACTCGGGTCTGGGAAAAGCGATCACGTATCTGCTGCGGCACTGGAAGCCGCTGACGTTGTTTCTGCGTCAGGCCGGGGCCCCTCTGGACATCCTTTGCGAACGCGCTTTAAAAAGGGCGGTGTTACACCGGAATTATGTGTACCCAGCGATTACGCGGAGGTGGACGAATCATGGCCGCAGCCGATCGGTCCGGGCCCCGAGTTTCCTTCGAATTGCGAAGTGCACATAATCATAATGCTTCCAGGAAGGCGAGCAGGCGGTCGCTGGGCCGGTCTTGCCGAAATTTCGAAGCCGGCATTGTGATCTTCTCGATCGCCCGTTTCTTCATAGTCAAATCGGCCTCGACATACATGTGCGTGGTCGCTGTGCTTTCGTGACCAAGCCAGAGGGCAATCACTGTGAGGTCAACTCCTGACTGAAGAAGGTGCATTGCGGTCGAATGCCGGCTATGCCGGACCCGGAATAGGCGACACACGGCGGCGACATTGGATACCTCCATACTGGCGACCTGCGAGCGGTACAGGAATTACTTGGCCACATTGATCCGCGCCAGACTGCCCGTTAGGCAGACATGGTTGATATGGCGAGGGCCAATCCCGCCTGGTTCATCCCGGTCAGGCTCGACAGAAATTGACCTCTGCGGCGCAGGCGACGAGAATGCCGCGCCGACCCGGTGCGACCGGGAGCCTGAGTACACCTCCGGGCCGGGGAGCCACATCGGGCGAGCAAATTGTTGCTGGAGACCACCCGCGAAGGAAGGGGAGTGCGGGCGTAGGTAGACCGGACAGGGGGACTACGGGAAGGCGAGAGAGGCTGGCAGGTGCTTTTTCTGGTCTTCTAGAGCGCAATAGCCTATTAGTTCCTGGTCGCCGTTTGCGTCTCGGGCGGTTGTGTCGCTCCGACACGGGTCAGATGCAGTGACAGAGGCGCCACTTCGAACGGCATCTTCTCCCGCGCCGAGAGGAAACTGATAGCGGTAGTCTTGATGAGGGTAATCTGATTAGTCCAGACATCCAGCTTGATGCGCGAACCGAGCGGCAGCGCAGCAATCTGTTCGATCTTATTCTCCTCGAGCGGCGGCGCTTTCTTCGACAGCTCTTCCAGGCGCGCCATATTGCTGGCATTCGCAAACTGATTCCCCAGGTTGGCCTGAACCAGGCTGGGCAGATTCGGCATCCGGCTGGCCAGGGCTTTCAGGAACAACCCCGCGTTGCCAAGCTTGTCAGCATACGGTGAGTTCGTCAGAAATTCGATAGCCTTGATCCCGGCAGCCTCCATTTCCTGCGGCGTACGGGTCAGGCGTAGCTTTTTCAAGAGCTCCGTATCATTGAACATAGTGCGATCGCCGAATGCATACCCCGTCGCGGTCCGGTGGGCCAGCGCGATATGCGCCAGTTCCTCGGCCAGGACCATCGCCAGGCTGGCTTCATCCGGCAACACGTCTACCAACCCGCGGCTGATCACGATCGTATGGCCAATCGAGAAAGTCTCAAACGGAGTGGTCAGAAGCACCCGGCACTGCACGTCCAAATTCAGATGGTTGGTGGCCATCAGGTTGTTGACCACCGTGTTCAGCACCTGGTCCAACTCCCCCTTGGGCGACAAGAGGCTGCTCCGTTCCAATCGGAGAATCACGTTCTGCTCCGCCTGCTTCTCCCAACGCCGCTGGCTTTCCACAGGCGTCACATCCTCCGATCCGGACTTGTCCACAACCGGCGCTTTGGATTCGATCAGCACATCGGCCAGTTCGTCGAGCTTGTTGGACGTCACCGGGTTGTACCCCCAGAGCCGGGTCTGCGCTTTGAACCGGACCCTCGCTGCCGGCAGCGTCGGATCGGGCGCCTCTTCCACGTACACGAAAGCCGGCGCCCACACCCCCGGCGCCACGTTGACCCGCCACGAATCGAAATGGAAGAACAGCCAGGAGGACTTGCTGTGCGTGTACGTCCCGTTGAACCGCACGATCCGGAACTCCTGGTCCTCCACCCAAATCGTGCCCATGAACTTGCCGGCGACCTTCTTGTCCTTGGGCGACACTTCAAACACCAGGCAGCGGACATCGCCCAGGAACTCTCGGCGCGAATACTCGAAATCGTAAACGGAGCGATTAAGCCCGCCCGCATCCGGCAGCGTCATTTGCGCCCACCCCGTAGGAAGGAACGTGATGTTCTTCGAATGCGCCCGCTTCTGAAATCCAGCGCTCTGAGCAATGCCGTTCTGGCCAACGCCCTTCGTGAGGTCGAGCCGTCCAAGCATGTAATGATCGCTGGCGAGACCGTCTTCCGCACCCTCTCCAAATTCCTGAATATAAGTTTCCAGGAACGGCTGCAGCGTCTTGATCTTCGCGAGAAACTCCTGCTCTCCCGCAACGATCTTCTCAATCACACGCGACGCCGCATCGGATTCCTGGCAGAACGCGCCAGTCGGAAATAGAAAAGCAAAAACGAGCAACAGAACCAAAAACCGATTTTTCATGATCGTGCCTTGCAGTCAGTACGCGAGACTAAACGTGATCCTGGCCGTGGCGGGTGAATCAACCTTGCAGCCGTCGCGTTCGGCCGGTTTGAAGCGGATGCGGGCGGCAGCCTGCACCGCGGCTTCGTCCAGGCCGTGCCCCAGCCCTTTCGACACACGGAGCACGTTCACCTCGCCCGTAGCCAGAAAAATGACGTCCAGCAGGACCTCGCCCTCGATCTTCAACCGTCGCGCCTCCTCGGTATAGACAGGCTTGGGCTTGAACAGAATTTCCACGTCGGCCGGAGGCGCTTGATCGTTTTTGGGGCGAACGGCCGCCGTTTGCGCCGAGGCCGGCGAGAACGCGCCCGGCTTCACCACGGCCGGAGCAGCCGGCGGAGGAGCCTGCGACGTCGTGGTTGCGGCGAAGCCCGCGCTGGTCGTGCGCGCCGTTCCAGAAGCAACCGCGCGCGTGCCCTCGGCCGCGCCGAATCCGGCGCTGGCCGTGGGCGTCGGCGACCCCGGCGCTGTCGCGTGAGCTGCCTGCGGAGCGCCGAACCCCGCGCTCGTAGCCGCGTGTTGCGCTCCGGACGCAGGCGTCGCCGTTTGGGGCGCACTAAAACCCGCGCTAGCCACCAAGCTCGGATTGCTCGTGGTCGACCGCGCCGCTTGTGCAGCCCCGAAGCCCGCCGTCGCGACGTTGGCCGCCGGAGCAGCAACGGGATCGTGCTGCGGTTCGGCGGTCGTGAACAGCCCGGTCCTGGGCGCCGCCGCCGCTTTCACAACAGGCGCGGAAACCATCGGCGGAGGAGGAAGAGTTGGAATCATAACCGCCGCAACATCCGGCCGCGGCGTCGGCGCGACAGGCGCCGTGGGAAGCACAACCGGCGTCGTCGGCTCAATCACAGATCTAGGCGCCACAAACTCAATCCGTCGAGCCGGCAACTCCGCCCGCAACTCCATTCGGGCTGCGGTGCTGGGCGGCGCCTCCGGTCTGGGAACAACAATCGCCACCGATAACCTGACCTGCCGCTCAACCACCGGCGCTGCTTTCCAAACCACGATCAACAGCACCACCGCCAATACGTGGACCACCGCACTGGGGATAAATGTACGGCGGTGTGGACCCGGGTTAAAGGACTCGAAGTACACTCAGCCTCCAGGCGCTCGCTTCTGGGCCAGGGTGAACTGGTACACCGCAAACGCCACGAGGACCGCGAGGGTATCGTCCCGGACATCCCACCACTCAAGCGGATTGCGATATATCAGGTGCTGAAGGAACTCCAATCCCAACCCGAGCCCGAACACTGCAAGAGCGCTGCCGATTGCCTGCCGCCGCGATCGGGATAGAGCAAACAGGAGCCACGCCGCCACCGCGAATGCCAGCCAGTGCAATTCGCGATGCAGCCCGTGAACGGGTCCCGGCCTCGCAGGCTGGAGAGAGCCAACGATCAGAAGCAGGAACCAGGCTTGCGCTATGAGGAGCAGCCGCGAGCGGGTCACAGCGTTCTAATACGCTCCCCGCGGCATCAGGACCACTTTCAGCGTCCGTGCCAGGATGTGCAGGTCGAGCCACAACGACCAGTTGCGAATGTAGTAAGTATCCAGATGCTCCTGCGCGTTCAGGTCCGCGTCGCTGCGCTCGGACACCTGCCAGAACCCCGTCAACCCCGGCGGCACACTCTGCCGCAGTGCTCGAAACTCCGCTCCGAAGCCCGCCATGTGATAAACCGGAAACGGTCGGGGCCCTACCAGGCTCATTTCACCTTTCAGCACGTTCCACAACTGCGGCAGTTCGTCGAGGCTGGTTTTCCGCAGCAGCCCGCCCACCCGCGGCAGTACGCGAGGGTCGTGCTGCAACTTGAAGAACCGGCTCCAGTGCTCGCACTCGACTGGGTTGGCCGCCAGATACCGTTCCAGCATCTTCTCCGCGTCCGGGTACATCGTGCGCAGCTTCCACACCCGGATCTTGCGCCCGCGGTGTCCCTCCCGCTCCTGCGTGTAGAAAGCCGGCCCCGGACTGACACACTTGATCCACAGCGCGAGCACGGCCACTAGTGGAATCGAAACCACAAACACCGGCAGGCTGATCGCGTAATCCAGAACCCGCTTGAAGTAATAATTCCGCTTCAGCAGCAGGTTGCGCCGAAACTCGATTCCGAGTGTGCCGCCCAGGTCGCGCGCTGTGGTCCACAGGCTTTGAATGCCCGGAAGGTCAGGCACCACGATGACCTTTGGGAATGGAAGCCCCTCGACCAGCGCCGGGAGTTGCTGGCGATGGAAACTGGGCATCGCGACGACGGCGATCCGCGCGTGCGCCGCCAGTCCCCAGGCGGTCGAGACTGGACCCACTACCGGCACTCCAGCAACGGTCTTGCCCCACATTTCCGGCCGGTTCTTGAGCAATCCGATTGGCACGAGCCCGAATTCGCGACTGCGCCTCAGCGATTCCACCACCCGCGAGCCAGCATTATCCGAGCTAAGCACGATGACCGGCGCGCCCCACCAACGGCACCGCATCAAGAGGGCGACGATGGCGATGTCCACGAGGGGTGACAGGACCAGCGAAAAGATGAAGCTGGATAGTTCGATGCCGCGCGACCATCCGCCCTTGAGGACGAGGCTGTCCCACATTGCCAGCCCCGCAAAAGTGACCGAAGCCGCGATCACGCGCCGCCGCAACCGCTCGACCGGCCCCAGTCCGTACCCGGGATACAGCCCCATGAGCCAGTTAGCCAGCGGCAATGCCATGAGCCCGACGATGATCCCGCGATAGCTCCCGAGCCCGACGGTGTGTTCGAACCAGGGCGCTGCGAGGTGGCGGATTGCCACGCCAAAGGCGAGCGCTAACTCGGCAGCGCAAAGGTCGGCCAGCACCATCAGCATGGGAACGACCCGGCGTTCTGGAAACGCCAGCGGTTCCGCGATCCGCTGGGGCGATTCGAGTTCGCGCCCCAGCGCCGCGAGTTGTGGGACGGCGCCCAGCGGGAATGCTCGACTTTCCGATGCCATGACGGCGATTGGTGTTACGGATACTTGGATGGGCCGGACTCGCGCTTCAGGCGAGGACCGGGACGTCCGCCGTGGCGTGCACCCTGGCTTCGATCCAGGCGTATGTCCTTTCGAGCCCCGAGTACAGCGAAGCCGACGGCGCCCAACCGAGTTTCTCGCGGATCAGCCGGTTGTCCGAGTTCCGTCCGCGAACACCCGTGGGCCCATCAACGTGGCGAATGGAAATTCGCTTTCCGGAAATCCGTATTGCCATTTCGGCGAGTTGGTTGATAGAAACCATCTCCTCCGACCCGATATTCACCGGCCCCGTGAAATCCGACTCCACCAGCCGCCGAACCCCTTCGAGGCATTCGTCGACAAAGAGGAACGAGCGGGTTTGTTTCCCGTCGCCCCAGATTTCGATAGCCCCGCCGTCCGGGCATTCGATGACCTTGCGACAGATGGCCGCCGGCGCCTTCTCGCGGCCTCCGCACCACGTGCCTTCGGGCCCGAAGATGTTATGGAAGCGAGCGACGCGTACCTGGATCCCGTAATTCCGCATGTACGAGAGATAGAGGCGCTCGCTGAAGAGCTTCTCCCACCCGTACTCGCTATCGGGGGCCGCCGGGTAAGCCGAGTCCTCGGAGCATTTGGGATTGTCGGGGTCGGTTTGGTTGTACTCCGGGTAAGCGCAGGCCGAAGACGAGTAGAAGAACTTCTTCACACCAGCGAGCCGCCCGTATTCGAGAGTGTTGAGGTTGATCGTGGCGGAGTTGTGCATGATTTCGGCGTCATGCTCCCCGGTAAAGACAAACCCGGCCCCGCCCATGTCGGCCGCGAGCTGGTAGACCACGTCGATGCCGTGGACTACGGCTTGCGCGAGATGCTGGTCGCGGAGGTCTCCGACGATGAACTCATCAGCGTGAGAGGGGCAGAATTCGTGGGACTTTATGTCGACGCCACGGACCCAGAAGCCTTCGGCTTTGAGACGCTTTACGAGGTGGCCGCCGATGAAGCCACCGGCACCATTGACGAGGATATGTTTAGTCATCGTGTGGGGTTGCGTTGCGATGCCTGACCTGAATCAGCTTCTGCCGTTCTGAACACAGCCTCGGACACTGGAGCGAAGCAACTGCAGCAGAAATAAAGCCACGAAACGAGGGTTATGCTTCAGGTATCGTCTGGCGAGACGGCGTGGTTCAGTAAAGAAGCGGAATGCCCATTCCAATCCGCATCGCATCATCCACCGGGGTGCCTGCCGCTTAGACCCTGCAATAAAGTCAAACGCTGCGCCGACGCCGAGCATGACCGAACGAACCCTGCCGCGATGCGCCGCCATCCAAAAGTCCTGTTTCGGAGTGTTGAGGCCGATGAACAGAATGCTCGTGCGGCTCGCATTAATTTCTTGGACGACACGTTCATCTTCTTCTGGCGACAGGGGCCGAAACGGCGGCGAATACGCATAGACGATGCGGGTCTGGGGATAGTCTCTCTCAACGACGCGAACAAGTCTTGCGAGGACTTCGGGCGAACCACCGTAAAATCCGACGGAGAGCCTCTCGCGTTCAGCGCGTTTTAGCAAAAACAAAGTAAGGTCAGGCCCGTAGACCCGTGTCGCGTCGGGATGGCCTAGCAATCTCAGACTCCATACAAGAGGCATTCCATCCGGCGTGACGAGGTCAGCGCCGTTCATGACCCGCCGAAACTCGGCCGAGTCGTAGGCCTCCATCACATTGTTGACAGTAGCAAAGCAAATGCTTCGGGACGAAGCCTCGCGAGCCCACGAACATGCTGCCTCAGTCACGTGGGCATAATTGGTTGCATCTACGCCCATTCCGAGTACGAAAGTCCTCGCGCTGCGATGAAGCGTTGGATGCATCACGATACAGGAAGCACGGAGAATACTGGCGTGCAGTCAACGGGTGCACAAACGGTCGTGTCCCGTTCTACACCTGCGAAGTTCCTCGGCGAGAGCCAGCAGCGCTGACGCAAGAGTACGCCAGACGCTCGATGTTCAGCAAAGCCCGACATGGATTGAACATGGCGGCGAGGGCAAGCATTAGCAAGGCTCGCCCCCCCTTCTCTCGTGATCGGAGGCTCACGCTAGTCCGGTAGCATCTCGCGCTGGCAGACCTGGCATGCTCAATAAACTGCGCAATCCTCCCACGGCCCTGCCACTGCTTGGCAAACTCTTCTAGACTGGGCTCGGGCTCTCTGGCGGCGCGCCTACGCGTGCACTCGACTGCGTACGCGTGCGCCTTCTGCAAGTCTGACGGCAAGGATGCCGATGCCGAGCCCGGCTCCAACCTATAGGTAATCAGAGCTTCCGACACATTCTGCACCGTTCCCACTTCACTCATGCGAAGGAAAAAATCCAGATCTTGTCCTGCGCCTTCGATACGATAGCCCCCGATTGCACGAGCGCATAAGGTCCTGTACATCACTGAAGGATGACAAATGGCGACTGATCTATGCAGCAGATGACGCCTAATCCGGGTGTGCGTGGCGGGCAAGGGGGTCGGCGAAACGAGCCCATCTCCAATCCGGAACCTCATGTTCGAGCCGACCAAAACAACATTCGGATGATCTCTCAGGTATTGATACTGGTGCTGTAGTCTCGTTGGCCCCGCAATATCATCCGCGTTCATCACGGCCGTGAATTCTGAAGAGACTAACCTCAAGCCAGCCTGGAGCGCCGCGCCCCCTCCACGCTTGTCCTCTGTGATCCATATAACCCTGGGATCGGCAATGGATTCGAGAAAGCAGGGCGTGTCATCAGTCGACCTATTGTCGATAATGATGAGGACGAAGTCGTGAAAAGTCTGTGCCAAAATACTCGCTGCGGCTTCCCTCAGAAGCGGCATCGCATTGTACGTCGGGAGGATGACAGTGATAGGAGGCCTGGATCTCATCACGATACCTCGTGCTTGTCTGGTCTCTCGCGGATAGAATCGAGAAACCGAGAGACATGTAGCTTGGCACGGACCGGCGAGCAGACCCCAGCCACGAGCAGCCAAGCCAGGCTAAGAACGCGCCGATGCCAGAGTCGATGAACGAGAGAACGCCTTCGTGCAATCCGGCCGAATTCGTCTACTCGGGTCAACATCTTGGCGAAAGCCGGGCGTCTGTGCCAGTACGCCTGAAACTCCGGCAGCGGAGGTTCAGGCTGCCCAGAAGCACGCATTCTCCAGCATGAGAGGGCGTATTGGTGGGCTTCCGAGAGTGCGGAAACCGACGCAACCGAGACTGACTCTTGAGAGACACGGTAGTAATGCAGTATCTGGGGGGTGTTGCGAATTTCGCCGAATTCTCCCATTCGAAGAAAGAAGTCCAACTCCTCTCCAACACCTTCCGTGCGGTACCCACCGGCGCTGAGAGCCGCGGTCGTGCGAAATAGAATTGCAGGGTGGCACAGAACTGGCGAGCCGTGCGAAAGATGGTGACGGATCTTGGCATCTTCCGTGGGGAGGGGTGTCGCCTTAGCTAACCGACCCGACGCGAAGAACTGAAACTGAGACCCGACGAGGACAGCCTTGGGGTGTTCGTTCAGAAATCTAACTTGAAGTTCCAAACGGTTGGGCAACGAGACGTCATCAGCGTCCATTCTGGCGATGAGTTGCGAACGTGCAAATGTGAGCCCGTAGTTTAATGCTCTCCCAATGCCTGGCTCAGATAGCTTAACATAGACTACGCGAGGATCCCTGACTGTTTGAATCCAGGACTCCGTTTGATCACTGGATCCGTTGTCAATGATTATCAGCTCTAGATCCGCGACGCTCTGGGCGAGGATGCTGTCGACTGCTAGAGAAAGAAATGGCAGGCCGTTTCGAGTCGGCAAAATGACACTGACAGACGGGGTCGTTGGCATTTCTATTGTACAGATGACGTTCTTCGGCCGGTCTCGGCCGCCGTCACAGCACCGAACAGGCCTAGCGACATACCATGCGGTCAGACGGTTGAGATAGGAGCAATAGCCGAGCGGCAACCGTGTTCAGATCGCCCGAGGCAGGCAGGCAGTACTTCCATATGAGCCGCAACGGCAACATACATAATCATGTACGGCTCCATCAGTGTAGGCCCCATCAGACCCACTAGTAGCGTATAGAGGATTAGAGAGCGGCACATGACCGGCGACACTGTGTAACTCCACTGTCTTCGTCGTAATAGTCCGTGTGCAGCGTAGATGATCAGTAAAGCTCCACCAGGATAACCGCCAATCAGAATCGCATCAAGAATGCTGTTATGTGCATGACCAGCCCATCTCGACAGATCGAAGATCCATTTCCGATAACCGTAGAAGCCAAAGCCCATCACATTCTCGAGCGACATGGCGCTCAAGACGTTTGTCCAAAGCGGAATCCGCCCATTCAGGGTCTGATCCTGGGATGTCGCAACTATTAGCGCACCTGAGTCCGCTGTAGGGAATACTGCTTGGGCAAAAGACGACGAATCGAGAAGGAGCCATGTCACTGCGCCAATTCCCAGAACCGCCGCTGAAGTCAATAGGAGGTTGCGCCACTTACCTGACTGTCTCGCCGCGTAGAATCCTGCAACGAGAAGGATGAGGCCACCGCACACGATCGAGGCCCGCGAAGCCGTGAGCAGAAGCGTCGTGCCGCACAATAGCTGGCCGAACCACCGAAAACGGGTTCGGATAAACACTCCAACGATAAGGTTCAGAACCATAATGTCGGCGATTAAGATCGGGTGCATCTGGAAGAGCGCCAGTCTATCGCGGCTCCGATCGGTAGCGAGCGTCATGAAGAGCGAGTATTGCTGTGGTGCAACTAGCGTAGCACCGACCCCGGCAATCACGATCAGACAAGTGGCAATGTATAGTGTCGTAAATGTTCCGCGAGCACCCCACACGTAAGCGCAGGTCCGAAGGTTCCACACCACAATGGCGAAGCAAAGAGCGTGTGCCACACTGAGCGCTGGATTCCAGCTTCGCCAGGACCACAGCAAGGCGCTAAGGATGAATCCACCTATTAGGAAGTCGGGGTTGCTGAGGGCATCGTGGCGTGGCTTAGCGCCGTGACGCGCGCACAAGCTTGCGGCGAAACCCAACCCGAGGGCTGCTGCCTGGATGATCGCTTGGGTGTAGTCGAACTTGTCGCCGAACCCCAATTCATCCTGGGCGAAGAATCTTACGCACGATAGGGCTGTCATGACGATGCAGACTCGCACCCAAAGAACGTTGGATCCAGGTCTAGATGTCTTCAGCACCGCTTTCCGTCGAATGGCATTTGTATCCCGGGCGGTTCGCCCCGGCAGCCCTCCTGCATGTTCGACTCCCGCCACGCATGCAGGTACACCTGTGTGAACGGATGCCATCGGAGCGCGCGCTAGAAAGTCTTGAGTAGCCATCCGTGAACCCTGTCAACATTGCTGAGGAGTGCGCCAAACGCTCGCGTGCGCGCCTCGCCTGCCGGCCGCCTAAGACGACGGAACGGGTAGACGCCACGCAAACTGTCCGGTGCCACTGCAGGCGGGCACCCAGACGCCAGACGTTCGAAGAGATCTGTCCACTGGGAACACACTCCCGTGAAGCCGAAGGTCTCGCGTACAAAATGCCGGCCCGCAGATCCCATGGCCAGTGCCCGTACCGGGTCTGCTAGAAGAGAGACTGCCCTGCTAACGTATTCCGCTTCCGTGTCGCAAAGATATCCTGTTACCCGGTCGATGATCGTGTCACACATGCCCCATCGGCGTGGTCCCACGACAGCGTTGCCGCAGGCGGACAATTCTAGTGCTGCCCCCGGACAGCACTCCGTGAACCCGGTAGGGTTTGGGACGCCGAGCACAGATCGGTACATCAGGTTAAACTTGGCGCGGCCGAGTTTCCCATGAAAAGTAACCCCATGTTTCTCGGGATCATAATCAAGATGCCGGAGGATTCGCTTCTCGTACGCCGGATCGGCTAACGCCATCGGTCCAAGCGGCCCGTTTCCGCCGTACAATCGGCCATCGCCGATGACATCAAGCCGCGCATCAGGGCATTCTCTACGGATGAGGGGCCACAACTTGGCCAGACGATGAAAGCCCTTCTGTGGAGCAAGTTGGCCTACGTACACGGCGCGTCTTTCCCTCTCCTGCGGCGACGACTCGGGTGGCAAATAGAAACCGTTGGGTATGAACGCTCCCTTCCGTCGACACGGCGCCATGGCAGCCAAAGCGACCTGTTCACGACCGACGTGCACTACGCAACGAATCCGCTCACACTGCGCCAAATAGTTGTAGGTGGCCCACCGAAGGTGGTTATGCGCCCAGACAATGATTGGAGCCGTCCCTGGAATGGCATCGATCACCTTGCGCATTCGCACTTCATTGTAATACGCACGCACAATAATGAAGTCTGGACTATAGTGGGATGCTGGTAGATCCCAAGGCGAATCGATCTTGCCACCCAGGCGAACGGCGCCTGCCACTCCCGGGTACCGATTTGATGCGCCGAAATGCGCGACCGTAACGTTCGCAATGCTTCGCGTCGCGAATTCAGTTGCGAGGGCCACAAAAAGGTACTCGGTACCTCCGATGCCAGGATTTCCCTGCGTTACGTCGCGGCAGTCGACGTCGATGAGATTGGTGTCGTCCAATACGAACAGCAATGAAAGCATTGCAATATATGGTTCGTCTCCGGAAAGTGTGATTAGGTTTCGGCCGGTAGCGGCAACCGAGCACAGCAGTGATAGATGGCCGCAATGAAATGGCTGGCGGTGCGGAAGC
>Ga0335080_10004648_pt1 | contig 13996 bp, 12 predicted proteins | sample Lox_Sample_34_FD_206720 | JGI IMG/M metagenome (GOLD analysis project Ga0335080, IMG submission 206720) | Soil microbial communities from Loxahatchee National Wildlife Refuge, Florida, United States - Lox_Sample_3.4 | ecosystem: Environmental > Terrestrial > Soil > Wetlands | place: USA... | reverse complement strand
GCGCGATGCCGAGCGCGCGCCGGTCGGCGACGCGCTCGGATGCCGGCTGCCCGCCCCCGTCATGCGCGTGGTGGCCGCTCATGCGAACCAGCCGCGCCGCGCCTCCAGGCCCTCGGCGATCAGACCGCGAATCGCATCCTTCACCACGTCGACCTTCCGCTCGACCTCCGCGTCCTCCTCGTTCGAGTCGCCCTCGAAGTGGAGCGGCTCGCCGAAGCGGATCTGGAACTTGACCGGCAGCGGGATCATGCCCGCGAGCCCGAGCCACGGCATGGTCAGGGTGATTGGCGCCACCGGGGCACCGATCAGGCGCCCGAGCCAGCGGGAGCGCACGAGCCCGGGCGACTGCTCCTCGCTGCCGACGATGCCGATCGGCACGATCGGCGTGTCGGTCTCGAGCGCGAGGCGCATGAAGCCCAGCCCGAAGCGCTGGAGCTGGTAGCGCTCGCGGTAGGTCTTCACGAAGCCGCGCTCGCCTTCGGGGAACACCATGATCGCCTCGCCGCGCTCGAGCAGCTGCTCGCAGTTGCGCGGCGTGCCGACCACCGACCCGGTGCGGTGCATCAGCGTCCCGAAGAACGGGATCGTCGGCAGGTAGTACTCCGCCATCCCGCGCACCGCGCGCGGCGGACGCGCCTCGAGGAGCAGCGCCATCGCCAGCATCGCGCCGTCAAAGGCGAAGGTGTTGCCCCCGTGGTTGGCGATCAGCAGCACGCGGCCCGACGGCACGCGCTCGATGCCGTGCGTCGCGACGCGGAACCAGTAGCGATAGAAGAAGAGCGCCGGAAGAAGATAGGGCGCCGCGTAGCGCGGGTCGTAGCCGAACGGGTCGACGCCGTACTCGTTGAGCGTGGTCGGGAGCTCCGCCAGGCGCGCGTCGATCTCCTCGCGCATGGCGCGCAGCGGCGCAGGCATCCAGCGACCGGCCACCTCGCGGCTCCGGTCGCGCACCCGACCGAGAGGCACCAGTGCGCTCAAACGAGCTCCGCGCGCAGGAACGAGAGCGCTTGCCCCCAGGCCCGCGCGGCGGCGCGCGCGTCGTAGACGTCGGGGCGGGTGTCGTTCATGAACGCGTGATCGACACCCGGGTAGATCTCGCAGTGCATCGACTTGCCCGCAGCCTCGAGATCGGCCGCGAGCTTCCGCGCCGCCGCTTGTGTCACGAAGCCGTCGCGCTCGGCGAAGATCCCGAGCACGGCCGCCTGCAGGCCCGCGAGGTCGAGCTTCACGTTCGGGTGTACCCCGTAGAAGTCCACCACCGCCCCGATGCGCCGATTGCGCGTGGCGCCGAACAGCGCGAGCTGGCCGCCCATGCAGAAGCCGACCGCGCCGACCCGGGCGCCCTCGACGGAGGGCTGGTCGAGCAGCGCCTTCACGGCTCCGTCCAGATCGCGCGCGGCGCGCGGGATCTCGAGCCCCATCATGAGCCGTCCGGCGCGGTCCGGATCGCTCGCCGTCTCTCCACGGTACAGGTCGGGTGCGAGCGCGACGAAGCCCTCGCGCGCGAAGCGGTCGCAGACGTCGCGGATGTGGTCGACGAGACCCCACCACTCCTGGATCACGAGGACGCCCGGGCCGCGGCCGCCGGGAGGCTCGGCGAGATAGCCGGCGACCCGGTCCCCATCGCTCGCGAACGCGATCTCGCGCCCTGCCCGCTTCGCCGTCATCGACGCCTCCTTCCGGCCTGGAATGCAGGATACCCCGCGGCCCGACGCGCGGGCAGAGGGTAGACTCGCGGCCATGAGCGAGCCGCGCGCGCCGCGCGCCGAGGCCGTCCCGGAGCCGGTGCGCGCCGCAGTCGCCGCGCTGCGCGCCGCCGGCCACGACGCCTTCCTGGTCGGCGGCTGCGTGCGCGACCTGCTGCTCGGGCTCGCCGTCACGGACTTCGACGCCACCACCTCGGCGCCGCCCGCCGCGGTGCTCGCGCTCTTCCCGCGCGCGGTGCCGATCGGGCTCCGACACGGAACGGTGATGATTCCGACGGGCGCGGGACCGCTCGACGTGACGAGCTTCCGCGCCGGGCCGCGCCTCGAGGACGACCTCGCCCACCGCGACTTCACGGTGAACGCGATCGCGTGGGACCCCGCCAGCGGGCGAGTCGTCGATCCGTTCGGCGGGGTCTGCGACCTCCGACAGCGGCGGCTTCGGCCGGTCGGCGACGCCCGCTCGCGCTTCGCCGAGGATCCCCTGCGCGCGCTGCGCGCGGCGCGTCTGATCGCTGCGCTCGGCCTCGGTCTCGAGCCGTCGCTGCCCGCGGCGATGGCGGAGGTTCGCGAGCCACTGCGGCGCGTGGCGCGAGAGCGCGTGCGCGCCGAGCTGGAGGCGCTGCTTCTGGCGCCGGGCGCCGCGTCGGGCCTCGAGCTCCTGCGGCGCACGGGGATCGAGGCGGAGCTCGCGCCGGGCGTCGCTCCGGATGCGGCGGCCGTCGTCGGCGCGCTGCCGCGCGACCTGGAGCTGCGCCTCGCCGGCTGGCTGCGCGGCACGCGCGCGGAGCCGATCCTGCTCGGGCTGCGGTTCGGCGCGCGGCGCGCCGCCGCAGTCGCCCGCCTGCTGGCGCGCCATCCGATCGACCGGAAGCCCCCGCGCGGCGACGCCGACGTGCGCCGGCTCCTGCGCCGCGGCGGCGAGGAGGGCGCCCTCGCGCTGCTCCAGCTCCGCGACGCCGAGCTCGCCGCGTCCACGACCCCGGATCCCGAGGCGCGCGCCCGGCTCGACGCGCTGCGCGCGCACATCGAGCGGGTGCGAGCGGCCGGCTCGCTCGCGCTGCACCGCACCGACCTCGCTCTCGGCGGCCGCGAGGTGATGGCGCTGCTCGGGACGGGGCCGGGGCCGCAGGTCGGCGAGGCCCTGCGCTACCTCGGCGATCAGGTGATCGAGGATCCCGCCTGCAACACCCCCGAGCGGCTGGCCGCACGCCTGCGCGCCTGGTCGGAGGAGCGCCGGGGCCGATGAGGGGAGGCATGCAGAGGGACATGACCGGGCGAACCTGCGTGATCACGGGCGCGACGTCCGGCATCGGGCTGGCGGCGGCGGGCGCGCTCGCGGCCAAGGGCGCGCGGCTCGCGCTGATCGCGCGCTCGCCCGAGCGCGCCGAGGACGCGCGCCGCGCGATCCGGACGCGCGCACCGGACGCCGAGGTCGAGATCCACCTCGCCGACCTCGCCTCGCTCGCCGCCATCCGGCGCGTCGCGCCCGAGATCCTCGCCCGCCATCCGCGGATCGACGTGCTGCTCAACAACGCGGGGGTCTTCCAGCTCCGGCGGCGCACCACGGCGGAGGGCTTCGAGGCGATGTTCGGGGTGAACCACCTCGCGCACTTCCTCCTCACCGGGCTGCTGCTCGACCGGCTCCGCGCCAGCCCCGGCACCCGCATCGTGAGCGTCGCCTCCGCGGCCCATCGCTTCGGCGGGCCGCTCGACTTCGACGACCTGCAGAGCGAGCGCCGCTATCGACCCATGTCGGTGTATGGACGATCCAAGCTCTGCAACATCCTGTGGACCCGTGAGCTGGCGCGGCGGCTCGCCGGCAGCGGCGTCTCGGTCAACTGCTGCCACCCGGGCGCGGTCGCCACCCGCCTCGGGCAGACCGACGCGCTCTGGACCCGCACGCTCGGCCGGCTGCTCGGGCTGTTCTTCCTGACGCCCGAGCAGGGCGCACGCACGCCGGTCTTCCTGGCGAGCGCGCCGGAGCTCGCCGGCCGCAGCGGGGGCTACTTCGTCCGCGAGCGCGAGCAGAGCCCGGCTCCCTTCGCGCAGGACGACGGCGCGGCGCGGCGGCTCTGGGAGGTGAGCGAGGCGCTGGTCGCCACCGCCTGAAGCCCCGCCCGGCCGGCGCGGCGACTCCCCTTGCGGCGGTTCGCGCCAAATGATACTGACTGGTCAGTTTCATAAATGTTGCCGGATTGTTTCCGGCGTCGCTCGCGGAGGTCGGCCCGTTCCATGCCGGCGCGCGCCCGAACCGTCCCCCGGCCGGCCGCCGCTCCGCGCGGCCGCGGCCGCCCGCCCACCGCCGGGATGCGCGAGCGCATCCTGCGCGCCGCCGAGTCGGTCTTCCTGCAGCAGGAGTACCACGAGGTGCTGATGGACGAGGTGGCGCGCGCGAGCGGGGTCGGCAAGGGGACCCTGTACCGATACTTCCCGAGCAAGCGGGGCCTCTACCGCGCGCTCCTCGTCGACGGGATGGACCGGCTGCGCGGCGAGCTGACGGCCGCCGGGGTCGGGTCCGAGGAGCCGCTGCTGAAGCTCGAGCGTCTGGTGCGCAGCTTCCTCGAGCACTTCGGGAACCACCGGCGCCTGCTCGCCCTGGTGAGCCGCCACGAGTCCCAGCCGGGCCGCAACGAGTGGCGCCGGCGCCGCGCGGACTTCGTCGCGGTCTTCGAGGCGGCACTCGCCGAGGGCATCGCCGCGGGACAGCTGCGATCGATCGACCCGCGCCTCGGCGCCAACGCGCTGGTCGGCATGCTGCGCGGCGTCGACAACACGCGCACCGCGCGCGACGCGCCGGAGGGCCTGGCCGACGGGGTGATCGCGATCTTCCTGTCCGGTGTCGGGACGGAGGCGGGAACGCGAGCATGGAGCGCTCGCCAGCGGAGGCGGCGTTGACGACACCGGTGCCCGAGACGGCTCCGTCTCCTTCGATCGGGCGCGCGCTCGGTCCCGCGAGGCGTCGGCTCTGGCTCGCCCTGCTCGCGGCGGCTGCCCTCGCGACCGCGGGCGCGATGGCCTGGTGGATGCGGAAGCCGCCCCGGAGCTTCGTCACCGTCCCCGTGGCGCTGGGCGACGTGGCGCGCTCGATCGTGGCCACGGGAACCGTGAACCCGGTCGTGACGGTGCAGGTCGGTACCTACGTGTCCGGGCCGATCCAATCGATCTCGTGTGACTACAACACGCAGGTGAAGGCCGGGCAGCTCTGCGCCAAGATCGACCCCCGTCCCTACCAGGAAGCCCTCGACGAGGCGAAGGCCAGCCTCGCCACCGCCCGCGCCCAGCTCCACAAGGACCAGGCGAGCCTCGTCTACGCGAAGATCAACTACGAGCGCGACAGCGGCCTGCGCAAGACGGGGGTCGTCTCGCAGGACACGCTCGACAACGACAAGAGCACCTACGATCAGGCCGTAGCCCAGGTCGCGCTCGACGAAGCCACGATCGAGCAGCGCCAGGCGGCGCTCGACGCCGCCCAGGTGAATCTCGACTACACCAACATCGTGTCACCCGTGAACGGCACGGTGGTCTCGCGCAACGTCGACGTCGGCCAGACGGTGGCCGCCAGCTTCCAGACGCCGACGCTGTTCCTGATCGCCAAGGACCTGACCAAGATGCAGGTCGACACCAACGTGAGCGAATCCGACGTCGGCGCGGCCCAGGTCGGCCAGAAGGCGCGCTTCACGGTCGAGGCCTTTCCCCACAAGACCTTCGAAGGGCAGGTGGTGCAGGTGCGGCGCGCACCCATCACCGTCCAGAACGTCGTCACCTACGACGTCGTGATCGGCGTCGACAACCCGGAGCTGCTGCTCTTCCCGGGCATGACCGCCAACGCCCGCATCATCGTCGCCGAACGGAGTGGCGTGCCGATCGTCCCGATGCAGGCGCTTCGCTTCGATCCGCGCGGACTGCGGGCGGGCGACGAGGCCGGCGCGTCTTCGAAGCACGACGGCCAGCGCGTCTGGGTGCTGCGAGACGGTCGCCCGGCTCCGGTGAAGGTCAACGTCGGGATCGACGACGGTACGCGGGTGGAGATCGTGGGCGACTCTCCCGCCGTCGGCGAGCCCGTGATCGTCGAGCAATCCGGCGGGGGCGGCGCGCAGCGCGAGGGCGCGCCGCAGACGCGCTCGCCGTTCCGACTCTGAAGGCCGGGGAGCCGCGCGCATGTCCGATCTCGTGATCGAGGTGAAGGACGTCACCAGGACCTACTGGATGGGCGACTTCGAGGTGCACGCGCTCCGCGGCGTGAGCTTGCGCATCGAGCGCGGCGAGTTCGTGGCCATCATGGGTGCCTCCGGCTCCGGCAAGTCGACGCTCATGAATCTGCTCGGCTGCCTCGATCGGCCCACCAGCGGGAGCTACTTCCTCGAGGGCATCGATGTCGCCCACCAGGACGAGGTCGCGCTCGCGAAGGTGCGGAGCCGCCGGATCGGCTTCGTCTTCCAGAGCTTCAATCTGCTGGCCCGGACGACCGCGGAGGAGAACGTCGCGCTCCCGCTGCTCTATTCGGGTCGGCTCGCGGAGGCCCCCACGCTGGCGCGGCAGGTGCTGCACTCGCTCGGCTTGGCCGGTCGCGAAGCGAATCATCCGAGCCAGCTCTCGGGCGGGCAGCAGCAGCGGGTCGCGATCGCGCGGGCGCTCATCAACGATCCCGCCATCCTGCTGGCGGACGAGCCGACCGGGAACCTCGACTCCGCGACGGCGACCGAGATCATGACGACGATCCGGAACCTGAACCGCCAGAGGGGCCTCACGGTCGTCCTCGTCACGCACGAGCCGGAGATGGCGGCCTTCGCCGATCGGATCATCACGATGCGCGACGGGGTGGTCGCCTCCGACGAGGCGACGGGGCAGCGCGCCCCGCCGCCGAGCGCGCCGGCTGCCGAGACCCATGCCGCGGACAACGCGGGTCCGAGCACCGACTCCGTGTCGCTCGTCTCGTTCCTGGGCATGGCGCTGCTGGTGGCCGGGCGCGCCATCGCGCGCAACAAGGTGCGCTCCGCCTTGACCATGCTCGGGATCTTCATCGGCGTCGCCGCACTGATCACGATGGTGGCGATCGGCCAGGGCGCGAACGCCGCGGTGATCGCGCAGATCGAGAGCCTCGGCGCCAACCTGCTGGTGGTGCTGCCCGGCGCCGCCACGAGCGGGGGCGTGCGCGGCGGCTTCGGCAGCGCCTCCACGCTGCGCGTCTCGGACGCGGAAGCGATCCGCAAGGAGGCGCCGGCCGTCGCCAACGTCAGCTATCTGATCCGCGGAGCGGCCCAGGCCCAGTACAGCGACAAGAACTGGAACACCACCGTCCAGGGCGTGAGCCTGAGCTTCCTCGAGATCCAGCATTGGCCGGTCGTCGCCGGGCGGTCGATCAGCCAGGAGGACGAGCAGTCGGGTGCCCGCGTCTGCCTCATCGGGCAGACGGTCTTCCAGAACCTCTTCGGCGCTCACGAGAATCCGGTCGGCGCCACGGTGATCGTGAAGAGCGTCCCCCTGCAGGTGATCGGGCTGCTCTCGACGCTCGGGCAGTCCGGCTACGGACGCGACCAGGACGACGTGATCCTGATCCCGTTCTCGACGGCGGAGACCAAGGTCCTCGGCGTCGCCGCACCGAGCCAGGTGAACGCGAGCCAGAACCCGATCTACGCGACGCAGCCGAATCCCTTCGGCATCCAGCCGAGGCTCACGGGCTACGTGAACATGATCTACGTGCAGGCGGAGAGCGCAGAGCTCGTCGACACCGCTCTGCAGCAGGTGACCAAGCTGCTGAATACCCGACACGGAATCCAGACGGGGCAGATGTCGGACTTCGACGTGCGCAACATCAGCCAGATCACGCAGGCGCGCGAGGGCAGCAGCCGGATCATGGCGATGCTGCTGGCGGCAGTCGCTTCGATCTCGCTCCTCGTCGGCGGGATCGGGATCATGAACATCCTGCTGGTCTCGGTGACCGAGAGGACTCGCGAGATCGGGATCCGCATGGCCATCGGGGCCCGCCGCGTGCACGTGCTGCTGCAGTTCCTCGTCGAGGCGGTGCTGCTGAGCGGCATCGGCGGCGTGGCCGGCATCGTGGTGGGGATCGCGATCTCGGAGCTGGTCTCGTGGCTTGCGGGCTGGCCGACGCTGCTCTCGGCCGCTGCCATCGCCGGAGGCTTCTTCTTCTCCGCCGCAGTCGGCGTCTTCTTCGGCTACTACCCGGCCCGTCGCGCCGCGCTGCTCAACCCCATCGAAGCGCTGCGCTACGAGTGATGAGTGCGCCGGTGAAGGACCGTTCCTGGCGACGCCGACTCCCGATCGCTGCGATGGCCGCGCTGCTCGGCGGCTGCGCCGTCGGCCCGGACTTCGTCCGCCCGCAGGCACCGGCGACCCCGCGCTACACGGCGGAGCCGACGCCGACCGAGATGACGCCGGCCGTCGGAGGCGTCACGCAGCGCATCGACTCCTCGCAGGCGATCTCGTCCGAGTGGTGGGAGCTCTTCCGCTCTCCGTCGCTCGACGAGGTGGTCGCGCGGACCCTGCAGGACAATCCGAGCCTCGCGGCAGCGCGGGCCACCCTGGCCCAGGCGCTCGAGGCGGTGACGGCGGCCCGCGGAGCCTTCTTCCCGCAGCTCGATCTCGGGGCGACCGCGCAGCGCCAGCAGAGCGCGCTGCTGGGACGATCGAAGCAGGCGCTCACGAACTCGTCCCAGATCTCGAACCTCTATTCGGTCGGTCCCACCGTCAGCTACCTGGTCGATGTCTTCGGCGCGGTGCGGCGCGGCGTCGAGGAGCAGCAGGCGCTGGCCGAGTTCCAACGCTACGAGCTCGCCGCGGCCTGGCTGACGCTCAGCGGCAACGCGGTCACCGAATCGATCAACATCGCCTCGCTGCGCGCGCAGATCGAGGCGGCCGAGGACGTCGTCACCGACGACGAGCAGAACCTCGCCCTCGTGCAGCGCAAGCTCGAGGCCGGGAAGGTGCCCCGCACCGACGTGCTCACCGCCGAGACGCAGCTCGAGACCGACCGGGCGATCCTGCCTCCGCTGCGCCAGCAGCTCGCGGTCGCCCAGCACGCGATCTCGATCCTGGTCGGCCAGTTCCCGGCCGACTGGTCGGCGCCCGACTTCGCCCTCGAGGGATTCGAGCTGCCGCGAGAGCTTCCGCTGAGCCTCCCCTCCGAGCTGGTGCGCCAGCGCCCGGACGTCCTGGCGGCCGAGGCCCAGCTCCACGCGGCAAGCGCCGCGATCGGCGTCGCCACGGCGCAGCTCTTCCCGAGCCTGACCTTGTCGGGGTCCGTCACCCAGGAGGCGCTCGACGTCGGCTCGCTCTTCAGCGGCGGCGGGACGGCCTGGGTGCTGGCGGGCCACCTGGCGGCGCCGCTCTTCCACGGTGGAACGCTGCTGGCGGAGCGACGCGGCGCGATCGATGCGTACCAGGTGTCGCTCGCGACCTACCAGGAGACCGTCCTGCAGGCGTTCCAGCAGGTGGCCGACACGCTGCGAGCACTCGACCACGACGCCGAGCTCGTCAGCGCCCAGAAGCGGCTTCTCGATACCGCCACCGAGTCGCTGTCCCTTCAGAGGATCAGCTACGAAGCCGGCAAGACCGACCTGCTCCTGCTGCTCGTCGCCCAGCGCGCGTACGCGGAGGCGCGTCTCGGCCTCGCGCGGGCGGAAGGCCAACGCCTCGCGGACACCGCACAGCTCTTCGTCGGGCTCGGCGGAGGCTGGTGGCAGGCCCAGATCTAGCGGCGCAGCGTCTCGTTCGTCCCTCCGCCCGCCGACGCGCGCGCGGCTAGGGCGCCTTCGCGACCTTGATGTAGGTCACGCGCTTTCCCGCCGGATCGTCCTGGCCGTTCAGCACCACGGTCCAGCCCTTCTTGACATCGCCGAGCGCGAGCTTCTGCGAGCCGGACATGATGGTCGCCGAGGCGTCGACGGTGTAGACCACGCCCTCGTCGTTCGTGCTCTTCACGGTGATCTTGCGCGCGGCAGCGTCGATCGCGGTGACCTCGCCCGTGACGGCGAAGCCCAGCCTCTCCTCGACGCGCGGCTGCGCCGCGGCGGCCCCCGCGAGCGCGGTCCCGAGCGCCAGGGCCGAGACCAGGGTCAACGCAGGGCCGAGTCGCTCGATCCGGCGTCGCATCATGGCGTTCCCTCCTCGTAGGCCCACGACGGGCCATCCCGCATGATAGGGCGAAGGCAGCGATCAGGGCCCGGGCTTCACCTGGATCGATTCGAGATACGCGAGCAGATCGACCATTCCCGGCGACGGCCCGGTTTCCCCCTTGCGTGCGCGCAGCCCCTTCCATCCCCAGACCGGCATCGCCTCCGAACCGTGACCGCCTGCCATGTCGCGCCCGTCGATGATCGAGGCGACCAGGCGCCGGTCGAACTGTCCCCCGTGGCGCTCCGCGATCCGGCGCAGATCCGGCGGCGCGCTCCGCATGGACGACGCGGCGGGACCGTTGCCGCTGGCGTCTTCCCCGTGGCACGAGGCGCACAGGGCGACGAAGCGCTGGCGCCCGCGTGTCTGGGCGGGGGTCGCTCCGGCCTGCGCCGCGTACGCCGCCAGCGCCGCGAGCGCGATCGCTGCACACAAGGTCGTCGATCGCATGCGGATCCCCCTCCCTCGGTCGCGGCCCTCGACTTCGACGTCGCGGGCGCTGCGCGGCGAGCGATGCGATTGGCTCAGTCGACGGCGTCCCGGATCAGCGGGCAGGTCATGCAGTGCCCACCGCCGCGCCCGCGTCCGAGCTCGGCCCCGACGATGCTGATGACCTCGATGCCCTGCTTGCGCAGCAGCGTGTTGGTGTAGGTGTTCCGGTCGTAGGCGTACACCACGCCGGGCGAGGCGCACACGAGGTTGGCGCCGCTGTCCCACTGCGTGCGTTCGCGCATGTACGCGGTCCCGCCGGTCTCGACGACCCGCATCTTCTTGATTCCGAGCGCCTCCGCCACCGTGTCGACGAAGGGCTTCTCGTCCTTGCGCAGCTCGACGCCTCCCGGCTTGCTGCTCGGCCGGTACGAGTACGCGTGGATGTTGTAGACGATGTCGGGGTAGAGCAGCACGCAGTCGCGATCGGCGAACGTGAAGACCGTGTCGAGATGCATCGCCGCCCGCAGCTTGGGCATCGCCGCGACGATCACCCGCTGGGCTGCCTTCTGCTCGAAGAGCGCCGCCGCGAGCTGGCTGATCCCCTGGCGCGAGCTGCGCTCGCTCATGCCGATCAGCACGTTGCCCTTGCCGATCGGCATCACGTCGCCGCCCTCGAGGGTGGCGAGGCCGTGGTCCTGGTTCGGGTCGCCCCACCAGACCTTCACCTTGCCGGCGAAATCCGGATGGAACTTGTAGATCGACGTGGTGAGGATCGTCTCCTCGTGCCGCGCGGGCCAGTAGAGCGGGTTCAGCGTGCAGCCGCCGTAGATCCAGCAGGTGGTGTCGCGCGTGTAGAGCGTGTTGGGCAGCGGCGGCAGCAGGTACTCGGTGACGCCGGCGGCGTCCTTCACCAGCTTGAGCATCTCGCCGCCGTGGGTCTCCGGGAACTCCTCGGTCGAGAGGCCGCCGATCAGCGTCTCGGCGAGATCGCGCGCAGAGAGGCCGTGGAGGTAGCTCTTGATCTCGTCGACGAGACCGAGGCCCACCTGGTTCGGCACGATCTGGTGGTCGAGGATCCACTTCCTGGCCTCGGGGAGCGCGACCGTCTCGGCGAGCAGGTTGTGCATCTCGACGACGTCGACGCCGCGGTCGCGCATCTTCTGGATGAAGTCGAAGTGGTCGCGCTTGGCGTTCTCGACCCACAGGACGTCGTCGAAGAGCAGCGCGTCGCAGTTGCTCGGCGTGAGCCGCTGATGCGCGCGGCCGGGCGCACACACCATCACCTTGCGGAGCTGGCCGACCTCCGAGTGGACGCCGTAGGCCTGCGGCTTCGCATCAGCCATGTTGGGGGGACTCCAGCTCCGGAGGGCGATGCCCGGAGGGTGATGGGGTCGGCTTCCCGCGGCGCCAACACCGGCTCACGGTTGCGCGTAGCATATCGGCATCGCCGGGGTTGGCCAGCGCAGGAGGAGGGGACCGTGCGGTCGACGGTGGTGAGGACGATCCGAAGTGCGGCGGTGCTGCTCGTCGTCTGCGCCGCGACGCTCCTGGCGGTGCGGGCGTACGATGCACGACGCGGTCCTCCGCTCGAGCTCTGGCACCGCTTCGTGCCGCCCGAGCTCGGCGCCGACGAGCTCGACCGCGCCGACTGGAGCGCCTATCTCCGGGCCGAGGACGCAGCCTTCGACGCCGTGCGCGCCGAGGTCACCGACAAGCTCCAGGCTGGCTCCCGCGTCGCGCTCAATCGCTACTTCGACGGGAGCCCCGTCCATCCGGCCCGCTTCTCGCACGACTGGAACCGATCCTTCGTCCTCGAGCCCGACGGCGCGCCGCGCGGCGCGGTGGTCCTGCTGCACGGGCTCACGGACTCGCCCTACAGCATGCGCGAGGTCGCGCGCCTCTATCGCGCGCACGGCTACGTCGCGATCGGCATCCGGCTCCCGGCGCACGGGACCGTCCCGGGCGCGTTGACCGAGGCCCGCGCAGCGTCGTGGTCGGCGGCGACGCGCCTCGCGGTGCGCGAGGCGCGGACGCGCGCCGGCGGACCGCTGCCCCTGCACCTCGTCGGCTACTCGAACGGCGGAGCGCTCGCGCTCCAGTACGCGCTCGACGCGATCGACGATCCGGCGCTCGCGCGTCCCGATCGCCTGGTGCTGATCTCGCCGATGGTCGGCATCACCGCGTTCGCGCGCTTCGCCGGGCTCGCGGGTCTGCCGGCGGTCTTCCCGGCCTTCGCAAAGGCGGCCTGGCTCGCGATCCTCCCCGAGTTCAACCCCTTCAAGTACAACTCGTTCCCGGTCAACGCGGCGCGCCAGACCCAGATCCTGACCAGCGTCCTGCAGCGGCAGATGGCGCGTCTGGGCGGCGCGGGTCGCCTCGCCGAGCTGCCTCCGGTCCTCACCTTCCAGTCCGTGATCGACTTCACCGTCAGCACCGAGGCGGTGGTCTCCACGCTGTACGATCGACTGCCGCCGAACGGCAGCGAGCTCGTGCTGTACGACCTGAACCGCAGCGCCCACTTCGAGCCGCTGCTGCGCCCGAGCGTCGACGCCGCGCTCGCGCGACTGCTGCCCGACCCGCCTCGCCCGTTTCGCGCGACGCTCGTCACCAACGCCGGCCCCGACACGGCGGAGGTCGTGGAGCGCGCGCTCGACGCGGGCGCGACCTCGGAGCGATCGCGCCCCCTCGGCCTCTCGTACCCGGGCGACGTCTTCTCGCTGTCGCACATCGCGCTCCCGTTCTCGCCCGAGGATCCCCTCTACGGCACCGCGCCCGACCCGGCCGAGGACTTCGGCATCCAGCTCGGCACCCTCGCCAAGCGCGGCGAGCGCGGCACGCTCCTGATGAGCCTCGACTCGCTGCTGCGCATGACGTCGAACCCCTTCTTCGCGTACCAGATGGAGCGCATCGAGGAGACGATCGCCGCGCCCCGGGACGCCGGATGCGGCGCCGCGGGGGCGCGTTCGGGTTGCCGCCCATGAGGCGCGATGCCATGCTGGGCCCGCAGCCGCGCCCGTGGGAATCGGAGCCGGTGCCCGCCCGTGACCGAGATCGGAGGAGCGAGCGTGACGAGGACCCCCCGCTCGCGCGCGGCCGCGATCGCCGCCCTCGCGGCGCTGCTCGCTCTCCCGGCGTGCCGTCCCACCGAGGAGGTGCACGCGCCGGACGTCCGCCCGGTGCGCGCCCTCAGCGTCGAGACGCAGAAGGGTGGCGAGACGGTCTCCCTCACGGGACACGTCTACGCGCAGGAGGAGGTGGCGCTCGCCTTCCGCGTCGGCGGACGCCTGATCGAGCGCTCGGTCAACGTCGGAGATCGGGTCCAGCCCGGGCAGCCGATCGGCCGCCTCGAATCCGCCACCGCCGAGAACGCGGTGCAGGCCGCGCGCGCGAACCTCGCCGCCGCGAGCGCGCAGGCGGCCGACGCGCGCCTCGACTTCGAGCGCCAGGAGGCGCTGCTGGCGCGCGGCGTCGCGCCGCGGGCCGTGTTCGATCGGGCGCTGAAGGCCCGGCAGGCCGCGGACGCGCGGGTCGATGCCGCCCGGGCGCAGCTCGACACCGCGCGGGAGCAGCTCTCCTACACCGAGCTGTTCGCCGACTCGGCCGGCTCCGTGACGGCGCGCGGCGCCGAGCCGGGCGAGGTCGTGGCGGCCGGCCAGATGATCGTGCGGATCGCGCGCAAGGGCGGGCGCGACGCCGTCTTCCAGGTCCCTGCGCGGGTCATCGAG
>Ga0335080_10004647_pt1 | contig 14004 bp, 13 predicted proteins | sample Lox_Sample_34_FD_206720 | JGI IMG/M metagenome (GOLD analysis project Ga0335080, IMG submission 206720) | Soil microbial communities from Loxahatchee National Wildlife Refuge, Florida, United States - Lox_Sample_3.4 | ecosystem: Environmental > Terrestrial > Soil > Wetlands | place: USA... | reverse complement strand
ACTCGGCGGCGAGATCCGCCGGGTCGCGCGCCTCGAGCCCCGCATCCGCGAGGCCGCTCGCCTCGGCTTCCGCCGCGTGCTGGTGCCCGAGAGCGCGCACGCGGCGCCGTCGGGAGCGACGCCGATTCCTGTCGCCGACGTCACGGCCGCGGTCGCCTGGCTGCGCGCCGAGGGAAGCCGGCCGCGCGCCGGCGCGCGGGTCGATGCGTGATTCTCCTTTCGCGGCGCGCGTTTCCGCTCGTTCACCGCTTTGACAGCACACACCCTCGTGGCTAGCCTCGGCGCGATGGCGGGACCTCGCTTCGCCGGCGCGCTCGAACGCATCGCGGAGCCGCTCGAGCTGGTCGAGCGCGCCATGCGCGAGCAGCTCGCGAGCGAGAGCGACGTGATCGCCGCCGTCGGCGACCACGTGCTCTCGTCGGGCGGCAAGCGCGTGCGGCCGGCGCTCCTGCTGCTCGCCGCCGAGCTCTGCGGCTACACGGGACCGCGGCGGGTGCAAGTGGCCGCCGCGGTCGAGCTGCTGCACACCGCCACGCTGCTGCACGACGACGTGGTCGACCTCTCGCCGCTCCGGCGCGGCCAGCCCTCCGCGATGGCGCTGTGGGGCAACCGGCGCGCGGTGCTGGCGGGCGACTTCTTCTACGCGCGGGCCTCGTCGATGATCGTCGAGGACGGCGACCTAGAGGTGCTCTGGGTCTTCTCGAACACGATCCGCCTGATGGCGGAGGGCGAGATCCTGCAGCTCCAGCGCAGCTTCGATCCGAGCGTCACCGAGGCGCAGTACTACGCCGTCATCGACCGCAAGAGCGCCGCGCTGCTCGCGGCGGCCTGCGAGGCCGGCGCGATCCTCGGCGGCGTGACCCGCGCCGAGAGGCGCCGGGTCGCGGAGTTCGGTCACGAGCTCGGGCTCGCCTTCCAGATCCGCGACGATGCGCTCGACTACGAGGCGGGCGCCGACGTGCTCGGCAAGCCGCCCTACACCGATCTGCGCGAGGGCAAGGTGACGCTCCCGCTCCTGCTCGCGCTGAAGCGCTGCCGGCCGGCCGAGCGCGAGGTGATCGCGACGGTGCTGAAGGGTGCGGCGCGCCGCGGGCTCGGAGGCGCCGACGAGGCGGGCGCGGACGAGACCGAGCTCGCGGCGGCGCTCGACGTCGTGGAGCGCCACCGCGGCGTCGCAGACTCGATCCGGCGGGCCGAGGAGCACATCGCGCGCGCGCGCGCCGCGATTGCCCCCTTCCCCGACGGCGAGTCGAAGCGCGCGCTGTTGGCTGCCGCAGATTTCGCGGTCGCACGCGACCGCTGACGTCCGTTTGCTTCTCACCCCGCGGTCCCGCGGGAGATCGAGATGAACCGCAGAGCCCTGGTCGCGCTCGCGATCGGGATTGCGCTGGCAAGCGGCGCCGTGGCGCGTGCCGCGGACGCCGCCGGATCGAGCAGCGCGAAGCCGGCTGCCGTGAACGTGAACACCGCCACCCTGCAGGAGCTGGAGGCGCTGCCGGGGATCGGTGAGGCCCGCGCGCAGGCGATCCTCGACGCGCGCAAGCAGCGGGGCGGCTTCAAGAGCGTGGACGAGCTCGTGGACGTGCGCGGGATCGGCCCGAAGAACCTCGAGAAGCTGCGCCCGTACCTGCACGTGTCGGGCAAGGCGGGCGGGCTGCCCGAGTAGAGCGCCTCGGTGCCGGGAGCCGCGGCTCCCGGCACCGAGCTTCTGACTTCGCTCGGCTTCGCCTCGCTGCGCGCGCCCCAACCCGATTCCTTCGCTCGCCCACGGCTCACTGCGCGCCGCCTTCGGCGGCTTGCGCAGGCGCTGGCCCCAGACGGCTGCGTTGCGTCGGAGTCGGAGGCTCGGGCTAATCTCCCGCGCCGTGGTTCGAGTGCTCGCGGTCGCCTGCGCCCTCGTCCTGGCGACACAAGCCGCCGCGGAGACGCCGGCCCGCCGCATCGTGTCGATGAACCCCTCGCTGACGCGCATCCTGGTCGCGCTCGGCGCCCGGGACGCGCTGGTGGGCGTCGACGACTTCTCGGCGCGCCAGGAGCCGGGCGTGGCGTTGCTGCCGCGGGTCGGCGGTCTCTACGACCCGAGCCGGGAGGCGGTGGTCGCGCTCGAGCCCGACCTCGTGGTGCTCGTCCCGAGCCGCGAGCAGCGCGACTTCCGCGCGCGGCTCGAGGCGCTCCGGGTTCCGGTCCTCGCGCTCGACCCGGTCGGCTTCGAGCAGGTGCTCGACTCCATCCGCGCGCTCGGCGCGCGTACGGGCCACGAGGCCGAGGCGCGCGCGCGCGTCGACGCGATCACACGCGCGCGCGATGCGGTGCGCCGTGCCACCGCCGGCAAGCCGCGGCCGCGCGCCGTCTTCGTGCTCACCCGGGACCCGCTCTTCGTGGTCGGGCGCGGCAGCTTCCTCGACGAGATGATGGGGATCGCCGGGGCCGAGAACCTGGGCGCGGCGCTGGCGGAGGCCTGGCCGCGCGCGTCGCTCGAGTGGCTGATCGCCGCGGCGCCCGAGGTGATCCTCGACAGCGACTCGGATCCGCTGCCGGCGCGCGAGTACTGGTCGCGCTTCCCATCGCTGCCTGCCGTGGCGGCGGGCCGCGTCGTCGCCATGTCCGCGGGCGACGTCACCCTCCCCGGCCCGGACCTCGACCACGCGCTCGTGACGCTCGCTCGCGCGCTGCACCCCGACGCCCTGCCGCCCGACCCGGCCCCGTGACCGCGCTGCGCCCCGCCCGACTCGTCCTGGTGTTGGTCGCGCTCACCGGAGTGCTGCTGGCGGCGGCTGCGCTCGGCCTCCTGGTGGGCCCGAGCGGGCTCGGCGCCGGCGGGGCGCTGCATGCGCTCCTGGACCCGCAGGTCGGCGGCGCGGCCGGCGACATCGTGCGCGGCGTCCGGCTACCGCGCGTCTTGGCGGCGCTCGAGGTGGGCGCGTGCCTCGCGGTGGCCGGCGTCTTGTTCCAGGCGCTGCTCCGCAACCCGCTCGCGGACCCGTTCGTGCTCGGCATCTCGGGCGGCGCCGCGCTCGGCGGCGTCGCGATGCTCGCCCTCGGCGGGGCGCTCGGACTGGGCTACGGCGCGGTGCCGGTCGCGGCCTTCGCCGGCGCGCTCGCCGCGACCGGCCTGCTCTTCGCGGCGGCGGGTCTGCGCGGGCGGCTCTCCTCGACCACGCTGCTGCTGACCGGCGTCGTCTTCAACGCGATCGCCTCGGCCGCGATCGTCTTCCTCGCCTCGCTCGGGGGCATGACCGAGGGGACGCAGATCTTCCTCTGGCTGATCGGGAGCCTCGCCTCCGCGCGCGGCGAGCTGCTCGGCTGGGTGGCGCTGCTGCTGGGCCTCGGCCTTGCCTGCGCGCTGCCGTGGGCCCGCGCGCTCAACCTGCTCGCGCTCGGCGAGGAGTCGGCGGAGCAGCTCGGCGTGGCGGTCGAGCCCGCAAAGCGGGTCCTCCTGCTCTCGACGGCGCTGATGGTCGGCGCGGCGGTCTCGGTGTCGGGTCTCATCGGCTTCGTGGGCCTGATCGTGCCGCACGCGCTGCGGCTGGTGCTCGGACCCGATCACCGGCTGCTCGTCCCAGCCGCCGCGCTGGCGGGCGCCGCCTTCCTCGCCCTCTGCGACACGGCGGCGCGTACGGTGCTGCCCGGCCGCGAGGTTCCGGTCGGCGCGATCACCGCGCTGGCGGGTGGCCCTCTCTTCCTCCTGCTGCTGCGCCGCCAGGCGCGGCGGGGCGGACTTCCGTGAGCGAGCTCCTGGCGCTGCGCGGGGTCGCGATCGAGCTCGGCGGCCGGCGCGTGCTCGACGGCGTCGACCTCGCGGTGGGCGGCGGAGAGGTGGTGGGGCTGCTCGGGCGCAACGGGGCGGGCAAGACGACGCTGCTCCGGATGGCGAGCGGCCTCTTGCGGCCGGCCGCGGGCCACGTCGAGATCGACGGTCGCGACGCGCACGGCCTCGGACGCCGCGCCCGTGCGCGCACCGTCGCGCTGGTGCCGCAGGACACGAGCGTCGGCTTTCCGTTCTCGGTGGCCGAGGTGGTCCTGATGGGCCGCACGCCGCACCTCGGCTGGCTCGGCTTCGAGGGCGCGCACGATCTCGAGGTCGCGCGCGCGGCCATGGAGCGCCTCGGCATCGAGGCGCTCGCCGAGCGCTCGGTGCTCGAGGTCTCGGGCGGCGAGCGCCAGCTCGCGATCGTCGCGCGCGCGCTGGCGCAGGAGCCGCGGCTGCTGCTGCTCGACGAGCCCACCGCCTTCCTCGACGTGCGGCATCGCATCGAGGTGCTCTCGCACGTGCGCGCGTTCGCGGCGGGGGGCGGCGGCGCGCTGGTGGTGTCGCACGACCTCGCCCTCGCGGCGCGCTTCTGCGATCGACTCGTGCTGCTCGGCGGCGGCCGCGTACTCGCCGCCGGAACCCCGGCGGAGGTGCTGGTGCCGTCCCGCCTGCGCGAGGCCTTCGGCATCGACGCGGCCGTGCTCGACGGGCCGGACGGGCAGCCCGTGGTCGTCCCGCGCGCACTTGCCTAGGCTCGCCGCTCCCCAGCCGCGAGGTGCCCCATGGCGAAGCGAACGATCGCGCGTGTCCTCGCCCGCGAGATCCTCGACTCGCGGGGCAATCCGACGGTCGAGGTCGAGCTCGGCACGTCCGACGGCCATCTCGGGCGCGCCGCCGTGCCGTCGGGCGCGTCGACCGGATCGCGTGAGGCGCTCGAGCTGCGCGACGGCGACCCCCGCCGCTACCGGGGCAAGGGCGTGCGGCGGGCGGTGGAGCACGTGAACGGCGAGATCGCGCAGACCGTCCGCGGCATGCCGCTCGGCGGGCTCGACGAGCAGGCCGCGCTCGACGGCGCGCTGGTCGCGCTCGACGGGACGGACTCGAAGTCGCGGCTCGGCGCGAACGCGGTGCTCGGCGTCTCGCTGGCCGCCGCCCATGCCGCAGCCGCCTCGGAGGGCACGCCCTTGTACCGCTTCCTCGGCGGCGACGACGCGTGCCTCCTGCCCACGCCGATGATGAACGTGCTGAACGGCGGCGCGCACGCCGACAACAACGTCGATTTTCAGGAGTTCATGATCTTCCCGGTGGGCGCGCCCTCGTTCGCGGAGGGGCTGCGCTGGGGGTCCGAGATCTTCCACGTGCTCGCGTCGGTGCTTCACGAGAAGGGCTACTCCACTTCGGTCGGCGACGAGGGCGGCTTCGCCCCCAACCTCGCGAGCAACCGCGAGGCGATCGAGCTGGTGCTCGCGGCGATCGAGAAGGCCGGCTACCGCCCGGGCGAGCAGGTCGCGATCGCGCTCGACCCGGCCGCTTCGGAGTTCCACCGCGACGGCCGCTATCACATCGAGAGCGAGCGCAAGGTGCTCGACGCCGCGGAGATGATCGCGTTCTGGGAGGAGTGGCTCGGCCGCTATCCGATCCTGTCGATCGAGGACGGCCTCGGCGAGGGAGACTGGGGGGGCTGGGGCCAGCTCACCGCGCGGCTCGGCGGCCGGGTGCAGCTCGTCGGCGACGACATCTTCGTCACCAACCCGGAGATCCTCCGGAAGGGCATCGAGCAGCGGGTGGCGAACGCGATCCTCGTCAAGCTGAACCAGATCGGCACGCTCAGCGAGACGCTCGAGACGATCCGCATCGCGCGCGACGCCGGCTACGCCGTGGTGATCTCGCACCGCTCGGGCGAGACCGAGGACACCACGATCGCGGACCTGGCCGTGGCGACGGGCGCCGGGCTGCTCAAGACCGGGTCGCTGTCGCGAACCGATCGCGTGTGCAAGTACAACCAGCTGCTCCGCATCGAGGCGGAGCTCGGAAGCCGCGCCCGCTACGCCGGCCGCAGCCGGATCGCCGGGGCGCGGGCATGATCGCGCCGGCCGGGCGGCTCCGGCGTGCGCCGCGCGCGCTCCGGATCGCCGCATGGGCCGGCCTCGTCGCCCTGGCGCTACCCGCCCTGGCCGCCATCCCGTCGGCCCAGAAGGTGCGCCGGGCGGTGGCGTCGGCCAACGCTTCGGCGAAGCGCACGCAGCCGCTCCTGCTCGAGGTGGCGCTGGTCTCGGAGACCGGCGAGGTGGCCGCCACCGGGCAGGGACGCCTCGATCCGGCGGGGACCTCGCGGCTCGACCTCAAGCTCGCCGACGGGCGCACCGAGGCGCACGAGCGGACCGGATCGAGCTACCGCGCCCTCCGCGACGGCGCTCCGGTCGAGCGCGTGCTCGAGCTGCTGCCGCCGACGCGCCTGCTCCAGGCACCCACGGACGAGGCGCTGCAGGCGGCGCTGATCGACCTCGGCGCCAACGGGGACGTCGTCGAGCTTGGCATCGAGGGCGGACGGGACTGCTGGGTGCTCGGGGGCCGCGACCCCGGCCCGTTTGAGGCCAACGCGCGCGCGGCGCTGTGGGTCGATCTCGAGTCGAGGCAGCCCGTCCGCATCGACGAGGCCGCGCGCAGCGGAGAGGCAAGCGCGGTGCACTTCCGCCTGGGCCCGAGCGCCGTGCAGGACGGCGTGCGCTTCCCGACCTGGATCGACGTCGAGGCGGCGGGCTGGCCGCACTGGCGCATGCAGATCCGGCACGTCTCCCCGGCTGCAGGCGGGCCGGGGCACACGCCGTAGCAGGCATCCGGCAGCTCGTCATCTTGGGGAGAGCCGAGCGCCCGGCGCCCTGACCGTTGGCGCGCGGTTGCGGCATCTTCTCCGGGCCACTCGTGGGGGAGCCCGACACTGCGTTCGGTGGAAGAAACGCGCCCTCGCAAGGGCCTCTCGGTTCCGGTCGTGACCGTCCTCGACGAAGACGGAGAGCTCGTCGAGGAGGATCAGCGGGCGCTCGTCCGCTACGTGATCCAGGACGGCTACGGCGCGGACGTCGTCTTCGCGGTCGGCACGACCGGCGAATGGGACCACATCTCCAACCAGACGCGACAGCGCGTCATCCAGCTCTGCTCCGAGGAGGTCGCGAAGCAGAACGCGCAGCTCGCAGGCCGCACCCCGCGCGACGTCGAGATGTGGGCAGGGGTCACGGCGCAGAGCCCGGAGGAGACGCTCGAGAACCTCGACCTCGCGATCGCTTGCGGAGCCGACGCCGCCGTGCTGGCGCCGCTCTCGATCGAGGGGATCGACGACCCCGTGCGCTTCGTCGCGCGCGAGGTGGCCGACCTGCTCGACGCGCGCACCCGGCGAATCCCCATCTACCTGTACGACAACGCGGACATTGCGATCGATCCCAAGGTGCCGCACATCCGCACGCGCCAGGTGAAGGCGCTCTCGCGGCTCGACTTCGTGCGCGGGATCAAGGTCTCGGCGCCGCGGCGCGTGCTCGGCCACTACACCAAGGCCGCCGCGAGCTTCAACGAGCGCGGCGAGTTCGCCATCTACGTCGGCGACGCCATGCTGATCTTCGACCTGTTCCGCCCGCGCCGCGGTCCGTGGGGCACGCTGGTCGAGCACTGGAACCGCTGGCGCCTGCAGGGCGAGCTGCCCGCCGGCGTGGTCGCCGGTCCCGCCAACGCGATGCCGCGCGAGTGGGCGCGCGCGTGGCAGGTGTGCCGCGCCGGCGATCTCGAGCGCATGCGCGAGGTCGAGGAGGTGCTGGCGTCGTTCCGCGAGGGCACGCGCTCGACCAGCGGCCGCCGCACCATCGCGTGCCTGAAGCGCGCGCTGCGCCTCCTGGGTGTCATCGGCAGTGACGCGGTCGCCACCGGCACGCCCTACCTGACCCGCCCCGACCTCGATCGCTTCGACGAGGTCTTCGCGGAGGTGCGCGCGCTCGCCGCCGCGCGCATCCGCGCGCCGTGGGTCAGCGTCTCCGAATCGGCCGGTGCCGTCGCCGTCGAGCGCGAGGGCCGGAGACTGGCGTGAGCGAGCGCCTCGACCTGGTCGGCATCGGCAGCATGGTCGTGGATCGCCTGCACCGCGTGGCGCGCATCGTCGGCCCCGACGAGAAGGGGGCGCTGCGCCGGCTCTCGGGCGGTGCAGCGGTGCATAGCTTCATCGGCGGTGTGCTGCTGAACCAGCTCGGCTGGGCGAGCGCGCTCGGGCTGCGCACCGGAATCTTCGGCAAGCAGGCCGACGACGAGCCCGGCCGCGTCCTGCGCGCCGCGATGGATCGCGCGGGCATCGAGCACCACCTGGTGCTCGACGGCGCCGCGAGCTCGGTGGCGGAGATCTTCATCGACCCGTCCGGCGAGCGCGCGATCTACTTCGATCCTGCCGCCAGCGCCGAGACCACGGCCGAGCACGTGCGCGAGCACCACGCGGAGTTCCTGCGGCGCGGCGCGCGCCTCTCGACCGAGGTGCACCAGGTGCCGCTCGCCGCGGTGCGCGAGGCGCTGCGGCTGGCGCGCGAGGCGGGCATCGAGACGGTGGTCGACCTCGACGTGCCGCCGTCCGACGCCGTGCCCGCTCTCGGCGATGCCCAGGCGCTGCGCGACGTGCTCGAGCGCGCGGACCTGCTGAAGCCGTCGAAGCGCGCGGCGCGCGAGCTCGAGGGAGCCGCGGCTGCTGTCGACGCGCTCGAGCTGGCCCAGCGGCTGCGCAAGCGCTTCGGCAACCGCGCCGTCGTGGTCACCGACTCCGCGTCGGGCTGCGCCGTCGCTGCCGAAGGCTTCGAGGGCCGCGTGCCGGCGCCGCGCGTCACCGCGCTGGATGGGACCGGCGCCGGCGACGCGTTCCTCGGCGGGCTCCTGGCGGGCCTCCACCAGGGCCTCGAGTGGCCCGATGCGGCGCGGCTCGGCAACGCGTGTGGCGCGGCCTGCGTCGAGCGGCTCGGTGCCTTCCCGTCCGACGCCGCGTGGGCGCGCGCCCGTGCGCTCGAGCTCTACGATGGCCAGGCGCCGTTCCGCCCCGCCGCGGCGCCGCCCGATCCCACGCTCGGCGAGATCGCGGCGGCCTTCCGCATCGCGGTCGAGGAGCTCGCCGCCCTGCGCGACCGCCTCGACCCGAACGCGTACCGCGCCGCGCTCGCGCTGATCCGGGACTCCGAGGCGGGCGGCGGGCGCGTCCACGTGACGGGCGTCGGCAAGCCCGAGCACCTCGCGCGCTACGGCGCCTCGCTGCTGTCGTCGACGGGCACGCCGGCCGCCTTCCTGCACGCGACCGAGTGCGTGCACGGCAGCGCCGGCCAGGTCGTGACCGGCGACGTGGTGATCGCGATCAGCAACAGCGGCCGCACCGAGGAGCTCCTGGCCGCGCTCTCGGCGGTGCGCGCCATGGGCGCCCGGCTGATCGGCATCACCGGTGATCTCGGCTCGCCGCTGGCGCGCGCGTGCGACGTCGCACTCGATGCGGGCGTGGCTCGCGAGGGCGGCGGCCTCGGGCTCGCGCCGCGGGCCAGCATCGCCGCCGAGCTGCTCGTCCTCGCCGCGCTCTCGACGGGGCTCGAGCTGGCGCGTGGCTTCTCGCGGGCCGAGTACCACGCGCGACATCCGGCCGGGCGCCTCGGCGAGCTGTCGAAGTCCTAGGAGGCGAGCGGCCGCTCGGCGAGCACCAGATACTGCGCACCCAGCGGAACCCGCTCGAGTGCGCGCTCGAGCGGTCGCAGCCGCGCGAGCGGCGCCGGGAAGTAGAAGAGGAAGCGGGTCGCCAGGAGCTGCAATCCCGTGGCGCAGAGAGCGGAGCGCGCTGCAGGCGCCGCGATCGGATTTGCGTCGCGATCGAACGCGATGCGCGCCATCACCAGGCGGGTCCCGGGGTTCCACGGGTTGTTCTCGAAGAGCGCCACCGCGCCACCGCGTCGCGTCGCGGAGGCGAGGGCCGCGAAGAGGGTCGCGCGATCTCCGGGCGGGACGTGGTGCACGACGCCGTTCAGGTGGACGAGGTCGGCTGGCGGAGCGGGTGGCTCGAAGCCGTCGAGGCGCGAGAAGCGGACGCGCGGCCCGGCGTGGTCGCGAACGGCTCGCTCGATGCAGCGCTCCGACGGATCGACGCCGATCACCTCGGCGCGCGGGAAGCAATCGGCCAGCAGCGCGGTGACGTCGCCGATCCCGCACCCGTAGTCGAGCACGCAGCGCGGCTCCGCGCGCCCCGCCGCGGTCCAGACCCGACGCAGCGCCGCGAGCCGCCCGAGCGCGAAGTACTGCTTCCCCTCGCCGGACAGACGCAGTCCCCGGTCCAGCTCCGCCTCGTAGTCGGCGGCATGGGAATCGAAGGCGCGCCGCGCGTCGCCGGCCATCCGCTCTCCTCCCGGAGCTCGACTTCCCGGGGAACCCAACCAGAAGTAGCATCGCGGGCCCCGATCCGAACCCGGGTGCTGGAGCGTCCCTGGTGAGCGCAGCAGGCGGAGCCGAAGCCCACGCGAGCGACGCGCCGGACGCCGGTCGGCCGCTGCTGTCGGTGCTCATCCCGGTCTACAACGAGCGCCGTACGCTGCCGACCCTGCTCGAGCAGGTGCGCGCGATCGCGATCGACAAGGAGATCATCGCGGTCGACGACGGCTCCACCGACGGCACGCGCGAGTACCTGCGCGAGCAGGCCGGCCGCCGCGCGGATCCGCGCTTCCGCGCGCTCTTCCACGACGAGAACCGCGGCAAGAGCGCCGCCCTGCGCACCGCGATCGCCGCCGCCCGCGGGCGCATCCTGCTGATCCAGGACGCCGATCTCGAGTACGACCCGGCCGACTACCCGAAGCTGATCGAGCCGATCCTCTCGGGCGACGCCGACGTGGTGTACGGCTCGCGCTTCCTCGGCACGCCGCGGCGGGTGCTGCTCTTCTGGCACGCGCTCGGCAACCGGCTGCTCACCAACTTCTGCAACCTGTTCACCAACCTGAACCTCACCGACGTCGAGACCTGCTACAAGGCCTTCCGCAGCGAGATCCTGAAGCGCATCCCGCTCACCGCGGAGCGATTCGGCTTCGAGGTGGAGGTGACGGTCAAGATCGCCCAGCTCGGCTGCCGGGTCTACGAAGTTCCGGTGTCGTACCGCGGGCGCGAGTACTGGGAAGGCAAGAAGATCGGCTGGCGTGACGGCGTGCACGCGCTGTGGCTGGTGCTCCGCCACGCGCTGGCTCCCTCCGACACCGGCCTGGCGACGCTTCGGCGCGTCGACAGCCTGCGCCGCTACAACCGGCTCCTGTGGGAGCGCATGCGCCCGTCGACGCACGGGCGGATCCTCGAGGTGGGGTCCGGCACCGGCGGCATGAGCCGCCACCTGCTCTCGGCCGGCGAGCTGGTCGTGAGCGATCCGCGTCCGGAGTACCGCGAGCTCCTGGCGCGGCTCTTCGCGAGCTACCCGGACGTCCGCGTCGAGAGCTTCGCGCTGGGAGGGCCAATGCCCGCCGCTCTCGCGGGCGAACGCTTCGACACGATCGTGTGCTCGAACGTGCTCGAGCACGTCGAGGACGACATCGGCGCGCTCCAGCAGCTCCACGGGCTCCTCGCGCCGGGCGGACGCCTCGTTCTCGTGGTGCCGATGCTGCCGGCGCTGCACGGTGCGATCGACCGCGCCATCGGGCACTACCGCCGCTACCGCAGCGAGGAGCTGCGCGAGAAGCTCGCCAAGGCCGGCTTCTCCCTCGAGCGGAGCGAGCCGATGAACGCGATCGGCATCCCCGGCTGGTGGCTCAACTCGGTGGTGCTGCGGCGGCGCTCGGTGCCGGGGCTGCAGGCGCGAATCAACGACTGGCTGACGCCCTGGCTGCGCCTCGAGTCCCGGCTCCGACTCCCGTTCGGGATGTCGCTGCTGGCCGTCGCCGCGCCGGCCGCCGAGAAGCGCTAGGAGGCCGACTCGGCAGTCGGCCTCCGCGCAGCGAGGCGAAGTCCGCGGAGCCGAGCGAAGTTCGTCGGCTAGGGATCGACCGCGCCGGGGTGCTCGAGCCGCCGCCGCTCGGCCTCCGTCGGATGCGCGACGAAGGCCGCGAACGCATTGTCCGAGCCCACGCCGCGCTGCTCGATGCCGTCGATGCGCCAGCGCCCGCCGTCGCGCACGAGCTCGAAGCGCTGCTCGAAGGCCGATCCGCGCCCCGGCTGGACGCGCAGCGTGACGACCGCGCGATCGCCGCTCGCAGAGGCGTCGACGAGCGACACCTGGAGGCGGTCGCGAAGGACGCGGAAGCCGTCGCGCGACTGCACCTCGAGCCAGCCGAGCACGCGGCGGTCGAGCGACCAATCGTCGCCTCCTTCCGGCGGCACGGCGCTCTCGGGGCCCTCGCGCAGCGCGCGCGCCTCGGCGGCGCTCACGACGTGGAGCCCGTGCTGCGCGTGGAAGGCTCGCGTCAGGAGCGGAAGCGTGCGGATCGGGTCGCGGCCGAGGTCGCGGAAGTAGGCGAGCGCGACGTCGCTCGGGCTGGGCGGCGGCGCGGAGCATGCAAGCGCGGCGGCGAGCGCCAGCGACGAAATGACCCGAAGCGCGCGCGTCACGACCACCAGCCGTACCAGGTGAGGCCCGCGTCGAAGGCGGCGATCGCGAGCAGCGCCGCGCGCAGGACCGTGCGCGCCCGGCCACCGAAGCGCTCGAGGCCGACGGCGAGGCAGATCGATGCGGGCAGCAGCGCCGAGAGCAGGTAGCTCGCCTTGACGGCGGAGTAGACCGGCACGACCCAGGTCTGGACCAGGAAGGCTGCGAGGAGGAGCGCACCGAAGAGCAGAGGTGCCTCCGCCCAGGCGTAGTCGCGTCGGCGCCGCGCGATCGCGATCGCGCCCACGGTCACCAGCACGGTGGGCAGGAGCCCGAGCACCGCGCTCGCGGAGGCTGCGCCCAGCACGGTGCGCACGCGCGCGGGCAGGAACTGCCCGTGCCCATCGGCCCAGGTGCTCGCGTAGAGGAGGCCCGGCACCGAGCGCAGCATGCCCGGCGCGTCCTTCACGGGCGCGGCCAGCATCGCCGGCGGGAGCGCCAGGTAGTCGGCGATGTGGCGCTCGCCGGGAAGCTGCGCGCTCATCTCGCTCCCCGCGGCGTCGGCGGGCCGGCCGCCGCCGACGAGCGCGCGCGGCGAGCCCGTCTCGACGAGCAGCCAGACGTAGAAGGGCGCGCACACGACCGCGGCGACGCCACCCGCGACGAGCGCGGCACGGAGCGCGGGACGGCCGTATGCTCGCGCGCGCCATGCGAGCGCCGCAACCGATGCGGCGATCACGGCGAGGCCCGTCGACTTCGAGAGCGCCGCGAGGCCCGAGAGCAGTCCGACGCCGAGCGCGTGTCGCCCGAGCGCCCGGGGATTGCTCGGGGGCGCGCACAGGCGCGACAGCGCGACGGTCGCGAACAGCGCGCAAAGGGTCTCGTTGCCGATCATGCTGGTCGCGAGGGCGAAGACCGGCGCGCAGGCGGCGACCGCGGCGACCACCGCCGCGTCCTCGCGCGGCGCGAAGCGCGCGAGCGTCCGCCACGCGAGGGCGAGCGCGCCGAAGCCTGCGAGCGCCGAGAGGAGGCGCAGCAGGACGTGCACCGGGATCGCCTCGGGCGCGAGCCGCCAGGCGGCGGCGCCGAGCGCGTAGTAGAGCGGGGGATGGAAGCCCGCCCAGGTGCGCGGATCCGGCAGGTGACCCTCGTAGAGCGCGAAGACCGAGAGCGCGTGCGGCGCGCCGTCGAAGTCTCGGAGGGGCGGGAACGCGACGGCGTTGTGGAGGCGCGCCGCGAGCGCGCACGCGACCAGCACGCCGGCCGCCAGCTCCCAGCCGCGAATGCCGCGCGCGGCGCCGACGGCGCTCATCGGGAGCCGGCGGCTCGCGCGCGCCCGCGCGCAAGCACCGCGACCGCGATCCCGAGCGACGCGAGGGTCACGCAGAGGCCGACGTGGAAGGACGCGGGCACGAAGCGGAGTGCGAGGCGATGGGACCCGGCGGGCACCGCGATCTCCATGCCGATGCCCTCGGCGGGGCGCACCGGGACGTCGACGCCGTCGAGTGTCGCCGTCCAGCCGGGATAGCTCGGGATCGCGACGAAGACGCGCCCATCGCTCGGGGCGTCGATCTGGACCGGAGGCTGCGGCTCGCCGCGCACCCACGGGAGCGCCCGCGCGAGGCGGAGCATGAGCCCCGGCTCGGGTGCGACGTCGCTCTTGCCCGAGGGACGCCACTGGTATCTCGGCTGCACCGACGGGTTCTGG
>Ga0335080_10004646_pt1 | contig 14004 bp, 9 predicted proteins | sample Lox_Sample_34_FD_206720 | JGI IMG/M metagenome (GOLD analysis project Ga0335080, IMG submission 206720) | Soil microbial communities from Loxahatchee National Wildlife Refuge, Florida, United States - Lox_Sample_3.4 | ecosystem: Environmental > Terrestrial > Soil > Wetlands | place: USA: Florida... | reverse complement strand
GCCAGCAGCCGCGCACCGACGCTGCCGCCGGAGGCGATCGCGGTTCTCGGACTCGACCGACGGCCGGTGGCACGCGCGCATTCACGGCGGCCCAAGGCCACGCCGACCGTCACGTACACGCCGCTCCAGCTCGGCACGCTGTATGATTTTCCCGCCGCAACCGACGGCTCCGGCGAGACGATCGCCGTCATCGAGCTCGGCGGCGGCTTCAGGAGCAGCGACCTCGCGCAGTACTTCCACAGTCTCGGTATCAGCAAGCCCCCGACCGTGACGGCCGTGTCGGTGGCCGGTGGCTCCAACCAGCCGGGCGGCGATGCCGACGGCGAAGTGATGCTCGACATCGAAGTCATCGGGGCACTGGCCCCCGCGGCGAACATCGTCGTTTACTTCGCGCCCAACACCGACCAGGGTTTCTACGAGGCAATTTCGCAGGCCGCGCACGACAGCGTTCACAAACCCTCGGTAATGTCGATCAGCTGGGGCGGCCCGGAGGGCAGCTGGACCGGGCCGTCACGCGATGCGATGCAGACGGCGCTCGAGGATGCCGCCGCCCTCGGTGTGACGGTGACGGTGGCTGCAGGTGATGGCGGTTCGAGCGACGGCGAGAGCGATGGCCAGCCCCATGTCGACTTCCCGGCCTCGAGTCCGTACGCGCTCGGGTGCGGCGGCACCAAGCTGCTCGCGAGCGGCGCTGCAATCACGAGCGAGGTGGTGTGGAACGAAAGCAGCAGCGATGAGGGCGCCACCGGCGGTGGTGTCAGCGGCGTCTTTCCGCTGCCTGCGTGGCAGCCGCCGGGCACGGTGCCGCAGGGCCCGAACGGCAGCGCGGGACGCGGCGTGCCCGACGTCGCCGGCAACGCCGACCCGCTCACCGGCTATCAGGTGCTGGTCGACGGCGAGGCTCAGGTGATCGGTGGTACGAGCGCGGTGGCGCCTTTGTGGGCGGCGCTGATCGCGCGCTGCAACCAGAAGCTTGGTCAGCCGCTCGGGGACGTGCACGCAGCACTCTACAAGATCGGCGAGCGCGCATTCCGCGATATCACCGAAGGCAACAACGGCGCCTACAAGGCTGCCGTGGGCTGGGACCCGTGCACCGGGCTCGGCGCACCGAGCGGTGGCGCGTTGCTGACGGCGCTCGCAGCACTCAAAGGCTGACGGGGGCCTGCTTGTCAGGCGAGCGGCACGCCCGCGCGCCGTGCGGACCGCAGCAACCGCAGGAGCGCAACTCCCGACAGCGCAAGAACCGTGGCCCCATCGAGGCCCCCGCCGCCGCCGCCGGAGCTCGGCGCTGCCACGACGCTGAGTGAGATCCCGGCCGTCTTGCTTTGCGGAGTCTTCTCCGCATCGGTCACCTTGAAGGTGAGCGTGGTGGCGGAGGTCTCCGCCATGGGCGTGCCACTGACGGTTCCGTTCGAGGCCAGCGCCAGGCCCGCCGGCAGCGTGCCGCTTGCGAGTGACCAGTTGTAGGGGCTGATGCCACCGCTCGCGGCGAGCGTGGCGCTATAGGTCATTCCCACCTGCGCCTGCGGCAGAGTCGTGGTGGTGACGAGCAGCGGCGTAATGGCCTGCACGGTGAGGGTGGCGGTGCTGCTTTGCGTGCCGACCGGGCCGCTGCAGGTCAATGTATAGGGATAAGTCCCGACCGTCGCCGGGTTGACGGTCAGCGTGCCGCTGGTCGCGACCTGCCCAGTCCAGCTGGAGTCGCACGAGGTCGCATACGCGGCAACCCAACTCAGCGTAGTCGAGTAGCCAACGTAGATCGTGCTGGACGCCAGCTTCAGTGCCGGGGGCGCGCCCGGCAGCGCCGCCATCGCGGCCCCCACCTGGATGAAGCCGTAGCCGGAGGTGAAGTTGGGTGTGCTCGATCCCATGGGGGCAGCTGAGTCGCGCAGCAGCTGGTAGATCTGCGCCGGGGTGAGTGTCGGGTTGGCCTGCCGCATCAGCGCCGCAGCACCCGCTGCATGCGGTGTGGCCGCCGAGGTGCCGAAGAAGTTCACGTAGCTGGCGTCGTTCTCACAACCGCTGACGCTCGAGGAGTCGACGAAGCCGCTGTCGGCGAGCGGGAAACCGAAGAACGAAGTGTTGACCCCGTCGGGGCCGGTGAAATCCGGTTTCTCCCGGACCTCGGGAGCTGCGAGCCGTACGCCCGAGGTGTTGAAGAGAATCGGCTCGCCGCCGGCTGCGGAATACGGCTCGAGCACCGCGGGCGTCGTACCGCAGCCCGGCGTCTGCGCGAAGAAGGCTGCGGCGACCGCAGCCGCGCCGGCAGCGCCGGGATGTCCCTGCAGGGTCGCGCTGCTCGTCGTGAACTTGTCGATGCTGCTGCCGGCGCCGTCGTCCTCGACGACGAGCTTGATGCGGCCAGGCGCGGGCGTGTGGCCGGCGAGGCCGATCTGCAGGCTGATCTGCGCGGAGGCCGTGTTGCCGCTGGCGTTGGCAGGATTGCCCAGGATCAGCACCTGTACGGCGTCTCCGCCGTTCACCTGGTTGACGGCGCTGGTCCCGTTCCCGGTGATGTTTGGCCCGGTGCAGGTCATCGGCTCGCCGTCGAGGTTGATCACCGTGTACCCCGACGCACCGCTGACGCACAGGTCGATGCTGCTCGTCGTTCCGGGACTTCCCGCTGCGCCCGTGAGATACGGCTGGTCCCACTCCACGACGAGCGCGATGAATTCACCGGGGAACAGCGCCGGGATCGTGATCGGGAGCGAGGTGGTGGTGCTCGCGCGCGAGGCGTCGAAATTCAGCAGCGCCTCGCCCTGATTCGGTCCGGTGGTCGCCACCGTGCCGAAGCTCGGCGTCGTGTTCTCGTACGAAAGGCGGCCGTTATTACCCGCCGCGGAGAAGTACGCGACTCCCTTCGCTTCGACCGCATCGATCGCCTGGGCGACGATTCCGTCCTGAAAGAACGGCTCATCGAAGTAGCCGGTGTCGTCCGCGATGACGGTGGCACCCGCCGCGGCGAGTGCGCCGACGCCGTTGGCAAAGTCCGCCTCGCTGTTGGAGGTGGTGTAAAAGGCGAGTGCCGCTCCGGGGGCGACGGCGTGCAGGATCTGCAGCATCGCCCGGCCCTCGTCGGTGAAGGGCAGCAGCAGCGGCTGCCCGTACTGCAGGCAGGTGGCTTCCTCGAGCACCTTCACGCTGCTCGTGACGTAGCTGTTCGCTTCGTCAAACTTCGCATCGTCGGTTGCGAATCCGTACGGCGCGTACCCTTGCGTTCCCGAGGCCGGGACGCCGCTCCCCGGCTGGTCATAGACGCCATAGCAGTTGAAGCTGTCGGAGAGAATGCCGACCGTGACGCCGCTGCCGTTGAGCGCGGGGAAGCTGCTGCGCAGCGCCGCACTTCCCTGGGTGAAGTCACCTTGCGTGGCAATCGCCGCGGCACGGGTGTGGGACAACGCAGCGCGCAGCGAGGCAACCTCCGGGAGTGCCGCCGCCGTCGCGATCGCGCTCACCGGCAGCCAACCGCCGACGTCGTTGGCGTACACGGCAGGGTGCTGAAGTCCGAGTCCGAGGAGAGCCGCCTGCAGCTGCTGCGGGTCTCCGCGTGTTACGGCATCCACGGCGATGCGCGGGACGGCATCGCTCCCCTGCGTGAAGCGGGCTGCCGGACTCAGGGAATGCAGGTCTTCGATCTCGCGGCCTGGACGCACGCGGGCCGCGTGCCGGGACAGATCGGCGAGCGCAGCGTCGAGCTTGCCGCCGCCAACGGTGCGCAGCTGCCCGGTACTGCGGCCACCGAATGCCATCAGTGGGCTGCCACCGGGCGCAAGCGCGGCATGTTTCCACGCCGGCCGCAACGCCGCGCCGTGCGACGCAGCGGCCAGCAGTGCAACGGTGATCACACCGGCAGTCACGAGGCGAGCGGCTGCCACCCGTCTCATTACGACTCCTGAATTTCCGATCGCGCTCAAAGGTCCCTCCCGTGCGCGGCCGCTATGGGCGGCTCGGCGGGCCTGCGCGATCGCGCAGGCCCGCCTATTACACCGGCAGCGCTGCCGTATGGCTATTAGAAAACAGTCGGTGGCTCAGTGCGCGCGGGAGTCGCGACGGATTTTGCAATATGTAACAAAAACGGCGCGGGCTGCGGCCGCTAGCGCAAAGAGCGGGCAGTTCCGGGTTTCTCACGGCGCGATGCCATGTTTGCCGGCCTCGTTGGCAATCGTCGGCGCGAGTGCGGCTGCCGCTGCAATATCGGCCTGTCCACCCGCGCTCAGGCCCTTTCGCAATTTGGCGACACCACGCCCGTAGTATGCCCACGCATCTCCGTGCTGCGCGGCGAGCGCGCGATCGTAGTCGGCAATCGCCTTGTCGTACTCGGCGCGCCGCAGCTCGACGAGCCCGCGGCTGCCAAAGTAAGCCGCAGCCTGGGGTCTCAGCCGCAGAGCGGCATTGCAGTCGCCGAGGGCTTCATCGAGCTGCTGGCCCGACAACGCCCGAGTCAGGCAGCGCGCGTTCAGTGCGTGCGGCATCCGTACATCATCGCGCCCATGTGAGTCGATCCAGCTGGTGTACTCGGCGACCGCCGGCGGCAGCTGATCGAGGCTCAGGTAGAGATCACCCAGCTGGATGTGGAGCGCGGCTTCTTTGGGCGCGAGGCGGCTTGCGGCGTCGAGATCTGCGATCGCCGCTGCCTTCTCACGGCGATGCGCGTGCAAACTGGCGCGTGCAACGAGCGCATTCACGTCGTCCGGCTTGAGTTTGAGCGCCTGATCGAGATCGGCCAATGCAGCGTCGGGCTGCTCGTCACCCCAGTACGCGAGGGCACGCTGATAGAAGTAGCTCGCCTCGCCGGGGGCAAGCTCGCACGCGCGCGTCAGGTCTGCGATGGCGCTGCGGTACTCGTGCCGCGCCGCGAACGCCGTACCACGGCGGGAAAATGCTGCGGCGTCGGTGGGCTGGTCGGCACTGGAGGCAGGAGCAGCGGCGACAGCGCTTCCTGGTGCGGCACCCGGCGAGGGACTTTGTGGCGCGGCAGCGGCCTGCGCGGCGGCGTTGGGAGCGGCGGCATTGGGCGCGGCTGCATTGGGCGCGGCTGCGTTGGGAGCTGCGGCGTTCGCTGCTGCCGAATTCGGTGGTGGCGATGCGGCGCCCGGTGCTGGTGACGCGCCGTTCGGTGATGTACCGTTTGGTGCCGCTGCATTCGGCGCCGCGTTGGCATTCGCGGTAGCCGGGGTCGCAGTTAGGTTGAACACCGGGCCGCCGTTGTACGTAAAGTACAGCTTCTCCTGACTGTTCGCGACGTAAATGCGATGCGATAGAAAGAAGTCTGCGCCGATCAACATGTCGACATCGCGCACGCCGGATGCGCCGATGCGCAGTCGGGTGTTGCGGACCTCCTCATCGCCGATCTTGAAGCTCGGAAAGGGCGCGATCCAGCTCGGCACGAGCTGGCGACCGACACCGGCCGCTGGACCGGCGGCGACCACTCCGGGAGTCTGCGGCGTGACGCCGGCCCGCTTGGCGGCCTCGAGCGTCAGCATCGACGTCGGTGACCCGGTGTCGAATATGACGCGGATCCTGGCGCCGTTGAGAAAGGCAATGCCAGCCGTGTGGGGCGAGAGCGGGGTCGAGCGCGCGATGTCCATGACGGAATAGACACGGCCCACGGCCCAATAGGCGAGTACGGCATGGCGGCAGCCGTCCGGACTGAAGAGCCGGATGATGCCGTTCGCCAAGTCATACTCGACGTCGTCGGCGAGCCGGAAGACGTTCTGCCCGAGCAGCCCTGCCGCGCCACCGCCGAGGTCGTTGCCCCCGACGATAAACTCGACCTTCGGGATCGTGACGCCAAAGATGGTAAAGGTGGCTACCGTCGTCACCGACACGTGCGCCTCGCCGCCGACACCGGTCAGGCCGAATCCAAAGGGAGCCGGAGAGAGGTGCAGCTTGAATTGAGCGGCCGCTGCCGGGGTGAGCATGCTGAAGAAGGCACCGCTGTCGGCGATGAACAATGCGTCGGTGCCATTGATCTCGGCGTGGACCAGCGGTGCCAGGCCGCTCATTGTCACGGGCAGCTCGGCGCGCTTTACCAGCTTGCAACCGGCCGCGACGCACAGTGGTGCACTTGTCAGACCCAGGAGCGCGAAGGCGATCAGACAGCCGCGTGGGGGCATGCCCCGCTACTACAGCACACGGTGCCGGGGGAAGCTACGGGCGCGGGCGAGCGTCGCGCGCCCCTACCTTCGGGCGCAGGCTTAGTTCGCGCAGCTCGCGCGGATCTGCCGGCGCTGCTGGCGCACCGCGTAGACCCCGATGCCCATCCAGACAAGGTTCAGGACCGCCGAGGGCAGGGCGCCATGCCAGCCGCTATTCACCAGAAACCCCGCGGCACCCAGGATGTTCATCGACTGGTAGGTGAGGGATTCTGCCCTGAGCCTGCCCGCCGACAACAGCGCATAAGAGAGAAGGATGAGCAGCGCACCCGTCCAGCCGACGATCTCCACGGCGAACTTCATACGCCGCCGGGCGCGCTGCTGGGGGCAGCGCCCGGTGCGGGCCGGGCATGCAGTGCCATGAGAATCAGCGCCCAGCCGCCGAAGATCAGATTTATCCCGAGCAGCAGTCCGAGCGCCCACAGCGCCGTGCCGGGCAGGCCGGCAAACAGCAGGATACCGAGAACGATATCGACGATGCCGCTCGCCAGCATCCAGCCCCAGCGTCCGGAGAGGGCGCTGCGGTGCTCGAGGGCATACATGACCGACACTGCCCCTTCGACCAGCAGGAAAGCGATCAGCACCGCGGTCAGCGACAGCGTGCCTTGCAGCGGCCACACCAACAACAGCGCGCCCGCCACCGTGCCGACCAGCGCCGAGAGCAGCGACCAACCGAAGCCGGGTGCGTGGCGCGCCCGGAACGTCGTGATCAGCCCGATGACGCCGCTCACCAGCAGGATCCACCCGAAGAACACCGTCGCTGCAACCGAGGCGACCACCGGCGCAAGCAGCGCCAGCACCCCGAGTATCACGAGCGCGATCCCCTCGCACAGGAACAGCACCCAATGGCGTCGAACCGCTCCACTGATGCGGGCGCGAAACGCCGCTACGTCGTCGGCCTGTGATGCATTCATGATTGTTATTCCTGTCTGATGACACCCGCGCGGGTGCAGCTGCCGATTATACGTCGCAAGCTGCCGCGGGATGCGCCGTGCTCGCGGCAAAGACGCCGCCTCAGGCGGCCGGCAGATCCGCGCGATGCTGGCTGACGGCGCTGCCGTCGGTGCGCCTGAGGCTGCCGAAGATCACCGTGGAAGCGATCGTGCCGAGCCCGAGGACGATGAAAGCTTCGTGGACACCGCCGATCATCTGCCGGGCGTCGGTGTGAAAGCGATCCGGGAGGAAGACCGCGGCCACCAGTGAGGCCGTTGCCACGCCGAAGCTCATGGACAGCTGCTGCGCGGTACTGGCGATGGTGCTGGCGTTGCCGGCGGCTTCCGCGGTCACATCGGCGTAGACCAGCGTGTTCATGCTGGTGAACTGCAGTGACTGGAAGAAGCCATAGGCAAATGACTGCACCACGATGAGCCACACGGGGGTTGCCATTCCGATGGTGGCGAACAGCATGATGAGCAGACCGAGCATCGCGGTGTTGGTAATCAGTACCGTGCGGTAGCCGAAGCGCGCCAGGATCCCCGGCACGGTCATCTTCAGGCTCATGGCGGCGAACGCCTGCGGCATCATGAGCAGGCCCGACTGAACCGCGGTATAGCCGAGGCCCACCTGGTACAGCAGCGGAAACAGGAACGGAATGCCACCGATACTGATGCGGGTGAAGAAACTCCCGGACACGGCCGCGCGGAAGGTGCGGATGCCGAACAATCCGAGCCGCAGCAGCGGGTGCGAGGCACGCGCGGCGTGCAGGGCGTAACCCGCCAGCAACAACGCCGAGAGCGCCAGCAGGCCGAGTATGGCGCCCGTACCCAGGCGGTGCTCGCCGAACACCTCGAGCACGTACGAGAGCAGCGCGATGCCGGAGCTGAACAGCAACAGCCCGGGGAGGTCGAGCGGCGGTGTGTCGAGCTCGCGGAAATCCGGCAGATGCCGCTGCACGAGGTAGAGTCCAACCAGGCCGATCGGCACGTTGAGAAAGAAAATGACGCTCCAGTGGAAATAATCCGTAATCAGGCCGCCTGCGATTGGTCCGAGCATGGGACCGATGAGGGCCGGAACCGCGACGAAACTCATGGCGCGCACCAGCTGTGATTTCGGCAGCGCGCGCACCAGTGTGAGCCGACCGACCGGTACCATCATCGCTCCGCCGCAGCCCTGTAACACACGGAATGCGACCAGCAGATGGATGTTGCGGGCCAGACCGCACAGCAGCGAGCCGAGTGCAAAGAGTCCAATGGCGCTGGCAAACACCCGCCGCGTGCCGAAGCGGTTGGCCATCCAGCCGCTCACCGGGATGAAGACCGCGAGACTCAGCGTGTAGCTCGCGAGCACTGCCTTCATGGAGAGCGGTGCCACCTCGAGAGCACGCGCGATGCTCGGTACCGCGGTGTTGAGAATGGTCGTGTCGAGCGACTGCATGAAGAACGCCACGGCGACCAGCCAGGGCAGCAGGGTGCTCGGAGACTGCTGTCCTGGCGGCCCGGGCTCGGCGATCCTCATGCCCGGGATGTTGACGGTCGCCGGCCGATGCGGCAACCGAGCGGAAGGCAGCGCTATCGCTCGCCTGCGGCGCCGGCCGGCGCCCGGCGCGCGGCCTGCCTAGGCACGCTGGGCCGGCACAGCGTCGCGTCCATCGAGATGCGCCACGATGCGGCGGTAGGCCACGGCCGCGAGCGTTGCGGCGGCGGCCGCGGCGAGCACGAGCAGCAGCAGCAACACGAACAGGTGGTTGACCACCTGATTGAGCTGGCCGGCCGCGTCCTGCGTGAGGGTGCGCATGACCGGCAGCGCCGCGTCTGCGCTCCTGGTGAGCGCCTCGATCTGGCGCGCAGTCTCGGTCGCCTGGCGCAGCATGTCGGTGTAGTTGCGGATGTCGAACGGCGGCCCCTGCTCCTTGGGTGGGGGCGCGCCGGGCTGCGGTGCGAATGCGCTGGTGATCTGCTGCGCCGAGTCGAGTGCGCCGTGCACGGCAGTGGCGGTGGCCGTGCCGGCCTCGAGCGTGGCGCGCAACTCCCTCGCCAGCGTGCCGACATTGGCACTCTCCACGTCGAGCGTCTGCTGCAACTGTGCGACCAGCGCCTCGCGCTCCTTGTCGAGCACCTCCGGAAGGGTGCGTGCCATGCGCTCCGAGGCGCTGCCGATCAGCGACACCCGGTCGATCGAGCTGAGCAGCTGGCGCGTCTCGGGCATCACCGCGAACTGATAGGTCACGCGCGCCACCTGCATGTCGAGCAGGGTCGGTACCCGCTGGACGTAGTAGATGGCGCGCTCGGCGAGCTCGCGTGTCTGGGTGATCTCGCGCACCGCAGGATCGAGACCCGACATCGGGTCGAGCCCGACGAGCGCGAAAAGATTGCCCGGCGTGCTCGATTCTCCCGGCCCCGGCGCACCTACCGCCTTGGCGAAGTCGCGGAAATGGATGGTCGCGACGGCGCGCACGTTGGGATGTTGTGCTCGCCACTGGTTGATGATCTCGTGCAGCCGCTGCTCCTGGCTCTCGGTGAGCAGGCCCTTCAGCAGCCCCCAGGCCTCCCCCTCGAGGTCGCGGGAGGTCTGTTGCACCGGCCGCGCACGCTCGCCATAGGTCTCGCCCACCCATGCGTCATCGAGCACCATGCGACTGAGCGTGGTGAGCACCACCATGTCGAGCGCATTGCTGACCGGATTAGGACCGCTGGCGACGATGTAGGCCGAGGTGGCCTGCTGCACGTCCCAGTTCTGGACGCTGAGACGCTGTTGTGGGGTGAGTTCGCTCTGCTGGAAGCGATTCAGCACCTCGGTCGTTCGACCCACGTACTCGTCGGCGAAGCGCATCACCTCGAGCTGCAGGTCGCGGCGCTGCTCCGCACGCTGCTGTGCTTCGCGTGTCTTGGGGTTCGCCCTTTGTATCAGGGTGCATCCGCAGAGCGCGCACACCACGCCGAGGATCAGGCCACAGCCAAGTAAACGTCCGGTCATAGCGAGCTCAGTCTGGCAAAGGGGCATGAGGCCCATGCCCGGGGCTGCTCCAACATCGGTTCGCACCGATGCACCGGAATCGGGTTGTGCGACGCCGAGCTCGGCCCCCGACTGAAAGCGCCGCCTCCTCACTAGCTTAGCGGAATTCGTCCGCCCGAGCCTACGTGGTGCGGCCGACCGCCTTGCAACCCGCCTGCCGGCACCTCGCAGCCGCGCGCTGCGGGTCGCGCTGGAGATCGACCAACACAGCGGGCGGCCCGAGTGGGGGCGCCTGGCGCGGTGCTTCATGGGGCCGGGTACATATTGTATGTTGGCAGCCCTGCGTCAGCAGGAAATCTTCAGATGCCGCCCGCGGTGTCGATCCTGATGCCAACCTTCGACCGGCTGCAGTTCCTGCCGCCGACGATCGAGTCGGTGTTCGCTCAGACTCTCACCGACTGGGAGCTGATCATTGCCGATGACGGCTCGGGTGAGGACACGCGCAGATACCTGCACTCGCTGGCCGATCCGCGGGTGCGTGTGCTGTGGATGGCTCACAGCGGCAGACCGAGCGTCATGCTCAACGCGGCGCTGCGCGCCGCGCGCGGCGAGTATGTTGCCTTCCTCGATTCGGACGATGTGTGGCTGCCGCGCAAGCTCGAGCGGCAGGTCGCATCGCTCAGGCGCAACCCCGCGCGCCGCTGGAGTTGCACTGCGTTTGCACTGATCGATGCGGCGGGGCGTCCGCTGGTCGCCGCCCGTACCGCCTGGCCCGCGCCCTCGGGCTGGGTTCGCGACCACCTTTTGACCGATGCAGTGATTGCCACGCCGAGCGTGATGGCGACCCGTAGCCTCCTCGAGCAGGTGGGACCGCTCGATGAGGAGCTGGTCATGCATCAGGACGGAGACCTGTGGCTACGCCTCGCCGCGGTGAGTGAGCTGGATGGAATCGATGAGCCGCTGACGCTGGTGCGCCGGCACGGCCAGCACCTGGGAAGCGATATCATCGCCTGGCGCGATCTGCGCCGGGTCATCGACAAGGCATTGCGGACCGCCGACGATGCGAATTTCGCGGCGCTGCTGCGCGAGCAACGCGCGCTGGCGGCCGGCGGGCTGGCACGGAGCCAGGCGCTGTTCGGCACGCGCGCCGACGTCGTGCACACCCTGGCGGAGAGCGCACCCTACGCGTGGTGCTACCCGAAATGGTGGCACGACGCCGCGTATGCGTTGGCGCGCGCGTTTTCATCCAGGGCGCTGCGCCGTGCGGTGCGCACGCTGCGCAAGTGCGTTCAGTCCTCCCCGTCCGGGAGGTGAGGGAAAGGCAGTTATCGAGCGGCTGCGGGCGGTGCGGCAATGAGTGCCTTCGGCGTCAGCGCCCCATGCGGATCGGGGGTGAGTAGAAAGTACTGGCGTTTTCCCTCCCGCGTCTCGCCGAAACCCAGCACGTCACCGCGGTCGTTGATGGCGGCGGCCTCTGCAGAGCGATACCCGTCGGGGGTCAGGTCGAAGGCCCCCGAACTCGCATTCCATATGAAGAGATGTCGTCGATTGTAGCCGGCAGGCTGGTAGGACCCGACGACAGACGCAGAGGAATTTATTCCGACGGCAGAGCTGGCCAAGCTCAGTATCACGGTGGCGATGCCATTGTTGAACACGGTCGCCATCGCTTTGCCATCCGTGCTCGAGCCTCCAGCCACTTCGCCCGAGTCGTTTATTGCATAAACAAATCCCGTCAGATACCGAGGCGTGCCACCGCTCAGCACATAACCGCGGTCGCCCGTGCGCCGCAGTTGGCCGGTGAGGAGACGCCGGACGAAGCTGAGCCTGCGGTTACCAATGATGGTGCCGCTGGAATTGATGCCAAGGGCGGCAGTGTTGGTTCCGGATACGGGTAGGCTGCTGTAGGCTCCCTTGGACCAAAGCCACCCTATTACATTGTTACGCGAGGTGTGGTCGTAGCCCACGACCTCTCCCCGGCTGTTGATGCCGATGGCGGCGCCGCCGAGATCTGTCGGCTCGGCCAGAGGCAGCACAGTGAAAGCGCCACGGTCATATACGAACCAACGTGACGGCAGGTCGCCGGCAGGGGTGTGAACGGTACCGACGATAGCGCCGGAGTTGTTTATGCCGAACACCCGGGGCCTGTTGAACTCGTGGCTGGGAACACCCGGCGGAACACCGAGATCCGTGAGCACACCTTCGGACCACAGCGCCAGCGACACCGACCCGTCGGAGTTGGCGATCCCGCCGGCGACCACACCGTGGTTGTTCAGGGCCTCACCGCCCGTGTCAGAGAAGGGGATGAATGGCAGCGCGGTTACGTCGTACCGTTCAGCTGCAAGACGGGAGCACATGGTTGGTCGCTGTTCACGCCCGACGGTGATCTTCAGTGTACCGCCCCAATTTGCGCGATGGGGAGCGCATCGTTCCCGGCGCCGGCGCGCTGCGCGCCACACAACGCGATCCCGCCCACATCTCGACGATCGGGAACCGCAGAGTACAATGCAGCGTAGTTCTGCCAGCACATCGGACCAGTACCGCGCGTCGCTGCGACCTCATCTTCGAGCGCGGCGGCGCAACGGTAATCGCCGCATCAGGTATGCACAGCTACCGAGACAATCCTCGCGATTCGCGAGACCATCGCCTGAACGGCCTGCAGCCGCCGGATGGTCGGTCAACGTGGGCGCCGGCGCAGTCGCTCGTAGGGCGCAGCGACATGCAGCAGGAACCTCCACAAGCCGCGCTCACCGTTCACGAGTACCCTCGGCAGCCGCAGGCGGTCGTCGGACGCCCGCGCCACTCCCGGCACGACGGTAACTGCCGAGGCGTAGCCGGCGTGCCGTACCAACTCGACGATGTCATCGGTGAAATCGCCGAAGGGGTAGGCGAAATGCTCGACGGGAACGCCCAGCATGTTGCGCAGTGCCGCCCGACTCTCCACGATCTCGTACTGCGCCACATCTCGAGGCACTGCGTGCAGCCGCTGATGCGAAAGCGAGTGCGAGCCCACCTCCATGCCGGCGGCCAGCCACTGCTCGAGCTGCGCGCGGCTCATCAACGGCTTTCTTTCCCGCAGATACTCGGCGTCCCAGCGGTTGTAGGTCCCGAGCGCGTCGCTGACGACATAACACGTGGCCGCGAAACCATAGCGCCGCAAGATTGGCGCTGCCGTCGTAAGCGTGTCGGCGTAGCCATCGTCAAACGTGAGCATGACGCAACCGCGCGACGTGGCATTGCACAGCCGTGTAACGCCTTCCGTTGCACAGACGCCGCGCAGCCCGAGACGACGCAATGCCCACAGCTGCCGTTCGAACCTGTCCGGGCTCACGTACAGCAGTTTGAAGGGTGCGTCCTCGGGCGGCGTGGCCACGTTGTGGTAACAGAGAATGGGCAGCGCCGACATGGTTCATAGAATATTACCGGCACCTTGCGTAAGCACGGATCGAGCACCGTGAGCAGCGAAAGCGTGGGCCGACGTGCCCTTCTGGAACCCGTGGCGCGCTGGCTGCAGTCTCTCGTCGACCGCGGCCGCCGGTCCGATGGCTTGTTACAGTCGCCACAGACCTGGGAAGCGCAGTATGCCGCCGGCAGGTGGGACTTCCTGGGGGAGCTTTCCGAGCTTGCGCGCTTCAGCGTACTGGCGGGCTACATATGCCACCTGAAACCGGGCGGCGCCGTGTTGGATACCGGGTGTGGCCAGGGCGTTCTGCTGCGCAGACTCCCGAATTCCTGCTATTCAAGGTATGTCGGGATCGACGTGTCGGACAGCGCAGTCGCCGTGGCGCAGAAGCAGCAGAATGATCGCGTTGCCTTCCTTGCGGCGGACTGCGAGGAGTATTCTCCTGCCGGGCATTTCGACGTCATGGTCTTCAACGAAGTGCTGTGTTGCCTGCGCGAGCCGCTGCGCACCGTGGAGCGTTACGCGCGTTCTCTGAACCCCGGTGGCCTTGTGTTGGTG
>Ga0335080_10004645_pt1 | contig 14004 bp, 14 predicted proteins | sample Lox_Sample_34_FD_206720 | JGI IMG/M metagenome (GOLD analysis project Ga0335080, IMG submission 206720) | Soil microbial communities from Loxahatchee National Wildlife Refuge, Florida, United States - Lox_Sample_3.4 | ecosystem: Environmental > Terrestrial > Soil > Wetlands | place: USA... | reverse complement strand
CATCGCAATGGCGACCTGCGCAAGTTCGCGCGCCGTGGTGCTAACCGCTGACGAGCGAGGAGACGCACTCCCGCGACATCGGCTCAGGAGTTGCCTCCCTCGCAAGACGCAGGATGGGCGGGCGGTGCACCGGCGGTGCGATCGCGTGAGTTGAATGAGGGCGGCGTCTGCACCACGGCCTCTCCGCATTCGCAGTGGCGCTGCAGAAGCGTCGTCCGCGAACCCACGGGCCTTGCAACGGCACGTTGACGCCGCGCAGACTACTTTTCCAACATTGGCCGAGCGGGAGTCTCGCGATCGCGGTTCGTCGCACTCGCGAGTCGTCAAGACGCGACTGTCGTTGGCGCGGACTCTCGTTCGCTCCGGAACGCATAACTCGCGGCAGCGGCGCCGACGCCCAGGTGCAAGCTCGCGGGCGGCTAGCACCGCGTCGCCGCGAGATGACGTTTGGTCGCCATAAGCAACAGCGGAACCAAAGGCGGCCGGATCGCAAAAGCGCTCGTCCGGTCAAGGACGTGGGTGCGCCCTCAGAGCGCCCGGTTGGGTGGTCCGGGGGTGGCGTCTTCTCCTTCGTGTGCAAGCAGGAGTCTCCCCAGAGAGGTGCTCCTCGTCCTGAGCATCAGCTAGGACCGTCACGCCGCCACCACCTGCTCCGCCAAACGAGCGACAGCCCGGTGCGCTTGCAAGTCACCGCGGACCGGACCGTCAGCAAGCGCCCGGCGCTCCTACAACTGCGGCAAAGCGAGCCTCGGCTAGCGCCCGTCTCTCGGGCCGAGGGGCAGCTCCGAATTGGCCCGACGGGCAGACCCGGCGGAGGAGGAGTACCGGGGGGTCAGCGTGCTACGTGTGGCGGTCTTCCCGTCCGAGCTCGAATGGCCCAGGATTCGCGCATACCGAGCGGGATGAGGACCGTGTCGTGATGTTTGAGGTACGCGCGCAGGTCGCGCGGAGTCAGGTCCAGGTGCGAACGGGACTGGTACGCCGTCATCGGCCTGCGCCCTTCGCTTCGAGTTGGTAGTTGGGAAGTCGGGCTGCCGCGGCCAGCTCGTCCATGACGCCCAGGTTGCGAAGCGTCTCGTCGGCAGAGATCTCGGGGGCACGTTCACCGGCGACGGCGGCACAGAAGTTCTCGACCTCGAGCAGGTATGGATTGGCGGTCGAGGTCTCGATCACACTGCGCTTCGGACCGCGCCAGAGCTCGATCCTGGCCGGCGCCAAGTGGGGATACCAGGGCGTCGCGACCCGCGCCAGCCCGTCGCTCCCGGCGACCGTGACGCCGATCCGCAGGTCCGCGGCCATCCCGCAATCGAACAGGCACATGCTGCCGTCGCCGAAGCCGAGCAACCCCCCGAACACCTCGTCGATGCCACTCGAAGACACACGCGCGGCGGCCTCGACACGATCCGGCGCCGTGCCGGCCAAGTGAGTGGCGAGGCTGACGCAATAGCATCCGACGTCGCGCAGCGCCCCTCCGGCGAGCTCGGGCCGGTACCGGATGTCCACGGCGGGATCCTCGACACGGAAATTGAACGTCGAAGTGATCACCTGGACCTCCCCAAGCCCGCCACCCCAAACCAGCTCGCCCAACAGTCGAGTCCTGTCGTGATGACGGTACATGAACGCTTCCATCAGCAAGCGGTCGCACTTCTGGGCGCGTTGGAACAGCGCCTCGCCCTCCTCGCGCGAGATGGCCAGCGGCTTCTCGCACAGGACGTGCTTGCCCGCGGATAGAGCCGCCGAGCTCACCGGGGCATGCTCGGAGTTAGGCACCGAGATGTACACGCAGTCGATCTCCGGGTCGGCCAGCAGCGCGTCGTAGGATCCGTACGCGCGACGGACCTCGTGGCGCGTTGCATAGTCGCGGGCGCGGCCCTCGTCGCGACTGGCCACTGCTACCAGTTCTGCCCGCGGCGATTGCCGGATCTGGGGAATTACTAGCTCGTTGATGCGCGCGGTGGACAGGATGCCCCACCGGAGTGGACGACCGGCGTCAATCGCGAGTCCTTTCTGCCTACCGCCGCTCCGGTTTGACCAGGATCTCGCCGTCGCGCATCGTCTCCTCGACCGCAGCGCGCTTCACGCACCGCGCGAATACAGCATCGGGCACTTAGAGCAAACGGGCATGAGGCCGTGCTGGTCGACGGTCTGGCGCAGCTCCGTCAATTGAGGTCCATGCCAGACGTCGGCGACACCGGATGTGGCGAGTCGACCAACGGCCAGCTCGGGAAAGAATTTGCACGTAATGGCCTCGCCCCTCGGAAGAACATCGAGGCGGCTATTGATCGACAGGCAGCGAGTCCGGCCGCCGGCCGGCCGCTCGCTCCCGGCCAGGAACCCCTCGAGGCTCGCGTCGTCGACTTCCGGGTTGTAGCGCACCTTCGTGCGCCAATCGGCGTTGTCGATCCGGGCCAGATCGCTGCGAAGGTCGCTAATCGCAGAGGGGTTGAGCGCGAACGTGTATGAGTGCCAGCTCGCGCCTCCCCTCGGGACACGTGTCGCGACGCCGGGAAGGTGCTCGGCAACGTAGTCATCCATCAGCGCGGCGGTCCGCGGGGAGATGTGCCATGGGTAGCTGAGGTAGACCGCGTCAACGCGTTCCTCTTGCAGGAAAGTGACGAAGTCGAACAGCTTCCCCACCATCGAGTCCTGGAATACGCAGTTGACGGTCACCTCTCCGCGATAGTCACCGGCGTCCCGCTCATGGACCAGGCGACGGAGCCCTTTCATAGTGCGACGCCACGACAGCGCTCCGCGCAGGGCGTCGTGCTCGGTCTCGAAGCCATCGAGCGCGATGAACATCTCGAGGCGATCGGAGATGGTTAGTAGCGAGTCGAGGCGCTTTTCGATGTAGACGCCGTTGGTGCACACTGAGGTCCAGCGTCGGTGCTCGGCGAGGAGCTCGACGAGGTCGTCCCATTCGGAATAAAACAACGGCTCGCCCCCCCAGAGGAACACGTTTGCCCCGCGCTCGCGCGTCGCATCGAGCACCTTGGCGACCACACTAATGTCAAGATCGCGGTTGCGGTCTTCGGCTTCGAGGGTCCGGTGGTGGCCGTCGTCGCCCCACTGATAGCAGTGGTGACAGCGTAGGTTGCAACGGTTGGTGAGTTTGAAGGAGACCTCATCGGGCAGCGGTCGTACGGCCTGGCGAGGCCGCCGTGCGGCCAGCGCGCCGGGCGCGATGCGGCGCAGCTTCTCGAATGCCACGCGGTCGACAACAGGAGTATTCCTCACCTGGGTCATGAGTCATTCCTCGGCCTTGCGGTTGCCCGGGCGATGGGATGAGCCGATGCGGCGTAATAGCGCGCGCACGCGGTGCAAATCGAGAACAGCTCACGCCGGAGGTGGGAGCGAACCTCCGCCGCACGCTCGCCATGCCAGATGTCGATCAAGCTGCGGTCGTAGATGTTTCCAATCGTAATGTCGTAGAACGAGTGGCACGTTGTGACATCCCCGCGCGCCGAGATCTCTGCATACATCCACGGTACGGCGCATCGCTTGTGGTGATCTGCCATCGCTGTCCAATCAGCAGAGAGGTATGCGGCGATCGTTTCGCTTTCCAGGGTCCGCGGCTGGCTGAAGAACCGGATGCCGCGCTCACGGCATTCATCGCGCACGCGACGCATCTGGCAGGCGACCAAGTCGGCGTCGACGCTCGCGAACACTGCCGGGTCGCGCACGTACGCGGCAGCACTCGGCGTTGTCATCACCCCGAACTTCTCGTGGGCGACGCGCGCGTAGTGGCGATGCTGCGCAGCCGTGACGTAGCTCTGCATCTCAATGCTGACGGCGCCGAGTCGCGAGAGGTCAAGTTCGGCGAAGAACTCCTCGATAGTATGGTGGTTCCCCGGCGTCACGATAAAAGCGACGCCGAGCTCGGGATACGGATGGCCGCTTTCGTGTTTGAGACGGTCGATCGCATCGATCCCGCGGACCGCGCGGTCGTATACGCCCTCTCCGCGCTGTGCATCGTTGATCTCCCGCGGGCCATCCAGCGAGACCCAGACCCGGATTGGATTGGCGGACACAAGTCGATGGGCGTGCCGGGGAAGGGTCGTGCCGTTGGTCGGGAACGCAACTTCACAGCCCGCTTCTCCGAGCACCCGAAGAAGCTTCCAGATGCCGCGATACAGCAACGGCTCCCCGCCGAAGAACTCGACGTGGGGCTTCCCGGGTAGACACTCCTCAAGCCGGTTGAGAAGTACGTCGAGATCGAGCTCGGCGAGGCCGGGCAACGACTTATACGCCCCGGTCTCGCCCCACTCGTAACACATGTTGCACCGAAGGTTGCAGCGCTCAAGCAGCTGGATGACGAGCCACGCGGGGCCTCCGGTGACAGGACGCAGCTCTGCTGTGGTCACCCTACGCCTCCGCGACGAGTGGATCGATGTCTTGCTCGCGGGTCTCGAGCAGCCGGTGATGGAGGTCCTCGAGCACGGAGTGGTCGAAGCCCGTCTCGCGCCAGCGCTCGAAGCCGATCCCGAAGCCGAGCTCCTCCCACAGCGCACCGTTCTTGGCCTCCGGCTGGCCCCATGGGGGGAGAAGCACGATGGGCGTGGCGGCAGCGAGTGAGTCGAGCAGCGTGCCGCCACCCGGCTTGCTGACCACGGCCATCGCCTCGCGAACATTCACGTGTGCCGCAGGAAATCCGAGCTGCGATCGGTAGCGTACCTCGCCGTTCGGGCGAACCTCGCCGAGCGGTGGGAAGGTAAGTTCTCCGGCAGCGTTGCGTACCCAAGGGTGCCACCCGGGGTCACTCACGTAGCGCCGGTCGAGCGGTCCTCGCCCGTCCCAGTCCGGAGAACCGGGACCGAGGACATCGAGCGGGTAGCCGGCTAGAGACAATTCCGTCAGCACTTCGGCGTAGGTCCCCAAGCCCCAGCCGCCGCCGTGGGCGACAAGCCGCCGCGCGCGCTCGGCGAAGGGAAGTGGAGCACCCGCCCCTACGGGAAGACGCCCGCCCAGGGCGCGCCGCTGCCAGTTCCATAGCCAGAGTTCCCGGCGCACAACGCCCGCCGGCTCGTGGTGGACACGGAAGGAATCGCTCTCGACGGCGTCGATGCGGCAGAAGTCGAGTTCAATGGGCATGTCCGGCACGGCAGCCGTATAGCGCTCGAGCACGGGCAGCCAATATCCGGACCAAACGAGAAAGCGGACACGGCCGTCTCGTCGCCAGGTGGTGAGCAGTCGATTGATGCGTTCGTCGTCAAGGCGCCCCTCGACGCTCCCGGCCATCCGTCGACCGGCAAGCGCAAGCCGGAAGTCTCGATGGAAGGCCTTCTGGTGCATGAGGTGGCGTCCGATATGTTGGTCCGTGAACCAGCCCTCGATGACCTCGACGTCGACTTGGTACCCCGCGTTGCGCAATAGTGCGTGATGCAGCAGCGCCGCGACATACGAGCCGAGGCCAACAGCCGACGTAAGTACGGTGAGCGGTGTCACTGTCGGGGCATTGAGTCGACGAACGCGGCGAGATCAACCAGCGACTCGAGGTGCTCGTAGCTCAGCCGCTCGAAATCGACCTCGACCGCCAGGCTCGCCTCGATCTCGAGCATGAACTGCAGCAGCTCGAGGGAGTCCAGGCCTACATCGCTGAGCACACTCGCGTTATCAGGGAGACGCTTGAGCGCGGGATCGCCGCGGAGGTCGGCGAGAACGTCCTTGAGCGCGATCACGGTGGGCATTCTGTCTCCTCAGCTCCTTCCGGGCGATCGGTTTGGGCTGTCCGCGCCGCACCTGACGGCAAGCTCGATCCGCATCAACGGGCCGAGCCCCTCGTACCGGGCGATGAACTCTAGGCCGGGTGTAGCGTGCGAAGCAATTGCCTGGTCCTGCAGTTGCGTGCGAGACGAGGAATCAGACAAGGGCGGCCTTCTCGATCTTCCCGTTCGCCGTCCGTGGCATGGTGTCGACGATTTCGATGGCTTGTGGGACCATGAATGGCTCAAGCCGCTCGCAGCATGCCGCGCGAAGATCGGCGGGCGTTACCTGGCTGCGGTCGTCCACCATTACGAAGGCGTGGATGGCCTGCCCGAGAACCTCGTCAGGCCGCCCAACTACAGCGGCCTCAAGCACTCCGGGCGAAGATCGCAGCGCGGCCTCTACCTCCGCGGGAGCGACCTTCTCCCCGCGTGACTTGATCACGTCGTCCATCCGCGAGACGAAATAGAGGTACCCGTCATCATCGAGCCGACATAGGTCACCGGTGTAGAGCACAAACTCCCCGGGATCCGGTCCCGGCCGAAGGCGTCGAGCCGTCTCCTCGGGGCGGCGCCAATAGCCAGCCATGACCGTCGGACCACGCACGACGAGCTCACCGACCTCGCCAGCCGCGACGACCCGATCATCGGCGTCGACCAGCCAGATCTCATTGCCAGGGATGGCAACGCCGACACTACCAGGCTTCCGCCCAAGGTCGACCGGCGGCAGATACGTACAACGCTTGCATTCCGTCAACCCGTACATCGAGAAGATCTGTGCCCTTGGGAAGGCACCGCGGAGCCAAGCCACCTGTTCGCTCGCGAGGGCGGATCCAGTACTTGTGATCGTTCGGACGCTGGTCAGGTCCCAGCGCTCAAGCGAACGAAGCATTGCTAGCATGGCAAACATAGTCGGTACCCCTGGGAAGACGGTCACTCCCTCACGGACGATCGTGTTCAGAATCTGTCCAGGGAGGTCGAAGGACCGCTCCAGCACCAACCGTGCAGCGGCTTTCACACTCATGATCATCTGATAGAGGCCGTAGTCGAACGACAACGGCAACGCGCACAGCAATACGTCACGGCACGTGAGATCCAAGTAGCCGCAAATCGCGGTCGCTGCTGCATCCACGTTGTCGTGGGTCACCATTACGGCCTTCGGCTCTCCGCTACTACCAGACGTGTAGATCAACGCGGCCAGATCCGTGCGAGCAGGAACACGTGGGTCGTCGGCGGCGTGTGAGCCGGCCGCGACGGCGTCATCCAGCGTTACTGAGTGAGCGAAGTGGGACAGGTCGGCAAGCGCGGAGGGAGGCCCAGCGACGATAACGGCGCGAAGCTTCGTCAAGCCGGCTGCCACGGCGACGCCTACCAGCGACTCGTCCGTGATCAGCGCGGCTGCATCAGCGTCCTTGAGCACCCATGCCAGCTTATGAGCAGGCGTCCGCGGGCTGATCATTACCACAACGGCCCCGCACATCACCACGGCCCAGAAGCCGACGGCCGCCGTGACCGTGTTCGGGCTGAGAACGATGACTCTTTCACCGGCCTGCACGCCGGCCGCGCGGAGCGAGTGGGCTACAGCAGTCGCGTCGTGTCCGAGCTGGCCGTAGGTCAGAGTCGTTCCACCCGCGCTAATCGCCTGGACGCGAGGCGAACGGAGCGCCGCCTGAGTCAAGAAGTCATGAAGCATCGCACGCGCAGATGGTCGCGTTGCACTCCGCGCACCCGAAGCGAAACACTGCCGTGGTTGGACAGCGGCCCTACCCCTTAGTCATCGTCTTTGGGGGAGACACTCTCATCTGACCATGGCTTTGTCAAGGTACAGCCCGAACCTGGGCTGCTGTTGGCGCGGTCGTGTGGTCACCGGATCGGTGCAGTGCGGCCGATCTAGTCGCTTAGCAGCCAAAACCCGTGGTCACACCGGTTGTGAAGTTCACGGGGGTGGCTTGTACGAGGCGAAACCACCGAGACGCCTGAACGGCTGGCGGCTGCTGGTTGGACGATTTCCCGGCCGATATACGGCTCCGGCGACGAGGGGAGGCCGGCTGCGCCTGTTGAGCGTTCGCTAGTTGTGCGTTCCGAATGACAGCAGAAAGACGCAGTGCCGGAGTAAGCTCCCGACGGGCTACCAATGGAGGGCGTTTGGTTTGGGCTCCAGCATCAACGTCGGGGATCGGGCGGCTATGGCACCGGCGCGCTTCGGAGTGGACCCGTGGTCCGCAGCGAGGGTTCGATATGACGACCGCGCTGCCAACCCGCGTCCTCACCAGCGTCACCTCCAGGGAGAGGAGAATGAGCGGCGAGGCGGTGTGGGTCTGGGCGCTTATCGCCTTGACCGCATTTGGGGCCGCCTTGCGCTTTCACTGGCTGGGATCTCAGGGCTACTGGGGAGATGAGGACGGGACGATCTACTGGGCGCGCGGCAGCATCAAGGGACTGATCGTCGGGACATCTTATAAAGAGGCGACGCCTCCGCTCTACTTCGTCGCGGCGTGGATGTGGGCCAAGTTTTTCGGGCTCGGAGAGATTGGAATGCGCTCGCTTTCGGCGCTGGCGGGGACCGCGACGATCCCGGTCGTCTACCTCGCCGGGCGAGCTCTCGCCTCTCGTACGGCGGGATTGATCGCTGCAGCGTTCGCTGCTACGAGCCCTCTCCTCCTCTGGTACTCCCAAGAGGCGCGGGGCTACGCGTTCTTCGTGCTGTTCACCAGCCTCGGTCTGCTGATGTTCGCGAGAACTCTCCGGACGGGCTCCAAGCGCGACCTCGTGGCGTGGGCTGCGCTGTGCGACGTCAGCCTCGCTACGCATTACTTCGCGGCGTTTGCGATCGTGCCTGAAGCAGTCTGGCTGCTGGTCAGTCGCCCTGAGTATCGTCGTGCGACGGCTGTAGCGACACTACAGATCGCGGCGTTCGCCGCCCTGCTGGCTCCACTCGCGATCCGTCAGCAGGACGCGCAAAGGGTGGCCTGGATCTCTCGCATCCCACTGGATTATCGGATTAGACAGATTCCGCGCCAGTTCGTGTTTGGGTTCACGAGTCCGCCCACATGGCTTACCATTGCAGTCGCCGCGCTGGCACTAATAGGGCTTGCTACCCCGCTCGTGCGGTTCCTGCTCGGCCACGGCGATCTTAACCCGGCGGGAAAATGGGCGGCGCTTTGCTTGGTGATGTTGCTGGTTCCGATTCTCGTAGCAGCCGGCGATGTCATCACGCGCAATCTGATTTATGCATGGGTCCCGTTCGCAATTGCGGTAGCAGCGATCATTGCCGGACAACCTCGCTACCTGGCACTAGCGGTCGGTGGGCTCATGTCGCTGCTCCTCGCCGCGGCGTTCGTCGCGTCCGAGAGCCAAATCAGCGATCAACGTCCAGACTGGCGAGGTGCGGCCCAGGTCCTCGGTCCGGCGGTGGCGGCGCGTGTGATCGTGCCACCCGTCGGCAACTTCCCACAGGACCTGTATTTCGTCGGTCGCCGTGCGATGCCAGCGACGGCGAACGTCACCGAAGTCGACGTGATCGGCAAAACCGATCCGTCGCAATATGCTCGGGATGCAGCTCCAGGGTCTCTTCTCTCGTGCTGGTGGGGAGCAGCGTGTAGCGTCCGTTCGGCACCGCTCCCGGCCGTGCCGCCGAGCCCGCTCTTCCATCTCACCGAGCGGCGCCGGGTTGGCGCCCTGACGGTTCTGCGATACAGGTCGAGCGCGCCAGTCACCCTCACGCGAGCCGAAGTACTCACTTTTGCGAGCGTGAACCGGTTGAGTTCCGCGCTATTCGAGCAGGGGCCGTAGCTGTGTCGCTGCTAGGAGGGATAGAGCCGGTCCGGCAAAGTCCGGCTGTGGGTCCCAAGTCGAGAGTCGCGCTCGGCCGGGCGTCACCGGAGTCGCTGAATCGGGAAGCTGCGGTCAGCGCACGCGGCATCTCGAAGTCCTTCCGCGAGGGGCACGCATTGATCGAGGTAGATCTCGACCTCGCGGCCGGGATCGTGTTGGGGCTGCTCGGGCCCAACGGCGCCGGGAAGACCACGCTCGTCCGCATTCTGGCCACCCTGCTGCGAGCCGACGCGGGAACTGCGGGCGTGCTGGGTTTCGACGTGGCGCAGGACGCCGCCGAGGTGCGCAAGCGGATCGGCCTCGTCGGCCAGTACGCCGCCGTCGACGAGAACCTGACCGGCCTCGAGAACCTGGTCATGGTGGGACGGCTGTACGGTTCGAGCCGTCGCGACGCCACCGCCGGGGGCCGCGAGCTGCTGGCACACTTCGAGCTCGACGGTGCGGCCAAACGAATCGTCAAGACGTACTCGGGCGGGATGCGGCGCCGCCTCGACCTCGCGGCCGCACTAGTGGCCGAGCCACCCGTGCTGTTCCTGGACGAGCCCACCACCGGGCTAGACCCGCGCAGCCGGATCGGTATGTGGGCGATCATCGAGCGGCTGGTGGCCGGCGGCACCACGGTGCTGCTCACGACCCAGTACCTGGACGAGGCCGGCCGGCTGGCCGACACGATCGCGGTGATCGACCGCGGGACGGTGATCGCCCAGGGCACATCAGATCAGCTCAAGGATCGGATCGGATCGGGGGTGAGCGGCTGGAGGTGCGCCTCGAGGATCGATCGCAATGTGAGGCGGCCATGCGGGCGCTCGGGCCGATGAGCGACGAGGTGCCGGCCATCGAGGGGCATGTAGTGACCATGCACGTTCGGCGGCGCAGCGGGACCGTTGTCGAGTCGGTGCGCAGGTTGAGCGACGTCGGCGTCGACGTGGAGGACTTGGCCCTGCGCCGCCCGACGCTCGACGATGTGTTCCTAACTCTGACCGGGCACACAGCTGAAGAGGAGAATCCGGAGTGAAGCGTCTGCTGTCGGACACCATGGTCGTGACAGAACGGAACCTGATCCGTCTAGCGCGCGCGCCCGAGGTGCTGCTCGCGTTCACGGTCCAGCCGATCATGTTCGTCCTGCTCTTTCGCTACGTCTTCGGCGGTGCGGTTCGTGTGCCAGGGTCCTCCTATGTCGAGTTCTTGATCCCGGGGATCGCCGTCCAGACGATCGCGTTCGGCGGCTTCGTGACGGCGATCGGGCTTAACGAGGACATGCGCAAGGGTCTGATCGATCGCTTCCGATCGCTGCCTATGACGCGCGCGGCCGTCTTGGCGGGCCGAACCTCCGCGGACGTCGTCAGCAGTGCTTTGGCCCTGACGATCCTGATTCTTACTGGGCTGATCATCGGCTTCTCCTTTCAGACGAGTCCGCTCCACGTCATCATCGGGCTGGTGCTGGCGCTGACGTTCGGGTACGCCCTCTTATGGGCGTGCGCGTTCCTGGGCCTGCTCGTCAAGACGCCTGAGGCGGCTAACACGGTTGGTTTCTTCGTCGTGTTCCCGGTGACATTCATCTCGTCGGCTTTCGTTCCCGTGCAAACGCTGCCGACTCCGCTGCGGCAGCTCGCCGAGGTCAATCCATTTACGATTGTTGTCAACGAGCTGCGCTGGCTATGGACCGGTCTGCCCTCACCAGACGAGCTCTGGCAGGCATTCGCCTGGGTCGGAGTAATCCTCGTGGTGTTCTCGTCGCTGGCAGTGCACCGCTACGGGCGCACCGCCACCCGAGACCGGCGACGGCGCACGAGGCCATGACTTCTACTGCGATTGGACCTACACCATGGAACGTTCAGTAATCGAGTAGCGCAGCAAATCGGTGAGTGAAGCGCTATGGGATGGAATGCCACAGACCACGACCTCTCCAATGTGTCGCTCGATGCGGTTGATCGCTGGATAGCGGCTCTGCGCGCGATCCCGCCATACGCAAGGGTGTATGACGTCACGCCCCGGCGAGCCGAGCTTGAATTCGGGATCACATCGGCCATTGCGAATCTTCTCTCAGATCGCGGACTACCTCGATCTTCCTTCGAAGGTGAGGCCAGATTCTCGTGGGCCGATCTTCACTATATCGCTCTTCGGTTCGGATCTGCGCGTCTATACCTGCGGACAATGCGCTCGTGGGCACGCTCTGTCGCGACCGCTGCCCAGTGTGGGTCGCAGATGATCGAGCTGCGTTATCGCACCTACACGAGCCCTGGCGCGATTGTAGATGTGCTATTGCCCGAAGGGCGGCGCGTAAAGGCCGTAGTCGGTGCCGACCAGATTGTTGCCAGCCTCAATGTGCGCATGGCGAACCGTGAGAGTGCCTTTCCCCCAAGCGTTCAGCGTGTCCTGCATCAAGCCGCGGCGTTCGACTTTTACATCCTTCCCGCGCCGCTATCCCGCGATCTCGACTTTGCGCGTCGTACGGGACTTGCTAGCTGCGCGACAGCTTCACAAATCGTTGTCTGTGAGTGCCAACAGCGGGGAATCGAGGCGAGGATGGCATACGGGCTAGTGCTGGCGCCGCCGTTAGGGACGCCTCATGAGTGGGCGGAGATTCGTATGGGTGATATCTGGGCCCCCGCAGACCCCCTCCTGCTCACCGTTCTCGGGCGATTCGCCGGGCTCGATCGCTCGCGCTGGCCCTGTACCCACTCGCCGGCCGCCGTTCTGCTGCGCTTGGCCGACTGTGACACCCCGATAGTCGCTGCTGCCGGCGCACCAGTGGAGACCTCGTTCGTGGTTAGTGTTGGTGAGCAAACCCACGTCACTGCCCAAATCCCTACGTAGACCGAGCGTAAGATGACCTCTGGCCTACGCTGCGTGTGGCGCCGAGACCTGATCCAGTGGGCCCCGCGCTTCATCGCTGCGGATTGACCGATGACGGCCGGCGAATCGACTTCTCCTGCACGAAGCCTACCTCAACTCAACTCTTGCCGACCCCGATCCCGCCCTCCGAGACCACGTCACCCTACGATCACCGCGCGCACGCGCATGCCGCGCCATCGAGCACGCCGCCGGCACCCCAGCGCCCAAGCGAAGCTCACCCCTGAGAAGATGACTCATCTCTGAACCATCCAGCCGCCACGAAGCCTCCGAACCGTTGGGGTCCGAGGTCGCCAGCTCATGCGCTGCCGCCCGGGAACTCAGGAGGGGGATCGGCGCTCGCCCCAGCTGACCGCTGGGGTTCCCGTGAGGATCTTGCTCAGCGGACGGACAGAGCTGTCCGCCGCCCGACGCCACGACGCTCGTGCCACTTGTCTGGTGCCGCCGACGGCGGCCGCGCCAACGGCGCTGCACTAAACACGGCGATGCACGGCGCACATCGGTTCGGTGATCGACCGCCGTTGCATCAAGGTCACGCTCCTGGTTATCATGGCGTGCGAGAAAGTCGGAGTAGATCCGCCGTGGCCTTAGCGGCCGCGAGATGAAATTACCCACGTCCCCCCCAAAAGAGGCCGCGTTCAGTTCCCGGACGCCGGCGCCCCGGCAAGCATGGGCCGAGCTTCGCTGTGACTATCGCGTGAGGTGCCTGCCGTGGTCGCCGCGAGGGGTCTGTCCGAGGAATCATCCCCGGACGGGCTGAGGTCCGGGGCCGCCCGCCGAGAGCAAGGTGCACGTTTGGTGCGCCGGTCGAGCTAGCGGTGCAGCCAACCGGCCGCAGCAGCATGCGCCGGTATGGGCACGCGACTCATCCCGCAACCGAAGGGAATCCCGGAAGCGCTCTCCTGCTTACGGCATCCACTAGGCTCAGCCCGTGTCCGATTCACGATGGCCCACCCGCCGACCTGATCTCCTTAGTCGAGCACTCTCACCGCGAGGATTGAGTTGACCTCGCCAGACAGTCACAGGACAGTGGTGCGAGATCGCGGCCGATCCGATGTGCATGACCTCCTGTCTCCGACTGAGGCAACATTGGCCGCGATCTGGTCCGAGCTATTGGAGCAAAACGATATTGGCCCTGAGCATGACTTCTTTGAGCTCGGTGGCGATTCGCTGCTAGGGGTCTGGCTAATGGAAGAGATTGCGGAGCGGACCGGAAGGCACCTACCGCTGTCACTCCTCCTAGAGAAAGCGACTATCCGGCATTTGGCGGGTGCGGTCGACGCACACGCAGGCCAACCTGGCATGTGGAGGGGGATCAATGTCGACGGACCGCGATGTCCGCTCTTCTGGATCCATGGGTGGGCTGAGCTGCTCTCCATGAAAAACTACTTCGACGCCGACCAGCCGGTATTTCAGATCCAGGACCCTGTAGCACGTCGTTGGCAGGTCTCGCCGCCTCTCGAGCTTTCTGCTCGCCGCTACGTGGAGGAGTTGCGCCTCATCCAGCGCGAAGGTCCCTACCAGCTGATCGGCTACTCATTCGGCGGGGTGATCGCTTACGAGATGGCGGGGCAACTCCTTGCATCCGGGGAACGCGTCAGCTTTCTGGGATTACTCG
>Ga0335080_10004644_pt1 | contig 14004 bp, 10 predicted proteins | sample Lox_Sample_34_FD_206720 | JGI IMG/M metagenome (GOLD analysis project Ga0335080, IMG submission 206720) | Soil microbial communities from Loxahatchee National Wildlife Refuge, Florida, United States - Lox_Sample_3.4 | ecosystem: Environmental > Terrestrial > Soil > Wetlands | place: USA... | reverse complement strand
AAGAGGCGCAGCCGCCACAGCACGCCCGGCGTGTCGAACAGATCTCCGGCGAGCATCGAGATCACACCCTGCTCGAGTTGCCAGCGGTTATTCGGGTGGCTGAACAGCTCGGTGATCGCCGGGCCATTGAAGCGGTAGATGAAGAAGGAGAAGCGGCGCATGCCGGCGCGCTGACGCTTCTCCAGCCTGCGCAGCAGCGCCATCTCGCGCGCCGGCTCACGCAACGCCGTATCGACCATCGTCGCCGCCTGCTCTGCGCCGCTCATCGCCAGGTATACCCCGGAGGAGAACACCGGGTCGATGAAGGCGAAGGCGTCGCCCACCAGCACCCAGCCGGCACCGCCCATGCACTTCGAGTCGTACGAGTAGTTGCCGGTGACGCGCACTTCGTTGCCGATCAGCTCGGCACGCTCGACGCGCTGCCACAGCAGCGGATTGCGCTGCAGCGTCTCGAGCAGGAACTCGACCGTGCGGCCGCGGCGCTGCTTGAGATACTCCGGGCGGCAGACGGCGCCGATACTCATGACGCCCGCGGGTAGCGGGATCATCCACATCCAGCCGTGCTCGAAGCGGTACATGCTGATGTTGCCGGCATCCTCGCCGCTGCGTGTCTGCGCCCCGCGGAAGTGCCCGAAGATCGCCGCGCTCTGGTGCTGCAGGTTCTTGCGCCGCAGTCTCTTCCTGGCCGAGACGAAGGCATCGCGGCCACTGGCATCGACCAGGTAACGCGCCTGCACCAGGTAGCTGCGCCCGTCATCGGTGCGCACCTCGACGCGCGTGTCGCGTGGACCCTGCTGCTCGATGCGCAGTACCTCGTGACCTTCACGCGTGTCCGCCCCGCACTCGCGCGCATGCGCGAACAGCATCTGGTCGAAGTCCTGTCGCCAGACCTGGTAGGCGTGCGGCGGGCTCTTGCCGAGCGCGCGGGCGAAGGCGAAGGTGTTGTAGCCGCGCTCGTTGTCGGCCTCGAAATCCGCACCCGGCTTGTAGACGCCGAGCGCGCGCACCTTCTCCAGCACGCCGAGCCGCTCGAAGAGCGGCAGGTTCATCGGCAGGAGCGACTCGCCGATGTGAAACCGCGGGTGGCGCGCCTTCTCGAGCGCGATCACCTTGTGGCCGCCGCGCGCCAGCAGTGCGGCGGCGGTGCTGCCGGCAGGGCCGCCGCCGATCACCACGACGTCGCAGCTTTCCGTGCTCAGCGGCTGCGGCTCGGGCGACATGTGCTCCTCATCACCCAAGGCTAACCCGGCCCCGGCTGCCGCACTAGTGCTGCGAGTGGCCGCTCTGCGCAGCGTAGATCCTGCGTACCGACTCCATCGTGTCCGCCTCTTCGGCACGCTTGTCGTCCCGGTAGCGCTTCACCCGCGCCAGCCGCAGCGCGAGACCGCCCGGGTAACGGCGGCTCGCCTGCAGATCGCTGAAGGCGACCTCGACGACTAGCTCAGGCCTCAAGTACACGGTCCAGCGGTCCCGGTGCAGCTCGCGCGTCAGGAACTCGCGCGTCTGCCACTCGAGCATGGCGTCGGTGAGGCCTTTGAAGGTCTTGCCCAGCATGACGTACTCGCCGGTCGCCGGATCACGGGCACCGAGGTGCAGGTTGGACAGCTTGCCGCTGCGGCGGCCGTGACCCCACTCGGCGGCGAGCACCACCAGATCGAGCGTGTGCGCGCGTTTGATCTTCAGCCAGCTCGCGCCGCGGTTGCCCGCTTCGTAGGGAGCATCGAGCGACTTCGCCATGAGGCCCTCATGGCCTGCGGCGAGGGCGAAGTCGTAGAAGGCGCGTGCCGCCGCTTCCTCGGCGGTGACGAGCCGTGGAGTCCGCGCGGAGGGCGGCACGGCGGCCGTGAGTGCCTGCAAGCGCTCGCGCGTCGGGCGATCGGCGAGGCTCTGCTCCTCGAGGCGCAGGCAATCGAAGAAGAAGGCGCGTATCGGCAACCCGGCGCGCACCGCCTCGACATCGAGCTTGCGGCCGAAGCGGCGCATCGTCATCTGGAACGGGTGCGGGCGATCGGCTGCGTCGAGGGTGATCGCCTCGCCGTCGAGCACCAGCGCGCGCGCGGGGAAGCTGCGCACCAGGTCGACGATTTCGGGCACCGCGCCGGTCACTTCATTGAGCGCGCGGGTATAGATGCGGACCTCCGCAGCCTGCTTGTGCACCTGGATCCGCGCGCCGTCGAGCTTCCACTCGAACACCGCCTCGCCGTGCAGCTGACGCAGCGCATCTCCCACGTCGGCAGCCGTTTGCGCCAGCATGGGCGAGATCGGCGAGAAGAGCTCGAGCTGAAATCTGCCGAGCGCGCCGCCGCCCTCGAGCAGTGCCGCCCGCGCCACCGCTCCCGGCGTGTGGGCGTACATCAGCGCGCGCCGCACCAGCGCAACCGGTATGCGGCCCGCTGCGGCGATCGCCTCGACCATGATCCCGCCGAGGGCCCCCTGGCGCAGCTCTCCCGCGAGGAGACGCACGAGGAAGGCCTGCTCATCGGCGCGGGTGAGCGCGAACAGCTCTGCCAGGAGCTGCGCACGGCGCGGCGTGGAGCCTGGGCCGCGCGTGGCCGCGAGCGTCCCGAGCCACCGGTCCACCTCAACGATCGTCAGCGTCGCATCGTGGGCGGCGGGTGTCGTGGCCGCTGCCTGCAACGTCGCGTAACCGATGCCGATGCGCCCCTGCGGGAGCTCTCCCGAGAGATAAAGTGCGGCGATCTCGACCTCTTCGGGCTCGAGCGACGCGAGGAGCTCTGCGAGGGCGCGGGTCTTGGCGAGGCGTGCCGGGGTCGCGCCCACGCGTTGCGAAGTGCCGACCAGTGTCGCAAACAGCGTCATTCACAACGTGCAGTCGACGGCTATTGCATGGACGCGAGCAGTGCCAGCAGGTTCTGCGGCGCCACGTGGATGACGCCGCTGCGCGGACTTTCGATGTCGGCGATGAGAAAGAACGCAATCGAAACGAGGATCGGCAGGATTATGAGCAACGCACCGCGCCCCTGGGCCCTGCCGAAGGTGACGCCGACCATCACGTTGCCGAGCATCGCGATCAGCACCATCAGCACCCAGGCCTCCACGGGGAGGCGATTCCACCAGGCTGCCTGCGTGTAACCCTCGGAGTCGAGCACGTTGTTCATCCCCGAGGCGACCAGTACGGTAACCGCATTTGGCTGCGCGGCAGCCGCGGCCTCTACTGCGGACCACAGCTGTGCCTGTGTCTCGCTGGTCTGCGTGCTGAGCTCGGGCAGGCGCCGTCGGTCACGAATGCTGTAGAAGAGAATGCGCTCATCGACGTAGTGTTTCAGCAGCCGCCGCACCTTTGCTGCATCGGGCGCGGGCAGCAGGCCGGCACGCAGATATTCCGTGCCGATCGCATTGGCCTCGACCGACTCGTAGCTCTTGCGCTGATCGTAGCGATTGCTCGCCATCGAGAAAGTGAAACCGATGATGAGCCCGAGGAGCGTCAGCGAGGCGGCGAGCACCAGATTGAAGTCCTCGCGTGTCCGCTGGTCCGCGGACAGCCGGGGGGCGAGTACTCGCGCACCTAACCAGGCGCACAGCCACAACGTCACTACCGAGGCCGGGAATACCGACAGCCCACTCATGCGCTAACTCGCGTGCGCAGGCTGGCTCGGCCGAGCCTGGCATCGAGCGACCAGGCGCCTGCGCCGACGATCAACAGATACAGCAGCCCGAGCAGCATGGAGAAATCGAGGCGCGCTTCGTGCAGCATGCTCCCGAAGCCGTACCGGGGCAGCTGCGGCCGATGGAATATCCACCAGTCGTGGCCGAGCAGAACCGGTATCTTGGTCGAGACGATGGCCACCACCATGACGGCGATGAGCGGGAGGGTGGCGACCCGGGTGCCAAGCCCGACCGCGATCAGCGCCCCACAGACGATCTCCAGGACACCGACGAGCGGGCCCATGAGGTCCGGGTACGGTATGCCGATGTGCGCAAAGCGCCCGGCACCGAGAATTGCCGGGAACAGCAGCTTCTGGATTCCCTCCGGCACGAATACGACGACACCGACGAGGAGGCGCACCAGGATCGACCAGCCTGGTGCGGAGGTTGCGAAGAGTGCGCTTTGCCAGTTCACTTTACTCTTGTTGGGATCGCGGCGGGTTGGCGCGGGGTGGTCGGATTATTGCGCAACCGTTGCGGGGTCGCACCAGCGCCGCGGCGGCGCGCGGGTCGTCCGGCGAATTCGTTCGGCAGGTGCCGGGGCTGCGCTGCGGCGGACCGCCGTCAGGAGACCGGCGCGGCACCCCCCTCGCCGCGGCGCCGCGCGACGAACGCGTTCAGTGCTTCGTGCACGGCCGCATCCATGACAGGCGGCTGGAATGCGGTGAGCGTATCGCGCCACACCGTCGCGGCTCGCTCGGTCGCCGTGCGGGCGCCGGCGTCGTGCCAGGCGCCGTAATTGCGCCAGTCCGAGACCAGGGGTGCATAGAAGGCGTCGCGGTAGCGCTGCATGGTATGAGCGGCGGCGAAGAAATGACCGCCGGGGCCCACCTCCGCCACCGCGTCGATGCCGATCTCCTCGGCCGAGGCCGGCACGGGCTGGAACAGCTCCGCGAACATCTGCAGCATCTCAACATCGAGAATGAATTTCTCGAACGAGGCGGTCAGCCCGCCTTCCAGCCAGCCGGCGGCATGCAGCACGAAATGACAGCCGCCGAGCAGCGCCCCCCAAAGACTCATCTGTGACTCGTAGGCGGCCTGCGCATCCGGCGCGTTGGACGCCGTGGCGCTCGAGCAGCGCCAGGGCACGCCGATATGCCGGGCGAGCTGGCCGGCACCGAACGCCGCCTTGGCGTACTCGGGCGTGCCGAACGCCGGCGATCCCGACCTCATATCGACGTTCGAGGTGAAACTGCCGTACATGACCGGAGCGCCGGGGCGCACGATCTGCGTGAGCGTGATGCCGAACAGGGCCTCGGCGTGCGCCAGCGTCAGCGCGCCGGGAATGGTCACCGGCGCCATGGCGCCGGCGAGCGTGAACGGGGTGACGATCATCAGCTGACCGTGCTGCGCGAAGAAAATGATCCCTTCGGTCATCGGCACGTCAAGCTGCAGCGGCGAGTTGGTGTTACAGATGCTGTAGCAACGCGGCGCGGCCTCGAAGGTCGCCGCGTCGATGCCGTGCGTGATGCGCAGCATGGCGATACAGTCGCTGAGCTGCGCATCGCCGCGACAGTAGAAATAAGGAACCTTGTCGCCGAGGGTGAGCTGCGCGAGCGTCGTCTCCAGGTGACGCTCGGCCACCGGCACGTCCTGCGGCTCGGTCATCTGCCCGAGCACGTGCACCACGTCGAAGGCCTGTGACAGGCGCACGAAATCGCGAAAGTCCGCGAGCGTCCCGCTGCGCTTGCCGCGCTCGAGATCGCTGACGCTCGGCGGACCCGCCACCGGCGCAAACACCACGTGCTGACCGCCGACGCGGCACGCGCGCGCCGGGTTGCCCGTGACCAGCTGCACCTCCGGCGGCACCGATGCGAGCGATTGTGTCACGAGGCCCGCATCGAGCCGCACCATCTGACTCGCCTCGTCCACCGCCGCGCCCGCCCGTGCCAACACTGCTCGCCCGCGTGCCGACAGCACGCGCATGCCAAAGCGCTCGAGGATGCCGAGGGCCGCGGTGTGCATGCTCTCGATCTGATCGTCGGAGAAAATCCTGACGGGGGTGAACGGATTGAGGAGATTGCGGTAGCGGGTGGAGCGTTGCGGCTGCGCGATGGCGCCAGCTCGCCGGGGATCCCGCCTGCGAGGTCTTGTCATTTTTCACGCCACGCTGTGGCAACGTTCCGCGCTGAGGGGCAATAAATCGCAACGTCGTCGGCAGGTCAAGCCGCGAAAAGGCATAGCGGCCGCCGAAAACGCATAGCGCCGCGGCGGCCTTCCGCATGTTGGAACGTGCCACGGCTTTGTGTCGGTGGCTCGCCATCCTCAGCGCCCGCGCGAAGCGCCGCCATCGTCAGCCACGATGCTGACTGCTCTCATTGCAGCCTCCTTGCTGCGTGCGGGCCGGTGCTCTTCGCTGACCCGCCGCGCCGCCCCGTGCACCTGCCGCTGCCGAGGCCGAGCACGCCGGCGCCGCCGGCTGCGGTGTCTCAGGTTCGACCGCGTGGAGTTCGCCGGGTTCGCCCGGCTCGAGCGGAGCGCGAACGCCGCGGGCTAGTGGTGGCGCGCGTTCGCCGCCTCGGCGGCTTCCTTGAGCTCGCGGTTGACCTGGTCGAGCAGGTCCTTGGCCTTCGCGGCGTGACCGTTCATGTCCCACTCGTTGGCCTGCTGGGCAGCGGCGATCTTCTCGTAGGCCTGGGTGGAGAGCCGCTGCGCGGCAGCGAGATTGGGGTGCTTCTGGCTGCTGACGTTGTCAACGGGCGGACTGGCCGACGCCACCGACATCGCCAGCGCGAGTGCAACCGAAGCCAACAGCAATTTTCCAGACATGGAAACCTCGTGAGGTGATGTTGCCGAAAGGTAAGACCCGTGCCGGGTGGTGCGAGTGTCGTGCGCACCCAGCGTCGGGTGCAAGGCGTCCCCGCCAGAGTGCGACGGAGGTCTCACGAGCATCTGTCGGCGCCACGCGACGCTGCGCACCCCAACAGGCAGGAGGGGCGCCGCTCGTGGTAAGTTTGAGCTCCGGATTCACCTCGAGGAGTCAGCGGCGAATGCCCAGCAGAGTTCCCGACGGCCAGGCACGCGGTTGGATCGTGCCGATCGGCGGCGCCGAGAACAAGGAGAACGACCCCAGGATTCTCGAGCGTTTCGTGCGCGCCTCGGGAGGCGCCGCGGCCGACATCGTCGTCATCCCCACCGCCAGCCGCGTGCACGAGACCGGCGCGCGCTATGAGCAACTGTTCAGGCAGCTCGGCGCCGCGCGCGTCACGGTCATGGACTTCGACACCCGCCGCGACTGCCAGGAGCGCGGACGGCTGCGGCGCATCGAGGAGGCGAGCGGCGTGTTCTTCACGGGTGGCAACCAGCTGCGCCTTACCACGCTCCTCGGCGGCACTCCGGTGGCGAAGCTCATCCGCCAGCGCAACGCCGGCGGCGTCACCGTCGGCGGCACCAGCGCCGGCGCGAGCATCCTCTCCGAGCACATGATTGCCGCGGGCGATGAGGGTTCATCGATGATCGCCGGCAGCGTGCGGCTGGCACCGGGGCTCGGGCTCACCAACCGCTTCATCATCGACCAGCATTTCCGCCAGCGCGACCGCCTGGGACGACTGCTGACGGCGCTCGCTTACAACCCATTCGCGGTGGGCATCGGCCTCGACGAGGACACCGCGGCCTTCATCGGCCCGGACGAGACGGTGGAGGTCGAGGGCAGCGGCGGCGTCACGATCGTCGACGGCTCCGAAGTGAGTTACTCCTCGATCGACAGCGTCGAGGAGGGCCAGCCGGTGTGCATGCTCGGCCTGAGGCTGCACATGCTGGTCACCGGTGCCACCTTCAACCTGCACACGCGCGTTGCCACCGCCGGTGCGCTGCCGCAGTCGAAGGAGTGACTGACAGACCAAGGACCCTGACACGCGCGACCGCTTGCCTTGAATAACTATTACTACGATTCCCGCGAGCAACAACCATGCGCATCCTCGATCGATCGGTTTACGTCGGCCCTTCACTCTACGCACGTTTCCCCGTCATCCGCCTGGAACTCGACCTCGGCGCGCTGGAGACGTGGCCCACGGGCCGCCTCGGGGAGCCCTTCGTAGCGGCACTCGCAGCCGCCCTGCCCGGGCTCGCCGAGCACGGCTGCTCGTACCGTGAGCCGGGAGGGTTCCTGCGCCGCATGCGCGAGGGCGAAGGCACCTGGCTCGGCCACGTGCTCGAGCACGTGGCCATCGAGCTGCAGAACACAGCCGGCGAGGAGGTCACCTTCGGCAAGACCCGCGCCGCCGGGCCGCCCGGGGTCTACACCGTGGTGTACGAGTACGCGCAGCGCGACGAGGGTATCGCAGCGGGCGAGCTCGGGCTGCGACTGCTCGTCTCGCTGTTGCCCGGGGAGCTGCGTCCCGCCGATGGCGTGCCGGCCGACTGGAACTGGGCCGAGGCACGCGATCAGTTCATCCGCTTCGCGCAGCGCCGCGCGCTCGGTCCCTCGACCGCCTCGCTGGTACGCGCGGCGGAAGCGCGCGGGATACCGTGGCTGCGTCTCAACGAGCAGTCGCTGGTGCAGCTCGGGCACGGCAAATACCAGCAACGCCTCCAGGCGACCGTCACCGGTCGCACTCCGCACATCGCCGTCGAGCTCGCGAGCGACAAGGAGGAGACCAACAAGATCCTCGCCAGCCTGGGGCTGCCCGTGCCGCAGCAGGAGCTGGTGCAGAGCGAGACCCAGGCGCTGCGCGCTGCGCGGCGCATCGGTTTTCCGGTGGTCACCAAGCCCTACAACGGCAATCACGGCCGTGGCATCTCGATTCGCCTCACGAGCGAGGAGGAGGTGGCGCATGGCTTCAAGGTTGCGCGCGAGCACTCGCGCTCGGTGGTCGTCGAGAGCTTCCTCGAGGGCGACGATCACCGCCTGCTGGTGGTGAACGGCGAGCTGGTCGCCGCCACGCGCCGCACGCCCGGGCACGTGGTGGGCGACGGCGAGCACACCGTCGCCGAGCTCGTCGACCTCGTCAACCAGGACCCGCGCCGCGGCGTCGGTCACGAGAAGGTGCTCACGCGGCTCGAGCTCGACGTGCAGGCGCACAAGATGCTCGAGCGCGCCGCGCTCACCGCCGGCTCGGTCCCGGAGCAAGGGCGGGCGGTGTACCTGCGCTCGACCGCCAACCTCTCCACCGGCGGCACCGCCACCGACGTCACCGACGTGATCCATCCCGACAACCGCGAAATGGCCGAGCGGGCGGTACGCGCGATCGGGCTCGATGTCGGCGGCGTCGACTTCCTGTCGAAGAACATCACCGAGAGCTACCGCAAGATCGGCGGGGGTATCTGCGAGGTCAATGCCGCGCCGGGCTTTCGCATGCACGTCGCGCCGAGCGAGGGCACGGCACGCGACGTGGCGGCCCCGGTGATCGACATGCTGTTTCCGCCTGGTGCCCCCTCGCGAGTGCCGATCGCCGCGATCACCGGCACCAACGGCAAGACCACTACCGCGCGCATGCTGTCGCACATCAGCAAGATGGCCGGCTACGTGCCCGGCCTCACCACTACCGACGGCGTCTATATCGACGGCCAGCGCACCGTGCAGGGCGATATGACCGGGCCGGTGTCGGCGCGCATGGTTCTCGCCGACCCGCAGATCGACATCGCGGTGCTCGAGACTGCGCGTGGCGGGCTGCTGCGCGCCGGGATGGGGGTGAACGAGGTCAACGTCGGTGCGGTGCTCAACGTGCAGCCGGACCACCTCGGGCTCAAGGGTATCGAGACGCTCCAGCAGCTCGCCGAGGTGAAGCGCATCGTCGTCGAGGTGGCGAGCGACTGTGCGGTGCTGAACGCCGACGATGCGCTGGTGCTGAAGATGTCCGGTTACACGCAAGCCAAGCATCTCTGCTACGTCACCATGAATCCGCAGCACACCCTGGTGCGCGAGCACATACGCGCCGGCGGGCGCGCCTGCGCTCTGGAGGCGGGGGTCAACGGTCAGATGATCACGCTCTACGACAAGAACGGTCACATTCCGCTCCTGTGGACGCACCTCATCCCGGCGACGCTCGAGGGTCGCGCGACCCATAACGTGCAGAACGCCATGTTCGCAGCAAGCATGGCGTTCTCCCTGGGCATCAAGCTCGATGCCATCCGCCAGGGCCTGCGCACCTTCGACTCGACCTTCTTCCAGGCCCCGGGCCGCATGAACGTGTTCAACGAGCACCCCTTCAAGGTGTTGTTCGACTACGGACACAACGCGCATGCAGTCGCGGCCATGACCGATCTCGCGCAGCGTCTCGATGTCATGGGCCGGCGCATCGTGGTGCTGGCAGGACCCGGCGACCGGCGCGACGAGGATCTCATCGCCATCGCCCGCGCGGTGGCGGGCCGCTTCGACCATTACATCTGCCGCCGCGACGATGCGCTGCGCGACCGCAAGAGCGACGAAGTGCCGCGCATCCAGGCCGCGGCACTGCGTGCCGCGGGGGTGGCCGAGGCGGCGATCTCGATCATCCCCGACGAGCAGGAGGCCATCGCCGCGGCGCTCAACATGGGACAGCCCGGGGATCTGCTGCTCATCTTCGCCGACGCGCTGATTCGCTCGTGGAAGCAGATCACCAAGTTCAAGCCGGCAGGGGCTGCGGTGGCGCCGAGCGCACCGCCGCCCGCGCCGCTCAGCGAGCCGAGCGGAGACGGCGCCTATCGTGCCGCCGAGGCGCCGGCGGCGGCGTTCAGCCTCGAGGGCCTGATCCGCGACGAGCGCGGCGTCCACTTCGCCCCGGAGGCCGCCGACTGAGCGAGCCAACTCAACTGCCGTTCGAGGCCTCGCGGCGCCTCACGGGTGCTAACCTGTTTTTTGCCGGCTGCGGGGCGCAGCTCGAAACCGCCGGCCTCGCGGCCGACGCCGCGCTGCTCGTCGGCTGGCGTACACGCGTCGAGCGCGCGCGTGCGCACCTCGGCTGGCGCATGCCCGGCGTCGTGGCGCGTACGCACGCAGGTGGCGCTTCGCTCGCACTCGCGGCGCCGGTCGATGCGCTCTTTACGGCCACGGAGGTCAACGAGTGGGCGCTATGCGCCACGCTCTTCGCGCAGGACGCCGGGCGATGGGCCGGGCTCGAGGCGGCGCTCGTCGCGGCAGCGCTCGAGGACGCGGCAGTGCCCGATCTCGAGTTCGAGCCGGTGCTCGCGGAAGCGCCGGCGCTGCGCCGCTTCGCGCGCCTTGCCGCGCGCGAGGCGCGCCCGGAACTGCGCGCGCTGCTCGCGCAGGCCGCCGTGCGCGGCCTGCCACACGCGCTCGATGATGAGCTGCTCACCCTCGGGTCCGGCAGCGGCGGGTGCGACTTCGCGCTCACGGCGCTGCCGGAGGTGCAAGCGGTGCAGTGGGAGGAGCTGCACGACATACCGACCGCAGTCGTGACCGGCTCGAACGGCAAGACCACCAGCGTGCGGCTGCTGGCCGCCTGCGCCGCCGCGCGCGGCTGGCTGCCCGCCTATTGCTGCACCGACGGCGTGTTTCTTGGCGCCGAGACGCTCGAGAGCGGCGACTATTCCGGACCTGCGGGGGCGCGGCGCGTGCTGCGCGAGCGCCGTGCCGGCTGTGCCATCGTGGAGGCGGCGCGCGGCGGGATCCTGCGTCGCGGCATCGCCGTGTCGCTGGCGCAGGTGGCGCTGGTCACCAATGTGAGCGCCGATCACTTCGGCGAGTACGGCATCGACGATCTCGGCGCGCTCGCCGACGTGAAGCTCGCGGTCGCGGGCGTGCTGCGCCCCGGGGGTGTCCTGGTGCTGAGCGCCGACGATGCGCAGCTGGTCGCGAAAGCCGCGAAGCTTGCGCAGCGCTTCGGGGATGCGCCGTCGCTCGGGTGGTTCTCGCTCGATGCCGACACGGCGGCGCGGCGCGCGCAGGCGAGCGGCGCGCATGCGAGCTGCGGCGTGCGCGACGGGCGCCTCATGCTGCGACGCGGGGGCGCGGAGTATGACCTCGGCGCCATCGCTGCCATGCCGCTCAGCGTCGAGGGCAGCGCCACCTACAATGTCGCCAACCTGGCGGGCGCCGCCATCGCGGCCGCCGCGCTCGGCGTGCCGGCGGCCGACATCACGGCGGTGTTCGCCGCTTTTGGCGCGAACGTCAACGACAACTTCGGGCGCATGATGCGCTTCGAGCGCGACGGCGTGCGCATACTCGTCGACTATGCGCACAACCCGGAGGGACTGCGCGGCCTGCTGCGCGTTGCCGAGTATCTGCGTGGCGGCGGTGGCAGGCTGGGCCTGCTGCTCGGCCACGCCGGCAACCGCCAGGATGCCGAGATCGAGGCGCTGGCGCTGGCGGCGGCGGAGTTTCATCCCTCGCTCATCGTCATCAAGGAGAACGAGGCGCACCTGCGCGGCCGTGCGCCCGGGGAGATCCCGCGCGTCATTCATGCCGCATTGCGGAGTGCCGGACTGCCGGAGTCCTCGCTGCCGATGCGCACCAGCGAGCTCGAGGCGGTGCGCTGCGCCCTCGAGTGGGCACGGCCCGGTGACGTACTGGCACTGCCGGTGCACTCGGCGGCCGCACGCGGTGCGGTGCTGGCGCTGCTCGCCGCCGCTGCGCCTGCGCGCGCCGCGCGCTAGTCGGCGGCGCGCTGCTCGGGAGCCCAGCCGCGCGGGTTGCGCAGCCAGTCCGGCTCCGGCAGCTGGGCGAACACCTCGCGCAGTGCCTCGCTCCAGCGCTTGCGGATGCTGGCGAAGTAGGCGTTGTCGTCATCGATGCTCACGTGACGCGCGATCGCGAAGCGATCACGCTTCACCATCACCAGATCGAGCGGTAGCCCGACGGAGAGATTCGAGCGGATGGTGGAGTCCATCGAGATCAGCGCCGCCTTGGCTGCCTCGTTCAGGCTGCTGCTGCGGCGGATCACGCGATCAATGATCGGCTTGCCGTATTTCGACTCGCCGATCTGGAAATAGCTGGTCTCGGCCGTAGCCTCGATGAAGTTGCCGGGCGAGTAGATGCTGAAGAGGCGCGGCTCCTCGCCGCGGATCTGGCCGCCGAGGATGAAGCTGGCGTTGAACTCCACCGCGAACTGCTTGAGCGCGGGCGCATCACGCCGATAGGCCTCGCGCAATGCCTCGCCGACGCACTGCGCCGCCTCGAACATGTTGCGGCAGCCGAACAGCGTGACCCCGGCTGCGGTCTCGGCCGCCTCGAGGTTCTCGCGCAGCACGCTGGTCACCGCCTGGGTGATGGCCAGATTGCCGGCGCTCTGCAACACCAGCACCCGCGCGCCCGGCTTCTGAAACACCACGGTCTTGCGGAAGGTGCTGATCTGGTCGACGCCGGCGCTGGTTCTCGAGTCCGAGAGGAACACCATCCCGGTATCGAGCAGGATGCCCACACAATAGGTCATGGATTGCAGGTCTCCGCTTTGGTCGCCGAATTCATTGCTCACCGGAAGTGGTCGCCGCAACGCTGACATCCAGCACCTCGCGGCCGCCGCCGCGGCGCACGCCGCGCACCGGCGCAGCATCCAGGTAGTCGCGCCCGACCGCAAGGCGGCAGTGCTTCGGCCCCATCGGCTCGAGGTGCGTTACGTCGATACCGAGCCAGCCCTGTTGCTCCGGCAGCCAGGCATCCACCCAGGCGTGGCTCGCCGAGTCGCTGTCGTCGACGCTGCAGAGGTAGCCGCTCACGTAGCGCGCCGGGATCCCGGCCGCGCGGCAGCAGGCGATAAACACGTGCGCCTGGTCCTGGCAAACGCCCTGACCGCGGGCGAACGCCTCGGCGGCCGAGTCCTCGACGCTGGTGGTCCCGGGCATGTAGCGCACCGCCTGGTACACGCCGCTCGCCAGGCGGTAGAGACGCTCGCGCAGGCTGCCAGCGCCCGCGAGATGCTCGCGGGCGAGCAGCACCATCTCCGCGCTCGCGACGGTGAGGGGCGTCGCCGCGAGATACGCAAGCGGCGAGAGCGTGCCGTCGAAGCGTACGAACTCCTCGTCCCCGGCCATCTCCACCACGCCGCGCACGTCGATCTCGATGGCGCGGTGCGGCTCCTCGAGCGTCAGCAGGTGCGTGATGTTGCCGTGCGCGTCCAGCTGCTCGGTACGCCGCCCGGGCGCGCGGATGCTCCAGGAGAGCACGCGCTGCGCCCCCTCGCGGCGCGGCGTGAGGCGCAGCGTCTGCGCGGTGTACTTGACCGGTTCGTCGTAGCTGTAGACGGTGCGATGAAGGATGCGCAGCTGCATGTCGGGTGAATTCCGGGTGCGCGTCGCGCCTAGTGGATGCCCGAGGGCACGAGGAAGTCGTTCGCGATCCGCTCGCCGAGATCGCGCAGCCGTCCCTGGAAGCGGTCGAGGAACGGTGGCACGCCGTCGGCACACAGCTCCTCGAAGCGTCCGAAGTGAAACTGCGCGTGCAGCTCCCCGGCGCGGCGCAGCGTC
>Ga0335080_10004643_pt1 | contig 14005 bp, 11 predicted proteins | sample Lox_Sample_34_FD_206720 | JGI IMG/M metagenome (GOLD analysis project Ga0335080, IMG submission 206720) | Soil microbial communities from Loxahatchee National Wildlife Refuge, Florida, United States - Lox_Sample_3.4 | ecosystem: Environmental > Terrestrial > Soil > Wetlands | place: USA... | reverse complement strand
AAAGCGGCGACGCCCGCCGAGCGCAACCGGTCGAGCTCGGCGCGGGCCGCCCCTTGCGTGGCGACGCGCCGCAGCGCGAACGACAACGGCACGAGCGCGACGCCGGCGGTGCCGCTGCCGTCGAGGCCGGCGGCGCGGACGGCGGCGAGCAGCGAGTCGGCCGCATCCTCGGACGCGACCGGCCCGACGTACACCCGGTACCAGGAGGTGCCCCGGACCTCGAGCGGCGCGACCATCGGCAGGAAGCCGCGGCCCCGCGCCGTGTCGGCGTCCTCGAGCGCCTGCGAGAAGCTGGTCCACGCCGAGAGCTGCACGGCGAACGGCAGCGTATCGACGGCGTGCGGCGCCAGGCTCCGGAACGCCGGAGTGACCGGCGCCGACGGCTCCTCCGGACCGGCGTCGGCGGACTCCCCCCAGCCGAGCTGCCGGCGGAAGTTGACGACCGCCGCGGCAGCAGCCAGCACCAGGACCAGCGCGTACGCGCCCACGCGGCGGCGGCGCGATGCTCCCGCGCCGAGGGGCCGGCGCAGGATGGGCCGGCCGGGGACGTGCGGCTCCGGCGGTCGCGACGCCGCGGGCGCCGTCGGCGCCTCCGTCGAAACGTCAGCCCGCGGCTCGGCCGCCCGGGCGTTGTCCGGCGTCTCGCCCTCGGGCGCCGGCTCCACCGCCGCCGCGCTCTCGGGCGGCGACACCGCTTCGGCCCGGCTCGTCGCCGCCGGGGCCGCGTGGCTCGCGGGCGTCGTGTCCGGCGACGGCCCGAGGGCCGGCAGGTGCGCCGCCTCGGCCGCGCCGGCCCAGGTGGCGAGCAGGGGCGTGCCGCGCTCGAGGGCCGCGCGGATTTCGGGCGCGGCGGCGAGGTCGGCGTCCGGATGTCCCGGGGCGAGGGCCACGAGCCCGTCCACGCCCGACGCGAGCACGCCGAGGCAGTCGGGGGGCAGGAAGAGCAGCATCACGGCGTGCTCGTGGCGGAAGCCGGCCGACAGGCGCCGCCACCGCGGGCGGGCCATCATGCGCGCCGGATCGGGCGAGAACGTGCCGGCGGGAACGAAGAAGAGCGAGCCCTCGGGCTGCGCGCGCGCGATGCGCGAGAGCGAGGCCCCGTACTCGAAGACGTCGACGATCCCGTCCTCGTTGGACTCGCCCGCGACGGCGTGCAGGCGCGGCTCATCCACGTAGCAGTCGATGAGCGCGACGCGGCGGCCGGCGTTGGCGAGCCGGCGCGCGTACTCCCAGGCGGCGGCGGCGGCGCCGTCGAGATCGCCGGTGGCCGGCACCAGCGCGACCAGCGCCGCGTCGGCCGGCAGGGACGGTTCGCGGTCGGTGTCGGGCGGCGCGGCCTGCTCCGGCGGGGTCATGGCCGCGCGGGTTCGCCGGGGCCGCGCGCCGTGATCCAGTACGGCCGGCCGAGGCTGCGGGCCACCGAGTCCGCGCTGGTGCGGTTCGCGAAGGGACCGACGAGCACGCGCCAGTTCTCCGCCGGCGACCCCGGGGTCGCCACGCGCGCCGGATAGCCGGCGTGCGCGAGCTCCGTCGCGAGGTCGCGCGCGAGCCGCTCGTTCTGCGAGGCCGACACCTGCACCCACACCGGCGCGGGGACGGGCGCGGCCGGAATCGCGACCTCGGGAGCGGGCGCCGCCCGCTGCGCCGCGGCGGCGCTCGTGGCGGCGGCCGGCGGCCCCGCGGTCGACGGCGAGGGCCGCGGCGAGGCGGCCACGACCGGCGCGACGGGCCGTGCCGCGGCGGGCGCCACGGCGCGGGCCGCCAGGGTGTCGAGCCGGTGCGCCTGCCGCGCGGCGACCACGGCCGACGCCGGTTTCCAGCGCCCGACGAACCACAGGTCGCCCGCGCCGTCGGCGATCGCGCCGAGGGAGTCGAGCGAGCGCACGTCGCGCGCGACCACGGCCCGGCCCTCCCGGTCGAGCACCACCCCGCCCTCGGAGACGGTGGGCAGGTCGCTGGCCCAGCGCGTGGAGAGCCGCCCGGTGAGCCGGCCCGACGCCACGCCGACGACCCAGGTGTCGTCGCCCGGCCCCGCGGGCTTGACCAGCACGACACGGCCCCAGGGGTCGAAGCGCAGATCGGCGGCGGGCCCCGGGAGCGGGATCGCCGGCCGCTCCTTGCGCAGGAACCGGTCGACCACCGCCAGCTCGCTCTTGGCCCGCAGCGCCACGTAGAGGCGGTAGCCCGACGGCGCGAAGGCCACCGCGACCGGGGTGCCCGTCAGGTGGACGTACCACGCGCGCCACTGGTCGCGATCCTCGAGGACGACGATCCCGGAGTCCGTCGCGAAGGCCACGGCGTCGCCGTCGCGGCTGGCGGTGACCGCGGTGGCGTCCGGCACCGGGGCGGTCACCGGCGGGCCGGCTTCGCGCGAGAGCAGCGAAAGGGAATCGCGCCGGATCACGATCAGGCGCGACCCGATGCCGACGAACGCCTCCCGCACGCCCCCGCCCACGGTGCCGGGCCAGGCCTGCGTGCCCCAGGGCTGCGACTCGATCACGCCGCCCTCGGGCGTGACGACGAGGAACGTGCCGTCGGACGCGAGCGCCGCGAACCGTCCCTTCGGCGCGACCGTCTTCTGGAGCGAGGCGACGAGGTCGAACGCGTCCACGGCGCCCGTGCTGTCGCGGTAGAGCAGGCGGCGGCCCGGCCCGTCCACGCCGATGACGGCGCGCGCCTGCGAGATCCGGCCGCCCGTCTCCCAGTTCTCGGAGGCGAGGCCGGGCAGCCGGTAGGCGCGCAGCGGGCCGCCGCGCGCGGGGAGCCGCACCGCCACGGCCGGCAGGTTGCGCATGCTCTCGGGGACGATCCGGCTCGGGGGCTCGGTGCCGGCGGCGGTGCCGGAATCGCGTCCGGCGCACGCCGTCGCGAGGAGGAGGAGGATCGGGGCGAGCGTCTTCAAGGTCACAAAAATACGGTCCGGAGGCGGGCCGGCAAAGCCCGGACGGGCGTGACCGGCGCGACGGGCGGGACGGCGGCGCAGGACGGGGGCGGCGCCGGCGGCCCGATCGCTAGAACGGCGGCCCCAGGCTCAGCATCCAGTAGCCGCCGTGCCCGGGGCGCTGGAGCGGGATGGCGTAGTCCAGCCGCATGATGGCGATGTCGAACATGTTCACCCGCAGCCCGAACCCGTAGCTCGTGAGCGGCACCCGGACCGCGTTGGGATCGGCGTCGGCGGCCCGCGACCAGCGGACCGAGGAGTTGCCGTTCCAGGCGATGCCGGCGTCGTACCACAGCGCGCCCTCGATGGGCGGGAAGCCGATCGGCAGGAAGCCGAGGGTGAGGCTCCGCACCAGCTGGAAGCGGAACTCGGCGTTGAACACCGCGATGCGGGAGCCGATCAGCTGGTCCACCTCGGGGCAGCCGGTGGCCGAAGGGATGTTGCCGCGCGACGCCGTGCACATCGAGGCGTCGTACGAGCCGAAGGTGTACCCGCGCACCAGGTCGGTGGAGCCGAGGAAGACGGGGAACGCGTCCGCGTCGCGCCCCATGCGGTCGAGGGTCAGGAAGCGCGTGGCGAACGTGAACGGGAACTTGATCATGTCGTAGCGACGGTAGTCCACCAGTACCTGGGTGTACTTCCAGTCGCCGAAGGTGGGCGACACCTCGATCCGGTAGCGCCGGCCGAAGAACGGGCTGGTGTAGCCGAACAGCGAATTGTCGTACACCAGCGCCACCGTCGGCTGCACCAGGTTGAGGTTCGCCCCGGCCACCGTGCTGTCGTTGTAGCCGACCGGTATCCCCGAGGCCGGATCGATGGCGGTCTGCAGGTTCAGCGTGGACTCGTCCACGTTCGTGTAGTGCAGGCCGAGCTCGATCCGCCGGAACCGGTTGATGGGGTAGTAGGTGTCCGCGAACGCCTCCCGCAGGATCAGGCGCTCGATCTGCTGCGTCAGCAGGTCGCTGCCGTTCGGGCCGGCGCCCTGCGTGTACGACGACGCGCCGTAGAAGAACAGCGGCTGCTGCTGGAAGCCGACGTCGTAGTTCCAGCGGTGGCCGTCGTTGGCGTACGCCGCGAGCACCTGCGCCTCCGAGATGCGGCCGTTGACCGCGCCGGAGAAGATCAGCGACTGATTGCCCAGCATGTCCGACAGGGAGATGGTGGTGCCGCCGTACACCCCGCGCCCGAAGTTGTCCCGCTGGTAGCCGATGCTGGGCCGGCTCACGTAGTCGGGCGTGTAGCGCACGTGGTAGGAGTGGAAGGCGAACGAGGCGGTGTCGGGCAGCGCCAGGGTCGCGCTGTCGAGCAGCGCGGCCACGGAAAGCGGCGGCGCGGCGCCGCTGTCGGCGTGCGTCGGCCGGGCGTCCGACGCCCGGAAGGTGCCGCCGCCCGACCGGTAGATGGACGTCGAGACCGGGCTCGCCGCGGGGGCGGCGGGCGCGGCGGGGCTCGTCGGCGTCGCCGGCGCCGCGGGAGCGGGCGCGGCGGGGTTCGTGGGCGTCGTCGGCGCCGTGGGAGCGGGCGCGGCGCCGTCCGCCGGCGGGACCGCCGCCGTCGCGGCCGGGGCGGCGGCCTGGGCGTCGGCGAGGCGCGTCAGCGGCGCGTCGGTCGCGGGCGCGGGCCGGGCGCCCTCGACGAGGGCCACGTCGCTCCGCAGCGGCAGGGCGCTGGCGTTGGCGAGGGTGATCCAGTCCGGCGCGGGCTGGCCGTACGGCGTCCGCTTCAGCGCGCGCGGGTTGTCGATCGCGTAGACGTCGTAGTGCCCGTTCTCGTAATAGGTGATCAGCATCTTGTCGGCCTGGCTCGCCCACGAGATGGCGGGCGACAGGTCGGTGATGCCGGTGATGCCGGTATAGGCGTTGGTCAGCTGGTAGAGCTGCCGGTCGCCCAGGTCGTAGAGGAAGACGTTGTCGATGCCCGAACGATCCGACACGAAGGCGAGCGAGCGGCCGTCGGGCCCCCACACCGGATTGATGTTCTTGCCGCGGTCCATGCCCGGCAGCACCTGGATCGAATCGCCGTCCAGGTAGTACAGGGCGATGCGCATGTTGCTGAAGCGCAGGATGTCGAAGTCGGTCGCCGGGCCGCGGTCGGTGGTGAACGCGATGGTGCGCCCGTCGGGCGACCAGGCCGGCATCAGGTCGGCGTACCGGTCGTTGGTCAGGCGCCGCAGGTTCTGCCCGTCGGCGTCCACCACGTACAGGTCCGACCAGCCGCCGTCGTAGCCGGTGAAGGCGATCTGCTTGCCGTCGGGCGACCAGGTCGGGTCGGTGATCCCGTCCACGTCGAGGCGGTACTGCCCCACGATGCGGTCGTGCGGCACGTCGAGCACGACCAGGTTGTCCTGCCCGCCGCTCTTGGCGGCGAAGGCGAACGACGCGCCGTCGGGCGACCAGGCGCCGGTCGAGTTGATGAACCGCAGGGTCTCGAAGTTGGGGTTGATGGACGAGCGCACCAGCCGCCGCAGCACCCGGCCCGAGTCCGCGTCGGCCAGCCACAGGTCCACGAAGAAGAAGTCGCGCTCCGAGAGGTACGCGACCTCGCGGCCGTCGGGCGAGATCTGCGGCGAGACGTGCAGCGAGCCCTTCGCGGTCTTCTGGGTGAGCAGGGCGCGCGAGAAGTGCCGGGCGCGGTCGTGATCGGCGAGCTGGGGCAGGTACATCTTCTGGACGGCGTCGCGCCAGTCGTCGGAGAACTGGTCGAGCGATTCGCCCAGGACCCGGCGGAACGCCTTGTCGACGCCGCCGGCCATCACGCCGTGGAGGATGGCCCCGATCGCCTCGTCGCCCCACCGCTGGCCGATGTACGCCCAGATCGAGTGGCCGAACCGGTAGGGGAAGATGCGCGGGTCGTAGGTCATCTCCTCGATGGTGGGCAGCCTGCCCTCGACGGCGGCGTCGCGCAGCCACATGGCCGTGTGCGGGTCCACCGGGCCGATCGAGAGGTACTCCGCCATGCCCTCCATGAACCACAGCGGCGGGTTGATCTGGGTGAGCGCCGCCAGGCCCGCGCCCGCGTGCCCGTGGCTGAACACGTCGAACTGGAACGCGTGCACCATCTCGTGCTGGAGCACGTGCTCCAAGTCGGCGTAGGAGCCGGTGAACGGCACCACGATGCGGTGCTTGAACGGCTCGGTGAAGCCGCCGGTGCCCTCGCCGACGTCGCCCTCGGTGGCGTTGGTCTGCTCGAAGTCGGACGACGACGCGTACAGGAGCAGCGGCTTGCGCTCGATCCACTGCTGCTGGAGGATCCGCGACAGGCGGGCGTACCCGCGCTCGGCCATGCGCGCCGCGTCGAGCGCGGCGACCCGCTCGTGGCCGTAGTAGTAGACGTCGAAGTGCTGGGTCTCGATGATCCGCCAGTCGAAGTGGCCGTACTGCACCTTGTTCTGCCCGAAGTACTGCGCGCGGGCGCCCGGCGGCCGCACCAGGAGCGCGAGCCCGATCAGCAGGAGTGCGAACGTGCGCTTCACCGAGGCTCCTCTCCCGTCCGGGCCGGACGGAGCGGGGCGTCGCCCCACAATCCTTCCAGCTGGTAGAACTCGCGCAATGCCGGGTGGAACACGTGCACCACCAAATCCACGAAGTCGAGCAGCACCCACCGCCCGCCCGCGAGCCCCTCGACGTGGTGGGCCCGCACGCCCCGCTCCTGCAGGTCCTCCACCACGTGCTCGGCGATGGCCCGGACATGCGTGTCGGACGTGCCCGACACCACCACGAAGTAGTCGGTCGCGTCGCTCAGCTGCCGCAGGTCGAGCACGACGGCGTCCACCGCCTTGCGGTCGGCGCAGGCGGCCTCGACCCAGCGCAGCACGTCCGGCGATTCGGCGCGCTTCGGGCGCCGCCGCGCCGGCCGGCGCACCGGCCTCCGATTGGTCATAGCCTCGCGGACGTGGAAAGGTTCCCTTCGGGCGCGCCGTCCTCGACCTGGTAGAAGACGCCCCACGCGCCGGGCCCCACGTGCGCGGCCAGCACGCCGGTGGCCGGCGCCACCAGCACCTCGAGCGGGTGGTAGCGCGCGGCCAGGGCGCGGCGAACCCGCTCGGCCAGCTCGGGCGCGTCGGCGTGGGCGACGCCGAGGCGGAGCCGGCCGCGCGCCGCGGGCAGCGCGCGGTCGAGCAGCCGGTACACGCGCTCCAGCAGGGCCGCCTGCCCGCGCACCCGTGCCGCGGCGATCACCTTGCCCTCGCGGTCCAGCGAGAGGATCGGCTTCATGTCGAGCAGGCCGCCCAGCCACGACTGGACGCGCGAGACCCGGCCGCTGCGGAGCAGGTACTCGAGCGTGTCCACCGTGAGGAACATCCCGGACTGGCCGCGCACCCGCACCAGCTCGGCGGCGATGGCGGCCGCGTCCCACCCCGCGTCGGCCAGCTCCGCGCCGCGCAGGGCCAGGAGCCCGATGCCGAAGGAGGCGCTGCGGCTGTCCACCAGGTGCACGCCGCCCGCCGCGAAGCCGCGCCGCGCGGCCTCGGCGTTGGCGTAGGTGCCCGACAGGGCGGAGGAGAGCAGCACGGCCACGACGCCGTCGGCGTCGGCGCGCGCGTGCTCGAACGCCGCGGAGAACTGCGCCGGCGACGGCTGGCTGGTGGTGGGCGGCGGCCCGTCGCCGCGCAGGCGGCGGTAGAACTCCGCCGGCTCGAGCTCGACCCGGTCGAGGAAGGTCTCGTCGCCGAACAGCACCTGCAGGGGCACGATGTTGATGCCGTACCGGTCCAGCACCGCGTTGGGCAGGTCGCAGGCGCTGTCGCACACGATGGCCACGCGCTTGCTGGCGGTGGTGAGCAGGCGGTGCTGTTCGCGCATGTCGTCGGCCTTGCGCGTGACGACCTCGCCCCACGTCTCGGCGATGCGGAAGACCGCGTCCGCGTCGTCGGTGTGGATGTGGATGCGCAGCAGGTCGGCGGTGCGCAGGGCGAGCAGGGAGCCGCCCAGCCCGCTCAAGGCCGCGCGCGCCTCGGCGGAGCTGGGGAGCCGGTCGCCCCGGACCAGGGCCTCGGTGCAGAAGCGGTAGTCCTGCTCGGCCGAGACCGCGGCGAGCGCCGCGGGCGCGGGCGTGTCGCCTGCCGGGGCCGGCACCTCGGTGGCGCGCATCCCCTTCTCGATCAGGCGCACCACGCCTTCGAGCATGCGCACGAAGCCCTTGCCCCCGGCGTCCACGACGCCCGCGGCCTTGAGCACGGGAAGCTGGTCGGGCGTGCGCTGCAGCGCCTCGTCGGCCTGCGCGAGCGTGCGGCGCATCATCGGCACCAGATCCGCGTGCTCGCTCGCCGCCTGCTCCGCGCCCTTGGCCGCCTCGCGCGCCACGGAGAGGATGGTGCCCTCGACCGGCTTCTCCAGAGCTTCCTGCAGCCGCTCGAAGCCGCGCCGGATGGCCGCGGCCAGCTCGTGCGAGCGCACCCGCACGCGCTGCCCGATGCCCTCGTGAAAGCCGACGAGGAAGTGGGACAGCATCATGCCGGAGTTGCCGCGGGCGCCGCGCACCGAGGCCTCGGCGGCGGTGCGCGTCACTTCCGGCAGCGGCGCGTCGCCCAGGCGGTGCAGGGCGTCGGCGACGGACCGCACGGTGTGCGAGAAGTTCGTGCCGGTGTCGCCGTCCGGCACGGGGTAGACGTTGATGCGGTTCAGCTCGTCCCGGCCGGCCACCACCCAGGCGGCGGCCGCCAGGAGCGAGCGCCTGAGGCGACGGCCGTCGAGGTAGCCGATCGCCGTGTTCACCTCGCTACTCCTTGACCACCCACACCCGGATCTCGGGCTTCACGTCGGCGTGCAGGCGGATCGGCACCTTGTAGACGCCGAGGGCCTTGATGGGCTCGTCGAGCTCGATGGCCTTGCGGTCCACCGTGAGGCCCTCGGCCTGGAGCCGCTCGGCGATGTCGCCCGCGGTGACCGAGCCGAACAGCTTGTCGCCTTCGCCCGCCTTCATCGAGAAGGAGAGCGAGACGGCCTCGAGCTTGGCCGCGGCGTCGCGCGCGCCGGAGACCTCGGCCGCGACCTTGCGGTCGCGCTGCCGCTGCTCGGCGTCGAGGCGGCGGCGGTTGCCGTCGGTGGCGAGGTAGGCGAGGCCGCGGGGCAGGAGGAAGTTGCGCGCGTAGCCGTCCTTGACGGTGACGACCTCGCCCGCGCGTCCGAGCTTCTCGACGTCGTCGCGGAGAATCACGTCCATTAGGGTTGCCCTCGGGAGTTGTGGGCGGCGCGCGCCAGGCGCAGCCGCCAGTCCACCAGCGTGTCGGTCAGGCCCAGGAGCAGGGCCGCGGGCGCCAGGAGCCACCACAGCAGCGCGGTGCCGACCACGATGACCAGCGAGGCCAGCGCTCCCGTGAAGCCGGCGGCGACGGCCACGGCCGCCAGCACGGCGACGCCGCGCAGCAGGTACAGGCCGCCGAAGAAGATCAGCAGGTTGCCGCCCAGCGCCCGGGCCCAGCCGAGCCGCGGGAGTACGACGATGAGGAGCGAGAGCGCCACGCCCCAGATGAGGTGGTCGTTGAAGCGGAACGCGGCGAGCGGCGGCAGCGGCTCGCTGTCGGGCTGGCGCGCGATGCGGTGATAGAGCGCCCAGGCCAGCGCCAGCGCCGCCAGGCTCTGCAGCAGCACGATGCCCGGCAGGTAGCCGCCGAGCAGGTGGAGCCCGGTCTGGATGGACTGCTGCAGGCTCTCGCGCAGGTCGCTCCCCACCGGCGCCACGAGGTCCAGGAGCTGCCGGCTCTGGAGGAAGTAGTGCTGCTCGGCCATCCCGACGAGCTTCGCGCCGCTGAGGCCGGTGGCCGCCATGAGCAGCGCGGCCGCGGCCGCCGCGCCGCCGACGGCGGCGAGCGTGGACGCGACGAAGCCGCGCATCCGGCCGATCGTGAGCACGATGATCAGGCTCCCGGTGAGCAGCACGACCCAGCCCCGCTCCAGCTGCGCGAAGTCGTCGGCGCCGCCCTGGAGCAGCCACACGGCGAACAGCACCAGCGCCGCGGCCACCACCAGGTCCCGCCGGGCGGGCCGCTGGGCGACCAGATATGCCGCCAGCGGCGCGACGACCAGCGCGACCGGAGCGAAAAAAGCGATCCCGAGGAAGTAGCTGAGCGCCCCCAGGATCAGCGGGCCGAGCCTCCGGCTACTGGCCGTACCCTTTGATGTAGGGCAGCAGCATCAGTTGCCGCGCCCGCTTGATGGCGGTCGAGATCTGGCGCTGGTGCCGGGCGCACATGCCCGACAACCGGCTCGGCAGGATCTTGCCGCGATCCGTGAGGAACCGGCCCAGGGTGCGGTCGTCCTTGTAGTCCACCACCCGGACGCCCGCCTCGCACACCGGACACGTCTTGCTGCGCGTTCTCATTCTTCTTCCTCCTCGACCGCGGCCACGACGGCCGGCTCGACCGGCACCGGCGCGGGCGTCGCCGCCTCGGCCAGCACGACGAGGAAGCGCAGCACCCCGTCGTCCAGCTTGACGGCGCGCTCGAACTCCGGCAGCGCCGACGGCTCCGCCTCGAACTGCGCGATGACGTAGTAGCCGGTGTCGTGGCGCTTCATCTTGTACGTCAGGGTGCGCTTGCCCCAGTGATTCACCGTGACCTGGACCCCCGCCCCGAGGAGGGCGTGAAACCGGGCCAGCCGTTCCGACACGGCGGGCTCTTCCAGCGCGCTGTTGAAGATGTAGACGACTTCGTATCGGCGAGTCACGACCGACACCTCCCCTTTGGTCTGTACGGCCCCCGCCAGGTGTTAGCGGGAGCAGGTGGTTTGTACGACGCCGGGAATCTACCCGGTAGACCGAGGATCGGGAAGGACGAGGAGGTGATGACGTGATGCAAGTGATGAGGTGATCAAGTGATGAGGGAGGTCGGCCGTCTGCGGACTGCCCTCATCGCCTCATCACCCCATCACTTCATCACCTTCCCGTCAGAGCAACATCCCCGCGATCGTCGCCGACATGAAGTTCGCGAGCGTGCCCGCGAGCATGGCGCGGAAGCCGAGCCGCGCGAGGTCGTGCTTGCGCTCCGGCGCCAGGGCGCCGATGCCCCCGATCTGGATGCCGACCGAGCTGATGTTCGCGAAGCCGCACAGCGCGAACGACGCGATGGTGAACGAGCGCGGGTCGAGCGCCGCCTTCATCGTGCCCAGCTGCGCGAAGGCGATGAATTCGTTGAGCACCGCCCGCGTGCCCAGCAGGCTGCCGATCGCGCCGGCGTCGTGCGCGGGCACCCCCATCGCCCAGGCCACGGGCAGCCCGACCCAGCCCAGCACCGTCTGGATGCTGGCCGGGAACCAGCGCACCAGCCCGTGCACCCACCCGAAGCCGCCGTTGAGGAGCGCGATGATCGCGATGAACGACACCAGCATCGCGATCACGTTGAGCATCAGGTACAGGCCCTCGGTCGTGCCGCGCGACGCGGCGTCCACGACGTTCACGTCGGTCTTCGGCACGTCGAGCTTCACCACGCCGAGGGTCTCGGGCTGCTCGGTCTCAGGCTCGAGCAGCTTGGCCATCAGGATGGTGCCCGGCGCGGTCATGATCACGGCGGTGAGCAGGTGCCGCGCCTCGATGCCGAAGGCGATGTACGCCGCCATGATCGAGCCGGAGACGTGCGCCATCCCCGCCGTCATCACGGTCATCAGCTCGGACTGGGTCATCTTGTTGAGGTACGGCCGGATGGTGAGCGGCGCCTCCGTCTGGCCCATGAAGATCGAGGCCGCCACGTTGAGGCTCTCGGCGCCGCTGGCCTTGAGGATCTTGTTCATGGCGAACGCCATCCCGCGCACCACCACCTGCATGATGCCGAGGTAGTAGAGGATCGCCATCAGGGCCGAGATGAAGATGATCGCGGGCAGGATCTGGAAGGCGAACACCACGCCGACCTTGGCGTGCTGCGCGCCGAGATCGCCGAACACGAACGACGAGCCGTCGTAGGAGAAGCTCAGGATCCTGGTGACGACGTCGCCGAACCAGCGGAACAGCTTGATGCCGAAGGGCACGCGCAGCACGAAGATCGCGAAGCCCACTTGGAGCGCGAGGCCCCAGCCGATGGTGCGCCAGGCCACCGCCTTGCGGTCGCGGCTCAGCAGGTAGCCCACGCCGAGGAACAGCGCGATGCCGACGAGGCCGATGAGGCGGGTGGAGAACGCGACGGGGCTCCGGGTCGGGGCGCCGGAGGCCGGAGGCGCCGGGACCTGGGCCGCGCTCGAGACGGTGTCGCCGCGCGTCGGACCGGCCGCCTGGCCCGGGACGCCGGAGCCCGCCCGCGGTTCCCCGGTTCCCGCACCCCGGACGCCGGTTCCCGGCGTCTGGGCCACCGCCGCCGACACGGTGTTGTACACGAAGCGCGGCAGAGTGAAGACCGCCAGCGCCGCCGCGAAGGCCACGGCGAACGAGAACAGGACTCGGCGCACGCTCATCAGGGCGTCCTTTCGTCGCTTCCGGGATCGCCGGCGTCTTCGGCCGGCTTCACGCGGCGGTTGAAACGCGCCATCGCGCGCTCCGCCCCTTCGCTCATCCAGCATTCCACGCCCTCGGCCATCACCGGCAGCAGGTCGGTGACCGCGGCGCGCTCCTCGGCCGGCATCGGCGCCAGCATGAACTCGGCGAGGTCGTCCAGGTCCGTGGGCGCGGGGCCCACGCCGATCCGCAGCCGCGCGTACCGCTGGGTGCCGAGCGCCGCCTCGACGCTCTTGAGCCCGTTGTGCCCGCCGTCGCTGCCGCCGGGCCGGATGCGGAAGTACCCCACGGGCAGGGCCACGTCGTCCACGAGGACGAGCAGGCCGTCGATGGGGCCGCCGGGCTCCGCCGGGTGGAGCCCCTGCAGCGCGAGGCCGGAGTCGTTCATGAAGGTATGCGGTTTGAGCACGTGGACGGGCCCGAACGGCGTGGGGCCGCCGGTGGCGAGCGAAGGGGGCTCGCGCCGGAACCGCGGCAGGTGCCAGCGCGCGGCCAGCGCGTCGGCCAGCCACCACCCGGCGTTGTGCCGGGTGTCCGCGTACGCCGCGCCCGGATTGCCGAGCCCGACGATCAGCTTCACCTCACGCTGCCCGTCTTACTTCTTGTCCTTCTTGTCCTTCTTCTCCTCGACCTCGCCCTCTTCGTCGGTCGGCTTGCGCTTGCGGATCAGCTCGGGCTCGGCGACCTCCGCGGCACCCTCCGCCGGCGCCGCCACGGCCTCGCCCTCCACCGCCGCACCCTCGACCGCCGCGCCGGCCACCGGCGTGACGACCTCCTCGACCCGCGGCGCGACGACCGTGCACACGGTCAGGGTCGCGTCCATCAGGACGTGCGCGTTGGTCACCAGGAGGTCCGACACGTGCAGCGACTTGCCGATCGTGAGGGCCGTGACGTCCAGCTCGACGCGCTCGGGGATGTCGGCCGGGAGCACCTCGATGGCCACGTTGCGGATGACCTGGTCCAGCGTGCCGCCCTGGTTGCGCACGCCGTCGGGGATGCCGACGCAGTGGATCGGCACCTCGACGCGGACCTTCTCGCCCGCGCGGATGGCGTAGAAGTCCACGTGCACGATGCCCGGACGCACCGGGTGACGCTGCACTTCGCGGATCAGGGAGGGGACGGTCGCGCCGTCCAGGTCCAGCTCGACGATCGTGTTCTCGGGGTGGATCTTCTCGAGCAGCCGGCCGAGCTCCACGCCGTTGACGGAGGCCGAGACCGGGTCACGCCCCCGGCCGTAGATGACGGCCGGCACCTGGCCGCCGCGACGCATCGCGCGCGCGGCGCCGGTGCCCTCGGTGGAACGGGACGCTGCCTTGAGTCGCACGGTCTGAGCCATTTGAGAACCCCTGAATGCGTGAGGCGTGAGGCGTGAGGCGTGAGGGGTGAGAAGCGTACGTGAGACGTGAGAGGTCGAACGGCGTGAGCGGACGGCCATGCGTCTTCTCACTCCGTCTTCTCACTTCTCACCTATCCATCTCACTCCTCACATCTCACCTCTCACCTAAGTTGTCAGTCGAACAGACTCGATACCGACTTGTCGCTGTGCGTGTTCGCGATCGCCGTCGCGAGCAGGCTGCCCACCGAGAGCACCACCAGGCGCTCGTACCGCTTCTCGTTCGGCAGCTGGATGGTGTTCGTCACCGCCAG
>Ga0335080_10004641_pt1 | contig 14008 bp, 15 predicted proteins | sample Lox_Sample_34_FD_206720 | JGI IMG/M metagenome (GOLD analysis project Ga0335080, IMG submission 206720) | Soil microbial communities from Loxahatchee National Wildlife Refuge, Florida, United States - Lox_Sample_3.4 | ecosystem: Environmental > Terrestrial > Soil > Wetlands | place: USA... | reverse complement strand
AGGAGAACGTCTTCCCGGGCACGAAGGTCGGCTCGATCAACGTGAGTCCGACAGTGAACCGGGGTGGCGGTGACACCGTGCTGCCGGGCTCGCTGAGCCTGGCCGACCGCACGGTGACCGTGATTCTGGGCTCCGGCGAGACCGACGTCAGCTACGGCGACGTCAACGCAGATCCTGGGACGCTCAAGATCTGCAAGGACTCGACGGGGACGCCTGCGGTGACGGGTTCGTTCAACTACACGCTCACACCGGTCGCACCGACTACTGGCGATCCGATGACAGTGACGGGAGTGCCGGTGGGTAACTGCGTGGTCGTGTCGACGGAGCTCCCGTACGACTCGACCTGGACGATCACCGAGGCCGCGGTATCGGGCGTCGCCGTAAGCGACATCACCGCACTACCGCTCAACGTCGAGCTGTGGTGCAACGGCGTGGTGACGGCCACGAGCCAGTTGACGTTGACCAACAAGAACACGTCGGCTGGATCGGCCAACGTCACGATCAGTGAAGGTGGCATAGTCACCGAGGTCCACTTCATCAACGCGGATCCGCCGCCGGGCGGCTCCACCAGTGGTGGCAGTACGGGTGGGACCACCGGCAGCAGCAGTGGCGGTGGCAGCACAGGGACGACCAGCAGTGGCAGCAGCGGCGGCGGTGGCGGCGGCGGCAGCTCGAGCTCGAGCTCGGGCAGCAGCTCGTCTGCTCCTTCCGTCCTGAGCGTTGCTCCGGTCGTTTCGCCGACGCCTACGGCTGGCGGTGTTGGGATCGGTCTCGGCACGAGCACGGGCAGCACGTCCGTGACCGCGGCCGAGCTGAAGATCCAGGCCAAGCTCGCCACGCTCCACAAGGAGCTCAACGCGAACAAGGCACTGTTGGCGAAGCTCATGCACGAGAAGGCGGCGGCCAAGACGCTTGCCAGGAAGCACGCTCTGGCCAAGCGGATCGCCGCTCTGAAGGCAGCTGATGTCACTCTGAACAAGGAGATCAAGCTGCTGAAGTCGTGAGTAGCAGGACGTAATGGTTTGGAGAGGGGCGCCTCGGCGCCCCTCTCCAACCTCTTGGTTCGGGGGAACGGGTAAAGGGGGAACGGGAGATGGAGATCAAGCGGCACGATCGGTACGCGACGTCGCGATCGGAGCGGCGGTCCTGGGCAAGGCCGTCGATGATGCCGTTGCAGGCGGTCGCGAAGCTTCGGCTCGAGAACGAGCAGCTTCAGACGGCGCTCGACTCGCGGATCGTGATCGAGCAGGCGAAGGGCATCCTTTCCGAGCGGTTCGCGCTCACCGTCGACGAGGCGTTCACACTCCTCCGCGACGCCGCGCGCAAGAACCGGATCACCGTCCACGCGCTCGCCTCCTCGGTCGTCAGCTCCGCACCAGCCACGCCTCCCCCGCTCCTGGAGGCATTGGGGCGGCCGAAGATGCACTCCGAGCTCACCACCGTTCTGCCTTCGGCCTAGAAGAGCGACGGGCCCAGCTCCGCACGCCGGGCCTCCGGCCTAGACTCGGGGGCATGAGGGTCAGGTTCGCCCCGGGCCCGACCGGGTCGCTCCGCATCGGCAACGCCTTGGCAGTCGCACTCGGTGCCGAGCCGCCCGCGCTGCCGCGGGGCGAGACGCTGCAGGAGATCGATGCGGCTCTTTGACACCTACACGAAGTCGCTGGTCGAGCTGCCGCCGCCGCCCGGGCCGATCCGGATGTACTTCTGCGGGCCGACCGTCTACGCGCGCGCGCACGTCGGCAACGCCCGGCCGTTCGTGATCGGGATGTGGATGCGGTCGTGGCTCCGCGAGACCGGCTACGAGGCGACGCTCGTCCACAACATCACCGACGTCAACGACAAGATCTACGACGCCGCGCCCGGCGCGAGCGCCGAGCTTGCCGAGCGTGCGACCGCCTGGTACCTCGAGGACATCGGCGACCTCGGGCTCGGGATGCCGGACGCGATGCCGAAGGTCACCGAGCTCGTGCCCGAGATCGTCGCCTTCATCGAACAGCTCGTGGATCGCGGCTTCGCCTACCCGGTCGAGGGCGACGTCTACTTCCGGGTGGCGAGCTTCCCGGGATACGGGAGGCTCTCGGGGCAGAAGCCCGAGCAGGTCGAGGAGCAGGAACCGAACGCGCTCAAGGAGGATCCCCGCGACTTCGCCCTCTGGAAGGCCAACAAGCCCGGAGAGGACACGTGGTGGGACTCACCGTGGGGACAGGGCCGCCCCGGCTGGCACATCGAGTGCTCGGTGATGGCCGAGCAGACGCTCGGCCAGGAGTTCGAGATCCACGGCGGCGGTCTCGACCTCGTCTTCCCCCACCACGAGAACGAGCTCGCGCAGTCGCGAGCGCTGGGCCATCCGTTCGCGCAAATCTGGGCGCACAACGGGATGCTCCGGTTCACGGGTGAGAAGATGTCGAAGTCTGTGGGCAACATCGCGTCGACTCGCGAGGTGCTCGACGAATGGGGCCGCGAGGCGCTGCTCGTGTTCTTTCTCGGTGGGCACTGGCGCAAGCCGATCGACTTCTCGGAAGAGACCATGGCGCAGGCGGCGGCCCAGGCCGAGGGCCTCCGTGACGTCTTCCGGGGCGCGTCCGAGCCGGCTCCGGAGGGCGCGTGGGAGCGCTTCGCAGACGCGCTCGAAGACGATTTCAACACCCCTGCCGCCCTCGCGGTGCTCCACCAGTGGCGGGACCACGAGCTCCTCCGGCGAGCATTCGACGTCTTCGGGCTCGGGTCTCTCGGCGAACAGGAAGCCGCTCCCCCAGAGGTGGTCGATCTGGCGCGGCGCCGTCTGGCTGCCCGCTCGGAGCGTGACTTCGACCTCGCCGACAGCCTCCGGGACGAGATCGAGGCCGCCGGCTGGGAGATGCGAGACGAGACGGCCGGCTACAGGCTCTTCCGGCGCCGGTGAGCCCCGATCTGGTCTACGGGCGCCGTGCCGTTCGCGAGGCGCTGCGCGGGCAGCGGGAGGTGCTCGAGCTCTTCGCGACCGAGCGGGCGGCAGCGGCCGAGCCCTGGCTGGCCGAAGCGCGGCCCAGGGTGCGTCCGGACCGCGAGCTGAGCGAGCTCGTGGGGACGCGAGACCACCAGGGCGCGGTCGCACGCGTCGAGCCCTACCGCTACGCCGACGCCTACGAGCTCGCGGAGCGCGGGCGGCCGCTGCTGGCCGTGCTCGACCGGGTCACCGACCCGCGCAACCTCGGTGCGGTCTGCCGGAGTGCGGAAGGGGCGGGAGCGACCGGCGTCGTCGTTCCCGCCCACGGCTCGGCGGTCGTCACGCCTGTGGTCGCGCGTGCCTCGGCCGGCGCGATCGAGCACCTGCCGATCGCGGTGGTAGCGAACCTCGCACGGTACCTGGAAGAGATCAAGGGGCCCGACCTGTGGGTGTACGGCGCAGCGGGCGACGGCTCGACCTCGATGTGGGAGGCGGATTTCTCGGGCGGCGCGGTGATGGTGTTCGGTGCAGAGGGAAAGGGGCTGCGACCGCTCGTCCGTCGCAGCTGCGACGTCCTTGTCTCGATCCCGCTCGGCGGGCAGGTCGAGTCGCTCAACGTCAGCGTCGCCGCGGCGCTTCTCCTCTACGAGGCTCGCCGGCAGCGAGGTGAGAGCTAGATGAGTGACCCGACGCTCTACCTGTTCGACGGCTACAACCTTCTTCACGCCGGTCCCTACGGCGAGCGCCGCGAGCTCGTCGACGCGCTCGTGAGCTTCGTCGCCTCGACCGGAGCACGGGGGGTCGCCGTGTTCGACGGCGCGGGTGACGACTTCGAGATCGGGCGGCTTGCCGTCAGGTTCGCTCCGGACGCCGATGCGATGCTCGAGCGCCTCGCCGCCGGGCATCGGGAGCGCGAGCGGGTGCTGCTCGTCTCCTCCGACGCGACCGTGCTCGGCACCGCCGGCCGCCAGGTTGCGAACCTCTCGTCGCAGACCTTCTTCCGTGACCTGCGCCCCGCTCCCGTGCCCACGCAGCCCCCCGGTGGGCTCGCCGACAGGCTCGACGAGGATACGCTCGCGAGACTCGAGCGGCTTCGCCGTGGCGAGTAGGATCGTTGCAAGCGGGTCCATTGCAAATAGGGCTTGTCTTTTCTGACGGACCTTGCTAGATTCACCTCGACTTAAGGGTGAGGGTTCTCTGCCGATACAGAGAGAAGTAGGGCTCAGGATGGGGGTTACAGCGTGACTGCAAGAACGGCTTCTGTAACGAAGACCGCTCAGAAAGCTCAACGGGAGCTTGAGGATCTGCAGCTCGTCCTCAAGGCACGCAACGGCAGCCAGGCGGCGCTCGACGGGCTGATCCGCCGCTACACGCCGTTCGTCCGGCTGAAGGCGAGCGCGTACTTCCTCGTCGGCGGCGCAAACGACGACCTGATCCAGGAGGGGCTGATCGGCCTCTACAAGGCAGTCCGCGACTTTCGCCCCGACAAGGAGACCTCGTTCCGGTCGTTCGCCGAGCTCTGCGTGACCCGCCAGATCATCACCGCGATCAAGACGGCCACCCGGTTCAAGCACTCCCCGCTGAACACCTACGTCTCGTTCAGCCACACCCCGGCCGGACAGGATCCGGACGGCGACTGCACCCTTGGCGATGCGCTGCCCGGCTCGCACGTCCACGACCCGGCGGTGAGCGTGATCTCGAGCGAGGAGCTGCAGAGCCTCGTCGGCTGCCTCGGCTCGACGCTCTCGCCGCTCGAGGCCGACGCGCTGCGCCTCTATCTCGAAGGATCGTCGTACGAGGCGATGGCCGACGAGCTCGGCTGCGACACGAAGACGATCGACAACGCGCTCCAGCGCGTCAAGCGCAAGATCCTGAACCACCAGCGCGAGCGTCAGGTCCTCGCCTAGAGTCGCACCGTGCGCGCCCCGGTGCGCCGGTCCCCTTTAGGCTCTGTGCCCTGGGCCCGCCCCCGGCACGAGCTGTTGCTCGTCGCGCTCGTCGCCCTGGTCACGCTCACCGTCGTGCAACCACCGAACACGCAGGACCGTTCTCGGCTCTGCCTGTCGCGAGCCATCGTCGCGGGGCGGCTCCACGCCGACCGCTGCATTGCGCGAAGCGAGACAGAGGACTTCGCCGCCTTCGGAGGCCATCTCTACACAGACAAGGCACCGGGAATGTCCGTCTTGGAGATCGGACCGGCGGAGGCGGTACGGCTGCCGCCTCCCGCGCCCGGTCGGTGGGCCGCCGAGGGAGATCTCCGGCTCTGGCTCGTACACGTCCTCGCGACCGGTCTCCCATTCCTCGCCTGCCTGTTGCTCGTCGGTCGGATCTCGGAGGGGCTCGCCCCGGGCTGGGGCGGCGCCGCCCTGGTCGTGTTCGCGCTCGGCACGGAGATGGGCGCTCTCGCGATCACGGGGTTCGACCATGTGCTCACCGGCGCACTCGCCTTCGGTGCGTTCGTGCTTGCCTGGGCGCGGCGACCTCTCGCGGCCGGCGTGGCGGCTGGGCTTGCGCTGACGTCCGAATACGAGGCAGCGGCGATACTCGCGGTCCTCCTCGCGTATGTCGCGCGTGACGGTGTCCGGCCGGTTGTGCTCTACGCCGGCGGAGCGCTGCCGGGCGTCCTGCTGCTCGGAGCCTACGACTGGGCTGCGTTCGGTGCGCCCTGGCATGCGTCCTACCGTTACCTCGGAAACGGCCTGAGGAACGAGCAGCGCTCCGGTGTTCTCGGCATCCACCTCCCCACGGCGCACGGCACCTGGGACGTCCTGGCCGGCCAGAAGGGGTTCCTCGTGGCGGCGCCCGTGCTCATGGCTGCCGCCTACGGCCTGTTCCGTGTCTGGGAGAGCGGCTACCGAGCCGAGGCAGCCGTGTGCACGACGATTTCGGCCTTCTTCATCCTCGCCGACTGCGGCTACTTCCAGCCGTACGGGGGCCTTTCCCCGGGCCCGCGCTTCGTCGGGACTGCGCTGCCGTTCCTGGCGCTCGGCCTCGGGCCCGCATTCGAGCGACTGCCGCGGATCACGGCCGTGCTCGCCGCGCTCTCGATCGTCGCCTCGACCGCGCTGGCGCTGACGTGGCAGCAGGTGGCGTACTATCGCGAATCGGTCTGGGGGGAGATCGCGCGAGCGGCCGCGCAGGGCGGCTCGTCCCGCCTGCTGTCCAGCCTCCCGCGCGACGTCCTGCTGTGGGATCTCAACCGGATCGCGGGCGCCGCGCTCGTCTCGGGCCTCGCCGTGGCGGTCTTTGCCGTCGCCGTCGCGCCTAAGATGATTGTGCGCCGGAGTAGCTCAGCTGGCAGAGCACCGCTCTTGTAAAGCGGATGTCGTGGGTTCGAGTCCCACCTCCGGCTCTCAGGCGCCAGGCATCCGCTCGCCGGCGCGGACGGCCACCGGCAGGCGGTTGGCCGGCGGCGAGAGCGGGCAGACCCAGCGGGGGTCGTAGCTGCACGAAGGGTTGTAGGCGAAGTTGAAGTCGAGCACGAGCCGGTCACCCTCCGTGCCCAGGTCGGCTCCCTTGACCGTGTCGAAGAGGTAGCGCCCGCCGCCGTAGGTCTCGGCGCCCGAGGTCTGGTCGCAGAACGACAGGAAGAGCCCACCGCCGTATCCCATGAGCCAGTAGAGATCGAGAGCGTGGTCCGTTCCGGCGAGCTCGAACTGTGCACGTCCGAATCGGGCGAACGAGATCGCCTCGGTACCGCTGCTCCCGATCCGTGTCTCGCCCGCCTCGACCCGTCCGACCGAGGCGAGCACGCGCGACGCCGGGTCGTAGGGGAAGTACGGGACGCCCGGATACGAAGTGCGCGCCTCCGGAGGGAGGGGCGAGCTCGGGTGGTCGCGGAAGAGCTCGTCACGCGCGGCGACCCACTTCCGCCAGGCCTCTCCGTGGTCGGCCGCTGCCCTCACTCCGGCGTAGATCGCGAACACGCGCCGCTTCCAGTCCAGCAGCTCGAGCTCATCCGTCATCGGTTTCGCATTGCGGCGTCAGCGGCGGGAAGCCGCAGGAGCTCGCGCCTGAACTCGTCGTTCTCCTGCCCCGCTGCGAGGACGAAGCAGTCCCCGGGGTGGAGCTCCATCTCCCCGACCACGACCAGGTGCTTCGCATACATGACGCCGGGCCAGGGGCAGCGGTTGCCGATCTTCTCGAGCTCCCCGACCGTGTTCGGCGGGAGGTAGTCGGCCGCTCCGGACTCGACCGCCGCGAGGATCGCGGCCTGGAGCGTCAGGGTCTTCTCGGGCTCTGGGTCGCCTCTCCAGAACTCCTCCAGCTGGACTTCGGACTCGGGGCTCTCGCTCCTCGACCTCCTCTTGATCGGATCGGTGAGGCACCACGGGTCGAAGCCCGGATCCCCGGGGCGGAGGACCTGCACCGTGGCCGCGGTCGCCGGTGAGGGCGTCTCGGGCCGATCGCCGCGGGACGAGGCCAGCAGAGTGGGCATGGCGAGCAGCTGCCCGAGGCTGAACGCACGATCGAGGCCGCCGTGAATGGCCGCTGCAAGCGTCGGCAACAGCTCCGGGCCTCCCGTGCGAGCGGCGGCGGTCGTGTCGAGCGAGGACTGCACGGCCTCGAGCGACGGCTCGAGCCGCTTGCGAACCGGCTCGTCGGGTGCGAGCGCCGCCACGTCGGCACCCAGGCGCGCCTGCAACGTCTCGAGGGTCGCCCTCATTGCCGTGAGCTGCTGTCCGTCGAGCTCGTGCGGGAGCCGCGGCAGCGGCTGGGGCATCGAGACATCGAGGTGATAGCCGGGGTCGGCTGCCGCATCGCGCGCCCGCGCGAGCCAGTCGGCGGCGAGCTGATAGGCGACCTGCGCGTGAGCCACCGACGCTTCGCTCGCGTACCCCTCGGCCGAGCCGGATGAAAGCAGCTCGTCTCCCAGGGTCCGATAGACGAACGCGCACCACGCGGCTGCTCGTGCGGGCCCCTCCGGGGGAACCTGCTCGAGGAGGTCGTACGCATCGCGCGAGCCGCTCCCGAACGCCGCGACCGCAGCGGTCGAGACCTCCCCGCGGGCTCTGGCCTCTAGTTTGTCCCGCAGGGACACGCCACCTCTACTCCCCGATCGCCTTCATCACGACCCGCTTGCGCCGGCGGCCGTCGAACTCGGCGTAGAAGACCTGTTCCCACGGCCCGAGGTCGAGACGTCCGTCGGTGATCGGCAGCACCACCTGGTGCGCCATCAGGTGGCGTTTCAGGTGGGCGTCGGCGTTGTCCTCCCCTCGGTTGTGGCGGTAGCCCGACACGGGCTCGTGCGGTGCGAGCCGCTCGAGCCAGTCGTCGATGTCGGCGATCAGCCCGCCCTCGGCGTCGTTGACGTAGACCGCGGCCGTGATGTGCATCGGGTTCACGAGCACGAGGCCGTGCTGGATGCCTGACCCGCGCACGAACTGCTCCACGCGGTCCGTGATGTTCACGTAGTCGCGCCTGTGGGGCGTCTCGAACGTCAGGTAGTCGGTTGCGTGCATCACGAGAGCGCGAGCACCAGATCCTCCCAGAGCTCGTCGACGTCTTCCAGTCCGACCGAGAGCCGGAGCAGCCCCGCCGGGATGCGGTCGCCTTCCCACCGATGCCGGTCCTCCATGGTCGAGTTGACGCCCCCGAGGCTCGTGGCGTTCACGATCACGCGTGTCCGCGTCTCGACCGCTCGGGGGTCGGGCACGTCGAACGAGATCAGGCCTGAGAACCCCGGATAGCGAACGACGCCGACCTGGGCATGCCCACGCAGCCTCGCGGCGAGCTCGGACGCCGTCGCCGTGATCCGGCGCATCCGCCTGGGCAGGGAGTCGAGGCCCTTCAGGAGCGATCCTGCTGAATGGGGGGAGCACGCAGCGCCTGTCAGCGTGCGGACGGTGCGCAGGGTTGCCGACCGGTCGGGATCGCGTGTCACCACCGCGCCGCACAGAGCGTCGTGGCTGCCGGTGAGGAACTTCGTGCCCGAGTGGATGACCACGTCGGCGCCCTCGTCGAGAGCCCGGAGGTACACGGGCGTCGACACGGTGGCATCGCAGACGACGAGCCCGCCGTGCGCCCGGGCGGCCTCCCAGTCGGGAAGGGTCAGCATCGGGTTCGAAGGCGACTCGAGCCAGATGATGTCGGCCTCACCCGGCGGCGCTCCCCTCTGGTCGAACTCGACGAAGCGGAGCCCCCAGTCCTCGAGCGACCGGAAGAGGACGGAGGTGCCGAAATACGCGCCCTCGGCCAGGGCGATGGTGGTACCCGGACGCGCCAACGCGAGCACGACGGCCGTCTCGGCCGCCATCCCGGATGCAAAGAGCAGCGCCTCGCCGCCCTCGAGCTTGCCCAGGCGATCCTCGGCGGCTGCGCCGGTCGGATGGGCATACCGGGCATAGAAGAACTCCCGCGGCTCGCCGTTCTCGTCATACGGCCAGATGGTCGACCGGTCGACGCGGGGCATCTGCCGAGCGTATCCGTAGCCGCCGGCGGCTGCGGCACGCCGGCGGCTACGGAGACGTCGACCTCGACGTCAGCTCTGCGGGAGCGTTACGGCGCCTGGTTCAGGTCGAGTGGACGGAGGACCGACCCGGCGCATGCGTGTGATGTCGACCGGCCCGATCGACGCGCCGATCCCGGTCGAGGGATCTTCTCCCTCGAAGGGCCGAATTCACTTCCGGCGAGTAACTCGAGAGAGTGATCAGGAGGGCGCGACGGCCCTGCGGGCCCGCAAGACACTCGGAGCGGAGCGAGCGTAGTCGAGTCCCGAGACCCAGGTGAGCGCCACGGCGACGAGCAGGAGCCACCAGGAGACGGAGGTGCTCCAGACGCCTGCCGCTGCGAGGCCGCCCGCGGCTACGGCCACCGCTTGCGACCACGTCTTGAGCTTCCCGAGGTCGCGAGCAGCGATCACCACGCCGCGCTCGAGCGCGGCCAGTCGCAGGCCGCTGACGAGGAGCTCGCGCGCGACGATCGCCGCCACCATCCACGCCGGAAAGACCGCGGGCCCGAGCAGCACGATCAGCGTCGTGAGCACGAGCACCTTGTCGGCGACCGGGTCGAGCAGCGATCCGAACGAGGTCGTCCTGCCTGAGCGCCGCGCCACCCGCCCGTCGAACCAGTCCGTCGACATCGCCAGGCAGAAGACCACGGTGCCCCAGTAGTCGTGATTGTGGAAGTTCACCGAGAACAGGACGACCACGATCGGAGCGCACGCGATGCGCGCCAGGGTGAGCTGGTCGGCGAATGTCATCCACGAGGAGGATACGCCTGCCGAGGCTGTATTACTGTCGAGCACGTGGACCTCTACGAGTACCAGGGAAAGGAGCTGCTCGCGCGATTCGGAGTTCCCGTGTCGGCGGGCCGAATCGCCTCGTCTCCCGGCGAGGCTCGGGCGGCCGCCGAAGAGCTCGGCGTTCCGGTGGTGGTGAAGGCCCAGGTGCTGACCGGGGGGCGCGGCAAGGCTGGGGGCGTGAAGCTCGCCGCCGATCCTGACGAGGCCGCAGCCCGCGCCTCGGAGATCCTCGGTCTCGACATCCGTGGACATGTGGTGCGACGCGTCTGGGTCGAGGCGGCGTCCGACATCGCCCGCGAGTACTACCTCTCGGTCACCCTCGATCGGGGCGCGGGGCGGACGCTGCTGATGTTCACGACGGAGGGCGGTGTCGAGATCGAGCAGGTGGCGGCCGAGAACCCCGATGCTCTCGTCCTCGTGCACGTCGACCCGCTCGAGGGCTGGGAGCCCCATCACGCTCGCGAGCTGCTCGCGAGCCTCCACGACGCGGGCGAGCGAGCACAGGTCGAGCGGATCGTCGAGGCGCTCTACCGCTGCTACGTCGAGAGCGACGCCACGCTGTGCGAGATCAACCCGGTGATCGTGACGCCGGAGGGTGTGGTGCGCGCTCTGGATGCGAAGGTCACGATCGACGACTCGGCCCTGCCACGGCACCCGGGCCTGGCGGAGCTTCGCGACAGTTCGGCTGCCGACCCGCTCGAGGCCTTCGCGCGCGAGCGCGGCGTGATCTACGTCAAGCTCGACGGCTCGGTCGGGATCCTCGGCAACGGCGCCGGGCTCTCGATGGCAACGGTCGACGTCGTGGTGGTCGCCGGTGGTCGGCCTGCGAATTTCTGCGACCTCGGCGGCGGAGGCTCGGCCGACGGCGTGGTTGCCGCGCTCGAGGTGATCGCGCGAGATCCTCAGGTGCGCGCCGTCCTGTGCAATGTCTTCGGCGGCATCACCCGCTGCGATGAGGTGGCGCGCGGCATCCTCGCGGCCCTCGACCGAATCGGGCTCGAGGTCCCCTTCGTCGTGCGCCTGGACGGGACGAACGCGGTCGAGGGGCGAAGCATCCTGGCAGAGGCGGCCAGGCCCGATCTCTACGTAGAGCCGACGATGCTCGACGCTGCCCGCCGCGCCGTGGAGCTCGCGGCGTGAGCGACTTCTGGAGCGACCGGGCCGAGCTGTACCGGACGAGCGCAGCCCACAGCTCGGGTCCCGACCTCGATCTGGTGGTCGAGTGGACGGAGGGCTGCTCGACGGCCATCGACGTGGCGACCGGAGGCGGACACGTCGCCAGGAGGCTCCGCGAGGCCGGCCTGCAGGTCGTGAGCTGCGACCCGGCGCCCGGGATGCAGCCCGACGTCGTCTGCCACGCAGAGGGGCTGCCGTTCGCCGACGCCGCGTTCGACCTCGCGGTCACGCGGGTCGCCGCCCACCATTTCGCCGATGTCGTCCGGGCGACGCGTGAGCTCGGCCGGGTGGCTGCCCGGCGGGTCGTCGTCGTCGACAACCTCAAGGGCGGCGCCGATGCGGAGCGCGCCGAGAAGATCCGTGACCCGTCGCACGTCCGCAACTACACGGAGGCCGAATGGCGGGAGCTATTCGCGTCGGCGGGAATCGAGGTGGAGGAGGTCCGCACGTTCGACTTCCCGATCGAGCTCGAGCCGTGGCTCGAGCGGACCGCGTGCCAGGGCGATGACGCTGCGCTGGTTCGCGAGCTGCTCGCCGACAGGATCGACGGTGGCTTCGTCACCTTCGAGCGGATCGCGCTGAGAGGCTCCCCGGCCTGATGGCGATTCTGGTCGACGGCTCGACCCGGCTCGTCGTGCAGGGCCTGACCGGAAGCGAGGGACGCTTTCACGGCCTTCGCAACCGGGCTCACGGCACCGCCGTCGTTGCCGGCGTCACGCCGGGGAAGGGTGGCCAGGACGTCGAGGGGATCCCGGTGTTCGACACGGTCGCCGAGGCCGTCGCGGCGAGGAGAGCCAACACGTCGCTCGTCTTCGTCCCCGCCCGGTTCGCGGCCGACGCCGTGTACGAGGCGGTCGACGCGGGGATCGCGACGGTCGTCTGCATCACCGAGCACGTCCCCGTCCACGACACCCTCCGTCTGAAGGCCTACGTCCGCGCGCGCGGGTCGACGCTGATCGGGCCGAACTGCCCAGGCGTGCTCTCGCCCGGAAAGGCGAACGTGGGGATCATCCCCGCCGAGGTGTTCGCGGCCGGCTCGGTCGGCCTCGTCTCGCGCTCCGGGACGCTCACCTACCAGATCGGCTACGAGCTTGCCCAGCTGGGGGTCGGCAACTCGACGATCGTCGGGATCGGAGGCGACCCGGTTGCGGGCTCGACGTTCGTCGACGTGCTCGACCGCTTCGAGGCCGACGACGAGACCGAGCTGGTAGTGCTCGTCGGCGAGATCGGCGGCGACGAGGAGGAGAAGGCGGCCCGTCATGCCTCGGAGCACATGACCAAACCGGTGCTCGCGTACATCGCGGGGTTCTCGGCGCCGCCCGGGAAGACCATGGGCCATGCGGGCGCGATCATCTCGGGCTCCTCGGGCACCGCTCAGGCCAAGAAGGAGGCGCTCGAGGCAGTCGGGATCGTCGTCGGCACGACACCGACCGAGGTCGCAACCCTCGTCGCCGAGCGAGCCTGACGTTGCCCCTGCGACGGTTACACGGCTCGGCGGCTCGCCGACCGGCTAGATTCGTGCCATGGAGCCGCTCATCTCCTTCGCCCGCGGCGTGCCCGCTCCCGACTGCCTGCCCGGCGACGAGCTCGCCGACTGCGCGCGCACCGTGCTCGACCGTGACGGCAAGACGATCCTCTCCTACGGATCGGGCGCCGGGTACGCGCCTCTGCGCGAGCTGCTCGCCGAGTGGTTCAAGGTGCATCCGCACCAGGTGATCCTCACCAACGGCTCGCTCCAGGGCTTTGTCATGCTCGCCCAGCACTACGGCCGCGGGCAGACGGTGTTCGTCGAGTCGCCGACCTACGACCGCCCGCTGAAGATCCTGCTCGAGAACGCGATGACCGTCGTCCCGATGAAGATGGACGACCACGGCCTCCTGCCCGACGAGTTCGAGGCCGCCCTACGCGGCAATCCCGACCCGGCGTTCGTCTACATGATCCCGACCTTCCAGAACCCGAGCGGCCGAACGCTGCCCGAGGACCGGCGCCGGCAGATTGTCGGCATCGCCGAGGCCGCGGACGCTCTGCTCGTCGAGGACGACCCCTACGGGCTGATCAGGTTCGAGGGCGAGCCGCAGCCGGCCCTGTTCGACATCTCGGGGCGCACGACCATCTACACCTCGTCGTTCTCGAAGACGATCGCTCCCGGGCTTCGCGTCGGCTGGTTCCTCGTTCCGGAGAGCCTGGCCGCCCCCCTGATCGACCGCGCGAACTCGACCTATATCACGCCGGTGCTGCTCAGCCAGGCGGTCGTCCACGAGTTCATCCGCCGCGGGAGCTTCGAGCCGAACCTCGTGCGGATCAACGGCCTCCTGAAGGAGCGCCGCGACGCGATGCTCGCCGCGCTCGAGAAGCACTTCGCCGGGGCGTCCTGGTCGCGTCCCGAGGGGGGCTACTTCGTCTGGCTGGAGCTCCCCGCCGGAACGAACGCCGAGGAGGTGCTGGAGCGGGCCGAGGGAGTGACGGCGGTGCTCGGGACCGACTTCGGCGGAACGCCCAACACGATCCGGCTCGCCTACAGCTACGTCTCGCCGGACGAGATCGACGAAGGCGTCGGCCGGCTCGCAGTCGCCGTCTGAGCCGCTACGCGGTCGCGGCGGCCGGAGCGAGCGGCCGCGGGACGAGGCGCGGCTGAGGCGGAGGCGCGAGGACCTGCTCGGCCG
>Ga0335080_10004640_pt1 | contig 14009 bp, 17 predicted proteins | sample Lox_Sample_34_FD_206720 | JGI IMG/M metagenome (GOLD analysis project Ga0335080, IMG submission 206720) | Soil microbial communities from Loxahatchee National Wildlife Refuge, Florida, United States - Lox_Sample_3.4 | ecosystem: Environmental > Terrestrial > Soil > Wetlands | place: USA... | reverse complement strand
CCTCGGGCGAGTGACGTCACTCGCCCCGCCGCGGCAGATCGTGATCGCGCTCGACCAGCCGTGGCGCGGCCAGCTCCGGATTTGCCTGGAACGGAAAGGGGCCTCCTCGACACGGGTCAGCGTCCGCGCCGAGATCGACGAGCGCGGCGTGGAATGGCTGCTGCGGCGGCGCGGCTGGCCCGCCTGCCAGCCCGCAGATGACGGCGACTATCGGATCGGCCTGCTGACCAGCAAGTCCGGCCCGGGTGCAGTGTTCGCGGTGGCCTGCGAGAACCTCGCCGTCATGGCCGTGGACGAGCTCAACGCCGACGGCGGCCTGCATGGCCGCCGGGTGCGGCTGCTCGTCTCCGACGACGCGACCGATCCGGCCACCGGCTTCCGGTGGGGCGAGCGCCCGGCGGACCAGCTGGCGGTCGCGGCCGGCCCGCTGATGCGCACCAGCGGCGCGAGGCACTGGTTTCTTGTCGGTGACGACTATTCGTGGTCGCATGGGGGCCCATCACGCGGCCCGGCAGGTGCTGCCCGAAGATATTGCGCATGCCGGCGCTCACGTCCTTGAATGCGTTCACGCCGAGCACGCCCTGGGCGGTGACGATGCCAAGGTATCCGGTCACGGGGCGGCCCTCGATCCCAGGGGTGGTAGTGACGAGCATGGCTGTTCCTCCTAACGTTGGTGCTCAGTCTCGCGCGGGAACCCTGAGAGAGCCGAGCCTGGTATCCGGGACGTCCCTGAATCCCGGCGGACGGGTTGGGGGGCGGGCCGGGGATCTTCCCGATGCGCCAGGCCGACCCCGCGAGCCAGGCTGGAGCCATGAACACCAGCACAGTGAACCCAGAACCAATGATCGCCGATGCCGACCGCGCCGCGCTGCGCCGGCCCTACGCCGGCCGGATGGTGGGCGGCGTAGCGGAGGGCCTGGCCCGTTACCTCGGGGTGGACACGACGCTCGTCCGGATCGCTTTCGTGGTGCTGACCGTCGGCGGCGCGGGCGTCCCGCTATACCTGGCCGGGCTGCTGCTGATCCCCGGCGAGGGCAGCGAACAGTCCATCGTCGGCGGGCTCCTTGAGTCCCTCCGGTCGGGCGCACGGTAATCGCTCAGGACGACATCATGCACCCGATGTTCAAAGAGCTGTTCATCGAACCCGACGCCGAGCTGGGCCAGCTGGCCGGCATGCTGGCTGCCCCCGACGGTGAGGTGGTCTTGGTACCGAGCGATTTCCCGAGTGTCACCTACCCCTGGCTGGCCGCCCGCCAGCGTTCCGGCATGCGCATCCGCTGGGTTCCCGATGATGCGGCTGTCCGCATCCATCAAGCTCCTGACGGGGATCGGGCTGACCTCGGTACGGGACCACGCCAGTCGGCTGGCGGCGGACCTAGCGGAGCGGACCGCGTCGCTGGGCTGGACCCCCTACCGGCCCTTGCGCGACCGGTCCGCAAGCGGGCACATTGTCTCGCTGCGGCACCCCACCGCCGTGGCTGAGGAGATCCAGGCCCAGCTAGCCAAAGAACACCGCATCATCACCAGCTCCCGCGGCGGCGGCATCCGTGTCTCGCTGCACGCCTACAACTGCGCTGAGGATGTGCGGGCCCTGGCGCGGGCACTTGAATCAGCTGGCCGCGAAGGGCCGGCCAGACGGCAACCTCCCGGGCCCGCTCCGGCCCCCGGCCGGCCCGGCCAGGTGCCCCGGTGACCAGCTATGCCCTTCAGGGGCGGACGAGGACCTTGAGGGCCTGCCTGGTGTCCATGTCCTTGTATCCCTGCGGAGTCTGGTCGAGGAGGACTTCGCGGTCCAAGACGCGGCCGGGGTTGACGAGGCCGGCCAGGACGTCGGGCATCAGGGTCTGGATGTAGGCGCGGGCGGGTGCGGGTCCGCCGGTAAGTGTGATGTTGGGCCCGAAGAGGCTGCCGAAGCCGACCGGGGCGTCCTCGTACTGCGGCACGCCGACGCGGCTGATCACCCCGCCTGGGCGGACCACGCCGATCGCTTGCTCGTAGGCGGGCATGAGCCCGACGGCTTCGAGCACGACGTGAGTGCCATCTCCGCCGGTCAGGTCGCGGATCTTCTCAATACCAGCCTCGCCGCGCTCGGCGACGACATCCGTAGCGCCGAATTCACGCCCGAGGTCGGTGCGTGCGGTGTGCCGTCCCATGAGGATGATCCGCTCCGCTCCGAGCCGCCTGGCCGACAGCACCGCCATGAGGCCGACGGCCCCGTCGCCGATGACCGTGACCGAGGTCCGGGGGCTGACGCTGGCCTTGACCGCGGCGTGGTAGCCGGTGCCGTAGACGTCCGAGAGGGTGAGCAGGGACGGGATGAGCGGCGAGTCCTCCTCGACCGGCGCCGCAACCAGGGTGCCATCCGCGAGGGGCACCCGCACCGCCTCGGCCTGGCCCCCGCCGACGCCGTTGGCGTTCCAGAATCCGCCGTGCCGGCACGAGGTCTGCAGTCCTTCGCGGCAGTAGTCACAGGTGCCGTCGGACCAGGCGAACGGCGCGATGACCAGGTCACCCTTCTTGACCGAGCTGACGTCCTCTCCGGTGTCCTCGACGACGCCGATGAACTCGTGTCCCATCGAGCTTCCGCCCGGGGTGACCGGCATCGAATGGTAGGGGTGCAGGTCCGAGCCGCAAATGCAGGCACGGACGACGCGGACGATGGCGTCAGTCGGTTGCTGGATCACCGGGTCGGGGACGTCGATGACCCGGACGTCGCCGGCTCCGTACATGAACGTTGCACGCATATGAAGTCTCCTCGTATCTCGGTTAGTAGCCGGTGGGCTGGCGCGGGGTGTAGTGCTCCTGGAGGGCGCTGGTCTCGTCGTCGGTGAGGGTGACGTCGAGCGCGGCCGCGGCGTCGGCGAGGTGATCCGGCTTAGTGGGGCCCACGATGGGGGCTCTGACCACGGGGTTGCGTAGCACCCAGGCCAGCGCGATCTGGGCCATCGGCACGCCATGCTGCCGGGCGACCCGCTGGACGGCGTCGGCGATGGGCTTGTCGTCGTGCGGGAGCACCCAGCGGGCGGTGGCGTCGGTGTTGCTGCGCGCGGTCTGCTGGCCCCATGGCCGGGCCAGTCGTCCCTTGGCTAGCGGGCTCCACGGGATCGATCCGACGCCCTGGTCGGCGAGCAGGCCGAACATCTCCCGCTCGTCCTGGCGTTGCATGAGGCTGTACTGGTTCTGCATGGAGACGAACCTGGTCCAGCCGTGCAGCTGCGCGACGTGCTGCATCTTGGCGAACTGCCAGGCCCACATCGACGAGGCGCCGAGGTAGCGGACCTTGCCGGCCTTGACCATGTCGTGCAGGGCCTCCATGGTCTCCTCGACCGGGGTCGCCGGGTCGAAGCGGTGGATCTGGTACAGGTCGACGTAGTCGGTGCCGAGCCGCCGCAGGGAGTCATCGAGTTGCTCGAGGATCGCGCGGCGGGACAGGCCCGAGCCGCCGGGGCCGTCGTGCATCTTGAAGAAGACCTTGGTTGCGAGCACGATGTCCTCGCGGCGGGTGTACTTGCTGATGGCCCGGCCGACGATCTCCTCGGACGTGCCATAGCCGTAGGCGTTGGCGGTATCCCAGAAGGTGATGCCGAGCTCGACGGCCTGGCGGAACAGCGGCTCGGCGGCGGTGTCGTCCAGAGCCCATTCGTTGAACCCGCGTGAGGTGTCGCCGAAGCTCATGCAGCCCAGCGCGATGCGGCTGATCTTCAAGCCGGAATTGCCCAGTGTCGTGTACTGCATCGGAATTCTCCTTCGCTGGTGATGCCGGTTCAGGCGGTGGCCTGCGGGACGACGCCCAACGTCACCGGTGCGGCGTGCGGGCCGGTGACGGTGCCGACGATCTGCGGGCCGTAGCGGTCGTACTTGGCGTGGTAGGCGGCGTCGACCGCCGCTTGCGTTTCCGCGTCAAGCTCGCTGGCAGGCGTGAAGGTGACGTCGCGTTCGATGCCGGCGGCCCGGATGCGGCCTGTCCCGCTGGCGGTGGCGCGGCGGAACCAAGGGTTGCCCGTGCCGTAGGCCGAGCGCACGTACAGGCCGTCGCCGGCCCGTACGGTCCAGATCGTGACGTAGGACCGGAGCGACCCGTCGGGGCGGCGAGAGGTGATCTGCAATTCGGTGGCGGTGCCGATGCGGCGTAGCTCGTCATCGGTCCAGGTACCGCTCACCGGTCGCCTCCGGTCTCCGCGAACAGTTCCTTGGCCAGGGTGATGGCGGACATGGCGCGGGGCCAGCCGGCGTAGAACGCGAGGTGGGTGATCATTTCTTTCAGCTCGGTCTCGGTGAGCCCGTTCTGCCGGGCGCGGCCGAGGTGACCGCGGAGCTGCTCGGTGCTGCCGTTGGTGATGAGAGCGGCACAGGTGACCAGGCTGCGGTCGCGCGGGCTGAGCTCGGGCCGGGCCCACACGTCACCGAAGAGCACCTGGTCAGTAAGCTCGACCAGCTTGGGGGCGAAGTCCCCGATCATGCGCTGCGCCGGAGTCTGTCCGGTCATGTCTATTCCTCTCGAGGCCGAATCAGCCGTAGTCGTCACGGCATCCAGTCAAGGCGCTGGCCTGCATCTGGGGGAGTGCCTGTCGTTCCAGGTAACGCCAGTACCTCCTTCGCGGCCGGGTGTGCGCATACCGTGGTCGTCATGGACAACCGAGCCCAGGTCCGCGAGTTTCTCGTCTCGCGGCGCGAGCGCATCTCGCCTGCGCAGGCCGGGCTGCCCGCGTACGGCGGCAGCAACCGCCGGGTGAAGGGCCTGCGGCGGGAGGAGGTGGCCCTGCTCGCGGGCGTCAGCATCGACTACTACACCCGCATGGAGCGAGGAAACCTCGCCGGCGCATCCGACGCCGTACTCGACGGGATCGCGGGCGCGCTCCAGCTCGACGAGGCCGAACGCGCCCACCTGTTCGACCTGGCCCGCGCCGCCCAGCCGAGCTCGCCAAGAAGACGGAGGGCGAAGCCCTCCAGCATCACCGGCGGCATCCAGCAGGTCCTTGACGCCATTGCCGACGCACCCGCCTGGATCCGCAACGCCCGGCACGACATGCTCGCCGCCAACCGCATGGCCCGCGCCCTCTATGTCCCCCTTCTCGCCGACCCGCGCAGGCCCGTCAACAACGCCCGCTTCATCTACCTCGACCCGGCCGCACGCGACTTTTTCGCCGAATGGGACCGTGCCGCCGACGACATCGCCGCCATGCTCCGCTCCGAGGCCGGACGTAACCCCCGCGACAAGCAGCTCATCGAGCTGATCGGCGAGCTGTCCACCCGCAGTGAGGATTTCCGCGTCCGGTGGGCTGCCCACAACGTCCGCTTCCACCGGACCGGCCACAAGCGGCTCCATCATCCCGTCGTCGGCACCCTCGACCTCGACTTCGAGGCCATGGAGTTCCCCGCCCACCCCGGGCTCACGCTGCTCGTCTACACCGCGGCAGCCGCCACCCCCGCCGCCGACAACCTCAAGCTGCTGGCCAGCTGGGCCGCCACCGCAGAGCAAACCGGAGAGCTGCCCAGCTACGCGTGACGACCGGAACGCCGCGGGACGCATGTCGTGGCTACCGTGATAGGGCCCGGAGGATGGCTAGATTACCCGTTGTGATGCCATCCACCCCCAGCCGCACCAGCTGGTTGAAGCGTTCGCTGTCGTTAACCGTCCAGGCCAGGATCACCAGCCGATGCTGGTGCGCCCAGGTGACCAGGTTCGCGTCCACCAGGCCCTGGAAGACCGATGCACCGCCGATGGCCCGCTGAAGCGCTGAGTCCGACTTCAACTGGTGAACAGCATCGGGTCCGGCCACGCTGAACAGCATGGAAACACCAGGAAGCCGGCTGTGCAGGTACAGCAACGCGTTCGAGTCCCGGCTGGAGATCATCACCCGCCGGGAGCCGGCCCGCGGAGCCAGGAAGGCAACCAGGTCATCCAGGAACTCGCGGTCCCTCTGCATCAGGTCCAGCTTGATGATTTCCGCGGCAGTGGCGCCGTCCCAGGCTTGTACCAGCGTCGGCCCTCGGAACACCTGCCGGGCCAGCCAGCCCCACCAGTGGTTGCGACCTGCAACCAGCTGGCCGCGCGCGGAGATCACATCGATTTCCATCACGTCGGCCCCGTAGTGCAGCGCCGTGGACAGCGTTCCGAGGTTGTTGCCCGCATTGTGCGCGACCCCGAGAACCCGCGGGTAGTCCTGGGCAAGTGCGGGATCCAGCTGGACCTTGTCATAGAACTGGGGCGGCGGCGCTGAACCGGTGTAGTGCTGCACGTAGGGCCAGGTCACGACCGCCGCGATCACCAGCGCAATCACCAGGCCCCCCGGCGATTGCCCAGCGCAGACGACCCCTTCGCGATCGGCCCATGCCCATTCCTAGCCCCACGTGCCGTCAGGCGGGCTGCCACAGCTCGATCCGGTTGCCCTCCGGGTCGGTGACCCAGCCGAACCGGCCGACACCGTCCATGTCCTGGGTTTCTGCGGCCACGTCCGCTCCCTTGGCGCGCAATTGCGCGAGCATCGCATCCAGGTCGCGGACCCGGAAGTTGAGCATGGTCTGCTGGGCGCGGGACCCGAAGTAGCCGGTCCCGGACTCGAACGTCGCGAACACCGTCGGCCCGGCTCCCTGACGCCACAGGCCATTCTCATCGGCGTCCAGGCCCAGGCAATCGCGATACCACGCGCCCAGGGCCGCCGGGTCGGCGGCCCGCAGGAAATACCCGCCGATTCCAACCACACGTTCCATGCCGCTATCTTGCCAGGACCGGCGATCGGACGGGCTGGCACGATCGCCTGGCCCGAGGAGGCCCCCGGGAGCACGTGGGCGGGCATGAGCTGTTCCGTGCCTCGCCGTCCGCCAGGCTCGTCGCGCTCACCTTCGATGACGGCCCGACCCGTGAGTGGACGCCGCGGGTGCTGGCGATGTTGCGCCAGCACGGCGCGAAGGCGACGTTCTTCCGGGTCGGGCAGCGGGCACAGGCAGCTCCTGACCTGGTCAGGCAGACCGCTGATTCGGGCCATGAGCAGGGCAATCACACCTGGGCGCACGACGACCTGACCAAGCACGGCGCGGCATTTGATCGCGGGAGCCTGGAACGCACCCACGAACTGCTGGCGGAACTGACCGGCCGGGCGCCGACGTTGTGCAGGCCGCCGTATGGCCGCATCGATAGCGTCGGATTGGCGGTGTGCGCGGGCCTGCACTACGGAGTCACGCTGTGGTCACAGCATGTCACCGGCGGAAAGCCGTATGGCGACGTCAACACCATCTTGCGGCAGGGCTCACCCGGCAGCATCGTGCTGACTCATGACGGCGGACGCGAGCCGAATGCCAGCCTCATGACCCAGCTTGACCGGCTGGTGGCGTCCATGACGGACCGCGGATACAGGTTCGTGACGGTCAGCGAGCTGCTGTCGGCTGCAGCACGCCCCAGCCGAGGCAGGCTGTTCCCGATTCATACGTGAGGGCTGACGCTGTGAGCCGAGCGCGACCCGGCTACCACCGGGATGCCGTCGCCGAGGCGGATCGGAAAGAGCGACGATGTAGTCTCCTTCCGGACATCGACAGGTGGAGTAATGCACGAACTGCAAGCACTGCTACACGAGTACGACCGTGCCCGCACCTACACCGACGAACTGTGGAAAGACCTCACCCCGGACGAGGTGACCTGGCGCCCGCACGAGAACTCCAGTGCCATCGGCTGGCATCTCGGCCACCAGGCTCACGTCGCCCACTTCATGGTCCGCAACCTCACTGCGGCCGAGCCCAGCCCCGACCCCGAACTGGACGTCCTGATGGACTCGGCGCAGCCCGAAAAATTCCGCGGCGTCCTGCCCACCGTGCGACGCCTCACCGCGTTCCGCGACACAGTCGCCGAACGCGTCCACGCCCGCATCGGCGACATCGCCGTCGGAAGGGTCAGCGCCCCCACCCAGCTGACCATCGTCGCGACCCACCTGCTGACCGCGCTCGTCAACCACGAGTACCAGCACGACCAGTGGATCAGCGAGGTCCGTGCCGAAAACCTCGGCCACACGCTCCCGCCCGACCCCGAGTCGGACCGGCTCAGCCGGGTGGACGGCTACCTGGTCCTCAACCCCTACGCCTGACAATCGTGCTGATGTAGCGGGCCAGCGGGCCACAAGGCGGCACGCGCTAGGGCCGGACGCCGTAGAGGTGCTCCAGCGCGAGCTGGTCCAGGTGCTCGTAGGCCAGCCCGCGCTGGGCCAGGGTGGTCACGTCGGCGCGGGGCTCACCGACGTCGCGCCAGGTCTGGCCGGGGTCCAGGGTCGGCGAGGCGAGCTGGCCGGTGCCCGAGGCGCGCAGCGCCGCGGCCACCTCGGGGTCGGCCCGGAACGCCCGGACCTTGGCCCGCAGGATCAGGTAGTTGCGCATGCACGCGGCGGCCGAGGCCCACACCCCCGCGTCGTCCTCGGTCCGCGGCGGCTTGTAGTCAAAGTGCACCGGGCCGTCGTAGCCGCCGGCCTCCAGCGTGTCCACCACCCAGAACGCGCCGCGCACGTTCCCGGCGCCGAACCGCAGGTCCTGGTCATACCGCGGGCCGTGCTGCCCGTTCAGGTCGATGTGGAACAGCTTGCCGTGCCACAGCGCCTGGGCGATCCCGTGCGCGTAGTTCAGCCCGGCCATCTCCTCATGCCCCACCTCGGGGTTCACCCCGACCATCTCGCCGTGCTCCAGCGCGCCGATGAAGGCCAGCGCGTGCCCCACGGTGGGCAGCAAGATGTCACCGCGCGGCTCGTTCGGCTTCGGCTCGATCGCGAACCTGATCGCATAGCCCTGCTCCCGCACGTACGCGCACAGCAGGTCCAGCGCCTCGGCGTACCGGTCCAGCGCCGCGGCGATGTCCTTGGCCGCGCCGGACTCCGCGCCCTCCCGCCCGCCCCAGAAGATATAGGTCCGCGCGCCCAGGCTGGCCGCCAGGTCCAGGTTGCGCATCACCTTGGCCAGCGCGAACCGCCGGATCGCCCGGTCATTGGCGGTGAACGCCCCGTCCCGGAACACCGGGTGGCCGAACAGGTTCGTGGTGGCCGTCGTCACCACCAGGCCAGTCGCCGCCAGCGCCTTACCGAACGCGCCGACCCGCTCGTCCCGCTCAGCCTCGGTCGCGTCGAAGGCGAACACGTCGTTGTCGTGGAAGTTCACCCCGTACGCGCCGAGCTCGGCCAGCTTGTACACCGCCCGCTCGGCCGGCATCGGCGGCCGCACCGCGCCGCCGAACACGTCAACCCCCTGCCACCCCACCGTCCAGATACCGAACGAGAAACGATCCTCCCGCGAAGGAACATAATCCATGCCCACCAGCCCGTCCTTTCCCAGTCGTCCTGCTCCCTCCCCCATTCCACCGCCCCCGCCCTGCGGGATTCTATGATCATGGGCAGTTTTGGCCACTATTTGGCCAAAACTGCCCGCGATCATGAAACGGACGGGCTCAGCCCCAGCCCGCGGTGGCGTCGCGGAGCGACGCGTACTGGGTACGGACCTGCGGGGTCGGCTCGGCGGTGTACTCGGCCGTGCCGGCCAGCGGCCAGGCGGGGGGCTCGGCTGCGGTGGACAGGGCCCAGGCGGCCTGCCGGGCCGCGCCCAGCGCGACGGACTCGGCGGGAGCGGGCACCATCACCGGCACGCCGAAGACCGCCGGCGCGATCCTGCGCACGGCCTGCGACCGGGCGGCGCCGCCGATGAGAATCACCCGCCGCGCGGCGATGCCGCAGTCGGCCAGGTTGTCGATGGCGTCCGCGAGCGAGCAGAGAACCGCCTCGACCGCGGCCCGGGCCAGGTTCTCCTGCGTGGTGTTGGCACTGGTCATGCCGCGCAGCACGCCGTTTGCGCCGGGCCGGTTGGGGCTGCGCTCGCCGTCCAGGTAGGGCAGCAGGACCAGGCCCTGCGCGCCCGGAGGCGCGGCCAGCGCCAGCCGGGGCAGGCCGTCGGCGTCGGTGCCGAGCATCCGGGCCGTCACCGTCAGCACCCGGGCCGCGTTGATCGTGGCCACGAGCGGCAGGAAGCGCCCGGTAGCGTCGGCGAAGCCGGCCACCGCGCCCGACTCGTCGGCGGCCGGCTCGGCCGCGACCGCGTACGCCGTGCCCGACGTGCCGATCGAGACCACCACCTCGCCCAGGCCGAGACCCAGTCCGAGCGCCGCGCCCATGTTGTCCCCGGTGCCGGCGGACAGCGCCGCGCCGCCCGCCGTCCGGGCCACGATCTCGGCCGGGGCGGCGAGCCGCGGCAGGCCGGCCGGCTTGCCCAGCGCGGCCTCGGCCATCTCCGGCAGCCAGCGGCCGGCGGCAGGGGAGAAGTACCCGGTGCCCGAGGCGTCACCGCGGTCGGTGGCGGGCTCATCGGCCTGGTCGCCCAGCCGCCAGGTCAGCCAGTCGTGCGGGAGCATCACCCGCGCGGTCCTGGCCGCGGCATCCGGCTCGTGTTCGGCCAGCCAGCGCAGCTTGGTGACGGTGAACGAGGCCGTCGGGACGCTCCCGGTCAGCCGCGCCCAGTGCCCGGGGCCGCCCATCTCGGCGATCAGCGCGGCCGCCTGCGGCGCCGAGCGCACGTCGTTCCAGAGCAGGGCGGGCCGGATCACCTGGCCCGCCTGGTCGACCACCACCATGCCGTGCTGCTGGGCCGCCACCCCGATGGCGTCGGCCCGGCCGAGCAGCCCGTCGCCCGCCTTCGCCAGGGCCTGCCACCATAGTTCCGGGTCGCATTCGGTGCCGTCCGGGTGCGGCGCGGTGGCCTGCCCGACGATCGTGCCGTCGTCAGCCTGGCAGAGCAGCACCTTGGTGGACTGAGTGGATGAATCGACGCCAGCGACAAGCATCAGCGGCTCCCAGGTCGAGGTGACGACCTCACGATAACGCGGGCGGGAAGGCGGCGGAGGGCCGCCACGGGCAGGCCGTTCGGCCTAAAAAAAAGGTTTACTTGAACGATCATGAAACTCTGTGACCACCGTCTGTTCAAACTGCACGTTACAAATGAACGTGCATCTGGTCTTGCATGAAACGCGGAACCTCGGGCAGGATGTGATTGCGTCGATCATCAGGGATTGCCGTCTACGCTCCGCGGGGTCGCGATGGGCTTGAGCCAAGTAGGGTTGCCGACACGAACGAAGGTTGATCCTGCCGTTCGCCGGCCGCTCGACTTGACTGCCAGGCTGCAGCAGTACGCGCCTGGCCGCCCGCGCGTGGTCCGGATGCCTTCTGACTGGTGGGACTCACCCGCGGTGGCGGCGTGCCCGCTCGGCACCGGAGCCCAGTCCGGCCGGACCGCGAGGAAGTTCACCCGGAGCACGCTGAGGGAATGGGGCCTGCTCTCGCTCGCCGACGACGCCGAAGCCATTGTCGGCGAGTTCGTGGCCAACGCGGTGTCGCACGCCGCGCGGTCCGCGACGGCCGCCGACCCCGGCCTGCCGGTCGGCCTGCGCATTCTGCGCCGGACCGGGGAGGTCATGTGCGCCGTCCTCGACCCGTCCGACCGGGCCCCGGTGCTCCGGATGCCGGACCGGGACGAGGAGGCCGGCCGCGGCCTGCAGATGGTGGACGCGCTGAGCGACGTCTGGGGCTGGAGCCCGGTCACCGGCCGCGGCAAGGCGGTCTGGGCCATCTTGTTCTGCGCGTAACCGGCCCGTCAGCGTTCACCGCGGGCGGCCCTGAGCTACCCTCAGACAGCACTGCGACGAGGGAGGCTACTTACCGATGCCCTGGACCTGGCGGTACGAGAAGTCGGACGGCACCGTGATCAGTACCGACGAGCTGCAGGAGGCGATCTTCGCCAGCCAGGGCGACGCGGAGAGCTGGCTCGGTGAGAACTGGCGCGCGCTGCTCACCGCCGGAGTGGACCAGGTCTGGCTGCTCGATGACACCAGGACCGAATACGGCCCGATGAGCCTGCACCCCGAGGACTGACCCGGCTCGCGCGGCGTCCCGCCCAGGCATACGGCGGTCTAGGGGCGCGACTGCGGGCTGGCGGTCCGGGACGGGTCGCGGACGACCGCGTCGCCGAGGGCCTCGTCGATCCGGCGCATCAGCCCGGCGTCCAGCCGGACCCCGGCCGCCTTGACGTTCTCCCGCACCTGCCCGGGCCGGGTGGCGCCGATGATGGCCGCGGACACGTTCTGGTTCTGCAGCGTCCACGCCACCGCCAGCTGCGCCAGCGACAGCCCGGCCTGTTCGGCCAGCGGCCGGAGCCGCTGCACCGCGGTGAGCGTGTCGTCCCTCAGCCACCGCTTGATGAAGCCGGAACCGGTCGGGTCGGTGGCGCGGGATTCGGCCGGCGGCGGCGTGCCCGGCTCGTACTTGCCGGTCAGGACGCCCTGCGCGATCGGCGAGAACACGAGCTGGCCGATGCCTTCCTTCTCGCACAGCGGCACGACCTCGGGCTCGATGACCCGCCATAGCATGTTGTACTGCGGCTGGTTCGACACGATCCGGTCCAGGCCGAGCTCGCCGGCCACCCGGAGCGCGGCCGCGATCTCCTCCGCGCGCCACTCGGACACGCCGATGTAGAGGACCTTGCCCGCGCGGACCAGGTCGTCGAAGGCGCGCATGGTCTCCTCGACCGGGGTCTGGTGGTCGTACCTGTGCGCCTGGTACAGGTCGACGTAGTCGGTCTGCAGCCTGCGCAGCGAGGCGTGCAGGGACTCGGTGACGTGCTTGCGCGACAGGCCGCGGTCGTTCGGCCTGTCGCCGGTCGGCCAGTACACCTTGGTGAAGATCTCGAGCGACTCGCGCCGCACCCCGTGCAGGGCCCGGCCGAGGACCTCTTCCGCGCGTCCGCCCGCGTAGACGTCGGCGGTGTCGAACGTGGTGACGCCCTCGTCCAGCGCGGCCAGCACGCAATCGGCCGCCGCCTGCTCCTCGACCTGGTCGCCGTGCGTGATCCAGTTCCCGTATGCGATCTCGCTGACCATCAGGCCGCTGCGGCCAAGGTGCCGGTATTCCATGATCCCCAACCTTAGCGGCCGCGCGGCTCAGCGTTTCACACAGGTCACAGCATTCTCACCCGTAAACCGCAAAACGGATGATCTCAGATCTTGTCGCCGGGATGCACGCGCGGGACCGGCACCCGGAACCTGCGGATCTGCAGGGCCCGCATGACCGCGTAGGCGGTCAGGCCCTTGGTGGACTCGTTGGGCAGCCGTTCGGCCATCAGCTTGTTCAGGCTGCGCCGGATCAGCGACGCGTCGATGACGATGATCACGATCAGCACCAGGACCAGCGGCGAGATGATCGCCTGGGCCGCCGGTTTCCGGACGAACACCGCGGCGAGCAGGACGACGAGGATGTACATGTAGTACTCGCTCACCCGGCGCTTGGAGTCCACGAAGTCACGGGCCAGGGCGCGGGCCGGACCACGGTCGCGCGGGTTCAGCGCCCACGCCTCGCCCCGCCTCATGGCCTCGTACCGGTTGGTCCGGTTCGTCCTGGCCTTGGCCTTCTCCTCCTTGGTGCGCGGCGCGGCGGGCGCCCGCGACGACGCGGCGATCGGCTGGCGGCGCTTGGCCTCGGCCACGCTGCGCTTGGGCGTGGGCCGCCCCTTGGCCGCTTCGGCGGGGGAGCGGGGCTTGGTATCTGCCGGGCCGTCCGGGCTCTGCGCGCCCGGGGAATCCTGGGCCGTGCCGTCCGTCGCCCCGGCGCTACGGCGTCGGAACACGGGCCTAGCTTATCGGGGAAACGGGGGTCGGCCCCCCAAGGGGGTTCGGGGGGATGGGTACCCCGAACCGGGGGTCACCGGGGGGCGTCCCCCGGGGGCCAACACTGTAGCTCGCAATGCGGGAGACCGCGTAGGGTGGAATGCGACTAGTCGCACGGGCTCGTCCGCCGTCTAGCCGGGTGTCCGGCCCCATCAATCAGGCCGGCCGCGTGGCGTGGTGGCGGCGAAGAAGTTAATGAAGGGGACGGCCGCGCGTATGGGCGTGATGAAGCGAGTCTCACTTGTCTTCAAGGCCAAGGCCAATAAGGCCCTGGACAAAATGGAAGACCCTCGTGAGACCCTGGACTATTCCTACCAGCGGCAGCTCGAGTTGCTGACGA
>Ga0335080_10004639_pt1 | contig 14009 bp, 10 predicted proteins | sample Lox_Sample_34_FD_206720 | JGI IMG/M metagenome (GOLD analysis project Ga0335080, IMG submission 206720) | Soil microbial communities from Loxahatchee National Wildlife Refuge, Florida, United States - Lox_Sample_3.4 | ecosystem: Environmental > Terrestrial > Soil > Wetlands | place: USA... | reverse complement strand
AAGTGAAGCGTTGAGTTAAGCCCGCTGAAACCCGATGATCTACGAAGTCACCATCAACGGAAAAGATCACCGATTGGACTTGAGCCGGGCGGCCGAGGGCGGCTGGCAGTGCAAGCTGGATGGGCGTGAAGTCCGGGTCGACGCGAGCCTCACTCGCCCCGGCGTGCTTTCGCTTCTGGTAGACAATCAATCCTACGAGATCAAGAGAGAGCAAATTGCAGGGGAAACAAATCTCTGGGTGGGAAGCGCCCGCTATCGTGTGGAGATTCGTGATCCGCGATCGATGCGCGGGCGCGGATCAGGTAGCTCTGCCGGGGCCGGCCCGCGGAAACTGCTCGCCTCCATGCCGGGCAAGGTCATCCGCGTGCTGGCGCAGGAACATTCCCAGGTCGAAGCCGGCCAGGGAATTCTCGTGGTGGAAGCCATGAAAATGCAGAACGAGGTCAAGTCGCCCAAGGCAGGCAAGGTACAGAAGATCGTGGCTTCACCAGGGACGACGGTGAATGCTGGAGATCTTCTCGCGATTGTCGAGTAGTCTCACTGCATCATGCCGTTCCCGTCCATCACCTTCTCGGCGTAGAAATTCTCCACCTTTGCCTGATCGTGAAGAACCTCATAGTACGCGGCTTTGAGCAACTGCTCGCGGCGGTCGCGAAGCTCGGTGCGAATCGCCTGTTGCACACGCGGATCGGAGAACTCCCGCTGCCCCGCGGGCTCCTTGGCTAAAAGCTTAACAATGCGAAATCCCATGAGCTGTTTGTTGGTAGGATTCACAACCGCGATGACCCCGCTGTACTGCCCCGGTTTGAGGGCGAGCACGGCATCCCGGGTCGCCGGATCGGTGTTGCGCAGGGAAGATTCCGGAGTGAAGCCCAGATCGCCGCCGTTGCTCGCCGTCTCGGTGTCCTCCGAGTAATTCATGGCCAGGGTGCCGAAGTCGTCGCCGCTTTCCAGATGATTCATGATGACCTGAATCTTCTTCTGCGCCTCCGCCTCGTTCTGCGCTTTGTTGTTATGCACCTGCGGATTGGGAAAAGGCGTCACAAAAATATGCGCCAGGTGGTACTGCGGTTCGATGAAGTTAAATTCCGCCTTATGGGTATAGTAGTAGTTGCTGATGTCCTGGTCGGAAACGTTGATTTTTGAGGTCACTTCCTTGTTCATGACCTTATCGACGGTCAGGGAACGGCGGATGTCGCGCTTGAAATCATCCATGCTGATTTTGCGTTCTTTGAGGCGGGCATCAAACTGTTCGTTGGTGAAAGGCGATTTGATTTCGCTGAGTTTGCGTTCCACCTCGTCATCGGTAGCCAGCAGGCCGAGCTTCTCGGCGCGGCGCATGAGAATCTCGTTGTCGATGAGCTCGCGCAGAATGTTCAGCCGCAGGCTGGCCGCCTGCTCGCCGTTGGGCTGCTGTTCGGAACCCGCTGTCTGATTCTGGTAATACTTTTCAACGTCCGCGATATAAATCTTGCGGCCATCCACGACCGCAGCCACATCATCTCCGGGCTTTCGGTTCCCACAGCCGGCAATTGCCACGCACAATAAGGCCAGAGTTGCCAGGGTAAAGCTGCATCGAAGTTGTAGGTTCATCCATTCTCCGAACGCGCACACAGCGCTGCCGCCATACCCCGGCGGACGATCGAAGGCGGCCTCAGGTCGATCATTCACTTGCTGGAGAAGGCGCGGCCGCCGAGGAAGACGAAGGATGCGCGGGCGGCGATACGCCTGCCTGTTGCAATGCGCGGTCCAGAAGCGCGCGCAACTCGGTAATGGAGCGGGCGCCGTCGAGCTTCTCTCCGTTGACGTACAGGGTCGGAGTAGCATCAATGCCCAGGGCCTCGCCTTCCTTCATCGAAGCCTTCACCGGCGCGTCATTCTGTGCCTTGATGCAGCTCTGCAACTTCACCACATCGACATTGTGCTTCTGGCCCTGCAGCAGGGTGATGCGGTCGAGGGCAGCCGTCTGGGCATCAAGACCCTTTTCGGAATTTACTTCCTTCTGGCCGGCATGAATGTAGTCGGCGAAATCCCAGTAGGCGTCGCTGCTCTGCGCCGCCAGGCAATTGGCGTCCACGGCAGCGTGAATCGCCCAGGGATGAATTTCGGCGAGGGGGAAGTCTTTATAGATGAAAAGAACCCGGTCGCCGTACTCTTTGAACAGTTCAGGGAACAAAGTCTGGTGCATGCGTGAGCAGAAGGGGCATTCGAAGTCGTCATAGTTGACGGCGACCACCTTGGCGTTGGCGTTGCCGCGGGTGGGCCGGCCGTGCACGTCGATCTTCTTCATGACCTCGGCGAAAGGATCCTGCGTAAGATCGAGCCGGGTCATGCGAATGAGTGTCTTACCGTCCTTGGAAAGCAGAAAATCGTAGTTCTGTTTCTTCGCAGAGCTCTCGAAGCTCACGGTAACGGAATCGTAGCCGGGAAATTCGCTGGTCTTGCGGGGACCGATCTTGATGGTGACATCGGAAGGAATGCTGTAGTAGCTCCGGACCTGCCGCTCGATGCGTAGATCGAGGTCGGGAGCTGTCGACTGCGCCGAGCAGCCGAAGCAAATAAGCAAAAGCACCAGAGTCGAGCGACGCAAAAATGCCACTGAAAACCACCTGTACAAGACTGAATCGAAGTTTGATTATCTCACACGCGTGCAGCCGTGAAGCCTCGGCTGGACACTTCCATAGTGTCAAAGTTCGGGTTCGCTATGGAGGAGCGAGCGTAGCTGCGGTTCTGATTTTCGGGCGCGCCGCGCGACTCAGGAAGTCTTCCGGCGCAAGTCGAAGACTGCGCGGGCCGGCTTTCCGCCAGCAAGTTCATCGACCGAAAGCAGCGCGTTCATCGACCCGGAGCGGAAGCCTTCGAGATCCAGAGTCACAAATTTGAAGCCCAGCGCTTTGAAGATGCGGGTAAATTCCGCGCCCATCTCTACATTCAGGGCTCGCGGTAACTCCGGGACGGCGACTTCGATCCGAACCAGATCTCCGTGGTGACGCACGCGGAACTGGCGGAAGCCGAGAGCGCGCAGGGCATCCTCACCCTGCTCGACGGCGCTCAGCGCCTCGCGCGTGACCGGACGGCCATACTCGATGCGCGAGGAAAGGCAAGCCGAGGCGGGCTTGTCCCAGATTCGCAGGCCGGCGGCTCGCGCCAAATCGCGGATATCCTGTTTCCCGAGCCTGGCATCGAGCAGAGGCGCGGCCACCTGATGTTCGCGCGCGGCCTTCTGCCCGGGTCGAAAGTCACCCTGATCATCGCTGTTCACGCCGTAGGCGATCGCGTCGTAATTGTGCTTCGCCCGGAAGTCCTCCATGACGGTAAACAGTTCGTCCTTGCAGAAGAAACAGCGGGAAGCATCATTGCGAACGTAATCGCTGCGATCGAGTTCGGCCGTTGCGATTACCTCCAGCGGAATCTGCTGCTCGCGCGCAAAAGACACGGCATCCGCAAATTGGGACCGGGCCAGGCTGGGGGAATCGGCAATCACAGCCAGCATGCGATCCCCAAGCACCTGATGCGCGCTCCACGCCAGAAACGCGGAGTCCACGCCGCCCGAATAGGCAACCAGGAGCCGGCCCAATTCACCCAGCCGCAGTTCCAGGGTTGCGCGCTTGGCAGCGAGTTCCGATTGCAGGTCGAGCATGGACATATCTTAGCAGCCTTGGCGGGCGGCGAGTTCGGTCAGCAAGGCTGCCCTGGGATTCCTTTTGAGTTCACGCTTCCAGGGGCGGGCACGGGATTCTCTCATCTGCATCGTGCGAATTCCTGTCGGGGCCGCCGGCGCTGCACAGTTGCACGGGGTCCTTCGACTCCGTTGGTTCGGCGCGCTGCGCCGAACCGACTCCGCTCAGGATGACAGCAATTGTCGGGAGAGAGAGGAAAAGGGGGCCGAAAGCCCTAGAACAGCCTCTCCTGGCGCCGCAGATTGCCGAGGGCTCCGATGTTGGCAAGGGCGAAAGTAAAGCGGAACTGGTTCTCGTTGCGCACCGAGCCCAGGGCAAAGCGCCGGTACTCGATGTTCAGTCCGCAGCAATCCCAGTTATATGCGGTCTGCATGGAAGCGTACTGCAGAAAGCCAAGGTGGGCGTCGAAACCAAAATTGGCGGCCCCCGTGAAGCCACGCTTGTCAGGGTGCCCGTAGCCCAACAGCACCCGCAACTGATTGAAGCGCTGGGAAGCAAACAGCGTGCCGGCTGCAGATTCCGCCGGGGTCTGCAGGAAGACATCTCCGCCTCCCACCGTGAACGGGCCGGCCCGAAGATTCAGCAGGGCGGTGCTCGCCGTCATGCGGCCTTTCTTGACGTCGTAGTCCAAGTCCCATTCCGCGTCGGTTCGAGAACTGGCCTGGATGCGAAGCCGGGAGACCAGCGGCGACAGTCGTCGCGCATCGGTGAGGAAAGCGATGCCGGTGAGATCGGCCGTCGCGGTGAAAACATTGCGCGCGCCGGGCACGAGCGCTCCTCCGAAGGTAGGGTCGAGAAAGTATTTCTGCGCCAGCTCCCAGGTAATGACTTCGCGGACCTGGGGTTCGGGCTGGCAACGCCGATCTTGCAATTGAGCCTGCCGTTCCCAGGGAATAATGCTGGTCTGGGACGGTCCTCCGAAGATCAGGCCGGGCATCCCTGCCGGTCCGCAATCGGAAGCAGCTTTGGAGACGCGCTTGGCATACAGGCGATTGACGACTCCGTACTCTACTTCGTTGGTATCGCTCAGGATGTCGCGCTCATCGAAGCGCAGGATGTTGGCAAAGTTGTCTACACCGGTCACGTAGCGGTAAGTGGCATGCGGCTCGATGACGTGTTTCCATTTTCGCCCCAGCACCGGGCGCTGGAAGACACGATCGACAGTGGGCGGGCGCAGCTCAGCCGATCCTTCGAGCGCTTTGCGGTTGATGGCGTTGCCCACCGCGGTAGGGCTGTTGCTGGCGGTCGCCAGTTCTTCGGTATAGAAGGTGTCGTGCAGCATTAAGGCAGGACGCAATGACCAGCCATGGGACACCAAGGGCATTGAAATACCGGGGTTGAGGTCGAGCCTGCCGACAATCGTGGCGGTGTGAAATCCCGGCTCGCCGCGTGACAGCCCTCCAGCATCCGCATCATAAGACCAGTAAAACGGCGAATGACCGAACTGATGGTCGATGCTGGAAAATTCGAAGTCAGGAGCATGCGTGATGGTGATGACATCGCCGGCGGTGGTGCTCTCGAAGTTCTGGTAGCGCTCGGTGGAGATGTTATTAAAGAAACCGTTGCTGCTGTTGCTTAAAAATGCCCGCGACTTGACTTCCGAGTTGACCGCCTGCGTGAACACCTCGATGAATGCCAGCCGGTAAACGTAGGAAGTCAGATAGTCGACAGTGGCAACTCCCCGCAGGTTGTGCGCGAAATCGCTTTGCGCCTCCAGACGGACATTGAGGCCGCCCTGATTCTGGTTTTGCGGACCACCGCCGCGGTCGATGACTTCTGTGTAATTCAGATCGATGAATGAGCTTTCACTAGGGCGGGCGCGAATTTCGGCATGCGGCGCCCATCCGCGGCTGGAAAAATACTGCGCCCCTACCTGCGCATCCGCGCTGCGATTGATGGCCCAGTAGAAAGATTCTCCGATAATCCTGCCCTTGGTCGAGGAGGTTCCCAAGTCCGGAATAGAGAATCCGGACTGCCGCAGCTTTTGCACGGGATGGGTCGCGTAGGGAAAGTAAAACATGGGAAGACCCATGATGCGGAATTCGCTGTGATAGATTTGGGCGTTTCCGCCGGCATCCACGATGATTTTGTGCGCGCTGAATTCCCACTTGGGACTGGGCAATTGACAGGTGGTGATCGAGCCGTCGTTCACTACGTAGCGCCGGGGCCCGGTTTTCTCCACCGTTACTCCCGTGAAGATGAAGGGATTGGACGACGTGAGTACCATGCGCGTCCCGCGCAGATGCATGCCGATGGTACCGTTTACGTGCTCAAAGCGGCCGGTTTCAGATTTCAGGTTGTAAGTTCCCCGGCTGGCTTCCACATGTTCATCGTAAGGGCCGCCTTCCAGCAGCACGTGGCCTTCAACCGCGGCATCTCCGGTATCGGAGTTGTAGGTGGCTTCCTCGGCGTGCAAAACATAAGCGCCATAGTGAATCTCGACATTGCCGCGCAGTTTGTAGAGATTGCCGGTCTTCTCCTGGGTAAGCGCGCACACGCCTTCTTCCCCCGGTTGCAGCGGACATGCGGAGCCTGACTGGCTCGGCGCGTTTGTGCCGGAGGTGGAAAGCAACTGGCTGGTAACTAGCCGATGCGCGAACAGCAGATGACAAAGCAATGCTGCCGTGATAAGGAATCGTGTGCGGGAAGTCATCGAAAGCGCGCGAAGCCCCATGCGGGGAAAAAAACCGCCGGGTCTCGTGAAGTTAGCACGGTGCTGGCGCGACAGGCAAAATCCCGCCAGTTCCGCTGCGGCGGACCTCATGAATGAATGCAATTCTTCCGCAACCAAGATGGATCAGGAGCCGCATCGCACGCTGAAGTCGACTGCGACTCCCCGGGAAGCGCTCCACCCTCAAACCGCACCAGCATGAGCTCTCGATTTCAACTCGAAGGCAAAACCAGCCACGCTGACCCGGTATTAGTTGATCCTGAAGCCTATGATGCGACCGAACAGCAGTTTGCCGCCAGCCTGGAAGGTTGCCGTCCGAGATTCGTGGTCAGCCAGGAAAACGAGGCTGCCGCACCACCCTCAGCTTCGGCAAGGCTGCCGGATTCGGCGGCCACACTGAGGGATTCAACGAACAACTCAGTGGCCAATTCAGCAGAGCGGGACAGTGAAAGCCTGAGTGTTGGGTCTCTGGACGCTCGGCCTCACGAAGAGCCAAGTAGCGCGGAAGGGCACGAAGCGGTGCTGGAAGCGGAATGCCCCCATGCCTGGCGTAACGAGGTAGCCGCCCGCCTGGATCGATATCGGGCCAAGCGGCGTCCGCGAGAACCCCGATATCCCTCGCTGCAACTGAAATTCAACACGAACGACGACGTCTGGGCCTCATCGCCCGCTCTCGATCCCTCGTCTGGCCCCGAGCAGCCAGGAATTCCGGCCGATGATGTGCGAGCGAGGGCGGCAGCTTCGGAGAACGCCGTCCCGAGGGCATATCCAGAACCGGGCCCGGCCGAGACCACCGCGAGAATCATCCCTTTCCCGCGTTACGATCCTCCGCCTCCTCCGCAGGACGAACTTGCCGAGCCGGTATTGCTGATACCTCGTATCCTGGAGGCCCCGGAAGAGGCTCAGCCACAGCCCGCCCTCGGCGGCATCCTGATCGAACCCGCTGAAGAATCCAACGAAAGGCGCCCCGGCATCGAAGTTCCCATACAACCAGCGCCAATGCCGCGGCGCATTCTGGCAACTGCGATTGATATGCTCCTGGTGCTCGTGGCGGTCGGCATTTTCGGATATATCTTCTTGTGCACTTCGCAAGCGATTCCGCCAGCGGCGCAGTTACTTGCCATGACGCTGCTGCTGGCGGGCGTTCTGTGGCCCGTATATCAGTACGTCCTGCTTGTCTATGCGGGAGCGACCCCAGGTCTCAAGCTGGCGAAACTGCGCCTAAGCCGGTTTAACAGTGGCCCGGTACCGCGCTCCCGGCGGCGCTGGCGCGTGCTGGCCTCCGCTCTCTCCGGGATTTCTCTTGGTTTGGGCTACGCCTGGAGCATTCTGGACGAAGACCAGCTTTGCTGGCACGACCGCATCACCGAAACCTACATGGCGCCGAAGAGCAGCCCTTAGCTTTTGGTCTTTCCCTCGCCACCTTGAGCCCTGTCATTCCGAGCCGTTCGCAGGCGCGAAGCGCCGAGAATGCGCGAGGAATCTGCTTTTGCTGTCCGCTGCCCAAATAGGTGGTTGTGACGGTAGGGATTCTTCGACTCCTTGCCTTTCGCTGTGCGAATGGCAACTTCGCTCAGAATGACACCTGAGCAATGAAAATGCTGGGATCGATGTCACAGCTGTCATCCTGAGCAATGTTGCGTTTTCGCGAAGCGAAAGCGCAGCGAGTCGAAGGATCCCTTGCACCAGGAAGAACGCAAGACTTGGCGAGGGATTCTTCCGATGCACAGGGAGAACGCCCTGTAGTCGCTGTGCCGATCTCAGCAGTCGCGGGGTCCTTCGACTCACGAGCGTTCGCGATGCGAACGCTCATTTCGCTCAGGATGACAGGGGCGGTAGTAAAGGCACTACGCTCTGCTACCATGATTTTGTGAGTCCAGACTCGCCTATTCGCGTGCGCTTTGCGCCTTCTCCAACCGGACATCTTCATGTTGGCAACGCCCGCACTGCGCTGTTCAACTGGCTGTTTGCGCGGAAAAAGGGCGGGACTATGGTGCTGCGAATCGAAGACACGGATGTCGAGCGCAGCGAGGCGCGCTTTGAAGATCAGCTCATCGAGGACCTGCACTGGCTCGGGCTCGATTGGGACGAAGGGCCGGACGTGGGCGGGCCGTATGCGCCTTATCGGCAGTCGGATCGGTTGGAGGTCTATCGCGAGCACGCGGAGCGGTTGCTGAACGAGGGCAAGGCCTATCTCTGCTTCTGCACGGAAGAGGAATTGCAGCGCGACCGGGAGCGGGCGCTGGCGGAGCATCGTGCGCCAGTGTACTCGGGCAAGTGCCGGGCGCTTGATTCTGGCGAGACGAAGCGCAGGCGCAGCGCGGGCGAGTTATGCGCTATCCGGCTGCATATTCCTGAGCATCCCATCCGCTTTCACGATATTGTGCACGGACCGGTTGAGTTCTCGAACGAAGTAGTGAGCGATCCCATTATTCTGCGCTCGAACGGCATGCCGGTCTATAACTACGTCGTGGTGATCGACGATGCCCTGATGAAGATCACTCACGTGATTCGCGGCGACGACCATCTTTCCAACACGCCGAAGCAGGTTGCCCTCTACGAGGCGCTGGGCTGGCCGGTACCGGAGTTTGCCCATCTTTCGACGATTCTGGGCGGAGACCGCGAGCGCCTCTCCAAGCGCCACGGCGCGACTTCCATTGCCAATTTTCGCGACATGGGCGTGCTGCCCGAGGCGCTGATGAATTATCTGGCGCTGCTGGGCTGGGCGCCGAGCGGCGGCACGCGGGAAATCTTCAGCCGCGAGGAACTGGTGAAGGAGTTTTCGCTGGAGCGGGTTACGCCGTCGCCGGCGGTGTTCGACATGGAGAAGCTGTATTGGTTGAACCGGCATTACATCAAGCAGGCCGACCCCAAATTGCTCCTGGGCTATGGCTCTCTTTTCCTGGCAAAGGGGGGAGCGTTTGGAGAAGAGGTTCGCCAGTTGCTGGGGAGGGATGATTACGATTTCGGTTTGAACCTCGGTCCAACGGAATGGATTCAGAGAGTGATTGCTTTAGTCTCCCCGGCCGTCGACCGTCTCGACCAACTTCCCGAACGCGCGAAGTTGATCTTCCACTATGACCCGCAGGCCGCGCTAGCCTCGCCCGACAATGCCGAAACCCTCGCCTGGGCCAACACCGACGCCGTCATCGCCCGCTTCATGGTCAAGATTCTTGAGGACGAGTCCGCAGCCGACCATCAGCTCACGCCCGATCGCTTCAAGCAGATTGTGAACGAAGTCAAGGCGGAGACTGGGGCGAAGGGCAAGGAGCTGTTTCATCCCATCCGCATCATCATCACCGGCTCGCACTCCGGTCCGGAGTTCGACAAGCTGATCCCCATCCTCGAAGAGGGAAGCCGGCTGAAACTGCCCCGGCACGTTCTCAGCGTGCGCGAGCGGGTAGAAGCCTTCGGCAAGGCCCGGGGAAGCTAGCGATTGTTTGTCATCCTGAGCGGAGCCGGACTGAAGGCCCGGTGCAGTCGAAGAATCCCTATTGTCGCTAAGCTGCGAGGGGACAAGGGTGTGCAGGTTACAGGGATCCTTCGACTTCGTGGCAGCTTCGCTCAGGATGACAATGTGCTCAGGACGGCACTCACTTCAGCAGATCTTTGAGAGCATCCGTCAGCTCTGCATGGCGGAACGGAAAACGTTGCGCCACGAGCTTGGCCGGTTCCACCTTCTGGCTGGCCAGCAATAACTCGTCCGCCATCTGGCCGAACGCCAGACGGGCGGCGAAAGCCGGTACGGGAAAAATCGCCGGACGCGAGAGGACGGCCGCCAGCGTCTTGGTAAACTCTGCATTCCTTACCGGATTGGGTCCAACGAAGTTGATTGCCCCATGCAGGTTTGCGTCATTGACCACAAACTGAAGTGCGCTCACCAGATCGCGCACGTGGATCCAGCTCCACCACTGGCGGCCGCTGCCGATATTGCCGCCCACTCCCATGCGAAACGGAGTGAGCATTTTGCCGAGCGCGCCGCCCTTCGCGGTAAGCACCAGCCCAAAGCGAGTCTGCGCCGTGCGAATGCCGGCTTCTTCCGCCGGCTCGGCCGCACCCTCCCACTCCTGGCAGACTTGCGGCAAGAAGCCCTTTCCGGCGGGAGCGTCTTCGCGCAGCGTCTCCTCGCCGCGATCGCCATAAAAACCAATCGCCGAAGCGGTGATCAGCACTTGCGGGCGCTGCGGCGCCTCCGCCAAAGCCTCGGCCAGATGGCGAGTTCCCTGCACCCGGCTTTCCAGGACGCGCCGTTTTTTGCCATCCGTCCATCGCCCAACAATGGATTCGCCAGCAAGATGGATTACAGCCTCGAAGCCGGAGATCGACTGCGGCCGCAGCGGCTGCAGCGGGTCCCAGGTGATCTGGTCGGGACCGCGCACGGGCCCGCGCACCAGCCTCGTGACCTGCCAATCATGCTCGCGCAGCGTAGGCAGCAGCGCGGCGCCAATCGGGCCGGAGGTTCCGCTGACCAGGACTTTGCGCTGTGGGTTCATGTCTGCTCCGATTCCCCCGCCCCGCCAAGTGATTGAGTTTACGCCAGCAACCGGCCTCTGGGCGACCGGCCGCCTTCGCGATCACGTTATAATCGACTATGGCGACTCTGCGCCAGCAGATCGCGACCAACGTCCTCACCGTCACCAAGTTTCGGGACCTGATGAGGATGATGCGCGATAACCGGCCCACGGAAGATCTGGAGATAGTCCGCAAAGCCTACGAATTTTCCCAGAAGCATCACGCCGGCCAGACCCGGGCTTCGGGAAAGCCTTACCTCGTGCATCCGCTGGAAGTGGCTCTGGTTCTGGCCGAAATGAGGATGGATCCGGTGGCCGTGGCTGCCGGCCTGCTGCACGATTCGGTCGAAGATACTTCCGTCACCATCGTTGACATCCGTAAGGAATTCGGAGAGCAGGTCGCGCATATCGTCGAGGGCGTGACCAAGATCAGCAAGATCGACTTCGCCACGCGCGAGGAGCAGCAGGCGGAAAACCTGCGCAAGATGATGCTGGCGATGGTCGATGACATAAGGGTGGTGCTGATCAAGCTGGCCGACCGCCTGCATAACATGCGCACTCTCGAGCACCTGCCGCCTGAGCGCCAACAGAAGATTGCTCAGGAGACGCTGGACATTTACGCGCCCATCGCCCACCGGCTCGGCATGGGCAAGATTCGCGGCGAATTGGAAGATCTGGGTTTCCGCTTTCTCGATCCCATCGCTTACCAGCAGATTCAAGACACAGTGGAGGCGCGGCGCAAGCAGGGCGAGCAATTTCTGGCGCGCATGCAGACCGTTCTGCGCGAAAAGCTGAAAGAGGCAGGAATCACCGCTAAGGTGGAGAGCCGCATCAAGCGCCTCTACAGCATCCATAAGAAGCTGCTGCGGCAGCGGATTACGGTGGACCAGGTTTACGACCTGTGCGCCATGCGCGTGGTCACCAACTCCGTGCAGGACTGTTACGCCGTTTTAGGCATCGTGCACAACGCTTGGAGGCCCGTGCCCGGCCGCATCAAAGATTTTATCGCCATGCCACGGCCGAACTTTTACCAGTCGCTGCACACCTCGGTGATTACGGAAGACGGCACGCCGTTCGAGATCCAGATTCGCACCGAAGAGATGCACAAGATGGCCGAAGAAGGCATCGCGGCCCACTGGAAATACAAAGATGGCCCGGTTTCCGCCCAGGATGAACAGCGGCTGGCCTGGCTGCGGCAGGTGGTGGAGTGGCAGCGCGATGTTTCCGATCCCAACGAATTCCTCTCTACGCTGAAGATCGACCTCTTTCCCGAAGAAGTCTATACATTCACTCCCAAAGGCAAGGTTGTCGTCCTGCCTCGCGAATCAACTGCGATTGATTTCGCGTATTCCATCCATACCGAGGTGGGGCACACGTGCGTGGGCGCCAAGGTCAATGGGCGTATGGTTCCGCTTCGCCACAAATTGCACAGCGGGGACATCGTCGAGATCATCACTCAACCCGGACACAAGCCCAGCCGCGACTGGCTGGCCGTGGTTCGCTCCTCGCGCGCGCGCAACAAGATCAAGCACTGGCTCAACATCCATCAGCGCGAGCGCGCCATCGAAATCGGCCGCAAGCTCATCGACAAAGAGGCGCGGAAATACCGGGTATCGCTGAGGGAGGTGAAAGACGAGGAACTGGGCAAGATCGCCTCCGATTACGGGCTCGGGTCCGCGGACGATCTGATGGCGGCGATTGGCTACGGCAAGTTCTCTGCCCGCCAGGTGCTCGGCCGCCTGGCGCCCGCAGGAACCCAGCCGACTCCTGACGGAGAAGAGGAAAAAAGCACCAGCCTCAGCAGCGCTGTGCGGCGGGTTTTTGGCGGCGAGCACAACAACGCTATCCGGGTGAAGGGCCAGGACGACCTTCTCGTATACCGGGCGAGATGCTGCAATCCCATCCGCGGTGAATCGGTGGTAGGTTACGTGACTCGCGGGAAAGGTGTCGCGGTGCACGCGGTAAATTGTCCCAACGTGGTGAACCTGATGTATGAGCCTGAGCGCCGCATCGAAGTGGAATGGTCGCGGGATGACGAAACTCCGGCGTCGTACCCGGTCAAGCTGACCGTGTTTTGTGATGACCGCTTCGGCATGCTGAAGCAGATCACGTCCATCATCGGCGACGCCCGCACCAATATCCGGAACATCGAAGCTCAAACGGCCAACGGGCAGGCCAGCGTCGACGCTGTGCTTGACGTTGCCGACTTGCAGCACCTCGAGCAGATTATTGCCGGACTGCGTAAAATCCCCGGCGTGCATGACGTACAACGGCTGCAGAAGATCTGAGTGCGCTTGACGCCAGGATCGGAGGCTCGATGCGCGAAGTGATTGCTACGAAGGAAGCTCCGCAGGCGATTGGTCCCTACTCTCAAGCCATTCGCGCGAAGGGGCTGGTATTCGTCTCCGGTCAGGTGGCCATCGACCCCGCGACACAACAGGTGATCAGCGGAGAAGTAGCCGCGCAAACCGAGCGCGTGCTGAAGAATCTAGATGGAATTCTGGGAGCCGCTGGAACGAGCCTCGCCAAAGTAGTTCGCACCACGGTCTTCCTGAAAAATATGAGCGACTTTGCCGCGATGAATGAGGTCTACGCCCGATATTTCAATTCCCAGCCGCCCGCGAGGTCGACCGTCGAAGTGTCGCGCCTTCCCAAAGACGTGCTCGTGGAAATCGATGTGATCGCGTTGTCATAGAATGGACGCTTATTACTTCCGGAGGTCATTATGCTGAAGAGCAAATCTCTGTGCGCGCTTGTTGCGCTGGCCGCAAGTGCTGCGTTTGCACAGACCGGCTCCACTGCGCACAACACCGCCAACAAGCCTGCCACCGCTGCCCACGCTGCCAGCGGACCGAGCAAAGTGACGGGCGACCCCACCAAGACGGCCGACGGACTGGAATACTGGGATATCAAGGTTGGCACCGGCGCAACGGCGGAGACCGGCCAGACCGCGAAAGTCCATTACACCGGCTGGTTGACCAATGGTAAGAAGTTCGATAGCTCCGTCGGAAAGGCCCCGTTTGAGGTTACGCCACTCGGCAGCGCCCCGGTGATCAAAGGATGGAACGAAGGGATTATCGGAATGAAAGTAGGCGGCAAGCGCCAGTTGCGCATCCCCCCGGATCTGGCCTATGGCGCAGACGGTTA
>Ga0335080_10004633_pt1 | contig 14017 bp, 12 predicted proteins | sample Lox_Sample_34_FD_206720 | JGI IMG/M metagenome (GOLD analysis project Ga0335080, IMG submission 206720) | Soil microbial communities from Loxahatchee National Wildlife Refuge, Florida, United States - Lox_Sample_3.4 | ecosystem: Environmental > Terrestrial > Soil > Wetlands | place: USA... | reverse complement strand
ATGTCTGGGGATGCCGCTGCCCCGGTTGACATACTCCCCGCGTGCCCCGGCGTGCGAACACAGATGGAGGCGGCGACGAGCCATCGACGACGCTCCGATCCGAGCACGTCGAGGCCACGCGCCGCGCCGTGCTCGCCGCCGCCCGCTCCGCGTTCGGCAGGAAGGGCTACGCGCCGACATCCGTCGACGAGATCGCGGCCGCGGCCCGGGTCACGAAGGGCGCTGTTTACCACCACTTCGCCGGCAAGAAGGCGCTGTTCCGTGCGGTGTACTCAGAAGTGGAGGCCGAGGCGCTCGCGCGCACGGCCGGAGCTGCGGACTCGAAGGGGTCCGCGATCGACCAGCTCGTCGCCGGAGTGCACGCGTACCTGGACGTCGCGCTCGACCCCGAGGTCCAGCGGATCACGTTGATCGACGGGCCGGCGGTGCTCGGTCCCGAGCCAGAGGGCCCGGCCGATCAGCATCCGGGGCATGGGGCGGTCCGGTCGTTCATCGCCACCGCGATCGGGCGCGGCGAGATCGTCGACCTGGACCCCGATGTTCTCGCGCATCTCGTCGGCGGTCTCTCGCTGCTCGGCGGCGTGCTGATCGCGCGGGCGGCCGACCCGGACGTGGCAAGGGCGACGCTCGGTCAGGCGCTCGAGGCGATGCTGCGAGGCCTGGCTCCACGCAAGCGGCGCTGAACGCCGCGCGGAGGCGGCGAACGTCCGCCAAGCACGACTCGCCCTTGACAACCTACATACTGAGAGTATGTTCTATACTCATGGAATCAAACAGACTCGATACTCGGCTTGGGCCTCTGGCCTGGCAATCCTCCGGTCGAGGGCCGACGCTCGTCTTCTTTGCCGGCGCGCTCGCGAATCACGATCTGTGGCGTGACGTCGTCGCGTCGCTCGAGGACCGCTACCGCTGCATCACGATCGACCTCCCGCTGGGGGCGCACGCGACGCCGCTGTTCCCCGGAGCGGACCGATCGGCGACCTCGCTGGCCCGGCTCATGCTCGACTGCCTGGAACTGCTCGACCTCGACGACGCCACGGTGATCGCCAACGACACGGCCGGTGGACTGCTCTTGCTTTCGCTCGCCACCGATCATCCGGCGTTCGGGCGAGTGACCGGTCTCGTCCTGACCAACTGCGACAGCTACGACCAGTTTCCGCCGGACAAGCTGCAAAGGGGGGCGGCGGTCGCTCGCGCCCTCCCTCGACTTGCCGCGGCCCTGGTTCGGTTGCAGTTCAGGTCGTCGATCGCCCGGCGCCGGGGTCTCTCCACGGTCACCGCGACCGGACTCGACGCTCGGCGCGAGGAATCCTTCTTCGGGCCACTGCGACGAGATCGACGCGTGGTCGACGACTTCGTCGCGGCATTCGGCGGTTGCCGCCCGCAACTCCTGATCGACGCCGCCGAGGCGATCCCGCAGTTCGACCGGCCGGTCCTGCTCGTCTGGGGAGACTCGTGCGACTTCTTTCCGATCGCACACGCGCAACGGCTTGCGTCCGGGTTCCCGCGCGCGACGCTGGTCACCGTGCCCGGGGCCAGGACCTGGGTACCGGTCGACAATCCGGTGGCGGTGGCGGACGCCATCGCCGGATTCGTGCCCGCACCGGTGTCATGAGCAGCCCGCGTCGGGTTCGTGCCGGCCGCCGGTGTGGTGACCGGGTGTGAGGCGCCGTGCTAGTGGTGGTGCGGGGTCTCTTCGGGCACCTCGTACCAGCGCTTGCGCTCGCCGATCCGCGCGCGGAGCTTCCAGCGCCGGCTCTTCGGTGCTGACTGCGCGGCCGCGATGAGGGTCTGAAGCTGGGCTCCCGGATCGAGCCGGCCTCCCTCGATCGCGGGGCGAGCGCCGCTGTACAGAAGCCCGTTGATCCGCTCGAGGTTCAGCGTCACGGTTCGCCACCAGCCCCAGTCGTCTCCGACGAGCGAGCGGAACACGCGGAGGTCGATGGTGTCGGGGTCACTGCTCTCCTCTAGTCTGAACGTGACGAGCAGGCGCAGGCAGTCGTCGGCGTCCTTCTCGTTGAGCTCGACGATCTGGAGCTTGGACATCAGCAGGTCGGCCGCGTCGAGCGTGTACGGCATCCGCCCGAGTCGGTCGGCGAACTCGAGCGTGTGACACATGTGCAGCTTGTCGATCAGCACGTCGATCGCGAGACCGGTGTCGCCGTGCGCGAAGTACAGCTGCTTGTTGCCGTACAGCGCGTTGAAGTTCCTGTCAGGGTGATAGCCGAGCTCGGTGAGCAGCTCGCTCAGCGCGCGCCGGGTCGAGCTCGAGGAGGCGAAGTCGAGATCCTGGCCGGTACGGCTGCGTGGCGGAAGCTCTGGTGTAAGCATCCGGATCGCCAGGCCTCCGACGAGGCGCAGCGCGATGCTACGCTCGGCGGCGCGGTCGATAAGCGACTTGGCGTCCTTCAGCAGATCGGTTTCTGCGATCGTGTCGCCCATCTTCCGCATACGGTACAGGCTGTTGTCAGGGTGCCGGCGATGCCGCTGACGGGCGCCGAGCAACGCGTCTGCGAGGCGATCGAAGCGGGTCGCGACGAGCTGGTGGGGTTGGCCGGCGCGCTGATCGGGTTCGACACGACGGCGCGCCGGGTGGGGGAGCCGTGCCGGGACGAGGTCGCCTTGCAGGCGTACCTGGCGGACCGGCTCGGTGCCGCGGGGGCGTCGGTGGATGTGTGGGAGCCGGACGCGTCCGCGTTGGCGGGACGGCCGCTCGTCCCGCCGGGGCTCTCATTCGAGGGGCGGCCGCAGCTGATCGCGCGCGTCCCGGGGCGTGGGGGCGGGCGATCGCTGGTCTTCAACGGCCACATCGACGTCGTGTCTGCGGACCCTCGATCCGAGTGGGCGAGCGACCCATTCGTCGCGTCGCTGCGCGACGGCCGTCTGTACGGTCGGGGGGCGTGCGACATGAAGGGCGGGATCGCGGCGATGGTGTTCGCGGTCGAGACGCTGTCCTGGCTAGGGGTGTCGCTCGACGGCGATCTGCTGGTCGCGACCAACACCGACGAGGAGTCCTCGGGGGCCGGGGGCACGGCGCTGGTCGAGCACGGGCTGCGGGCGGACGCCGGCGTCGTCACCGAGCCGACCGGCTTCCAGACGTGGATCGCGTGCCGTGGCTCGGACTACGGCGTGGTCAGGGTACCCGGCCGGACGGGGCACGCTGAGGTTCGCCAACCGGATTGGCGTCTCGGCGGCGCCGTGAACGCGATCGAGAAGGCGGCTTTGGTGTTAGGTGCGATCACGTCGTTGCGGAGCGAATGGAGCGCCCGCCCGGAATACGCGCATCCGCTGCTCTCGCCGCCGTCGCTGCTGCCGACGCTGGCGCGCGCCGGCGAGTGGGCGGTGACCTATCCGGCGTCGTGCGAGCTGACGATCGCCGTGATGTACCTCCCGTCGCAGGCCGATGCCACCGGGTGGGGGAGTCAGGTGCGGCGCGAGGTCGAGCAGTGGATCACGACCGAGACGTCGACGGATGACTGGTTGCGCGAGCACCCGCCCGTGATCGAGTGGTGGCCGAACCCGGTGATGCCATTTGAGATCTCGCCTGACGAGCCGATCGTGAGCGTCATGCAGGGAGCGACCGCGGACGTCGGCCGCCCCGGTCGACTGGGCGGCCTCGACTCGTGGTACGACGGGGCGACCCTGACGCAGCTGGCGGGAATTCCGTCGATCGGCTACGGCCCGCCCGGGTTCGACCCCGACGGGGTCAGCGTCGCCCACATGATCGACGAGTTCGTGCCGATCGACGGTCTGGTGGCGTCAGCCCAGGGTCTCGCGGTGGCGGCGATGCGCTTCTGCGGCGTCGCGGACTAACCCTCGACGCGCTGGGCGAGCTCGACGCCCTTCTTGCCGATGTCCACGATGTAGCCGCGGAGGATCCCGTGGTTGGCCTCGCTGCCGGGATTGATGCACAGCGTCTTGCCGATCCGGCGCTCACCGCCCGACTCGTGGATGTGGCCATGGATCGTGAGCAGTGGCCCGTAGGTCTCGATCAGCTTGCGCACCGCGATCGAGCCGACCGGGCCTCGGAGCACGTCGCCGGCCGAGATCGTGGGGCGGAGGTTCGCGTCGAGCAGCGGTGCGGTGTCGAGGCCCGAGTCATGCGGCGGGACGTGGATCATGAACACGGCCTTGCGGGGATCGCGGACCTGCCGCGCGAGCGCGTCCAGGCGGGCGTACAGCTCGTCCTCGGACTCCTCGCGTGGCGTCTGCCACGGCGTGTGGTTCGACCAGCCGGACGACAGCAGCTGGAGGTCGCCGGGGATGTCGAGCACCTTGCCGTCGGCGTTGATGGGTGTGATCCCGGGCTGGTCCAGGATCGGGTCGATCACGAACTCGTCGTCGTTGCCCGGGATCAGGTAGAGCGGAGCATCGCCGTCGGTGAGCCGCTCGGTCGCGAGCTTCATCCAGGCGTCGACGCGGTCGTTCATCAGCCGATGGAGCAGCTCGTCGCGGCTCGGTTCGTCACCGGCTAGCCGCTCCGCCTCCTCGGCGGTGGTGATGAACGAGTAGTAGCCGACGTCGGCGATGTCGCGCTCGAGCTGCGCCAGCTCGTCGTCGCCGCTCACGCGGCGATGCACCCCGAACAACTCGGTCTCGTAGCGGCCGTTGCGCTGGATGATCGGGACGATCGCCTTGCCGGTGAGGTCGCCGGCGACCAACGCCACGTCCGCCTTGTAGATGTCCATCGTGATCGCGTTCAGGAACTTCCGCCATGCCTTCTCGGCGGCGTGGAAGTCGCTGGCGATGTACAGGCGGGTGGCGATCGCTGGGCTCCCGGTGCTGGGGCGGGTCGGTCAGTCGGGTGGAATCTCGGTGAACAGCATCTTCTCGTCCACGCCGGCCTTGACGGCCCGGTAGCGCATGATGAAGTAGATGACGATCCCGATCAGGTAGAAGATGCCGGCGTCGATGATCCCGTTCGTCTCCAGATAGGTCAGCGCGCTCCCGCCCTTGAGCGCATCCACGATCGGTTTGAACACCGCGAAGATGTAGATCCAGATCGGGAACACGAGCCAGGCGAGCCCGATCCACGGCAGCGCCTTCCCGAATGGCGCATTGCGGACGAGGTCGGGACGGCGCCAGCGGACGAGGATCGCGTTGAACCCCGGCAGCGACCAGGTGAGGATCGCCATCATGATCGAGAACCACGCGGTGCCGGCCAGGTTCAGCTTGTGGCCGGTTGTGGCCAGGAACGTCGGCAGGTCCTTGTAGCTCTGGAAGAACAGGAAGATGCCGGTCAGCACGAGCGTGGCGATGATCGCGTTCAACGGTGCGCGCAGGCGCTCGCTGACGTTGCCGAACCACTCGGGCACCTGCCGGTCGAGGCTCCAAGCGAGCTGCATCCGGCTGATGAAGTTGATGTACACCGGGCACAGCAGGAACGGGAACACCACCCCGCCGAGGCTGATGATGAACCACAGCGGCCACAGGCTGCTGTTCGCCACGACCGCGAGCAGTGGCATCGAGTTTGGCTGGCCGAGCGGCAGGGCGGTCAGGGCGCTGTTGAAGCCCCAGTAGCTGCCGCCCCAGCTCACCTGCGTGTTGAAGCCGAAGTGGCTCGAGATCGCATCGACGTAGACCGAGTTCGCGAGTACCCCGATCAGGAGCGCGCCGATCAGCGCGATCAACACACCGCGGCGAACGTTCCCGCGCACCTCGCCGGCGATGTACGCCGAGTACTGGAACCCGATGAACTGGAACAGCAGCACCGACAGCATCAGCGGGAACACCGTCGTCGAGAAGATGTTGCTGATGAAGCTGTTGTGGGTCGTGGCGATCAGGCCGGCCGTCTTGCCGGTCTGCGCGATGTGCGCCGCGGTGACGCCGCCGGTGTACTGCGGCAGGTGGGCGTTGAAGCTGCCCTTGTGCGTGAACAGCAATCCGAACACGAACATCCCCGCAAAGCACGCGACGCCGAAGCCCGCGAGCGCCGTCACGACCCTGTGGAACGTCCGCGTCGGGAGCAGTGCGACGACCGCGATCAGCAGCAGCACGATGATCGAAGCGATGAACCCCGGGGTGCCGGTGATCGTCCCGGTCGAGTCGGTGAACCATGTGTTCGCGCCGTGGAAGCCGCCGGCTCCGATGCCGATGATCCGCGCCGAGATCTGGAGGTTCCTCAGTACGAGTGGGACCTCGAACGCGATGATGAGGACGCTTGCGATGACGAGCGTCCACGACTCGAGCCAGCCCAGGAACGGGTGCAGGATCCGGCTCGAGAACACGTAGTCGCCGCCGGAGCGGGGCATGACGGACGTCAGCGACGCAAAGATCAGCGCCAGCAGGACGCAGAACAGGCCCGCCACGATCGCGGCCCAGCCATAGGCGGAGAACGGCCCCGCTCGCCAGACCGGGACGAAGGCAAGGCTGTAGAAGATGGGATAAAGGGTGAGGCCCACGCCGACGAACGCGGCCACGTTGAAGAACAGCGCGTTCGTGACGCTGACGTTGCGCACGAGTCCCGAGGACTGGCGCACGAACAGCTTCGGTGTTGTCGTCGCCGCGGCGGCAGACCGTCCGGATCCGGACGGCCCGGGAGTTCCTGGTCCAGAGGTCACGTCCGCCACGGTCACCCTCCAGTCTGGTCGCCCACTTGGTCGCTGGGCGGAACGTACCACCCGGGGCGGAGGTATTCGGCCCGTCTCGGTGCGCCGGCCGTCGCGGCAGCGTCAGCGCCTGCCGTTAGGCTGACCGCTCCCCGACCCAGGCCGATCCGAGGGCGGCGAGGTGGGCTCGATCTTTCTGCTTGCGCTAGCCGCGGCCGTGTACCCGCAACTGCTCGCGGTGGTCGTGATCATCCTCACGCGGCCGAATCCGCAACCGCTGCTTTGGGCCTGCTACCTCGCCAGCTTGCTCGTGAGCATCGGCAGCAGCGTCCTGATCTTCGCGGTGTTCCAGTCCCGCGGGAGCCTCGCCGGCACAAGCTCGCACCGGCTCGGTCCGGCGGCCTATCTGTCCGTGGGCGCCGTTGCGCTGATCCTGGCGATCCTCATCGCGACGCGCCGCGGGCGAGAGCTCGTCGATCGGGATCGGCAGGCGCGGCGTTGCGTCGCGCGGCGCCCGGCACCGGGCTCGGCGACCGCCGCGACGACCCGTGCCCGGGCGGAGCGGGCGCTCAGCGAGGGCTCGGTCGTCGTCGCCTGCCTGGTCGGGGCTGTGCTCGCCCTTCCCGGCCCGTTCGATCTCGTCGCGCTCGGGCGCCTCGCGAGAGGCGGCTACGGATTGATCGCCGCGGCCGGCGCGATGGTGGTCTTCGCGGTGATCAAGTTCATCCTGATCGAGGTGCCGATCGCGGGTTACGCGATCGACCGCGACGGCACCGCGGTCAGCGTCGACCGCTTCTCCCGCTGGATGCACACCAACAAGTTCGCGGCCGTCGCTGCAATCGCCGGCGTGTTCGGGATCGCACTGATCGGCAGGGGCATCTCAGCGCTCGGTTGAACCGTCATCGGGAGGCGGACGCCGGTTGCGGATCCGATCGATCTGATCGCGCAGCGCCTGCCAGCGCGAGCGCGCGTCGCGGATCAACGTGTCCCACTCGCGCCGGACCTCGTCGTCGGGCGGTCGCTGCCCTGCGCGAATCCGGCCCAGCTCGTCGAACACCTCGCGTCCGAGCGCCGCCGAGGCGACCAGGAACACCATCAAGCCGAACAGCGCCGAGATCATCGCGAACACCGCCCCGATCGCCCCGTAGCGGGTCGCGTACGAGCTGAACAGGTGCGGCACGTACACCGCCGCGCCGGCGAAATAGACGGCGAGCGCCAGGCTCGCGACGATCGCGAACGGGGCGAGACTCCTCCACGCGATCCGTGTCGCGCTCAGCACGCGGCCGCTCCAGGCCAGGAAGATCGCGGTCAGCGGGGTGAGGAGCAGGTTCGCTCCGACCTGAACGCGGCTGCGGCCGATTTCCCGGTGCGCGACGCCGCTGATCACCAGGTACACGACCAGTCCGGCGATCCACAAGAGGTCGTTGACGCTGTTGCGCACGCTCAGCGGACGCAGCTCCCAGGTGCGCTCGAACAACCGCTGCACGCCCCGGGCGAAGCTGAGCACGGCGATCAGCAGCAGCAACACGCCGATCACGCCGATGTCCGTGTTCGTCGCGGTCGCGGGCGCGAGCGCCTCCTTGACCGCTTCGGCGCCACCGCCGGTCAGGGCGTAGCGGTCGATCAACCACTGCGCGGCGCTTTCCGCCTGGACATGGGGCAGCACCGCGCCGGCCAGAACCGCCAGCGGAATCAAGGCGGTGAGCGTGCTCGAGGCCAGCGCCATCGCCCGGTCGAAGCCGGCGATGAGCTGAAAGCGGTTGAGCACGCGCAACACGAACGCGGGGCGCAGCCAGAACGTCAGCGTCCGCAGAATCCGCTCGCGGTCGAACGGGATCCGCGCCGGCAACGGGGGGCCGTCGGGCGGCACGTCGGTGTTCAGGGGATCCACCTGGTTGCTCAAGTTCACGGCCCGGCCGGCCGGGAGATCAGCAAGTCCAGGCCGAGCCGCGAAGACAGGAACTTCGCGACGAGCTGGCCCTTCACGCTGTTGCCTTGCCGGGTCAGCGGTGGCGCAAAGGTGCCCATTCCGCCCTTCCCGGACCATCGATCGGACTCGCCACATCAATCCTCCGGCGGGCAAGTCTACGAACGGGCGCGCGCGTCGCGAGCGTATGCCTCGCGCGGGCTTACGTTTCTCGGACGGCCGGGCCGCGGGCAACCACGGCCGGGGTCGCGTCGAGGGCTATCGCTCCTGCGCCTGTTCGGCGGTGATCTTGTTCTGTAGTTCGGCCATCACGCCCGGGTCGCGGAGTGTGGTGACGTCGCCGAGCGCACGGCCTTCGGCGATGTCGCGTAGCAGCCGGCGCATGATCTTTCCCGATCGGGTTTTGGGCAGGTCGTCGGTCCATAGGATCCGTTTCGGCCGTGCCAGCTTGCCGATCTGGACGGCGACGTGGTCGCGGATCTGCGCTTCGATGTCGGGTGTCCCCTCGAGGTCTCCCTGTAGGGTCACGAACGCGACGATCGCCTGGCCGGTGAGCTCATCGGACTGGGCTACGACCGCGGACTCGGCGACCTTTTCGTGGGCGACGATGGCCGATTCGACCTCTGCGGTCGACAGCCGGTGCCCGGAGACGTTGATCACGTCGTCGATGCGCCCGACGATCCACAGGTAGCCATCCTTGTCCCGGATCGCGGCGTCGCCCACCAGGTAGGTGTCGGCGCCGAACCGCGACCAGTACGTCTCGAGGTAGCGATCGTCGTCCTCGTACAGGGTGCGCAGCATTCCCGGCCATGGTCGCTTGAGGACGAGGAGACCCTGACCCTGCTCGACGCTTTCACCCGTTTGCTCGTCGACCACGTCGGCGGCCACTCCCGGCAGCGGGAACGTCGCCGACCCCGGCTTGGTCTCGGTCAGGCCCGGCAGCGGCGAGATCATGATCTGCCCGGTCTCGGTCTGCCACCAGGTGTCGACGATCGGACAACGCTCGCGGCCGATCACCACGTGGTACCACAGCCACGCCTTGGGGTTGATCGGTTCGCCCACGGTGCCGAGCAGACGCAGCGAGGAGAGATCATGCGCGGCCGGATACTCCGCGCCCCACTTCATGCACGCGCGGATCGCGGTGGGCGCGGTGTAGAAGATGCTCACGCCGTAGCGCTCGACAAGCTCCCACCAGATGCCCTTGTGCGGATAGTCCGGCGCGCCCTCGTACATCACCGAGGTCGCGCCGTTGGCGAGCGGGCCATAGACGATGTAGGAGTGGCCGGTGATCCAGCCAACATCGGCAGAGCAGAAATACACGTCGCGCTCGGGATCGAGATCGAACACGAACCGGTGGGTCGCGCTCACGCCGGTCAGGTAGCCCCCGGTCGTGTGCACGATGCCCTTCGGCTTAGCGGTCGAGCCCGAGCTATAGAGAATGAACAGCGGATGCTCGGCCTCCATCGGCTCGGCCGGACACGTCGGTTCGGCCGCCTCGACGATCTCATCGTAGAACACGTCCCGGCCCGCCGCCATCGGCACATCGATCCCGGTATGACGGACCACCACGACGTGCTCCAGCGACGCCAGATCACCCATCACCTCATCGACCGTCGCCTTGACCGGCGCGGCCCTGCCCTTGCGACGAGCGCCGTCGACCGTGATCAACGCCCTCGCCCGCGACACCTCCATCCGCTCCCTCACCGCCTCCACCGCAAACCCCCCGAACACAACATTATGCGGCGCTCCGATCCGCGCGCACGCGAGCATCGCGACCACAACCTCCGGGATCATCGGCAGATAAATCCCAACCACATCACCCTTACCCAGCCCCAACGCCCTGAGCGCGTTCGCCAGCCGCTGCACATCGCGATGAAGCTCCCCATAGGTGATCGCCCGACGCTCGCCGTCCTCCCCCGCCCAATAAAACGCGACCCGATCCCCCAGCCCAGCCTCAACATGCCGGTCCACGCAGTTATAGGACACATTCAGCTTGCCATCGGCAAACCACCGATAGAACGGCGGGCGCGAATCGTCAAGCACCGTCGCGAACGGCTGATCCCAATGCAGCATCCGAGCCTGACCAGCCCAAAAACCATCAGGATCCCGCTCGGCCAGCGCACCAAGCGCGGCATCATCCACACGCTCACGAGCGAGAAACCCCGCCGGCGGCGGAAACGTGTCCTGATGAAGCAGCTCCTCAAGCCTACGCTCGAGCCGCTCACCGGCGGGAAGCCCAACAGAGCCAACAGGTGTCGAAGGGTTCATCGATCGCTCTCCCTCGGTTATGGGAAATCGAGTGTCCGACCGTATGGGCGGTCACGTTGCATTCGGGTTGCACCAGCAGTGGCCGCCGGTAGTCCAGCGCAAAAAGACGGCCCCGCCGACAGGGGCGGGGCCGTTCACCCATGAGACGCGGTGGGTGAGAGGAGCTACAGCGAGAACACGATTCGGGCCTGCACGTGGCCGGCTTCGACTTCGGCGATCGACTCGTTCACGGTCTCGAGCGGTCGCACCTCGCGGGTCACGTGCGTCTTGCCGGCGGCATGCAGTTCGAACACCTCACGCAGGTCGGTGCGGGTGCCGACGATCGATCCGGCGATCGTGATCCCGTTGAGCACGGTCTCGAAAATCGGGATCGTGACGTGGTTGTCGGCCGGCAGCGCCACGAACACGATCTTCCCGCCGCGGCGCACTGTCCCGTAGGCCTGCTCGAACGCCTTCGGCGAAACCGCGAGGGCGATCGCCTGGTCGGCGCCTCCGAGCGCCTGGATCGCCTCCACCGGGTCCTGCTTGGTGGCGTTCACCGTGAACTCCGCGCCGAGCTTGCGTGCGAGCTCGAGCTTCTCGTCGTGGAGGTCGACCGCGATCACCCGGCCGCCGGCGATCGACGCGTACTGGATCGCGAGGTGACCGAGCCCGCCGACGCCGAACACCGCGACGAGATCCGAGGAGCGCGTGCCGGCGACCTTGACCGCCTTGTACGTGGTCACGCCGGCGCAGGTCAGCGGCGCGGCGTCGAACGGATCGATCCCGTCGGGCACCTTGACCACGTAATGGGCATAGGCGACGGCGTATTCGCCGAAGCCGCCGTCGATCGAGTAGCCCATGTTCTCCTGCTCCAGGCACAGGGTCTCCCAGCCCGAGACGCAGTGGTCGCACGTGCCGCACGCGTAGCCGAGCCACGGCATCCCGACGCGGTCACCGAGTTCGACCTCGGTTACGCCAGGGCCAACCTCGACGACTTTCCCGACGCCCTCGTGACCGGGGATGAACGGTGGCTCGGGCTTGACCGGCCAGTCGCCGTTGGCGGCGTGGATATCGGTGTGGCAGAGGCCCGAGGCCTCGACCTTGACCAGGACCTGGCCCCGCTGGAGCTCCCTGCGCGGAACCTGCTCGATCGTCAGCGGCTCGCCGAACTTGTGAACGACCGCAGCCCGATAGGTGGTGAATGACGAATCGGCAGTGGTCGAAGTGGGGGTGGTGACTGCCATGGCGGTCTCCTCTCTCGCTTGCAGGAGTGTGGCGGGACGGTATGGGGGTTGGGGTTGCAGTTGGGTTGCACCCGCGCGTGACGCCGTGGCTGCATCATGCGGCGGCGAGCGACATGCGTCGGGCCAGGATTGAGGCGGCGGCGGTCGCTGCCGCCCGCCTCGGGTCTCCCGCCGGGAGCACGGCGACGAGCGTCCGTGCGGCGGGAAGATCGTCGGCTCCAGACGGGTGCGCGAGCCACTGAGCCAGTAGCTCGCAGTCGGCGCTGGTGAGGACGCTGCGGCGCAGCGACTCCTCGAGCAGCCCGCGGGCCTCGCGTATCTCGGGAGCGTCGGACGCCGGCAGCAGCGGCCCGGCGTACGCCTTGAGCGCGGCGTCCGGTCTCCCGTTCGAGATGAAGCGCTGGACTTTGCTCCAGTCGGCGTCGACCGGCGCCCGAAGCCGGTAGGGCTGAGTGTCGAGCAACCGCTCCCCCAGGTGTGCTCGCAGCCGGTGCACCTGGGCCCGGACGGTCACGGTCTTGCCGCGTTCGCCGTACAGCGACAGCGCGAGTTGCTCGGCGGTCAGTCCGTCGGGATGCATCGCGAGCACGGCCAGGAGCTCGAGCGACCGCAGCCCCCGCTCCTCGCAGCCGGCGAAGCACGCCAGCGGGCGGCGCCCGAGCACGCGCAGTGACAGCCGCGGGGTACCGTCGCCCCGGCCCCGGCGGAGCCACAGGACGGCCCCCTCGCAGCCGATTGGCTCCGCGTCCCACAACCGCCCGTCCGGCGTGCGCAGCGTGCCGTGAGCGAGCTCCGGCGGGGCAAGCTCGCGCGGCGGGTCGACGACGCCGCGTGAGGCGATCACGCGGCCGGTCCGGTGGACGAGGACGCTCGCGCCACGCCGACGCTCGGCGATCGCCTGCCAGTGCTCGTGCAGGCGTGCCGTCTCCTCGAGCTGGTGCAGCCGCAGCGTGATCTCCGCGGCGCGCGCGGCCAGCGTCGCGAGCGAGAGCGTGTGCGGATGCACGGTGCGCAGCTCCGCGGTCAGATCGACGACGCCGATCAGCTCTCCGGTCGCCGGGTCGTGGATCGGCGCGCCCGAGCAAGTCCAAGCGTGCACCGCCGCGACGAGGTGCTCGGCCGAGAAGATCTGCACCGGATGGTCGAGCGCGGCGGCGGTCCCGACCGCGTTGGTTCCAGCCGCAGATTCCGACCACGCCGCTCCTTCTTGGAAGTGCATCTCGCGCGCCAGGTCCAGCGCCGCGATGTTTCCGGTCACCCACAGCAGATTCGCCTCGGCGTCCCCGATCGCCACCACGTGCCGGGCTTCGGCATCGAGGCTCGAGAGCGTGTCCAGGATCGCCTCGATCGCCGGGGCGAGGCGCGAGCGCGCTCTCGCGTTCTCGAGCTCCTCGTCGGTCAGGACGACCGGAGCACCGTCGGCCTCGGGGGCGACGCCCGCCGCGAGGCTCCGCCTCCAGCTGTCGGCGACCAACTCGCGCACGCCGACGGGCGCCTCGGCGCCCGCGATGGTCCGCTCGTGTGCTCGAGCGAGCGCGCGTGCATGCGCGACCGGATCGGTCGATACGTCGATCGCCACCCAGGGGTTGCGCCGCGGCGCGGTTACCGCGGCTGAATCCGTGTGGACCGGCTCCACATCGCTCTCCTCACCGATGTCTCGTCGAGCGCTGCTCGACCTTGAGCCGTCAGGTTCGCGCACGGAGCGAACCCCGGCATCGGCGGCTGACCGCGATCTGCTGCGGGGAAATACCGACCGAAAGACGGGGCACTGTGGCGCCGTGCCGGGCGCTCCCGCCGCTCAGAAAGACCGGCGCCCACGCCGGCGGACCGGCGTGGGCGCTCTCCGCTGGCCCCTGTGAGGGGCCGGGCCAACGGATTGGACTGTCAGGAGGAAGCTGGGACCGCCTTCGGCGTCAGGACCTGTGCTTCCTCGGGGGTCTGCCGGGCGTGCCAGAACCCGAGCCCGACGAGCACTGCCATGAGTGCCGCAGCGATGAACGATGCGATTGCGCCCCACAGCATGATGGTCGCGATCTCCGACCACGCGT
>Ga0335080_10004632_pt1 | contig 14020 bp, 11 predicted proteins | sample Lox_Sample_34_FD_206720 | JGI IMG/M metagenome (GOLD analysis project Ga0335080, IMG submission 206720) | Soil microbial communities from Loxahatchee National Wildlife Refuge, Florida, United States - Lox_Sample_3.4 | ecosystem: Environmental > Terrestrial > Soil > Wetlands | place: USA... | reverse complement strand
AGCCGCTGGTAGAAGACGCCCTCGGGGAAGAGCTTCACCTCGACGTCGATCCCGAGTGGCTTCAGATCTCGCTTGATGATGGCCGCCTCCTGCGGCCAGGGCGGCCTCGTGGCGCCGTAGAGGACGGCCGTCGCGTGGATGTGACCCGCGAGCCGCTTCGCCTTCTGCAGATCGGGCCGGAGCGGATAGAGGTGGAAGTTCCGCGCGTCGAGGGTCGGCAGCGGGAAGAGGTCCCCGCTTGCCACCCCGCCGCCGAACACCGGCAAGAGAAACTTCCGCTCCTGCGCCACCAGGGCTTGCCGGTCGATCGCGTAGTTGACGGCTCGTCGCATTCGGGCGCTCGCGAAGAGCGGCCTGCTCGTGTTCAACATCAAGTACCGGACGCCGTTCGCCTCGCTCTCGAAGTACTGCTGGTGTTCGGCCTTGGCCGCCTGGCTGCCTGGGCCGTACTTCCTCTGGAGCGCCGCAGCGGCCGAGGCGGGTATCCCGTCGGAGGCATAGTCGGCCTTGCCGGCCTCGATCTCCGTCACCGCGCGGGACGGGTCGACCCCGATCGTGTAGACGAACTCGTTGAGGAGGTGCGGCCGGCCGCCGTGGTAGTTCGGGTTCCGTCGCAAGACCAGCGACTGGCCCGGCGTGTACGACTTGATGTAGTACGGACCGGCCGAGGGGATGTTGTTGAGCCGCTGGTCCGGCGTGCCCTGCGGCACGGCGCAGGCCGTGCTCAGGGCGAGATTCGGGAGGAAGCCGCCGTCCGGATGCGTGAGCTTGATCGTGAGCGTGTTTCCGCGTGCGACGACACCCGAGAGTCCCCGCGCCTTGCCTGCGCGGTACTGCCGATAGCCCACGATGTCGTTGAAAAGCGAGGCATTGAAGGACTTGAGGTGCGGGTTTACGACCCGCTCGATCGTCGACTTGAAGGTGGCTGCCGTGACGGGCGCGTTCGAGGGCGGCGAGAAGCGGAAGCCGCGGCGGATCCTGAACGTGTACGTTCTCCCGCCGTCCGTCGGCGTCGGGACCGCCTCGGCGACCTCGGGCACCACGTGAGATCCTGCGGCGCCCGGCTTGTCCGGATAGGTGACGAGGTTCGCGCAGGTCGCGTACACGATCTGGAAATCCAGGTCGAACGCCGGATCGAGCGAGTTGGGGTCGGACTGGGCGGTGAGGTGGGCGGTGCCGCCGGTCGCCGGGGGGCTCGGGGGGGCCGGAGAGACCGCGACCCAGACCCGGCCGGCGGCGAACGCGAGCGCGTCCGGGGTTCCCCCGATCTGCTTCGTGCCGAGTCGCTCTCCGGAGTGTGGGTCGAGCCGCATGACCGTTCCGTCGCCGGAGTTCGCGACCCAGATCGCGGACGGAGTAGCGGCGAGAGCGGCGGGGGCGCTGCCCACGTGGGCCGTTCCGACCACGGCGTTCGTGTCGGGATCGACCCGCACAACGGTGTCGTCTCCCGCGTTCGCTACCCAGACACCCGCGCCGTTCACGGCGATCGCGGCGGGGCCGTGGCCTACGGGAATGGTCGTCGGCTCGAGGGTCGTCGGGTCGATCTGCGTCACCGTCCCGTCGGAGTTGTTGGCGATCCAGATCGAGCCGTCGCCTGCCGCGATCGCCGACGGATCGTTCCCGACGATCACACGACCGACGACCCGCCTGGAAGCTGGATCGATCCGCGAGACATAGCCTTCCGGATCGACGACCCAGATCGAGCCGAAGGCCGCGAGCATGGGCTGCTCGGCCGTCGGCACGTCCGAGATGAATGAAGGATAGAGGGCCACCGACGAAAGCTTCTGCTCGTTCACGTCGTACGTCGGATCGATCGTCGAGACCGCACCCTTGCTGCTCGTCACCCACGCCGCGCTCTTCGTCGCAGCGATGCCGACCGGAGCGCTTCCGATCGAAATCGCGGGGGCGGCCTTGTCCGACACGGGGTCGACTCGGCTCACGGTCCGATCGGCCAGGTTCGCCACCCAGAGACCCCCGGCGCCCGAGGCCAGGGCAGTCGGCTGGGAGCCGACCGGGACGACCGAGGAGATCGAGCCCGAGGGGTTGAGGGCGACGACCGAGTTCGACGCGACGCTCGAGTGCGAAGCGCCGCCGAATGCGAGCAGCGCAACGAGGACGGCGACCGCGACCGCGCCGCCGACAGCCGCCGCCACGAGCGCGCGCCGCGAGTAGAGCCGTCGCCACGCAATGCGATGAGCCGCACGCTCGAGCTCGTCCTCGCGCCCTTCGAACGCCGTCGCCTCCGCAGTCCGCAGCGGCGGGAACGACTCCGGGAGATCTGCGATCTCGAGCTGGAAGATCCGCTCCGGCCGCGGCAGATCCTTCAGCGCATGCTCACCGAGATCGACGACCTGCACGTCATCGGGCAGCTCGTCCTGGACGAGCTCGCGCGTCGTGTTCGACAGGAGCACCTGGCCGCCGTGCCCGGCCGCACAGATGCGCGCGCCGCGGTTGACGCCCATCCCCACGTACCGCTCCCCGCCGACGAGCGGCTCGCCCGTGTGGAGGCCCATCCGTACGCGAACCGACACGCCGTCGGGCCAAGGCTCGGAGGCGAACGCCCGCTGCAGCTCGACGGCCGCGCCGACCGCGTCGCGCGCCCGCGCGAACGCGACGAAGAACGCGTCGCCCTGCGTATCGATCTCGTGCCCGTCGTACCGCTCGATCGCCGTTCGGATCAGCCGGGCATGGGTCTGGAGCACCTCGTCGTAGCGCTCGCGGAGCTGCTGGAGCAGCCGCGTCGATCCCTCGATGTCGGTGAAGAGAAAGGTGACGGTGCCGGTCGGACGCTCGGGCATCACAGTCACCCTGAACCCTGCTTGCGCGCCGGTCAAGGTCGGCGTAGCGGCGAGGGCTACGAGCGCCGGACGAAGTCGATCGAGACGGGAACGCCGTCGAGGCCGAAGCGCTCGCGGAGCCGGTTCTCGACCCAGTAGCCGTAGTCGCGCGTGACGAGCCCGGGGTCGTTGACGAACACCCGAAAGCGCGGCGGCCGCACCCGGATCTGCGCCCCGTAGAGGAGGTTGAGCCTGCGGCCGCGGGGCCCGCTCGGAGGCTGCCGCGCCTCGCGCAGCTCCGCGAGTGCGCGGTTCAGCTCGGCCGTCGGAATCCGTGCCGTGTGACGGTCGAAGAGCTCGGCGACCCCGTCGAGCAGCCGCTCGAGGCCGCGGCCGGTGTGCGACGAGACGGCAACGAACGGTGGTCGCTGCCGCAAGCGCCGCCGCAGCTCACCACGTACGTCTTCGACGCGAATCGTCGTCGCGTCCCATTTCGAGAGGACGACCAGCGTCGAGCAGTCCGCATGGCGCGCGACGTCGGCGACGGCGATGTCCTGCTCGACGATCCCCTCGGACGCGTCGACGAGGACCAGTGCGATGTCGGCGCGCTCCGCCGCCTCGAGGGCACGCAGCTCGGAGTAGTACTCGACCCCCTGCCGATGCCGCCGCTTGCGCCGCAGTCCGGCGGTGTCGATCAGGACGAACGTCCGCTCGCCGCGCTCGAGCACCGTGTCGACGGCGTCGCGGGTCGTGCCGGGAATCTCGCTCACGATCAGCCGCTCACGCCCGAGGAGCGCGTTGACGAGACTCGACTTGCCGACGTTCGGCCGACCGAGGATCGCGACTCGGATCGCGTCGTCCGACAAAGAGGGCCTTCCCGCCGGCGCCAGCCGCTCGAGCTCGGCGATGACGCGATCGAGCAGATCCCCGCTACCCGTCCCGTGCAGGCCCGAGATCGGGATCGGGTCGCCGAGCCCGAGCCGGTGCAGCTCGAACGCGAACGGCTCCTGGCTCGGATCGTCGATCTTGTTCGCCAGCACGAGCACGGGCTTGTGCGCCTCGCGCAGGATCTGGGCCACCTCCTCGTCGCCCGGCGTCACGCCGGCGCGGGCGTCGACGACGAAGAGCACGAGATCGGCCTCCCCCACCGCCTCGCGCGCCTGCTGCGCGATCGCGCGGGTCAGGGGCGCCGGATCGGCGATGTCGACGCCGCCGGTGTCCATGAGCACGAACCGCTTCCCAGTCCACTCGCAGACGAGCTCCTTCCGATCGCGCGTCACGCCCGGCGTCTCGTGCACGACAGCTGCCCGTGTCTCGGTCAGCCGGTTGACGAGCGTCGACTTGCCCACGTTCGGGAAGCCGATGATCGCCACCGCGCCGAGCAGCGGCGGCGGTGGCGGCGCGGGCAGCTCGCCTGCGTCAGGTTGCTCGAGGTCCGTCACGCGGGCAGCGTGACCGGTGCGGCGTCCTCACGCGACGGCGGGGTCGCGACGCGCGGCCGGCCGGCCTCGTGGAGGTCGCGCAACCAAGCCCAGAGCCGGTGCAGCTCCACTTCGATCTGCTCCGAGGCCTCGCGATAGCCCTTGGCGCCGCGCGGAAGACCGTCGAAGCGCATCGGCTCGCCCCAGGCGATCGACACCGGCGCGAAGTTGCCCACCCGCCAGCTCTGAGAGCCGTGGATAGCGGCGCAGATCACCGGCACCTCCCCCTGCAGAGCAGCCATGGCCGCGCCCGGCTGGACGTGTCCGGGCACCCCGCTCCGCTGCCGCGTGCCCTCGACGAACACACCGAGCGCGTTGCCGTCGCGCACGACGTCGCGCATCTGCCGAACGGCCTCGCGATCGGACTCGCCGCGCCGCACCGAGATCGTGCCGAAGCGGCGGATGAACGCCCCGAGGGCGGGCACCCGGTGCGCCTCGACCTTCGCGAGGAAGTAGAGGTTCCGCTTGCAGACGTAGCCGATGCAGGAGATGTCGATCCAGTGGAAGTGGTTGATGGCGACGACCAGCCCGCCGGTGCGCGGGATCCGCTCGGTTCCGTACGAACGAAGGCGCGTCGCGAGCGCCGACGGCAGGCCGAGAGCCGGCCGGCCGAACAGCCAGAAGACGTCCTCGGATTTCACGCGGGGGAGCGCTCGCGGACGAGCGCCTCGATCCGGTCGACGACGTCCTCGACCTCGAGGCTCGTCGTGTCGATCTCGGTCGCATCAGGCGCCGGCTGCATCCGGACTGCGTCACTCTCGTCGCGGACGCGCATGTCGGTCGCGAGCGCGTCGGCACCGATGCCCGGGCGTTCCGCCATGCGCCGCTTCGCGCGCTCCTCGCGGTCGGCTACGAGGAACACCTTGACCTCGGCGTCGGGAACGACGACGGTGCCGATGTCGCGCCCTTCGATCACGACGTCACCGTCCCGCCCGAGCTGCCGCTGCCGCTCGCGCATCACCTCGCGCACCGCGAGATGCCGCGCGACGACGGGCACCATCCGGTCGACACGAGTCTCGCGGATCGAGGAGGTGACGTCGGTGCCGGAGATCCAGACCCGGTCGTCCTCCGAGAAGAGGACGGGCTGCTCACGCGCGAGCTGGGCCAGCCGTTCCGCATCTCCGAGGTCGAGCCTGCGCTGCATGGCGAGCCACGTGAGGGCGCGGTACATCGCGCCGGTATCGAGGTAGCGGAACCCGAGGCGCTCCGCAAGCGCGCGCGCCACCGTGCTCTTCCCCGCGCCCGCGGGCCCGTCGATCGCCACGATCACTGTTGCTTCACCGCCTCGTCACCGATTCCAGGAGCTCGTAGAAGCCGGGGAAGCTTATAGCGGCCGTGTCGGCGCCCTCGATCGCGACGCCCTCGATCGAGGCAAGGCCCGCAACCGCGCCGAGCATGGCGATCCGGTGGTCGCCCCGCGCGTCGAGGCGGCCGCCGCGCAGCCGGGCGGGAACGCCCGTGACCGTCCAGCCGTCCTCGCGGGTGTGGATCCGCGCGCCGAGCGGCCGCAGCCCGTCCGTGACCGCTTCGATCCGGTCGGACTCCTTCACGCGCAGCTCGCCGGCGCCCGAGACGCGCGTCTCGCCTCGCGCGTGCGAGGCGAGGAGCGCCACGAGCGGCAGCTCGTCGACGAGCCCGGGCACCTCGTCGGCTCCGATCTCGGTGGCCACGAGCTCTCCCGGCTGCACCTGTACCGAGGCGACAGACTCGCCACCGGCGCGCCGCCGATCGAAGACCGCGACGCGGGCGCCCATCCGTTCGAGGACGTCGAGCAGCCCGGTGCGGCGAGGGTTGACGCCGAGATCGTGGATCGTGAGATCGCTGCCCGGGACGAGCGCGGCCGCGACGAGCAGGGGCGCCGCGGACGAGAAGTCGCCGGGGACGAGCACCTCCTCCAGGCGCAGGGCCCCGGCCGGCTGGACCGTCACCGAGCCGGTGGTGCGGCGCACACGCGCGCCCGCCGCGTCGAGCATGAGCTCGGTGTGGTCGCGGGTCGGCACTCGTTCGACGACCGTCGTCGGTCCCGAGGCGTTGAGAGCAGCGAGGAGGATCGCGGACTTCACCTGCGCGCTCGCAACCTCCGGCTCGATCTCGATCCCGCGCAGCGTGTCGGAGCCGCGAACGACGAGCGGTGCATGGCCGTCTGTCGTCTCGACGTCGGCGCCCATCCTCCGGAGCGGCGCCGCCACCCGCTCCATCGGCCGCGGAGTGAGCGACTCGTCGCCGGTGAGGGTGAACTCGCCCTCCTGTCCCGCGAGCACCCCGGTCAGGAGACGCATCAGGGTCCCGGCGTTGACGCAGTCGACCGCGCCGGCCCGCAGGCCGCGCAGCCCGACGCCGTGCACGACGAGCTCGTCGTCGGTGACGTCCTCGACTTCGACGCCGAGCGCGCGCACCGCATCCACCGTGGCCTGAGTGTCACCGGAGCGGCCGAAACCGCGCACGCGCGTCTCGCCCTCGCCGAGCGCGCCGATCAGGACTGCGCGATGCGAGATCGACTTGTCCCCGGGCACGGCGACGTGCCCGACGAGCGAGGCAGCCGGCTCGATCCTCACGACTCGCTAGCCGATCGTGCGGCCCATGAGGGACGCGAGCGCGCGGATCTCGTCGGAGAAGTCGCGGAACTCGGAGGTCGGGATCTGCTGCGCGGCATCGCACAGTGCTTCCTCGGGCCGAGGGTGCACCTCGACGATGATCCCGTCGGCGCCGGCCGCCACAGCCGCCCGTGCGAGCGGCAGCACGAGGTCACGCCGGCCCGCCGGGTGCGACGGGTCGACGATCACCGGCAGGTGCGTCTCCTGCTTGAGCACCGGGATCGCGCCGATGTCGAGCGTGAAGCGCGTTGCCGTCTCGAACGTCTTGATCCCGCGCTCGCACAGGATCACCTCCGAGTTGCCTTCCTTGACGATGTACTCCGCGGCCATCAGCAGGTCCTCGACCGTCGAGGAGAGCCCCCGCTTGAGCAGGATGGGCTTCGGCGCCCGGCCGACCTCGGAAAGCAGCGAGAAGTTCGACATGTTGCGGGCGCCGATCTGGATCACGTCGGCCGCTTCGACGACCTGCTCCACGTGGCGCGGATCCATCAGCTCCGTGACGAGCGGCAGCCCGGTCTCGGCGCGAGCTTCCTTCAGGATCTCGAGCGCCTCGTCGCCGAGGCCCTGGAAGGCGTACGGCGACGTGCGGGGCTTGAACGCACCCCCGCGGAGCATCGTCACGCCCTCGGCGGCCACGGCGCGCGCCGTCTCGAGCGTCTGTTCGCGCGTCTCGACCGTGCACGGGCCGGCGATGAAGCCGAAGTAGCCGTCGCCGATCCGGCGTCCGCGTGCCTCGATCACCGTCGGATCGGGGGAGAGCTCGCGGGAGACGAGCTTGTACGGCTTGAGGATCGGCAGCACCTGCTCGACACCGGCGAAGCCCTCGAGCGGCAGCGTGGCGAGCAGCTCCCGCTCGCCGATCGCGCCGATCACCGTGGCCTCGCGGCCGGGCGTGACGAGCGCCGAGCAGCCGGCCTCGTCCAGCCGCGCGACGACCTCGTCCACCTGCTCCTGGGTGGCGCTCGCGCCCATCACGATCAGCAGCTCGGGTGCGCCCGTGATCGCCATCGAGACAGCTTAGGCAGAATCCGTCTTCCGATGACCGACACGAAACCTCGCGTCTTCTCCGGCATTCAGCCCACGGGAAGGAAGACCCTGGGCAACTACAGCGGCGGTTTCCGCCAGTACGCCCAGACGCAGGAGACGCACGACGCCTTCTTCTGCATCGTCGACCTGCACTCGATCACGGTCGAGTACGAGCCGGCCGAGCTGCGCGACTCGACACTCGACCTCGCGGCGATGCTGTTCGCGACCGGGCTCGACGCCGAGCGATCGACCGTCTTCTGCCAGAGCCACGTGACCGCGCACGCCGAAGCGGCCTGGCTGCTGTCGGCTGTCGCCAGCTACGGCCAGTTGGGCCGCATGACGCAGTTCAAGGAGAAGTCCGACCGGCACGAGTTCGTCTCGGCGGGGCTCTTCACGTATCCGGTGCTGATGGCCGGCGACATCCTCCTCTACCAGACCGACCTCGTTCCGATCGGCGACGACCAGCGCCAGCACCTCGAGCTCGCGCGCGACATCGCCGAGCGCTTCAACTACCGCTACGGCGAGACGTTCCGCGTGCCCGACGGGAAGTTCCCGGAGGTCGGCGGGCGGATCATGGACCTGCAGGAGCCGGCGAACAAGATGTCGACGACGCTGTCGTCGGAGCAGGGCGCCGTCTATCTCACCGACACACCCGATGCGATCCGCAAGAAGTTCAAGTCCGCGGTGACCGACTCGGGGCGCGAGGTGCGCTATGCGCCGGAGGAGAAGCCGGGAGTCTCGAACCTGCTCGAGATCATGAACGTCGCGACGGGCGAACCGATCGACGCGCTCGAGCAGCGCTTCGACGGGGCCGGTTACGGCGACTTCAAGGAGGCGGTCGGCGAGGCCGTCGTGGAGCTGCTCGCTCCCATCCACGCGCGCTTCCAGGCGCTGCGCGCCGACGAGCGCGAGCTGCAGCGGCTGCTCGCGGTCGGAGCGGAGAAGGCCCGGCGGGCGAGCGAGCCGACCCTCGAGGCGATGTACGAGCGGATGGGCTTCGTGAAGCCCGGGGCGGGCCGCCTGTTCGGGGCGGCCCGCCCGCGTGGCCTCTAGCCGGCTGGTAGCTAGCTAGTGCTGTCCTGCGAATGCTCCGGCAACCGCCAGGACAGCGCGGCAGCCGAACACGTCGCCACTTCCTTGGATCGGCCTGTTGTCGAACTCGGCGGCGAAGAGATCGTCTTTGATCTTCGCGGCGAGCGCGTCACGAGCAGCGCCGAGCCACTTGATCTTCTCCAGCTCGAGCTTGTAGGCCGAGTCGTTCGAGCTCGAGCCTGTCTTCAGCGCCGCGGTGTCGGCGACGAGCATGTCGGTGCCGAACTGGCCGACGCTGGAATTGAGCTGCTTGTAACAGACGGCAAGATCCTGGAACTTCGGTTGCCCGCTCTTGTCCGGCGGGGACGTCAGATCCTCCGTGATCACACGGCCGTCCGGGATGTAGTCGTCCTTGAGCCCCGTGAGAGCCATGACCGTCGGCTGCGCGTCCGCCTGGTCGACCCACGTGCCGTTGTTCCCGGTCTGCGTGTCCAGCTCGGTGCCGGAGTTCGCGTCGTACGCCGAGCTCGGTCCCTGACCCGGGCCGGAGCCGTCGACGCCGACGTGCTTCACACCCGGGCCGACGAAGCCCATCCAGGTGTTGTTGATCTCCGGCGCGTAGTAGCCGTGGTTCCAGGCGTACTCGTTGTTGATCGACGTGCAGGTGGTCGGTGCGGTGGCCGCCGTCGTCCCGGCCTTGCAGGCCGGCGAGTCGGCCGTGCCATCCGTGAAGTAGACGTCCGGCTTTGGGAAGACGGTGAACGTCGGCACTCGGTTCCGGTCCGCGTTGCCGAAGTGCAGGAGATTCTCCACCGTGGGGTCGACCATCCATTTGACCGCCGTCTCGGTCTGGCCGTCGAACGGGTCGTTGACCGTGATGTTCCCGAAGTTGCGCTCGAGCTGACGCACGACCGGAGTCGGCTGGTCGCCTGTGACGTACACGGAATTGCCCTGCGGCTCGTTGGCGAACGGCGTCGTGTCGCCGTCCTCGTACTGGAGCAACCCGTGCACGCTCGCCGAGACCTCGCCGACCTGGCCGGCGGCGTAATTGCAGACGTAGCTCGTCGTGAGCGGAGTTCCACTGCACGACGGGGTCTCGGCGCGACCGATGTTGGCGCCCGAGAAGTGGTCGCCTTCGTCGGCTCCGAAGACGAACAGCGTGTTCTGCGGCGTGATCCCGTCGTCCGCCAGCCGCTTCAGGAACGTCGCGAATGCCTTGTTGTACGAGTCGGTCGTCTGGTAGTAGCAGTTGTCGCCCGGGCCGTCCGCGTAGCCGACATCGGGGTTGCCCTTGTAGGTCGACGCCGCGCTGCACGGCCCAGCATCGGCCGACTTGACCTCGTGGACGTCGGAGATGTACCCGTACGTGACCGGAACTCCGCTCTCTTGCATGTCGGCGACGTACGCGAGTGTCTGGGCGGCACTGATCGGCCCGAAGCCCGGGAAGCCGGGCGTGTGGACGTACTGCCCGTCGATCTCCGCGCCGTTGAGGTCGGTCAGGTTCCCCGCCGGGTCGGTGACCGGGAAGCTGTCGCCGTTCCCGAAGTCACGATTGTCCCCGGAGTTGGCCGCGCCGGCGAGGACCGGCTGGAGGTACTTGTGCCCGAAGACTGCGTCGTAGCCGTTGTAGCCGCCCGGCTCATCCGGCAGGACGTCGGGCACCGCCGTGTTGGACGGCGTCGTCTGTCCGTACTTCACGGCCTTGGCGTCAGCACAGAACGCAGCGTTCAGGGCGCAGTGGACGGCGAGGCCGATGTAGTCGTTGGTTTCCTGGTCCTTGTACTTGTCGGTGTCGGCGTTGTACTCCGCCTCTTCCGGCGAGCTCGCCCCGAAGACGTTCGAGATGTCGGGGTTGGTGTTCTCCATCTCCAGGTTCACGGCCGACACGGCTCCGACGTTGCACCCCGCGCGGGTGAAGGGCACCCACGGCGCCGGAGGCGTGGCGCGAGTCGGATCGGACGCCGGGACGGTCGCTGAGTAATCCATCTGCGGATATCCGTCGCCGACTCCCCCACCGGTCCAGTAGCTGAAGACGCTCTGCTCGGGCGTCACTCCGCCGGAGCCGTTGAACGCGTAGTAGTCGTTCGCCACGCCCATGCCCTGACGATCGCCGTAGAGACCGGTGAAGTTCGTGGTCAGGTCGTTGGCCGTGTGGCCGATCAGCGGCGTGTGGCTGTTCGACAGCAGCGTCCCGTTGCCCGTGATGAAGTCTTTGAGCGCCGGCATCTGCTCGATGTCCGAGAGGACGTTCGGGTTGTCCCTGTTGACGTGGACGTTGTCGAACACGATGTCGATCACGTGCTTGATGCCGTTGGAGAGCTGGCACGACGTGGCTTGTGGCGCCAGACCCTTCGCTGCCGCGGATTGCGCTGACCCCAATGCGGCGGTGACGGCCAACGCGGCGGCGACGACAAGAATCGAAGCCGCGACGGCGGCTCGCTTGAGTCCCCCTCTCATCAGTCCCCCTAAGGTCGTTTACTGAACGAGGGCCGACGCTACTAGCTCCTCCGCGGAGCGCGCCACAGACGACCGCGTGTTGTCACGCACCTGTTACGGCACGTTCACCGCATGCTGGAGCCGTTCGACCTCGGAGGGCCCGAGCTCGCGCCACTCGCCGGATTCGAGCCCATCGAGCGTCAAGCCCGCATAGGCGCTGCGGTGGAGGCGAACGACCGGGTGGCCGACCGCGGACAGCATCCGCTTTACCTGATGCTTACGCCCCTCGTGCAGCACGAGCTCGACGCGACCTCGGTCGAGACGCCGCGCCAGCGCAGGAGCCGTGAGGCCGTCCTCGAGCTCCACGCCCTCGCGGAGCCGTCGCAGCGAGTCCTCGTCCGGATCGCCCTCGACCTCGGCGACGTACGTCTTCTCGACGCCGTAGCGCGGATGGGCGAGCCGGTGCGCGAGCTGCCCGTCGTTCATGAGGAGGAGCGCGCCGGTCGTGTCCACGTCGAGGCGTCCCACGGGCACGACGCGAGGCTCGGACTCGACGAGCTCGACCACGGTGGGGCGTCCTGCAGGGTCGCGCGCGGTCGTGACGACGCCGGCCGGCTTGTGCAGGAGGACGTACCTCAGCCGCTGGCGCGTGACCTCCTCCCCGTCCACCGCGACGCGGTCGTGAGCGCCCACGACGGTGTTCAGTTGACCCGGCTCCCCGTTGACGGTGACCCGGCCGGCCTTGATCAGCTCGTCCGCGCGACGGCGCGACGCGACTCCTGCCCGGGCGAGGAACGCGTTCAACCGCATCCTGAGAAGATACGGGCCTGCCGCACTACATCTCCCTCATCCGCTGGACCTCGCAGGGGCGCATGGGCCTTCCGGCCTGGCGCGACCGGATCGAGGACGGCGAACGGGAGATCGAGGAGGCCGGTGGGAGGCTCGTGGGCGTCTGGGTGACGCTCGGCCGCTACGACGTGGTCGAGGTCTTCGAGGCGCCCGACGACGACACCGCCCTCGAGATCGTCACGAAGCTCAGCCACCACGGCGCCGAGCAGACAGAAACGCTGCGCGCATTCACCCGCGACGAGGCGGAAGACATCATCAGGAAGCTCTGAGCTAGGCGGAGCGCCGCTCGGCGACCGCGTGCAGGCGGTCGCGGATCTCCGCCTCGTCGGCGCCCACGTCGTCGAGGCGCGGCAGCTCCGAGAGGCTCTCGAGCCCGAAAACGCGCTCGAAGAGCGGCGTCGTGCGATACCGGACGGCTCCGCCCGCCGCGGGGTCCCGTCCGGCCTCCGCGATCAGGCCGCGCTCGAGCAGATTGGCGACGGCCGAGTCGGCGGCGACACCTCGAATCCGGGCGATGTCGGGCCGCGAGCAGGGACCGAGGTACGCGACGATCGCCAGTGTCTCGAGCGCGGCCTGGGAGAGGTTCCGCTGCGCCGGGCGCTCGAAGAGGCGCGCGCAGGCCGCCGCCTCTGCACGCCCCGCGCGGAACGCCCAGCCGCCGGCGACGTGCTCGAGCACGATGCCGCTCCGCTCCTCGGCGAAGCGCTCGCCGACGAGGCGTAACGCCTCCTCCACCCGCTCCACGTCGTCGCCCGCCGCCGCGGCGAGCTCTTCCGGCGACAACGGCGCAGAAGCGACCACGAGCAGCGCCTCGAGCGTCCGCGCGAGGCGATCGAGCGGGTCCGGGGAGATCAGGCGGAGCGGACGGTCCATCCAGCGGTCCTTTCTTGTCGAAGGGCGTTCTCCTCTGCCGCCGGCGACGCTTCCAGCCGCAGCCTGCTCACGCGGATCGGCGCGAACGGCGCCGCCTGCTCGATCGTGAGCTCGCCCGCCCGGCGCAGCTCGAGCAACGCGAGGAAGGCCGACGCCTGCTCGAGCCTCGTCAGCTCCCGCACCTCGGTCTCGAAGTCGAAGCGCGTCCGCCGGCCGAGCAGAGCGCGGAAGCGCTCGAGGAACTGCGACACGGGCGGGAAGCGCAGGGCCATGTGTGAAAGGGACACGTCGGGCGGGTCCTGCGCGAGCACGCGGAGCGCGGCCGAGAGCGTGCCGGGATCCTGCGGCGCAAGCGGAGTCTCGACCTTGGGCGCAAGGGGCGCCGGGCCGAGCCGGAAGAAGCGGTCGCCCTCGCCGGCGAGGCGCTCGCGGAGCCAGACGGCGGCCTCCTTCGCACGCCGGTACTCCGCAAGCCGCCGTGCGAGCTCCTCGGCAGCCTCCTCGGGCTCGAGCTCGGCAAGCTCCGCCGCCTCGTCGGGAAAGAGCCCCCGCGCCTTCAGCTCGAGCAGGGCGGCGATGAGGACGAGGAACTCGCCGCACGCCTCGAGGTCGAGCTCCTCCCGCTCCGCCAGCCGCTCGAGGAACGCGGTGACGATGCCGGCGAGGTCGACGTCGCGCAGGTCGAGCTCCTCCTTGAGCACGAGCGCGAGCAGCAGGTCGAACGGCCCCTCGAACGCGTCGAGGTCGAGCTCCAGCTCCCTCACGATCACCCGGGGGAGCGTAGTGCCGTTACCGGACGCGGCTCTTCGGGACGGCCATGTGCGGACCGGTCGGCACCGGGCGGGCCTTGGCGACAGCCTTCGCAGAGGGCTGGTGGAAGAACTGCCACCAGACGAAGAAGCCGACCGAGAGCACCCAGAGCCCGAGGGAGACCCAGAAGTTGACCCGCATG
>Ga0335080_10004630_pt1 | contig 14022 bp, 15 predicted proteins | sample Lox_Sample_34_FD_206720 | JGI IMG/M metagenome (GOLD analysis project Ga0335080, IMG submission 206720) | Soil microbial communities from Loxahatchee National Wildlife Refuge, Florida, United States - Lox_Sample_3.4 | ecosystem: Environmental > Terrestrial > Soil > Wetlands | place: USA... | reverse complement strand
TACTCTAACTCAGGACCGAACCGGCCAGCAAAAACCTGGCCACCTCGGTCCTCAACTTGTCGGTGAGATTCACTACTGCTTGGGTGGGTCAAATCTGGTGCGGGTCATTTCTGCCAAGCGCCCAAGGGCAGCGCCCGTTACCAAGAGTTTGTTGATGATTCTTGCTGTTCGTAGCTTTGCGATCATTTGTGGTTCTCCTTTGTGTAGATCTGTGCAATTGCGGATTTGGACTGATTAGCTTTTTGGTGAGACTGGTCTAAACCTGCGATGGACGCGCGAACAATAAAGCGTTGCGGTGCACTACCGACGTAATAAAACGGAAAGCACGTCACCAGGGTCAGCGAGGGTACTCGCGTCGGTTCCAGTACCGAAACATCCTCCGGATTCACGATGTGAATGCTCTCGACGACGTAGCTATCCGATTGACCGATGCGAACGAGTTCGATTTCATCGCCCGGTGCAATGTCTTTGAGGCACCGGAAAAAACCATCGCGATGTCCGGCAATGCCAACGTTACCGCCGGTTCCAATCTGAGCGGTCCCGAGAATCCGGCCTACTCCGCGATTTAGGGTCAGGTCATCCGTGTCGTTATAGACCGGCACCTCGAGGTGAATCTTGGGAATGCGAAGCAGCGCCAAGGGACGATCTGCTTTGTCGACTAGGCTCTGCTTATAAGCACCCATGCGATTTTCGGACCACAGGCTGAAATCGACCAGCGACCCGGGAGCCGTATCCTTGGTGATTATGGGTGTGGTTTGCAGCGATCGCTTTTGTTCGGCCTCAAATCTCTTGACGGCAGCGCGAGACGAGACGGTGCGCTGAATCCAGGCGGCGCCCCAGACCATGAGAAGGGCCAATCCAATTTCGAAAAATAAGATTTCGAGCCTGCGAGTGCGCATCATGTCTCACGATTCGGCCTGTCAGAATTGACAGGCATCTATCGATAGTGCAAGGAGTGCTCCAAAGCCAAGAGACTTGCGTTTGGCTCTAAGACATTCAAAAGGCTGTGCTTGTAGGAAGGTCGGCAGCGAATCAGTGCTAGGACCTGCCCGATATTTCGGAGCCTCTCCGAAATGTCGGGGGCATGTGGTTCTCGCGTGGGTGAGGCGGTCCTGGGAGACGGCAGAGGTATGGCCAGAATTTCGACATCGAGTAAGGATCGCGAGCGGCAGTGTGCTTAAGAGCACCCCGCTGAGGATCACGCCGTGCCAACGATGAAAATTGTGCTCGGCAATCCAGAGGTGTCTTAGTTCGGCCCACCTGCGAAGGACGAATCCTGGTCGAATCTATAACACTTAAGGATGGATTACCTTCTACATAATCATCTTGATCACCTGTTGCACGAGTTCTGCAGTTGGCGTGCCGAAGATGATTATGGGGATGAGCGGGATAGCGCTCCATCCAGCGAGTTGTTGCACGAGCTTCCTGGAAATGGGAGCCCACCTCATATTCTCAACGAAGGCGAAGCTGTTTCCCAAGTCGGCGAGAGATTGAAGGTCCGGAGTTCCCAACAATGGTTCCGAAGGTCTTGCGGCCGGATGGACCCATTTTCGGTCGAATGATCCGGTGTACGTGTTGGCGAGCCTGCCGTATTCCAACAGCCCCTCCTTCCGTACTTTCTTCAGCTTGGGGAACAGCAAGGCCAGAGGCAACAGACCCATAATCACTGACAAGACTACAAACCCTACCAAAGTCGATTTGAAAGAGGCCAGGGATGCTCCTTCGAAGACCATCGTGTTGGCGACGCGACCGGCAACTGAGCACCCCAAGCCGCACGCCAATATTCCGAAGTGCTTTTGGGTCGTGGCAAGAAAGTTCAGGCCCGCAGCGCGATCCGGATGCGTAGGCATGAGGGTGAGCTGTAACCTGCTGATCTTCAGCAGCAAGACCGCCCAGAGAAGATACCGAAACAACCAACGGTAGAGAATGTAGCGCATCACCGGGGCACTACAAACCGCAAACCACCATCCTTCTGGCGACAGACCGGTCGCGGTCGTATGCCAGCTGGTGACCCCGCCGGCTACCCAATCGTGCTGGAACAGAAATGTAGGGAAGAATGCCAAGCCAAGCAGGATGACTTCAGGAATCCACGAGTCTCGCATGTGTTGCACTCTCTGCAAGACACCCTTAAAACCAGGCAATTCTTGCTCCGGCACCAGGCGAGCGTCCACGAATTCTGAAACTCCTTGGCGAATCGCAGGGTCGATCCAAAGCTCCGCGTACAGCAGCAGGGGCAGTCCAATGAAAAAGCGTCCGTACACCGCGAAGTCATAAAGGAAAGGTATCTTCACTTGGTGGCCAAAGGCCATTCCATCCTTAAGGGAGAGCAGCAGAAGTGGCAGCCAAATCACCGCAAGCAGGCCGAAGACCCTGCCCCACACATTCGGCAGGGTTTGTCGAACAAGGTGTAACCGGCGCATTAAGTCGTAGACAGGCCCGCCCACAACGATTGAAAAATCCTTAGCCGCGGACTCGGCGGCCTCGAGTGCATTCTGATTCCCCGCCGAACGAGAAGGGTCTATGGTCGGGTGAGTCTGAGGAACTTGGGGATTTGTAACCAGGATTTCCATCAAGTTTCCGCTTCATTTCTATGGCAATTCGGCCATTGCTACGGTTTTTGGACCCGTTTGCCGGTCCCGGCAAGATATGCCAGATGCAAGCTCCCCGCCATTGCTAAGCGCCTTCTCATTTGTCGCAATGCACTGAAATCACATCGATTGCGCAAAATTCACAGTCTCAAGAAAATTGACTAGCGCCCGACATTTCGGAGAAGCTCCGAAATGTCGTAGGGAGAGCAACTCATATCAAAAGTCGCAAAATGGCGCGGGACCTGCATAACAGATGTCGGCGCTTCAGTTCGGTTTCCCCAGCCATGAGTACTGCCACCCGATGGACACGTTTTGGTAGTTGCCTCCATACCGGACATAGGTGCCGTCGCTATAACCAAATTTCAACGACTGGTGTTTTGCAATTCGAATTGCACCGGTACCCCCGAGGCGAGAGTTCTGCTGTCTGGTGAGCGAGTTTTCGACACCAGCCACGCTCGTTCGCCCTCCAACCCAGAAATTTCCGTCCAGTGAGATCCAGACGCCAGGTTTGAAGTCGTAGCTCAGGTGTCCTTCAAAGGAAGCCATAGGCTTTTGCGATTGAGGCCTTGTCCCCGGATAACTGCTATTGTGCGACCAAAATTCAGAGTTGGTGGTGAAGAACCAACCTCCGGCGTACCCATCGACAATCCATTTTCCCCAGCGTTGGGAATAGCCGAATTCCGGCTTGAAAGCCCAACGGTTGGCACCCCAGTTAATCAGCTTGGTCGGATCGTACTGGCCAGTCGGAGCGATCACGTTCAGACTCACGCCTAGCAGGACCTTCTGGCGCCATTGGATGAACTCTCGGGCCGGCATTGCCGGGCCACCCTTGAGGTTCACGGAAACGCGATAGAACGAATCCACCAGGCCCGAGCGGTACAGGTGCTGCGGAACTGCTGCCGTGGTTCCATGGAAATTTCCAAACGCGTACGGCAGCACCGCCCCTGCGTTGGCTGAGCGGCCAAAGAAGTTGAAGGAGTGGAAGTAGCCCAAGATCGGGACGCTATATCTCCCCTTCGCGTCACTGACGGGGAGCGCGCCATTAAAATTGATACTCCCGTCGGAAAAGGAGTACGACAGGGTGACGGCGTTCGAATGGATCGGGGTAATCAGATATGCGCGCGGCGAAAGATCCTGCGCACAAAGGATGCTTAACGGACAGAACAGCAACGTAGCCACCACAAGAACAGAGGTAAGTCGCAGCTTCGATCCGCTAGCATCCCTTGCTAACTTGCCCATGACACGGATGTCAATCGCTTTCTTTCGCTTGCCTCCCCCTACGAGTGCGCCCTAGGGCCGACCGGAGCTGCGGTCGAGTCAGCATGCTGTGTCAATAATTGCATTCAACAGAGCCAAAGCGCTGGCTTATCGCGTGCCCATCAGAGCCTTCAGCTTGGCATATGCCTGGCGATATTCGAGCTCGGTCCGAAACATGTCTGCTTCGATGGTTGCCCGTGCCGATTCGACTTCCGGATCGTTAGGGTTGTAGCTTGCCTCAACCAACTGAGTCGAGGACACCATCCGGCGCGCCAATTGAGAGAGTTGGCGCGAGCGCTCTAGTTCGAAATAGGCGCTCTTGACCGCCGCCGCCACTTTGGCCTTTGTCAATTGCACCCCCATATCTGCCATTTCGGCTTGCGCCTTGACCTCTTTCACTCCATGTTCGCGCTTGCCGAAATCAAAGATAGTCCAGGAGGCCGAGACGCCGATATAACCGAAAGACTTGGGTAGGACGAGGTTGATTGCGTTTTGGAATGCGTAACCACCCATCACCCCGACCGTGGGAACATACTGCAATTTAGTCGCTGTTAAGCCCGCGTGCGCCTTGATCGCGGTTTGCTCTGCTTCGATCACCTCGGAATTCGCCGTCGCTTTCTCAGTGGCTTCGTTTAGCGATACATTCTCGACCAAAGGATCGGGTGCGACGAGTTTCAGCTTTGTTCCTTCCGGCAAGCCGAGCATTTCATCGAGTGACGCAGTCAGCTCCTTCACCTTGCTGGCCGGACCAAGGACTGCCTTTTCGGCGCTGATCATGTCCGTCTCTTGCTCCGTCGAGATACGGGTAACTCCCGAATTGCTCGCCCTCAGCCATTTGGCTTGGATTGTCTTTGCGTGTGCCTTGCTGCTAGTAAGCTCCCTCTGGGCGACGAGCAATTCGAAGAAAGTTTTCTCGACGTTACTAGCTGTTTGCGCCAGTGGCATTCCCGCCTTCGCTCGGGCGATATTCTCGTCCGCCCGCGCGATTTTCGCGAGTTGGTAGATGGAAAAGAGGGGTGTGATGGGTTGAACTGCGAGGAGGTTAAGAGTGTTCGAATCCTTATTGATGATGTTCACGGATACCGTCCCCAGGGGACCCGCCGAGAGCACATCGCCCGGATGTTTGTTGTAGTGAAGGTCGAAAAACGAGGTACTCATGTTTGGAAAATACTGTGCCTCCACGCCCTTCCGATGCTGCTTCGCCGCTTCGACCTGCAGCTCCCCGAGCCGCACGAGGGGATTGCTCGCCACTGCTGCCTGCTGCTGTGCTTCATCCAGCGTGAGGGTAACTACTCCATCAGGGGCGGGCGTCAACGCCGTTGTTGCGAGAACTGCCCCCCGATGTACCACACTCGTGGTCTTGAGGGAATCCATTCTGAAGCTTGAATCGAATTTGTAAGGTGCGCTCTGCGGCGCCGTAACCGGCAGAGCCGACTGGGGTCCCTGAGGTATTTTATCGGCAGCATCTTGAGCAAAAACCCCAAGACAAGCAACACAAATTGAGATAAATAGAGGTGCAACCCGGGTCCATGATTGAGTGTGATGAGTCATAACTCTCCTCCAAAATTTAAATAGAGCCCCGCGGTTGACCGGGCCCCTCCGCTATTCTCGGCAACGAGGTAAAAGCAATCCCCACGCCAATGCCGTAAGTCCTCTCGCTTGTCGCAATGCGCTGAGAATGAACGTAGTACACGGAGTTTCACGAACTCAGTAGAGTGACTGGTGCCCGACATTTCGGAGCAGCTCCGAAATGTCGTAGAAAGGGCATTGGTCTCGAAGCTGACGTGGTGTCGCTCCCTCGACTGAACTCGGAGATCCTCAAGCCTGCATTCCTTATCGCAATGCGGCTGATGCATTCGAGGTGCAGGTGGTAGAGCCCAAAACGGCAACTGAATCTGATTCCCGTGAAGCCGAGAATACGAGAGTCTCGCATCTCACGGTGCCCGGGGAGGTCTCCGACATGTCGGAGAGTCTCCGAAATATCGGATCATCGGGCGAACTTAACTTTCCCTCCAATACATCAAGCTTCTGCAAGACGTTGCTAGCTCACGCCTTATCTTCAGTCGGTTATTCATGAACGGTTCGGAAGTCGGACTGCATTCAGAGTTCAATGGCAGATGTTCATTGACCTGTAGCCTGAGTGTGTTTGGCACGAAGCGATCTCAAACGGGGGAGAGTATGAATCGCTCAGTTTCATCTCAAGTCTCTGTTGGAATTAGTTTCTTTCTGGACATGATGCACTCCCGACGAACCTCGCGTGTACCAACGATCGGCATGCCTGGAGTGATGCCGAATCCGGGGTTGTTACTCATTGTCTTCGCGCTCTGTACCGTGAGGCCCGCATGGTCGCAAGAGCACGAAGTACCTCAAGCCGAAATCATGGGGGGATATTCCTACCTGCACTCTTCGGACACAAACTTCAACGGTTGGAAGGCGACGCTGGTCGGGAACGTGAATGCCTGGCTGGGCATAGCGGCGGATTTCGATGGTGACTATGCTGGCGGGCGGAGTGAGCACAGTGTCACCTTCGGCCCGCACTTTGTCCTGCGAAAGAATAAGAGATGGACTCCGGTCGGTTATGGACTATTCGGTGTTGCCTTCGAGAAATCGGAGTTTGGCAAGACGGAGCACGGCTTCGCCACGGAGTTGGGAGGCGGACTCGATTACGAAGCCAGTCACCGCTGGACGGTCCGAGTGTTTGACGTCACCGCGTCCATCACTCATGTCGGCGGAGAAACTCACACGAGCCCGAAGGTCGGAGTCGGTCTCATTTTCAATCTTGGACACAAGTGATCTGTTGAATATACGGCCAAGACTCACACTATGACCTCGCCATCGCGTGCCACAGCTCCTTGAGGTTGAAGATTCCTAAACGTCCACCTTCAGAAAAGCAAAAATCGTACTTTTGAAGTGCCGCCCCCGATATTTCGGATCACGTCCGAAATGTCGGAGGAATAGTGCTTCCGTCATCATTTCAAACTCCAGCAATTGCATAGTTATGCAACGACTTGCCTGCCACGCCAGTTTGGTAATTGGTTTGCCATAAAGCGGAGTACGGTGGGCGATTCCTCAGAAGAATGGTCGACCTTTCGGCGCTTCCCGCGACGTACTGGAATCAGATGGACAAGTTGGCCAGATAAGCTGAGAGAGGGTTCGATGTTATGCGGCAGTTAGAAACAAGCGTTCCCGATATCTGCCTCCGATAACTTCTGTTTAGCTTTTTCTCGAGGAGGAGTGACATGGAAAGCCTTAAAGAAGTAGCAAGTGGCTGGACTCACGAAGCGACCAAGAACGCCGGGTGGCTCATAGCACTTGGTGTGTTAACCGTTATCACGGGGATTCTGGCTATGGCTTCCCCACTACTCAGCGGCGTCATTGTCGTCGTGTGCGTCGGCCTTGCATTGGCGATCGGCGGCTGCGCCAGAACGATCGCCGCATTCAGCGCTGGCTCCTTTGGCCAAGGCGCCCTGGCATTTCTGGGCGGCATTCTCACGCTCGGCGCCGGGCTCATTCTCGCAGCACGGCCTGGAATCGGCTTGGCCACGCTCACGTTGGCGCTGGGGGCGTATCTGCTGCTCGACGGAATTTCGAGCGCCGTGCTCGCATTCCGTTTGCGTCCGGAAAACGGATGGGGATCCATGCTCTTCAGCGCGGCAATCGGTGTGATTCTGGGATTGTTCTTGCTCCGCGAGTGGCCGCTGTCCGGTGTGTGGGCCATCGGCACGCTTGTGGGAGCCAATCTCCTGGTTAGCGGAGTTGCCATGATCTCGATGGGCTCCGCTGCGCGATCGCTGGCCAAGAACATATCCGCCAAGTTGGCGTAGGAATAATTCGAGAGGACGCGAACGATAACTCAGGAAAGGAATGGAGCCGTTCTGGAGGCAACGACTCATCTCGCACCCCTTATCAACCTATTCTGGGTGAAGGAGCAAGGTAAAATCGACCGCCACGTTGTGAGCTTCGCGCCTGAGGCCAAACCGGCGGGGGATAAGGGCTAAGTACTTTTCAATGGCCCCCCAGCTAGAAATCCCTTCGCTTCTCCATATCTGCTAGTAAAGCGACCGGGCTAAACTGGCCCGGTCGCCCACATCTAGGTGTCTGAACGATTGACCCAACATCGTTAAGGCCTATGCCATGGTCGACCTTGCGACGTCTTCTGCGAAATATTTTAATCAACTGGCCAAGTTGGTAGATAAGTTCGCTCTCGTTCCAATCATTCTGTTCGTTACCCACATCCACGATATTTCGGATTACTTCCGAAATGTCGGAGATATTTTGCGCCCACCAAGATTGCAGACACCGGCAAACGGGTTTCTCATTCAATAACTTCGATGGATCTGCAGTTTGGTAAGTCGTTTGCCAAGACAATACTGAGTTCCCTGAAGCACTAAGGAGATACTACGACTATGCGATTCAGGATTCTATTGCACTTACTAACCGCACTCGTGTTCAGCGTTTCAGTGTTGGCGCAGACGTCTGACTCAGGTCAAGCCGCATCCACGCCGTCGACAACCTCCGCAGCCGCAGCCCCCGCAGTCGACACCGCAGCTTTAGAGAAAGCGCGAAAAGCCGCTCAGAACCCGATTGCCAGCATGATCAGCGTTCCCTTTCAGGAGAACTGGAATTTCGGTATTGGCGCCGCTGATCGTGTCCAGAATGTATTCGTAATTCAGCCGGTAATACCGGTGAGCCTCGGATCACACTGGAACGTGATCACGCGATGGGTTGCCCCCATCATCTACCAACCTCTCACCATTCCACAGGGATCCGGCCCCCCGCTTCAAACCGGCGCCTATGGCTTTGGAGACATGCAACCCCAGTTTTACTTTTCTCCGAAGAAAAGTGGCAAGATAACTTGGGGCGCAGGACCGATATTTCTGGTCCCCACAGCTTCGCAGGCGTTACTGAGCCAGGGGAAATTCGGCATAGGTCCGACTTTTGTCGCGTTGGCACAGCCGAAATTTGGGACCATCGGCGTGCTGGTTAACAACATCTGGTCTGTGGCGGGTCATGAGAACAAGCCTGACGTAAACCAGTTCTACCTTCAACCGTTCATGAACTACAACCTAAAAAAGGCCTGGTATCTCTCCCTTCAAACCAGCGGCATTACGGCCAACTGGGAAAAAACAACTGGACGATGGGTGGTGCCGATCGGCGGTGGTCCCGGGCGCGTCTGGAGATTCGGGCACCAAGCGGTGAACGTTCAGAGTTTCTTTTTCGGCAACGTCGTACATCCAAGGGGCGCCTCACCTTGGACATTCAGGATGTCGTTCACGCTCCTGTTCCCAAACATCAAGGGTTAACAGGATAGAAAGTTTGTGGAAGAACCGGAGCCAGGCCAAGAAGTGAATGAGCGGAAGTAAAATGCGGCTCATCGAGTGACGAACTACACGGTAGTTCGCGCTCTGGGCGTAGCACATTATTTATAAGTCAAGGAGTAAAGCATGAAAACGATACGCAAACAAAGCTACCTCGCCGCAACTCTCGCGATGCTATTACTCGCCGGCTGCGGGATACTGGCGGCGCAGACTACGTATACCGCCGCTAGCGCCGACCTTATCGCCATTGACGTTCTGCTCGAACCAAATCAAGCGATGTTAGACAAAGCCAATGCCAGCAACGCTCGCTTACGGGCGAACTACTCCGCTGGTTATGCATTGGATGCCACCCACGCGCCGCATGTGACGATGCTGCAGCGGTACGTGCGAGTGAAAGACCTCGACGCCGTAACGACAGCGCTCACCAAGCTTTTCGCAACTGAACAACCCACCGAGTTGCAACTCAAGGCGAAAGGATACGAATATACCGTTTGGTCCGGAGTAGCGGTAACGATTTTTGTCGTCGAGCGCACCCCGGAGTTGATGCGTCTGCAGCAAAAAGTAAGCGATACAGTGGCGCCGTTTTCTGTCAGTAACGGAACCGCAGCGGCTTTTATCGATACTCCAAGCAACTCCGAAATCGTTGGATACGTCGAGCAATTTGTTCCCAAGTCCAGCGGAGAGCACTACTTCCCTCATGTGACGTTGGGCGTCGCACACGAAGATTTTGTAAAACAACTGAAATCTGCTCCATTCGAACCCTTTGCCTTTGCGCCAAAGGGGGTGGCTGTATATCAACTTGGCAACTTTGGCACCGCGTCAAAGAAGCTCTGGGAGTATCAACCACAGCCCTTGGCCTCATGGAATGATGGCGCGGCCAAACAATCGATCCTAGATTTTGTTCATCGCGTTACGACGGAAGGTAGTCCGGATTTCGTTCCGGTGCCGGAACGCATCGCCACCTTTGACAATGACGGTACGCTCTGGTGCGAAGAACCGCTTCCCGTCCAGTTGTTCTTCGTACTGGACCGAGTAAAAGCTCTCGCGCCGCAGCATCCCGAGTGGCAGACCACAGAACCATACGCCTCGGTGCTGAAGGGGGACTTGAAGGGCGTGGCCGCGGGCGGCGAACGCGCAATCCTCGAACTTGTCATGGCAACGCACGCAGGAATGACCACGACGGAATTCGAACAGATCGTCAACGACTGGATTGCTACGGCGAAAAATCCGAAGACCGGCAGGCTCTTCACCGAAATGACTTTCCAACCGATGCTCGAACTGCTCGCCTACCTACGTGCGAACGGGTTCCGGACCTACATCGTCTCTGGCGGCGGAGTCGAGTTCATGCGGCCCTGGGCGCAGCGGGTTTACGGCATCCCGCCGGAACAGGTTGTCGGAAGCAGCATCAAGACAAAGTTTGAATTGCGCGACGGCAAGCCTGTGCTCGTACGCCTACCGGAACTGGACTTCAATGACAACAACGGTGGGAAGGCGGTTGGCATCAACGAGTACATCGGCCGCCGCCCGATCGCCGCGTTCGGGAATTCCACGGGCGACAAGGAAATGTTGCAATACACGCAGGATGGCAGCGGAGCGCGCTTCGAACTACTAGTGCTCCACGACGATGCGTCGCGCGACTTCGCCTACGGCCCAGCTCGCGGTTTGCCCAACGTTCCGCTGGTGCACTTCACACCCGAACTGGATGAGTACGCGAAGCAGAATGGCTGGACCGTCGTCAGCACGAAAAATGACTGGAGCCGTGTTTACGCATTCGACGCGATCACGCAGGTCGCAGCGCAAAAATGAAGTAGCTGTTCGAGGGTAACATTGCGTCTCCCGCGATGCTTCAACCGTGCGTGGGAAGAGAGACGGTGCGGTTTGTCCGCCATCACTTTCGATAGCTTTCAGAAAGTAGGGTTTCAACAGAATTGGTGTGGTGGGGAAACTCGACCTCCCCGACCGCTGCTTGCGGTGATTGGCGCACGTTGCGACGGATCGAGTTCTTTTGGGAAGTTCAGGCGACGTCGAACGACCCTCCTCGTCGCAAAGCACGTGAATTTTCCGCGTAGTGATTCAAGCGCCTTCAAAGTACTAGACCCGCGTTTCCGATAAATCTTCCTGTGACGTCCCATCTCCCCACGACATTTCGGATCAGTTCCGAAATGTCGGAGGCCATTTGTAGCTACCAAGATCGAAAACGCTCGCAAGGGCTTCCTTGTTCAACAACTTGGCTGTCACTCCAGTTTGGTAAGCCATTTGCCAAGACCATACCAAGACCAAAGGCACCTTTAATTCTGATCTCGACTGGTCCGACGTGCTGCTTGCTCAAATGCCCGACGAAGCAGGGCACGTTCTGAAGGATAGGATAATGTCTGCCGCGAGAGTCCAACCTACCCACAGTCTCGACGCTGATTTCACAGGAAGCCGGGCATCGAAGTCGACGCGGTTTCTGCTCGGGGCCACGTGCATAGTGATCATCTCGTCGGGAATCAAGGCCGCATCCGATGTCCTCTCGCTAATCTTACTTGGCTTTCTTCTTGCCTACAGCGCTCTTCCTTTGCTGAAGGTGATGATGCAGCGATTCCGGCTGAGCAAGACCGCGGCTTTGACACTTGCTCTCAGTCTGATGGGCACGTTCGCGATCGTCTTGGTGTTTCTGCTGTACGAGAACGTCGCAAGCGCAAAAGCGAAACTCCCGATCTATGAGCAGCAGGCTCGTGACCTATACCAGCACGTTGTGATTTTCCTGCATGCTCACAGCATCGATATCACGAGCCTGTCGATTACGAAATGGTCCACCTCCAACGAGATTGTCAGTCTCGCGAACCAGATCCTCCCGGCCATGAGTCATGTTTTCTCCGACGGGCTAGTGGTCGTCCTGCTTGGAGGAGTTCTTCTCTCAATGATAGTGCAAGACACCGAGACAGCGAACGCCCCACGGATCTTGACTCAAGTGCAGAATGATGTGGGACATTATGTCGCCGTCTGCGCCACGACCGGAGTTCTGACGGCGCTTGCCAACCTGGTGGTGTTGGCCGCCCTTGGTGTGGATTTCCCGCTGGTTTGGTGCGTCCTGTATTTCTTCTTGAACTTTATTCCCAGCATCGGCTTCGTTCTCGCACTGCTCCCGCCGGCTTGTCTGGCGCTCCTCATGCTGGGTTGGAAGAGGGCCTTACTGGTCGTAGCGGGGTTAGTTCTGACCCACCTGGTATCGAAATACGCAATCACTCCAATTTTCCTGAGAAAAAAGGGAGTGAAAGTCTCGTCCATGGAGAAGACGATCTCTCTCCTGTGGTGGGTGTTTCTGCTGGGCCCGGTTGGCGGCATTCTGGCCATTCCACTGACTTTGGCAATGAAGAGGCTCGTTCCCTCGTTCTTCGTAATTGAAAGAAGCTATGCACAGCCCCACGATGACCAGGCAGTCCTTGGAAGCAGTAATTAGCGATGTGGTTCAGAGAGAACCGCGAATAGATGGAATGGATACCTTCGGAGGCCGAGAACTTCCGAATCGAATTCAGTTCAGTGCTGATCGACACGGACTGAATCGATGATCTGAGCTTTAGAGGAGTGACTATGACGCGAACTATTGCAGTAACAATCATCCTGATCGTGTTGACCGCCGGGGCTACAGTACCCTGCCCCGCGCAGACAAATGCTGAACTCTTCAGCTATCTCAAACAAGACGTCAAATTGACTCAGGACCAGATTGACGCCGTTGGAAAAGGGGAAGCTGTAGCTAAGAATCTAGAATCCCGCATTCCGGACGAGGTCATTTTGTTCGGCGTGATTTATGTGAATGCGACTCCGGAGAGCTACGTTAAGGCCGCCTATGACTTCGACCGACTTCGCAAGTTGCCGAACTATCTCGCCCTCGAAAAGTTCAGCAGCCCACCGCAACTCTCTGATCTCAAAGGTTTCGCGTTGGACAGCCAAGACATAAAAGACCTCAAGGATTGCAAGCCCGAGCACTGCAACCTTCAGATTCCCGCCAGCACCATTGCAGAGGTTCATCAAAGTATCAATTGGTCTGACCCCAATGCCGAACAACAAGTAAATCAACTGGGGCAGAAGAAAGCGCTGGAGCACCTTCTGGACTATCAACAAAAAGGAAATCAAGCCCTGGGCGTTTATAACGACAAGCACGACCCGACCCAAGCGGCGGCACAGTTTAAGTACATGCTCAGCTACGCTAAAGTTCTTCCGAAAGCACTGCCGGATTATTACAACTACCTTCTCGAGTATCCCGATGGAAAACCAGCCAACGTCGAGAACATGTTCTATTGGGAAAAGGTGAAGTTTGGTCTCAAGCCGACGCTGCGTATGGTGCAGGTTGTGACCATGCAGGGAAAAACTCCGCACGAACCAGCCTACACCATCGCGGAGAAACAACTTTTTGCCAGCCATTACTTTGAGACGGCTCTCGATCTCACCTATTGCATCCGCAGCGACGACCCAAAACAGCCCGGCTTTTATCTCATCATGGTCATGGGATCGGAGCAGGCGGGGCTGACCGGCTTCAAAGGCTCAATCGTCCGCAGTCACGCGGTGGGGCGAGGCGCTTCCAATCTTCAAAAATCGTTGACGACGATCAAGAGCACTTTGGAGATGAGTCAGAAAAGTTCTGCCGGTGGCAATCAGTGACAAGTAGAACGGCCTCTGCCCCTCACTAGGTGCGGGTTAGTGGACTCCAGAGGTCGAGGAAGGAACAGATATGTCGATGTCGAGTCTTGGCAAACTCACACTGCGATTCGTTGGGGGACGGAAGAGCGTAATGCCAACCTCCAACCGAGAAGCGACGCCTTATGCAAGCTTCGCAGATTTCTGCCTGGTCTTCATGCAGAACATGGACAGACTGTACC
>Ga0335080_10004629_pt1 | contig 14025 bp, 10 predicted proteins | sample Lox_Sample_34_FD_206720 | JGI IMG/M metagenome (GOLD analysis project Ga0335080, IMG submission 206720) | Soil microbial communities from Loxahatchee National Wildlife Refuge, Florida, United States - Lox_Sample_3.4 | ecosystem: Environmental > Terrestrial > Soil > Wetlands | place: USA... | reverse complement strand
TGTCCGCTGTCGGGATCGGTGTGTACCTTGAAGGTAGGATCTTCCTGGGCCAGCTTGCCCAGCGCCATGCCCATCTTTTCCTGATCGGCCTTGGTCTTAGGCTCAACCGCAACCGATATCACGGGAGCCGCAAACTCGATGGACTCAAGCGCGATCGGATGCGCTTCGCTGCAGATCGTGTCGCCAGTCGAAACGTTCTTCAAACCAACTGCCGCGCAAATGTCGCCAGCCAGAATTTCGTTAATCTCTTCGCGCTTGTTAGCGTGCATCTTGAGCAGACGCCCAATGCGCTCGCTCCTCGTGGTGCGAACGTTCAGCACCGAATCACCCGTCTTAACCTGGCCGGAATACACACGAATAAATGTCAGCTGGCCGACAAACGGGTCCGCCATGATCTTGAACGCCAGGGCAGAAAAAGGCTCGCTATCGGCCGGCTTGCGGGTAATCGGCTGTCCATTGTCAGGATTTGTTCCGTGAGTTTCGCCCACGTCAAGTGGCGAAGGCAGATAGTCCACGACCGCATCGAGCAGCGGCTGCACGCCTTTGTTCTTGAAAGCGGTTCCTACCACGACCGGAAACACTTTCAGAGCGATAGTCGCCCTGCGTAGCGACGCGCGCAGCTCATCAGCGCTGATTTCTTCGCCTTCCAGAAATTTATGCAGGATTTCGTCGTCGGTTTCAGCGACGCTCTCGACCAGTTGGGCGTGGAACGCTTCGGCTTTTTTCTTGAGCTCGGCAGGAATTTCTTCAGTCAGGTATTCGGCGCCAATGGTGTCGTCCTGCCACACGATGGCCTTCATGCCGATCAGATCGACGACGCCCTTAAATTTATCTTCCTGGCCAATGGGAATTTGGATCGGGACGGGCTTGGCACTGAGGCGCTTGCGGATGGTGTCGACGGCATGCTCGAAATCAGCACCCATCTTGTCAATTTTGTTAATGAAACAAATTCGCGGCACGCCGTACTTGTCAGCTTGGCGCCAGACTTTTTCGGACTGCGGCTGCACTCCGTGGACGGCGTCGAATACCGCCACTGCGCCGTCGAGTACGCGCAAAGACCGCTCAACTTCAGCGGTAAAATCCACGTGGCCGGGTGTGTCGATGATGTTGATGCGGATATCGCGCCAGGTGCAGGTGGTGGCGGCAGACGTGATGGTGATGCCGCGCTCCTGCTCCTGCTCCATCCAGTCCATGGTGGCAGTGCCTTCGTGCACTTCGCCAATGCGGTGCGTCTTTCCGGTGTAGAAAAGGATGCGTTCCGTCGTAGTGGTCTTACCGGCATCGATGTGGGCCATGATGCCGATGTTCCTGCAACGCTCTAAGGGCACTTGTCGGGACACGGGTTTCTTCTTTTCTTCCTTCCGGATCTCTTGCTCGCCAATCAAATTTGCCGAACCTGCCAAATCTCCACCTGTTAATCTTCTAATTTTTGTAGGTCTCTACCAGCGATAATGCGCGAACGCCTTGTTGGCTTCCGCCATGCGATGCACGTCTTCCTTCTTCTTGATCGCCGCGCCGCGGCCTTTCGCGGCGTCCAGCAACTCGGCACTCAACTTGTCGACCATTCCCTTTTCGCCACGGCCCCGCGAGTACGCGATCAGCCAGCGGATCGCGAGCGAAGTACGCCGGTCCGGATTGACTTCCACCGGGACCTGATAGTTCGCGCCACCGACACGCCGCGTCTTCACTTCAAGCAGCGGCTTGGCGTTCTCGACCGCGTCCTTGAACAGCTTCAGGGCATCCTCGCCGCCGCCTTTTTCCTGCATCTTCTTCAGTGCTTCATAGAAGATGCCCTCCGCGGTGCTCTTCTTGCCCTGCCACATCATGGAGTTGACGAATTTCGTCACGAGATCAGACCCGTAAACCGGATCGGTCTCCACCGTCCGCTTGGCGATATGTCCTTTTCGAGGCATTCAGCTTTTCAACTCCTGGCTTTTGGCTCTTGGCTTTTAGCTTTTGGCTTGAACCTTACTATTTAGGCCTTTTCGCTCCATATTTTGAGCGGCTTTGCTTGCGGCCCGCGACGCCTACGGCGTCGAGCGTTCCGCGAATCACGTGATAGCGCACGCCCGGTAGATCCTTCACGCGGCCGCCGCGGATCAGCACAATCGAGTGCTCCTGCAGGTTGTGGCCGACGCCGGGAATGTAAGTTGTGACTTCAATTCCGTTGATCAGGCGCACGCGGGCAACTTTGCGCAGCGCCGAGTTCGGCTTCTTGGGCGTCTGGGTGTAAACGCGCGTACAGACCCCGCGCTTTTGCGGACATCCCTGCAACGCAGGGCTTGCCGTCTTGTACCGTGGACGCTTACGTCCCGCACGCACCAATTGATTGAAAGTAGGCACTTTTCTCCTGCTCCCTCAGCCGCGCGTCTCCGCCCGCGCCAACCAGGCGCACACGGGCTGAACCGCGCCACTCCTGAATTCCCTGTTTTGGGGCTGGATGGCGCTTCTGCCAACCATGCTTCCCCACGGCTCAAGGCCGCCGGGAGATTTCAATTTCCCATTCGACTAAGGCCTTCGACGGTGGCATCAGGCCCGAACTCGAAAGTCCAGGAGATACTCCGTTTCGTTGGCACCGTCCTGCATAGCCTTCCGAAGTCCGGTCCGTACAGGGCCTGACTTCGCAGATGAAGGTGTTCGCTGGACGTTTCAGCGAGGGCGCCTCCAGCCGGTGCGTTCTCTGGAGACGTATTTCTAAAGCTCAGCTGCAATGTGACGGGGGCTTTCGCGCACACCGGCGAAGCGAATCAAAACCACCGCTTACAAGCAAGCCAAAGTTAACTCGCGGAACCCAACTACTATAGCAATTAGAATCGCACATCGTCAACCGCACTTCGGCGCATCTCAAAGGATGACCATGCCGAAGCGAAGCTTCTGCTCCGCGAGCTCCGTTTGTCTCGCGGCCGCCTGCATTTTGGCGTGTGGATCGAGCTCCGCGCCGGCTTCAACTTGCTGAATTCAGGGTCAGCCTCTAGACTGTGAGTTTTCCATTAATAAGGGACTCTCGCTCCGTGGAAGACGTGGAGCGAGGAGGGTGCATGGGTAGGTTGGTTCGCCTTGCGGTTGCAGCGATTCTTACGGTTCTGGTGGGCCTACTGGGCGCTTGTGGGTCTTCCGGCGTCAAGTCCACGAATTTTCCCGTTCCTTCGAACATCGGTCTCTCGCCAGCAGGCCCTTCGTCTATGGATCTCGGCGCAAACCTGACGTTTGCAGCAAGTCCCAGAGACAGTAAAGGGAACGCCATCAGCGAGCCAGTTTCTTTCCTGTCCAGTAATCCGGCGGTGCTTACCATCGCGGCCAACGGGAGCGCCTGCGCGGGTAGCTGGGATTCTTTAGTGCTGCCCCAGATTTGCACCCCGGGTCCAGTAGGGGTCGCGCAAATTACCGCAACTGCCAAGGGGGTCAGCAGCCCGCCCACCACGGTTTACGTTCACCAGCACATCGATAATATTGCTGTCGTGCCGCTTCCCAGACAAACCACGCCTCCTCCTGCCTGTTTCTCCAAAGGACAGACTTTCAACTTTCAGGCGACGGCCTACAACCGCGGCCAGGACATCACCGACACAGTCGGAGATTTCACCTGGCAGGTTCAGAACACAACCGTTGCCGGATTAGCCGTGGCGACTCAAACCACACCCATCAACGGACTGCTGCCGGGCCAGGTACAGGTAACCGCCAAGACCCCCGGCGTGACGTCTTTTTTCCCGAGCGTTAGCAACGTCGTCGGCATTCCGTTTGATTTCACGACCTGTCCTGTGCAGACCATCGAATTACAGGTCAACGGTACGGACGAAACCACGGTCAACGTTCCCAAGGGGACTTCGGTAAGTGTCACCCCGGTCGTCCTCGACAGCCGGGGCATCGCGATCACGGGTGTGCCGCTCACCTGGTGCTCCTCCCACCCAGGGAATGTCGCCGTGGGCACCAACTGTGCTACGAATACGGGCCTTAATGTTACGGCCACCACTCCACTGGTTGGGGGCGGCACGGTGACTGCCTCGTGCACTCCTCCAAACTGCAACATCGGATTAGCGCCCATGCCCAATCCCAACAAACTTAGTACCATGCCGATCTACCCGGAGAATGCAATCCGTTTTGTGGTCGCGGCGGCTACTGCAACAGCCCAGACTGCGACGGTGTACGCGTCCAGCACCGGCTGCCAGAACACAATCGGCTGCATTAGTACGATCATCCCGATCACTTCCCCTTCCAACACTCTGGGCGACGCCATCAACCTGCCCGCCACTCCAAATTCTATGGCCTTCGACCCGACGGGCGCGAATCTCTACCTGGGAACTGACTTCTCATTCTTCGACACTCAGGGCTTGATGCAGGTGGCTTTTGGTTCGAGCACCAGGGTCTCGCAGTTCAAGTCGATCACCGGCAAGATACTCACCATTTCGCCCGATGGGAAGAGCTTGATTGTCTCGGACACCCGGTCCAACCCCAACCAGGTCTTCGTCGTAACCATAGTGAGCAATAATGTCGTCAGTTTCGTCCCGCTTGCCATCACCGGTGCGACCGCAGCGGATTTTTCGCCGGATGCTCTCAAAGCGTACATCGCGGCGGGGAATTCGCTTTATGTTTACTCAACCATCGATCCGCTGATAAAACTTGCCCCGGTTACGGGCCCGGTTAACGATGTTTCTTTTCTGGCGAACGGCGCTTTTGCCTACGTGGCGGGCGGCATACCTTCAGGTGTAACTGCCTGGACGAATTGCACTGACACCATTGCCGATTCGATTTCCACGACCACCACGCCCGTCTTCCTGAAGACTCTGGCCGACGCCAGCGGAATGCTGGCAGTAGTTCCTCCTAACATCGACATCATCAGCGTAAACACAACTCCAAAGGGCTGTCCGCCGCAGGCGCCGGTGGATGGTCCGGTGACATCTTTCAGCCTTGGGCAAGGCCCGTTTGTGCCGAGCCAGTTGATTGCGTCAACCGACGGCCAGCGGGTGTATTTGCTGACCGACCGCTTCGGCAGTGTGCTGGTATTTGATATTGACGGTCTGGCGTCTTCCTCCATCGCGCTGACGGGAAGCCCGCTCCCTTTGCACGCGACCCTCACGCCAGACGGCACTTTGCTCTACGTCGCCGCCAATGATGGCACCGTGCATGTTCTCGACACCCACGGTGCCGGAGACCTGGTGCAGATCACGTTTCCCTCGAATCCGGCCACATTGCTGTCGGGACTGTGCAGTGGCGTGACCTTCCCGCAACAGTCAGTGGTGAACATCAGCGCCGCATCACAAAACGGTTCGACCGCCACCACCGCTTACACCTATACGCTGACTTCAGGACCGGCTTTGGACGTCGGGGCCACCGTGGTGATTCAGGGCATGACGAATGCGGCGAACAACGGAGTGTTTGTGATCACTGCGATCGGGTCTGGAACCTTTACCGTGGTCAACCCGAACGGGGTCACGGCCGGCAACCAGAGTGGGACGGGAAACGTGAGCATCAACTGCAACCCCGATCTGGTTGCGGTCAAGCCCTAAGGGCAGCGTGAGCGTGGCCTAGGTTTTTGCCTGGGACTTTGCTTGTTCAAGTTCCCGCCCGATGCTGTCGAGCACACCGTTGATGAATTGAACCGACTCTGGCCCGGAAAATTTTCGCGCGATTTCGAGCGCCTCATTAATGACGACTGCGCGAGGCGTATCAGGATAACCGAGCAATTCCGCCACTGAGGCGCGAAGCAGGTTGCGGTCGACCGCCGCCATCCGCTCCATGCGCCAGTTTTCCGCATGACTTTCGATCAGGCGATCGATGTCTGCCGAACGATCGGTAGCGACGCGAAACAAATCTTCAGCGAAGCCCTGCACCTCGCCGCGCACGTCCGTGCGCTCCCGCCAGAACGTGCCGCGCACTTCTTCCGGCTGCTGTTTGCCCATATCGGCCTGGAACAGCATTTGCAGCGCGAGTTCGCGGGATTTGCGGCGAGTGCCCATTTAGCCGTCAGCTGTCAGCCTTCAGCCATCAGTTTACAGGGATATCCCTCTATCGGGAACGTCGGTGCTTCCTTGTAGCCGACTTCTTACGGTGGGTTTTGCTGATGGCCGATGGCTGAGGGCTGATGGCTTTTTTTCTGATAGCAGACGGCTGACGGCTGATAGCTTGTTTCAGCGATGCCATCTCCACCGCCGCCAGCGCCGCTTCGAATCCCTTGTTGCCCATTTTTAGGCCGGCTCGGTCAATGGCTTGCTCAAGAGTGTCACAGGTAAGCACGCCGAAGGCGTGGGGGACACCGGTCTCTTGCGCCGATTGGCCAATGCCGCGGGTTACTTCGTTGACGATGACGTCGTAGTGAGCGGTGTCTCCGCGCAGCAGGCAGCCCAGGCAAATGATGGCATCGTACTTCCCGGTTTCGGCGAGAGTGCGTGCGGCGGAGGGGATTTCGAACGCGCCGGGAACGCGAACAAGTTGGATGTCCTTCTCTTTGGCGCCTGAGCGCACCAGGCCATCGTAAGCGCTTTGGAAAAGTCGCTCCGTGATAAAGGCATTGAAGCGGGAAACGACTATGGCAAAGCGTTTTCCCGCAGCGCTGAGTTTGCCCGTAAGCGCGTTGTCCTGGAGATCGGACTCCGCCTTGGATTTTCCGACGTTCCTGGTTTTCTCCGTGGCTGCGTGCCTCCGAGGTGATTTTAAGATCCGCAAAATCCGCGTGATCCGCGGCGCAGAAGTTCACCTGCCCTCGAACACCGCCGGACGCTTCTCTAGAAACGCGGTCGTGCCTTCCTTCTTATCTTCCGTCGCGCAGCACACGCCGAACAGGGCCGCCTCGAGATAAAGCCCGTCCGTCAAACTCATCTGCATGCCGTGATTCACGGCTTCCAGGGTATATTGCACCGCCAGTGGCGCGGTCGCGATGATCTGTTGCGCAATAGCTTCGGCGCGGGGGATCAATTCCGCCGCCGACGTGACTTCATTCACCAGTCCGATGCGGTGGGCCTCCTGCGCGCGGATCATTTCGCCGGTAAGAAGAAGTTGCAGGGCCATGCCTTTGCCGATCAGTCGTGGCAGCCGTTGTGTGCCACCGTAGCCCGGCATGATGCCGAGTTTGACCTCCGGCTGGGAGAACCTGGCATTTTCGTTCGCCAGGCGGAAGGAACAAGCCATGGCAAGTTCACATCCGCCGCCCAGCGCAAAGCCATTGACGCACGCGATTACCGGCTTGCCCAGGTTTTCGATCAGATCGAGCACGGCCTGCCCGCGATGCGTATATTCCTTGGCAGAAATGACCTGGTGCTTGGCCAGTTCGTTGATGTCGGCACCTGCGACGAACGCCTTCTCGCCTGCACCAGTCAAAATAGCCACGCGGATAGTCGCATCTTGCTTGATGTCGGTGAACGCCTGGCGCAGCTCTTCCATCGTGGCCATATTGAGGGCGTTCAGCACTTTTGGCCGGTTGACGGTGACGTAGGCGATTGCGTTTTTCTTTTCGAAAAGTACGTTTTCGTAGTTCATAAGATCGGACCTGCGATGGATTAGTGCGGATCAAAGAGTCTTTTTACCACGTAGACGGAGACAGTGAGAAATGCAATTCTTCTTGATTTTTCTCTGTGACTCCGTGCGCCGTGGTGAAAATCCGCGAAAGAAGTCACAGCTTATTCGCCTTCGGATTACTGGGATCCGAATAATCGTAAAACCCCTTGCCCGTTTTCCGACCGTACCAACCTGCCATCACCAGCCGCTTCAGTAGCGGAGGTGAGGCGAACCGCCGCTCTTTGAACTCGTCGTACATCACCTGCGTAATGTAGTACGTCGTCTCGAGACCGACGAAATCCAGCAGCGTAAACGGCCCCATCGGGTAGCCGCAGCCCAACTTCATGGCGTTGTCGATGTCCTCAATCGAGCCTACGCCTTCTTCGTAGGCCCGAATAGCATCGAGCATGTAGGGCACGAGCAGGCGATTGACGATGAATCCGGTCTTGTCGCTGGTGCGCACCGGAACCTTGCCGAGCTTTTTCCCGAACTCGTAAGCTGTGTCGTAGACATCGTTCGCGGTCGCAATGGTACGGACAACCTCGACCAGCTTCATAAGCGGCACGGGGTTGAAAAAATGCAGGCCGATGAAGCGCTCCGGGCGGTTAGTGGCGGTCATCAGTTCGGTAATCGAGATCGAAGAAGTATTCGAAGCGAAGATGGCGTCTTTTTTCACGACGCCATCGAGCGCGCCATACATCTTCTTCTTTTCGCCGACATTCTCGATTACGGCTTCGATGATGATGTCGCAGCCGGCCAGGTCCGCGTCGTTGGTCGTGCCTTTGAGCCGCGCGCGAATGGCTTGTGGCGTCTCTTTGATCGTGCCTTTTTCGGCAAACTTGGCCAAGGATTTCTCAATTCCGGCGAAGCCCTTGTCGAGAAATTTCTGGTCGACTTCGAGCACAGTCACGTCGAAACCGGCCGTGGCAGCGACTTGAGCGATTCCCGAGCCCATCAGGCCACAACCTAGAACGCCGACTTTCTTTATCTCCATGCAACTTCCTTCCCGCGGATCAACGCGGATTCAGCGGATCAAATAACCGAATTGACCACAGAGTCACAGAGACCCGGAGAAAAACCGCCAAAGATTTCTCCGTGTCCCCCGTGATGAAAAATTAATTCAAACTCTCCACCACCATCGCAATCCCCTGCCCGCCGCCGATGCACGCCGTCGCCAGCCCATACTTCTTCTTCCGCCGGCGCAGCTCATAGAGCAGCGTGATCACCAGCCGCGTCCCAGTCGCACCCAGAGGATGCCCCAGCGCAATCGCTCCGCCGTTCACGTTCACTTTGTCGCGATCCAATCCCAGTTCTTTTTCCACCGCCAGATACTGCGCCGCGAACGCTTCGTTCACTTCGATCAGATCGATGTAATCGAGCGTCAACGCCGCTTTCTGCAAGGCGATCTTCGATGCCGGGACTGGCCCCCGGCCCATGGTCTTGGGGTCGACTCCGGCAACGCCCCAGCTCACAATTCGCCCCAGCGGCTTGACGCCCCGCTTGGTAGCTTCTTCCAATGACATCATCACCACGGCCGCGCCACCATCGACAATGCCACTGGCATTTCCTGCCGTGACGGTGCCATTTTTGCCAAAGGAAGCTTTCAGTTTAGCCAGACCTTCCAATGTCGTCTGCGGACGCCGGTGATCGTCTTCTGTGAACATCTCGCCCGTCGGTTCACCTTTGGAATTTTTCAAAGTCACCGGAACCAATTCTTCCTGCAGCTTTCCTTCTTTGTATGCCGCGGCGGCGGCTTGCTGTGAGCGCAAAGCGAACTCGTCCTGCGCCTGCCGCGTGATGCCTTGTTGTTCCCCGTACAGCTCGGCGGTGTTGGCCATGTATAACCCGCAATATGTGTCGAGCAGTGCGACCATGAGCGAATCTTCCATCTTTCCGCCCGGTGCCAAAGTAAACCCATCCCGCCCGCGAATGACGAATGGCGCCTGCGACATTGCCTCCATGCCACCCGCCAAAACTACGTCTGCCTCGCCCAACTGGATCAGCTGCGCGCCATTGACCATGGCCTGCATCCCACTGCCGCAAAGCCGGTTCACCGTCAATGCCGGCGTTTCAATCGGCAACCCCGCGCGCAACGCCACATGCCTGGCCCCGTAGAGAGCGTCCCCGGAAGTCTGCTGCGCGTTGCCGAAAACCGCGTGGTCAAATTCTTTGGGATCGATTCCGGCCCGTTCAATTGCGCCCTTGGCGGCCACGGCTCCCAATTCCTGCGCGGTAAATTCTTTCAACTTGCCGCAATAACGGCCAAAGGGAGTACGTGCCCCGCTCACAATCGCGATGTCACCCGGTTTCAGCATGAAGTTCCTGGGTAGGAAAGGCTCTCGAGTGGAATGCCAAACTCGTCAGTTTAGCAGCGAAGAAGTGCTTTGCGCTATTTTGGCTACGCGACCGCGGCGGCAGCATAGGAAGCTGCCAGGTTCATCACTTTGCCTGCGCCTTGAGCGATGGCCATCTCGAGCGCCAGTTCGGCGCGATTGATCACTTCGGTCACTGTATCCACCGGGTCGAACTGTTGGCGTACCACCGCCTCGGCCACTCCCGCGTTGAAGCGGAACGAATCGCCGTTGGGGGCTTTGACCTCGGCCACCAGCTTTCTGAGTTTTTCCACCGCCATCAGTGCTTCCCTCTCGGGAGTTTCTCCGAGCACCAAAGCAACCGTGGTCATTTCGTAGCGGAATGCCAGATCGTTCTGCCGGATGTTGGCCGCGAAGAGCTGGCCGATTTGCTGCATAGCGGCTTCCACAGCCTTCTCACCATGCTCTTTCACCGCAGCCATGCCCTTGCCGAACTGCATCAAGACGACTGTGAGAGGAGTGCTCTGCTGAATGCCGCGCTTGGCTTCCGCCATCAGAAGATCCAGATAGGAGGCCCGCTTCAGCAGACCTGACTGCTCATCGGTCACAGAGAGGCTCTTGACCAGCCGCCGCAGGCCGGCGTTATTGAGAGCGATCACAATCTGATCCACGATGGTCTTCAGCACCTCGATGTCGCTGGCGTGCCAGCCGTGCGGCGCGCTTTGTGCGAGGAATAAGACGCCCACGTGGTCTGGCCCGTCGCTCAGGGGAAGCGCGAGCAGCGACGCGATCTTCAATTCTGCCAGCACGTCACCGGCTTCCCGCAACTCTTCGGCAGCCGGCGCATCGGAAATAATCAGTGTGCCCTTGGCGACGGCCTCATCCTGCACCACGGCAACCAGCTTGCTCAGACTGTTGGTCTCTCCGCGCTTTGCGCCTTCGCCACAGTATTCTTTGACGGCTGTGGGGGGGAGTCCCGGCTTACGCATTGCGACCACGCAACGGCTTGCCTTCCATTGCGCGCCGATCTCATTGACCGCGGTGGAGATCACGGCGTCGGCGTTGCTCTGCCGATAAAGTTTGCGCGTGATTTCCGCGACTCGGGTGAAGCTGCTGACGTCGTTGGACTCCGCCGCCTGCGGCCGGGAAGGCTGTGGTGACGCTGGTGCCGCCGCTGAGAGCGGCGCCTTGCCGGGCGAACTTGGCTCTGGTGCGGTCCGGGAAGAGTCCGCGTATCGCGGAGTCATTCCCGCCGCGAGATAAAGCTGCTGCAAATCTTGATTGCGTTCCTCCTCGCGAGGGAAAAGCTCCTGAATGCGCTGCAGGCGTTCAATGGCCTTCGACCGCATCCCGTACTGCACCAGAATCTCGGCTTGGAGCATCAGGTCTTGCAGGGCCGCGGCTCCAAGGGTGGGTTCGGCATTCTTCGACGGCCCGGATTCCGGCTTGCCCATGATGGTTAGGCGGGAAGCAATCACCTGGTAGCGTTGGTCCGGGATTTTTCCGCGCAACATTTCCAGCCGCTTCTGATTGCCGCGCTCGTAGGGATCCACGTCGGCCGCACGATCCAGACATTCGGCGGCTTTGGCAAAATCGCCCATGCCACAGTGCAAATCGAAAAGCTTGAGCAAAGTCTGGCAGTAGTCGCCTTCCCGGTTGGAGGAGTTGAACAGCTCACTCATGAACTCCAACAAGTCCGGCGAGGCCCGATGTTTGGCCGCAAGCTCCTGCATCAACGAGATGAAGGCACGACGATCTCCGCGCCCGCGTTGGAACTGTTCCAGCTTTCGAGCCAGTGCAACGGCTTCTGCGTCCTGCTTGGCGTCGACCAGCAGCCCAATCAGGTTCGCGACCTCAGGCAGCCGCGCCGGATTTGCTTCAAACAATTGCCACACCAGCGGTGTGACTTCGGTCAGGCGATTGGCTGCCAGCAGGGCTTTGGCATATAGCTCGCGCGTTTCCGGAGCCGGAGGACCAGTTTTAATCAGAGCTTCAATCACAAAGATCGCGGCCCCCACCTGCCCTTGTGCCAGCAAGCTCTTGCCGTACCCCAGGGCAATTCGCAGATCAGCAGGATCTTCCCCGTAGGCCCGCTCGAACCACGACGCGGCGTCCGCACCCGAGGCCTGGGTCATCTCGGCCAGTTTCAGGAAAGCTGCCGCCGCGCTCTTGCTGTCTCCGGCTTCTGAGGAAAGCTCCCCGAATCGCAGGAAATTCTGCTCGGTCGGTTCCAGAGCGACAATTCGCTTGAGGACCAGAAGAGCGTCTTGCTTCTGCCCTTGTTTCGTCAGGTCGGTGAGGGCGTTTTCGTAGGTTTCAATCGCCAGCTTGCGATTCGAGGTTTCGAGAATCTGCGCGAACCGGACTTTCTGCAGGCAGGTGGGATTCACATAGCGCGCCAGCTTTTTATAGGTCAGGCTGGCGCGGGTGTTATCGCCGTTATCCACCTGCCTTTCGAATAGCTCACCCAGCAGTTTGATGGCATCGGCGGTTCGCTGCAGGGAGAGACAGAGGTCCGCGGCTACTTGGCGGACATTGTCGTTGGCCGGGTCCTCGGCGAGGATTTGCAGGTACTCTGCCAGGGCGTCTGCGGTTTTGCCCTTTTGCAGCAGCTTTTCCGCACGCTCCACCCGCTTGGCGACCTCAGCCCGATCGATTCGTTTGCTGGTATCCGGCATGGAAGATGGCAGTGCGGACTACCCCCCTCAAATTCTAGGAGCCGCGACTGTGAGCAGCAACGAAGTAACGGATCACCGTAATTACCAAGGTCACCTCACAATTAGGCTTTGGCGGCCAAAAGCTTTCTGCTATAGGTGCCTAGTGTCTTCGCACCCTCTGCAAAACGAGGAACAAGGTCTCCGTCATCAGCTCAGCGCCGGCCAAATGGCGATGGTCGCGGTGGGAGGGTCCATAGGGACCGGCTTGTTGCTGGGTTCAGCGGCAGCCATCGAACTGGCCGGGCCTGCCGTCATTATCAGTTTCCTGCTCGCGGCCTTGATCAACTGGACGGTTGCCATGGCCCTGGGAGAACTCTCCAGCATGCACCCCGCGGCTGGCTCATTTGGCATTTACGGCGAGCTTTATCTCAACGCCTGGGCCGGATTTCTGGCTCGCGGGGGATATTGGGCCGCTATTTCCGTTTCCATTGGCGCCGAGATGGTGGCGTCGGCCACCTACATGTCGTATTGGTTCCCCTCCGTCCCTGGCTCGGTTTGGGTAGTGGTCTTTTCCGTGGCACTGTTGCTCATCAACCTGCTCAGCGTAGGCAAGTACGGACGCTTCGAGTTTTGGTTCGCGATGATCAAGGTTGTCACCATTGCGGCTTTCGTGGTTCTCGGCTCCGCACTTCTGTTCTCCAGCCGTGTCTCTCCTCAATACACCGCCCACGGAGGATTCTTCCCAAATGGGGTACTGGCTCCGCTGCTTGCCATGACATTCGCTGTGTACGCGTTTGGGGGAGTCGAATTCGTCGCTGTGACGTCCGGAGAATCGCGTTCTGCGGCGGAAGTTGCTAAAGCTGTCTGGAGAGCTTTTTTAATTCTGACTCTTGTCTATCTCGGCGCTATTGCCGTACTGGTCGGCGTCATGCCCTGGAACCGCGCCGGCGTTTCTGAGAGTCCCTTCGTGACTGTATTTCGTTCGGTGAACCTGCCCGGAGCGGGCCATGTCATGAACTTCGTGGTGCTCACAGCTGCACTGTCGGGCGCGAATGCCGCACTTTATATTTCCTCGCGCATGCTTTTCTCGCTGGCCCGCAGCGGCTGGGCACCGGCCGCCCTTGGGCATTTGAATTCTCGCGGGTCGCCGAATCGGGCGCTGTTAGTTTCGTCCTACGGTATCGTGGTCGCGCTGGTCCTCGAAGGTTGGGCTGCACAGCACGCTCTCGAATACATTCTGCGAGGCGCATTTTTCGGAATGATTCTGTCCTGGGTGGTGTCGCTGGCTGCTCACATCTCATTTCGTGCGCATGCCACAAAGAGCGAGCTCGAAGCTCTCCCATTGCGCTCTCCGCTGGGGCTCTGGGGATCCGTCGTGGGGCTGGCCCTGATCGTGTTCACGATTCTTAAAGGCTGGTGGGATTCGCGCATCAACCTGGTCAGCGGTGTGGGCTATTTGATCCTTTTGAGCGTCGCGTATTGGCTCCTAAAGACGTCGAGAAGGAACCTCGCGGATTAAATCGTCACACGCAACGCCAGACCCGGATCAAGCGGCTCCCCATCCAAGTACA
>Ga0335080_10004627_pt1 | contig 14028 bp, 8 predicted proteins | sample Lox_Sample_34_FD_206720 | JGI IMG/M metagenome (GOLD analysis project Ga0335080, IMG submission 206720) | Soil microbial communities from Loxahatchee National Wildlife Refuge, Florida, United States - Lox_Sample_3.4 | ecosystem: Environmental > Terrestrial > Soil > Wetlands | place: USA: Florida... | reverse complement strand
CCAGTAGTTGCCGTGGCCTGGCTCCGACCATTCATAGACCTTGGTGCCGGCATAGCGCATCTGGATGCGGTTGCCGACGAAGGCGTTGTCGGCGATCACGTTGTCATCGGAACCGGTCACATGCACACCGATGTCGCAGCCTTCGAACCGGTTGTCCCGCATCACGTTCCGAATCGAGAGATACATGAACAGGCACTGGTCGGCCGTGCCGTAAATGTAGTTTCCGCTGATCTCGCCCTTGCGCGCGGTGTTCAAAGCCAGGCCTTCGTCGCGGTCCTTGATCGAGACGTTGCCGGTGACCTTCAGATAGTCGGAATACATCAGCGCATAGCCGATGTGGTTGCCGATCGAGACGTTGTCGGTGATGGCGCCGTGCTTGGAATACATGAAATGCACGGCGAAGCGCAGATGCTCGAAGGTGTTGCCGGAAATCGTGTTGTCCGCACCGAGCTGCATGAAGATGCCGTCACGGCCGCCGGTGATCTGGTTCCCCTCTATCACCGCGCCGGTGTTGTTCCACATGTGGATGCCGTTGCCGCGGTTGTTGAGCCAGACGTCGTTGCGATTGGTGATCCTGTTGTCGATGACGCGGGCGTGCTTCGGACCGTGCAGGCTGATGCCGAACAGGTTGCCGTCCAGCCAGTTGGCCTCGATCACGGGATTGTCGGCGCCCTGCTCGACGTAGATCCCGCCCTCGGTGCCGTCCGAGGTCTTGGTCGAGCCGGTGATCCGGAGGCCGCGGATGGTGACGTCCGGGGCGAGGACGTTGATCACGCTGCCCCGGCCGTTGCCGGTGATCGAGGCCTTCTCGAATCCGTCGCCCTCGATGGTGAGCGGCTTGTCGATGACAATGGGGCCCTTGTGGTCGCCCGGCGCCAGATGCAGCACATCGCCGGGCGCCGCCGCGGCGACGGCCTCGACCAGGCCTTCGCCGGCAGCGACCTCGATGGTCTTCGCGGAAACGGCGGCAGGCGCGGCCCCCCAGAGGAGGACCGCCGCGGCCAACACCGCTGCCTGTCGCCGGATCCGCGTCACATGCCCGCCCTCAAGCCGAGTGCGGCTCGACCAGCATCTGTCCCGACATCTCCATGTGGAGCGCGTGGCAGAACCACTGGCAGTAGTAGTAGTAGACGCCGGGCTTGTCGGCGACGAAGGTGACCGACGAGGTCGCCTGGGGCCCGATCTCCATGGCGACGCCGTAATCCACCATGGTGAAGCCGTGGGTCAGGTCCACGACGTCGTCCATGTTGGTCTGGATCACCGTCACCTCGTCGCCCTGCTTCACCTTGAACTGGGTGAGGCCGTAGGACGGAGCGTTGGAGGTGAGATAGACCCGGACCTTGTTGCCGTCGCGGATGACCTGGTTGGCCTCCTCCAGCTTGACGCCGTCCTTGGCGGCCTGCTGGCGCGCGTCTTCCCACATCTGGTCGTCGCGCTTCCAGATCTCCATCGGGTTGATCATGTTCGCCTTCATGATCGTCGCGTCATGCGGCTCCGCGAACGCGGCGCCGTCATGCACCAGCTTCATCTCGTCGCCGGAGATGTCGATCAGCTGGTCGTTCTCGGGCTTCAGCGGACCGACGTTGACGAAGCGGTCCTTGGAGAACTTACACAAGGCCACCGCCCACTTGCCGTCGGCATCCTTGGTCTCGCTCATCGAGGCGTTGATGTGGCCGACCTGGTAGTTGACGTCGAGCTTCTGCTTGATCGGGTCGACTTTCTCACCCTTGTAGGCGCGGATCGCATCGTCGATGTTCCACTTCACGACCTGCGAGTCCAGGAACAGCGACGTATAGGCGTTGCCGCGGCCGTCGAACGAGGTGTGAAGAGGTCCGAGGCCGAGCTGGACGTTGGCGACGATCGCCGACTTCGGATCAGCCTTGCCAGCGAAGCAATCGGCGAGCTTGTCCCACTCGACCACGGTCGTGGTCGGCGAGAGCTTGCCGTTCACAACAACGTACTTGCCGTCGGGGGTCGCATTGCAGCCGTGCGGCGAGTTGGCGATCGGAATGTAGAGCGTGTAAGGGGACTTCGCCTGCTTGGTGCCGTCCAGCACCGGCACGCCATTGATCATCTCCGCCTTGCCGGCCTTGACGCCGGCTTCGATCGCGGCGATGTCGAAGAACACCGCGTGATCGGTCTCGGACGAGGTCATCTCCTCGAGGGTGATGCCCTCCTCCGAGTTGTAGCAGGTCGAGGCGGCGTACTTGTTCTGATAGTCGGTATCGCAGTTGTCGAGGTTGCCGCTGACGATCACCTGCCAGGCGACCTTCATGGTGTCGCCATCGACCGCGGTGAACACCGAGCGCCACTTCTTGTAGTCGTCGAGGTCGCGGCCGTCGTTGATCAACGGCGCCCGGTTCTCGCCGTTGCAAAAGACGTAGCCGGTCTTCGGATAGCGCTGCACCCGCATGCCGTGGATCGAATGGGCGTTCGGGATCTCGATGATCTTGTCGGTCTTCATCACGTCGAGGCGGATCCGCGCGAGACGGGTGTTCGCCTTGTCGTTGATGAAGACATAGCGGCCGTCATAGGAGCCGTTGGTGACCGACGGCCGCGGATGGTGGCAGTCGCCGTTGAGGAAGGTCTTCATGCCGAGCTTGGCCAGGCGTTCCCTGGTCGCCGGCAGCAGGCCCTCGGTCATGATCTTGATGCTCTCGTTGGTCTGGCCCCAGCCGGTGGCCGAGCACCGGTTGAAGACCGGGATGCGCATCAGCTCGCGCATCGACGGGAGCCCGAGGATCCGGACCTCGCCGGTCTGGCCGCTGCTCCAGAAGCCGATGTAATCGTCGAGCTTGCCCGGCGGCACGGAAATCTCAGAGGCCTCGTCGGCCGCGGCGGTCTTCGGCGCCAGGGTCAAGCCGGCCGTGCCGCCGACGGCGACGCCGCCTGCGGTCGCTGCCGCCAGGGTGGACAGCGCAACGCCGCCACCCAGAAGGTCGCGCCGGCTGACGCCTTCTGTCGTTTCGGGTCTATCGATCTTCCTAGCCATGTATCTCTCCTATGGTTGGCTGGACGGGTTACGCGGTCGGCACCGTCGTCCTTGGTTCGACGGGTGGATTCGCTGCAGCGCGCGGCTTCGGGGCCGTTGCCCCGGGCATGTTGATGAAGTCCGGCACCGCGCCTTGGGGCGGCCGTTTCTTGCCGCGCCCGGTCCGCTTCAGGATCAGCGGCGGGCACTTGTGGTCATCCCAGTAGGTGACCTGGCACTGCATGCAGTAGATGCATTCGTTGGGATTGATCTGGCCCAGGGGGTGGATCGCCTGCACCGTGCATTCCTTGGCGCAGAGCTGGCATTCGAAGCCGCACTGTTTGCGGCGCTTCAGCCACTCGAACATGCGCATCCGGCCCGGGATCGCGAGAGCCGCGCCCAGCGGGCAGAGATAGCGGCAGAAGAAGCGTTCGATGAACAGGCTGGCGCCAAGCATGGCCACGGCCCAGGCGACGAACGGCCAGTCGCGGGCGAAGCGCAGCATGATCGCGGTCTTGAACGGCTCCACCTCGGCGAATCGCTCCGCCATGGCGATCTCATAGAAGGAGAGGCCGAGCAGCGAGATGAAGATGATGTACTTGATCGGCCAGATGCGCTCGTGCCAGTGGAACGGGATGTTGACCTGGCGGATGCCGACCCACTTCGCGGCCCGATTGATCAGCTCCTGGGCCGCGCCGTAAGGGCAGAGCCAGCCGCAGAACGGGCCGCGGCCCCAGAACAGCAGCGAGACGGCGGTGCCGCACCAGAGGATGAAGATCAGCGGCTCCAGCAGGAATTGTTGCCAGGTGAAGCTGCCGGACAGCACGGCATTGACGAAGGTGAAGACGTTGACGACGGAGAGCTGCGCCTTGGCGTGGAAGCCGATCCAGACGAGGCTGAACAGCAGGTAGAACACGCGGAGCCCGGTGAACAGCCGGCCGTGCTTCACCAGGATGTCCTGGAAGAAGAAGATCAACGTCAGCACCACCAGCGACAGCGACAGGACGGCGATGTCGAGGGTGCGGCCGCGCCAGATCTGCTTCCAAAGCTCGTCATTGACCGGCGCCGCTTCTGCCGACTCGGCTGCCGGAGCCTGAGCGGCGGCCGGCTGGGGTGCCTGGACTGTGACGAAACGCGCCGGGAGATCGTAGGTCAGCGGGAAGCTGGTGAAGGCCTTCTCCGTGGGCCCGGTCGGCCGCTGCGCCAGCAGCTCGAGCCGCCATTCCTCCGCCGGATTGAACTCGGTGCCGGCCGGAATGCGGAAGAGACCGATCTCCTTGAACGCCGGCACGCTTGCGGCGAGTCCGCCGATGCGCCGGTAATCGTGGTCCTTGAATAGGATGGTGGTCTGGCCCTGGGTCACCTGGAAGCGGTCGAAGATGCCACCGCGCACGAAGCCGGAACCGCGGAACGAGTAGTCGCCGTTCGACATCACCAGGATCGCCGACTCGCCCGCGGCGAGCCAGGAACCGAGGCGGGCATATTCATCGTCGCCCAGCAGGTTGCGACCGATCGATTCGATATTGGCGGGCGCGACGTAGAGATCGATGAAGTCCTCGGTGGGCACGCCGGCCTTGGCGTAGGGCTCGGGGCTGCCGACGCCGATCTTCTTGAAGGCGTCGTCGACCTCGCTGTTCAGCAGATGCAGGCGGCGGACCGAGCCATCACCGAGCAGGGTCTTCCAGTCGCTCTGCTGGAACGAGACCGCGGCCACCGTCTTCACGGCCGCGGCCGCAGCGTTTCCGGCGCTGGTGAAGCCGGCGAGGCCATAGGCATGCGCGACCTTGAGCGCGGCGCGGCTGACGCTGTCGTTGATGACGATCGCCGTCACCGTCGCCCCGGCGATGGCATCAACCTGCTGCTGGGACTTTTTCTGCGCCGCCTCGATGATGTTGCGGCCGATGAAGGAATCGACGAAGGCGGTCAGGTGCTCCGGCGGAATGCCGGCGAGCAGGATCGGCTCATGGTGCTCGATGACCTTGGCGCCGACGATCTTGCCGGACGAGTCCATGCCGACCAGCAGCCGCACCGGCTTTCCGGAATAGCCCGTATCGCTGGTCTCGAACACATAGCCCAGCACCGTGTCGCCCTTGTAGGCGGCCATCGCCGGCGGCGTGCCCTGCTTCGGGCCGAAATGATCGGCGCCGGGGAACACCTCCCCCGGCTTCACATCGACGAGATAGGCGCCGAAGCCCTTCGCCTCGGCCGGCACGGCCTGGAGCGCGGCGGCGAAGGCCAGCGCCAGGATCAGGACGACCCGCGCGATGGCGCGTCCGACAGATCGTTGGAATCGCATGACTTCGGGAATCGGCATGGCACCCCGTACCCTCATGCGGATGCTCCGGATGAGTGGGCGGACCCTAGGACGCCAAGGCGTCAGGAGCGTTGATTCACGTCAAAGCTTCTGCTCATTTATCGCTACACGATACTTTATGGCTGGGTGGTACTTTGCCGCTGCAACAGGATGTTCGGCGCGGGTTTTAAGAAATTGGTAACCATCCGCCATGCGAAGTGGACTACGTTGAGGCTGCTCTCGAAGGGGAAATCGGAGGAAAAGATGAAATTTTCGATTCTGCTTGCGACCGTCGGTACGATCGCCGTCGCCGGTGCGATGACTGCGTCGGCGGATTGCCCGACGCCGCAGGCCCTGAGCGCCTGCAAGGCCTGCCATGCGCTGGAGCCCGGCAAGCCGTCCCGTGTCACCGGACCGAACCTGGTCGGCGTCGTCGGACAGCCGGCGATGCATTCGGCCGACTTCAAGGGCTATTCCGAGGCCATGAAGGCGGCGCAGGCGAAGGGTCTGGTCTGGACCGACGACAACCTGATGGCCTATATCGCCGACCCCAAGGGCTTCCTGGACGGCATCGCCGGCCAGCCGCTGAAGAACGCCATGGCGTTCCAGCTGAAGGACGAAGCGAAGCGCAAGGCCGCGATCGACGGCCTGAAGACCATCGCCGCCTGCCAATAACGCGTCCCTGCCCCGCCGCTTGACGCGACATTTCGGAGCTCCATAGTTTCGCCGTCGAGGCGAGACTATGGAGCCCAGGATGAATTACCAGGCCCACTGCCATTGCGGCCGCGTCCGCTTCTCGTTCCGCTGCCCGGAGATCACGACGGCGGCGCGGTGCGATTGCTCGCTCTGCGTCCGCAGAGGCGCGGTGCTCTCCTCCACCTACATCCCCGCCGCCGACTTCACGCCGCACGACAACCCGGACGATCTCGGCGTCTATCTCTGGAACGAACGGGTGCTCTCCAACACCTTCTGCAAGAGCTGCGGGATCTTCGTCTATATCGGCGACGGCGAGAATGCCAAGGACGGCTATCGCGTCAATCTCGGCTGCGTCGAGGGCCTCGACCCCTTCACCCTGGAGATCCGGCGGATCGACGGAAAGTCGCTGCCGCTGGTGGGGCACTAGCCTCCGCGCATCCAATCGAGCGTCAGCCGAGATAGCCCGAAACGCGCGCCGCCGCGAGCGTGGTGACGACGACTTCCCGCTCGGCCGGCACCGACGGCGCAGGCCAGGCGATGCAACCGGGGACGGCAATGCCACGATCGCCGGACGGACCGGGTACGGCCGCCGTGCGGGTCTGGAACGGGTGCAGCCACCAGGAACGGAGGCCGCCCGGCCCCTGCTCCCCGATCACGCCCGGCGTGTCCGGAAGGTCGATCAGGCGAAATGCGCCAGGCGCACCGGTTCGTACCGGATCAGACGGCTCATCGAAGCCGAGCCCATCGAGCCCGTCGCCGCTTGCCTTGCGGATCGCCTCGACGGCGGTCCAGGCCTGGAACGGAGCGGCCTCGCCACCGCCGAAACTGGCACGCAGCGGAGCGTCCATGGCTTGGGCAACCAGCCGGTTCACCTCGTCCCTGAACCGCGCCTCCGGCAACTCGATGTCAATGCCGAGCGGCCCCTGAAGCGACCAGGCAATGGCGAGGCTGTCGCCGGTCCTGGCCTGGCTGAAGGCGAGCCGGCCGGGCAACTCGGGCTTTCCGGTCGGACTGCGGACCAGCGGCAGCGACCAGGGCGCGCAGCCGAGCGCATGGCCGAGCGTCCGCCGCAGCAATGCGCGGCCGAGCGTCCGCCGGGTCCGGGTCAGGAGGTCGCCGATCTTCGCAAGTTCAAGGCGCTCGCTGGATTCGAGGTGGGCTTCGGCGCGCTCCATGGTGGCGTCCGACACCGAACCAGGCAGGTGCACGAGCAGCAGGAAGACAGGCGCCGGCCGCCCCATGATGCGCTCTATCGCTGCGCGACGAGCAGGCCGCCACGATGGTGGGCCCGAGATCGCTCCCGAGATCGCTCCGGGCGCCGCATCGGCGAAGGCTCGGGAGTGTCCATCGGCTCAGGCATCTCGCGTTCGCCGACCGCAGGCTCCGCCGGCACGCCGCGAAACTGCGTTCCCTCGGTCAGACGCTCGGCCTTCATCGCCAGCGAAAGACTCTCCAACCGGGCGCCGTTGCCGATCGTACCTCCATAGAGGACGACGCAACGCGCACCGACGGAAGCGCCAGGCTCCAGACGCACGATTCCGCACTTCATGACCCGGTCCTCGAACAGATGCGTCTGCAGCGCCGTGGCTTCCCCCGTCTCGCAGTCATCCTCGAGGCATACCAGGTCGAATTCCGTGACAAAACTGGTGTCGAGGAAGACGTTGCGCCCGATCCGGCAGCCGAAACCACGCAGCAACGGCGCGAGCCACGGAGTTCCCGTGAGCCAGCCGAGCAGCACCGGCACCGCGATCGCCTCGTACCAGCCGGTGATCCACTGGGTGCGCCAGACAAAGTCGGTCCAGAGCGGCGCGACCCGAGGCCGGTAGCGCCCGACCACGGCCCATTTCGCCGCCATGCAGACCCCAACCAGCGCAAGCTGCAGCAGCACCGTCAGGATCAGGCTGAGGGTGAACCCCGTTCCGGAATCGCCTTGCCAGGATTCGACGAACTGGAACCATGCGGTATAGCTCAGCATCAGCAACGTCGGCGGTCCCCAGGCGCGCATGAGATCACAGGCGGTACGTCCGGCCTTCCGCCACAGCGGCGGCGCGAAGGTCAGGTCTTCGCCGGTGCTGCCGTCCCGCTCGCGCTTCGGCAGGTCGAAGGCCGGAACGCCGAGGCAATCGCTCATCACCAGCGCCTGCTCCGGATAGGAATGGGCCCCGAGCAAGGCACCGTCGGCGATGCTCGAACCGGCCGGCAGGACCGCACGATTTCCGACGAAGGCACGGTTGCCGATCGTGGTCGGCGCAATGTGCATGTGGCCATCGGCATGGTGCGGCACGCCCACCGCGGCAAGATCGGCAACGAAGCAGAATTCGCCCATGCGGAGCGAGGTCGGGTCGAAGTGGCTCACCGTCGAGAGCTCGGCGCCCTTCCCCACCGACACGCCGAAACCGCGCAGCAGCGAGGGCGTGAATACCGTGTCGTAGACCGCGTGCGAACCCATCTGATGCAGGGAGATCGCGCGATCGGCCAGCCACTTGCGGCAATAGTCCGCGCCGTCCAGCGGAATCGCCCGCGGCAGCGGTCGGCGCAGGCAGAGCCTGACCAGCAGGATCGTCACCAGGGCCAGGCTGATCGTCGAGACCACCCCGTTCACCGGCGCCAGCCAGTAGAGGCTCGCTCCGGCCGGATTGAAGATGAAGGCTAACGCCGCCACGGGCAGGAAGGCGATCGTCGGCAAGAACAGCAGCAGGAGCAGCGGCTTCACGCCAGGGCTCGGAGTACGCCCGGTCGTCGGATGGGAGCGCTGGCGCGCGGCATCGGGCCGCGCCGGATTGCCGACATGCCGCCAGCCCATGCGGGTCTCATCCCCGTCCATCAAGGCGGATTGCGGCGCGAGCTCGGCCCAGGCCGCCAACTTGGCACCGGCCTGCATGACTGCACCGCAGCCGATCGTGGCGTCATACCCGACCACCACGGGAGCCAGGGTCAGCCAACCATCGCGAACCCGGTAGGGCAGCAACGCGCCGTCGGCATCGATATGCACGCGCGCGCCGATCTCGATCAGCTCCGGCACCGCCACGATCGCACTGGCGATCACGCCGTCGGGTCCGATCCGAGCGCCGAGCAGGCGAAGATACGCGCTCCACCAGCGATGGCCGGCGAGCAGGCGGGCGGGCGCCATCTGCAGCAGGCGACGCTTGATCCAGAATTTCAGATAGGTCCCGCCCCAGAGCGGATAGCGGCCCGGCCGCAACGGCCCGATCAGGAAACTCGCGGCCACCGGCAGCATGAGCCCGTCGATCAGCAGCCAGATCGGCATGAAGGCCGCCGCCGCCACGAACGAGACCAACGGCGAATAGGGGCTCAGCGCCCGCACCATCCACCACCCCGGCAGCGTGGCGAAGGCGACGACCAGCAACATGAAGCCGAGCTGTGCCAGACCGCAGGGCCAACGCCACAGCCGTGGCGCCGCCGGCGGCTCCGCGCGCAGGAGCTGCAGCGGCACTTCCTTCTGCTGTGCGCGGCAATGAGCGGCGAAGTCGCGAAGCCGCGGATGGCGATAGAGATCGGCGACCGAGACGTGGCCGATGCCGAGCTTCTGGCGCACGTTCGAGACGGTGACCGCGGCGGTCATCGAATGCCCACCGAGGTCGTTGAAGAAGTGCGCCTCCGCCGGAACGACGTCATTCTCCAGCACCTGCTGCCAGATCGCGCGGATCTGCTCGCCGAGCGCGCCGAGCGGCATGTCCGCTAGCTGGGAGCCGGCCGCCCGCAACCGGGTCCCGGTCGGGGTCGGCAGCCGCCGTCGATCGGTCTTGCCGTTGGGCAGCTCCGGCCAGCTCTCGACCACGTCGAACAGGCTCGGCCGCAGGGCCGGATGGAGACGGTCGGCCAAGCGCTCGGCGACCCGCTGCCGCCATTCCGCCGTATCGGCATGTCCGGACCGCAGCCGGACATAGGCCGCAAGCTCCGGCAGGCGCTTCGGCGGCGCCCAGGCGACGACGGCGGCCTGGGCGATCGCCGGATCGCTCAGCAGCACGGATTCGATCTCGCCCGGCTCGATGCGCCGGCCCCGCAATTTGATCTGGTCATCGGCACGGCCGAAATAGAGGAAGCGGCCATCGGCCATCCGGCTGACCAGGTCGCCCGTCCGGTACATCCGGCCGCCGCCGTCGGGGTCGGGCAAAAAACGCGCGGCGGTCTGTTCAGGGCGATTGAGATAGCCGCGCGCCGCGACACCGCTGCCGGCGACGCAGAGTTCGCCGATCTCGCCATCGGGAAGCTCCTGTAGCTCGGCATTCCTGACCGAGAGCCGGAGATGCGGCAGAGCGTGGCCCAAGGTCACCGGCTCATCAGGCTTCAACTCGCCGATAGTCGCGGTGACGGTGATCTCGGTGGGGCCGTAGGCATTCAGCATGCGGATGCCGGGCTTGGCCCAGCGCATCACCAGTTCCGCCGGGCAGGCCTCGCCGCTGACCACCAGCTGGCGCAGCTCCGGCCAGGGCGCATGCAGGGTGGAGAGCACCGTCGGCACCGCGCAGAGAACCGAGATCCGGTTCTCGGCCAGGAACTGGTTCAGCTCCTCGCCGACCGGCTGCGGCGTGCGCTCGCTGGCGACCAGCGTCGCGCCGGCCGCCCAGGCCGGCCACAGCTCCTCGATGGCGAAGTCGAAGCTGAGGCTGACGCCCTGATAGACCCGATCGCGCGCCTCGACCGCATAGATCGGCAGCGCCGCCTCGATGAAGGCGCAAATATTGCCCTCGGTGATCGGAACGCCCTTCGGAAGGCCGGTGCTGCCCGAGGTGTAGAGCACGTAGCATTCGTCGCTCGGATTGTCTCCCAGGTTGGGCGCCGTGCCGGCGCGCCGCGCGGCGCGATCTATGTCGTCCTCGCTCCAGCAGGCGCCGCCCCAATCCTCCGGGCGTTCGCCGATCAGCAGGTCGAGGGCGGCATCTTCCGCCAGCCAACGGCGTCGCGCATCCGGCATGAGGTTGTCGATCGGCACATAGCTCGCGCCCGACTTCTGGATGCCGAGCAGCGCCAGGTAGAGTGCCGCGCCGCGCGGGAGGGCAAGGCCGACGCGCCGGCCCGGCCCCAGCCCGGCGTCATGCAGCGCGGCGGCGATGCCGTTTGCTGCATGGTCGAGCTCGGCATAGGTCCAGGTCTCGGTGGCGACTTCGAGGGCGACGCGATCCGGATATCGCGCGACGCTGGCATCGAACCAGCGGATCAACCGGCGGGGAGCGATCATGATGGAGACTCGTCAGACCGCCCTCAGATGCGGATGCTTCGGTTCGGCCATACAGGCCGCGGCCGATACCGCGTCGCGCAGGATGCCCAGCCCCTGGGACAAGTCCTCATCCGAGATGGTGAGCGGCGGCAGCAGCTTCACGACCTCGTCGCTCGGGCCACAGGTCTCGATGACGAGTCCATGCGCGAAGGCGACCCGCATCGTCGCGTCGGCGAGCCTCGGATCGTCGAAGGCGAGACCTTGCATCATGCCCCGCCCCTTGACCCGCGTGCCCGGCACCAGGCCGGCGATCTTCTCCAGCGCCGTGCGGATCGCGGTTTCCTTGGCGCGGATTTCCGATTGGAAGCGGTCGTCGGCCCAATAGGCCGTGAGCGCCGCCGCCGCCGTCACGAAGGCAAGGTTGTTGCCGCGGAACGTGCCGTTGTGCTCGCCCGGCGCCCAGACGTCGAGCTCCGGCTTCAGCAGCACCAATGACATCGGCAGGCCGAAGCCGCTCAGCGACTTCGACAGACAGACGATGTCGGGCGCCGCCCCCAAGGGCTCGAAGCTGAAGAAGCTCCCGGTGCGCCCGCAGCCGGCCTGGATGTCATCGACGATAACCAGTGCGCCGATCTCGCGCGCGAAGGCCAGGAGTTGCTGGTACCACCGGGCCGAGAGCGCATTGAGACCGCCCTCGCCCTGCACGGTCTCCACGATGAAGGCCGCCGGCGCGTCAAGGCCGCCGCTGGGATCGGTCAGCCATTGCCGGATCTGGCGCATGGTATCGACGCCGTCGCCGAAATAGCCGTCATAGGGCAGCCGGATCACGTCCTGCAGCGGCGTATGCGCGCCGGTGCGCTTGGAGCCGTTCGCGGTCGCCGCCAGCGCGCCCAGGGAGACGCCGTGGAACGCGTTGGTGAAGGCGGCGATGGTGGTGCGCCCGGTCGCCTTGCGCGCCAGCTTCATGGCGGCTTCGACCGCATTGGTGCCGGTCGGGCCGACGAACTGCAGCTTGTAGTCCAGGCGCCGCGGCTTCAGCACGTGGCTCTCGAACGCCTCGATGAAGCCGCGCTTCGCCGTGGTCCAGAGATCGAGCGAGGTGACGACTCCCTCCTCGGCGATATAGGCCATGAGCGCGTCGCTGAGCTTCGGGTTGTTGTGCCCGTAGTTGAGGGCGCCGGCGCAGGCGAGGAAGTCGAGATAGCGGCCGCCGTTCTCGTCATAGAGATGGCTGCCGCTGGCGCGGCGGAACACGGTCGGATATTGCCGGGAATAGACCCGGACTTCGGATTCCAGGCGCAGGAAGGGTTCGCTAGACATGATTGGGACGGGTCCGTTGCTTTGCTGAGCGCAGCTGTCAGCCACGATTCCGTCGTGGCAGCGCTCGCCGAGGTTCAGGCGGTGCGGCGGCGATCGCCGCATCCGGCGGCGCATGCACCGCGAGGGATGCACCGCAAGCAACGGGCGCGAAGCCCGGATTCAGCCATGACAAGACAGGGGCCCCCACCCGGAACCCGTCAGCACGGATCATCTCTCGGTCCCCCCGAATTTGCCGAGCGCCCCCGCGCTCGATGGACCGAAACGAACCTTACCAGTTTATGACAGAACCGTGGAAGTTCGACCTGCGCAAACAGTGATCGCGATCACCGAACGGCGCTGTCTCGTCCATCGAGAGGCAAATTGCACAAAGGATTGACTTCGCGCGATTCTTCGACGAGCCGCTTATCCGGCTGTGTATGCAGCAAGGAGTGGCCGAGCGCCGCGCCACCGATCGGGAGGGCCGAACCCAACGGTGCCGACAGCTGTCAGGCGGCCGGACAGGCGAGGTTGGGGCCGGCGACGGCTAGAGACGAACCGGACCCGTCCGCACATAGCGCCAGACCCTGCTCGTCGTCCTGCAGCTGGCCGGGCGAGCAATCCAGTATCCCGAGAGCGCCGGTCCCGGCGCAGGCTGATAGAAGGGCGCATCCGGCAAGGCATAGTGCCGTTCGCGCCCGGAGACGCGGCTTCTTCCGCCGCGCGGTTTCGAATTCCACAACGAACGCTCCTTTGATTGTCGACGACGTGCCTTAGCGTCAGTGCGTCGCCAATGCCGCCGCGAACACGACGGTCATGGCGAGGACAGCGCAACTCGCCACGACGAGACGAATCTTCGCGATGGACTTCACGAGCCTCGGCCGCGGCCGATCCGGCGTCGGACGTTCCAGCGCGGTGATGTCCGGCTCCATCCGGTAGAGGACCAGCCTCTCCTTGAAGACTTCGTAGGGCTGCATGGTAGCGACTCCCGTATCCACAGCGCCCGACGCCGAAGCGGCGCGGGCACGATGCATGACCGGAAATCTGGGATGGCGGCGCGTATGGATTCAATCGCGAACGGCGCTGCGGCTCATAAGGACGGCATAAGGAATGCCGTTCGTTTTTCCGGGCGCCGGCAACGTCTTTACGCGGCGCATATGAGCGCGCCGGACATTCGCCGTCGAATGTTTATGCGGGACCGGCCAGCTTGTTGATCGACCGGCGCGAATTCCGGGTCTTCTCGCGAGGCATCATGTCAGTGGTTTCGATGATGGATGGCGGCCGGCGGAGATCGCGGGCGTCGGCTGGGGCTGGGGCGCTCCCGATCCGCTGCAGCCTGTTCGGCCCGGGACGGGAGGACTGGAATCGCGGGCTGCGCGAGCTCAGAGCCACGATCCTGCACGTGGGAGAGCTGCGCCGGATGGCCGACGGTGCGATCGTTCTCCACGGAATCCCGTCCGTGGATCTGCGGCTCGATCGCGTCCAGATCGATCGCATTCTGAAACACGGACTTCGAATCCCGTCCGGGGAATTCGAGATCGAGATTGAAGCGGCATCTTTCGCAAGAGCGCTGTCGAGCCTGCCGGGGACGGG